>ONZS01001384.1_pt1 | contig 13269 bp, 9 predicted proteins | sample 1670921 | NCBI WGS metagenome assembly ONZS01 (sample SAMN06348104, study PRJEB24527) | human gut metagenome | biome: human gut; feature: ankylosing spondylitis patient; material: feces | host: Homo sapiens | place: China | collected 2015-10 | reverse complement strand
TTCTTCCTGAAATGCTGTCAAGCTCCACCCCATACAGCTTACTTCTCTGCATAGGCGCCGGCATACTTCCAAAGAAGTTACCGATACCCATAGATGGCTCTAATACATTTCCACCTCTGAAACCAAACTGCACCAAAGCCGAGTTCATGCACATGGCAATCTCTGGAGAAGTATAAAAAGCATTGTTGACTGTTGCCCTTGCAGCACTGTATTCCTCATCGGGCAGAAGTTCCTTCAGCTCTTCATACTCCTTACTCCAGCTTTCATTGTTATCATCAAATGCCTGTGATAATCCTCCCCATCCGACAAACTTCGACAAGATTTTCTGCTCCTTCGGTGTGGCAAGGCGGTTTTCTGACTCAATCAGCTTTAAAGTGCGGATTGCGTCAATGTTCCACTTGTATCTGGTCTTGGCACCGCCTTTTTCCAACTCCCAGAGATTGTAATGGAAGTTGTGCTTTTTCTGATTGTCAGCAACTGCCAGTTCTGTTTCATCCTGTAACTGAGATTCTTTGGTTGATTCTCTTTGACTGTCATCTCGATGCAAATCATCAGATACATCAACTGACGCTGGTTCGACATTATCTGACACAATACGACCATTCTCGTCAATCTTGGTTTCCCAGCCATTCGCTATTGCTCTTTCCCTGGTTTCAAGACGATTGGCTTTTACACTATCCTCGATATCAAAGAATCTCTTATAGACCGGATTCATCTTATCCCTGTCAGCCTTCTGCTTTGTCTCCTGATAATACTTCTTCTGGTCTTCTCCGCAGTAAAATGGCTGTTTTACCATATAAGATAAGATTTCATATAACTCACGCCAATCGAGTGCACCTTCCTTACGCACACCATTCCTGTTCTTATAGCTGATCTTCACATATCCGCTTCTGATTGAGTACTCCACAAGACCATACTTATTGTTGGAATATGCCTTTCTTTCTGCATTATCTGTCCCTAATGCAATATCCCTAATAAGGTCAAGTTTATTTGGCATAAATGCAAAATCAGACTCCACCACATCCATAAGGAATGCCCTAAATGGTGTGTAGCAGCTGCAATCTGTCACAAGAATCTCTGCAGCATCTCGCAGGTCTTCATCAAGCTCTGCAATACGCTTTGCATAATCAATTGGTGTAATATACTGAAGCTCTGAAGGATCTTTTTCAGTTGTTTCAGCCTCTATCTCGGCACCATATTCTGCCTGTGTTACCATGCGGTCTTCATCGGCAGCTTCCTGTGGTGTCATGCCATATGCAGATACATATGCTTCATTACTTTCCTCATGTGCATCTTCATGTGAATTTGCTGCTTTTACAGTTCGGTTAGAAGCATAGCTCTCCGGCTCATCCGGTATTGCATAATCATCAATCTCTGATTCTGCCTCTTCCGGTTCCACTTCCCGGTATTCGGCATCAATGACCTCATCATCCTCACGGAGTCCGTCCATCGCAAGCTCATCAATACGAGGTGTCTCAGGCTGGTATTCCCCTGTAAGAATAAGGACACCAAGCTCTTTTTCGATATCTTTCCACGAAACATATCCTTCAACCTCTCCATCCTCATCTCGCCATTGAAAACGCAATCCATTCCCATGAAATGTGTCATATCCGTGCAGTCCCAGTCCGTCAACCGGCCAGCCTGCACCTCCCTGACCATATTCTGCTTTGATACGCTTTGCTCTGGTTCCTGCATCAATCTCTGTTTCAAAAATCTTGCATACCCTGCCCTTGCCACCGATAAAACCTGTACCTCTCATAAGCACCTGTTTGATATACTCACCTGGTACTGTGGCTGACTTCTTTGGATTCAGATAATTGTATTTACCTGTTAATGCAGCTTTTCTGTCCTGCTTGAACTGACGCATAAACTGATTATTGTTTTCGTCCTCAGTATGAATAGTGCCAATGCTTGCCTGCCCGTTCTGGTCGAAAAAAAAGGAAGCCTGTGTATATTCGGCTTCCTTACTAACACCCAATGAATTGATTTCATCAAGTTCCCTATTCAGTTCTGTATCATCAGATTCTAGCGGAATCGCATCACTATCTGATGGAGTACCACTTCCTCTGCCTGCATCTTCGCCTGCTCTCTTATCTTCCACATCTCCATTGTCGATGACGGATTCTGTGGCTTGTGCTTCTCCAGGTACTGCATCTCCAACTGGTCGTACAGCTGGTTCGCTTCCTCCTCTACCGCTGACATCTTCTCGTACATCTTCCCGAATCTCATCAGCGTCTTGTATCTTGCCGGCTCGTTCTCCTTGAGATAGTTCATTGCCATCCTTCCGTATTTGCCCAGTTTCGCGAGATCCTCCGTCTCGTCCGGCATCTCTATCTTCGGATAAAGCAGTCCGTCCACTTCCTTGTAAGTCATTTCTTCTAACATATCCAATTCTCCTTTCGCTCTCGATTGTCTTTAAGTTACGACTAAATTCTCTAAGAACACTACAGGAGACATCGCATACAATGGAACCAAGACGGTAAATGATCTCTTCGTCTTTGATATTTACGATCTGACTGAAATCCTGTTCTTGCACAGATAAGTCAAATCCGCATCTCGTCCCTACAGCATACATGACACTTGCATATACAAGCTGCTCCATGTCCATTTCCTGCTGTAAGCCATTGCGTTTCTTACTTTCTTCCTTTATCACACTACCTGATAGCTGCATAAGTTCGGTCATTCGGTCTCCGAACTCTTCTTTTATTATAAGCCAAACATCTGTTCCTGTAAACTGTTTTAATATATTTTTTAGAGACTCCCTGTCGCTGTTATCGTACTGCTCAATCTGACCTTCTGACACAAGAAAATCCACATAATCCTTAAGATTTTCTCCCTCAAGGTCCCATGTCAGCTTAACATTCTTCCCTCCGGTATCACTGATATCAAAGATATACCTCATGTGTGGATTCAGTGCCCTTGACGGGAAGATGGCGCAGCCTTTCGCACCACGCTTTACATATCTTCCCACCTTTTTCCAGGTATCATAATCTGCCATGAGTGTGCTTTTTTCCGGAGGTCTCTGAGCTGTTACCATAACGATATTGTCAAATTCATAGCGGTATAACTGACCTGCGACCTTTAACACATCCTTCCAGTTCTTTTCTGATCTGGTGATGTTACCAATTTCAGAATCGTATATCGCTTTGACCTTCATATCAACGCCCATACCTTTGTCCTCCTCTACTTAAACATCTCTGCAAACAATCCCTTAAAGAGCTTTAACTCATCCTTATCCAGCTCGATTGCAAATTCATTGTCGATTGCCTGTTTTTCGCATTTATCCTTTTTCTTTGCAATCTTACGCACCACACGAAGAAGCACATAGCACTCCTTGGACTTTGCAATGCTCTGTTTAAAGGTCAGCTCATCCTCATCGACTGACTTCTGTGTCTGATAGATAATCTCTTTTAACTTATCATTGATACCATCTACTTCCTCAAGGGAAATAATAACGGATGCCTTAGAAGCACCCGATCTGTCCCACTCCTTATGAAGTTCCTTTACTAAAAACTCCATGTTCTTAATTACTGTTGTTGAATCACTTTTCATCTTGCTTTTCCTCCGTTTTCTTTTAATGAAGAAGGGAGCTGACCTTCGCTGATAGGCGCAAAATCAACTCCCTTCATGTCCTCTGCTCCAAGGACTATCTGCTCTGCATAATACATATCCATTGCCTTATTGATGGCATCGTCAAGCGACTCTGCCTTTACTTTCTGTACTCGTGAAAGCACTTCTTTTATCTCAACATCAAATTCCTGTTCCATATGATATCGCCTCCTGTAAAAATCTCATCACCGGCACTTTTCTTCCTTTACCTGTCTTTCCTTAAAGCCCTCATCGTACTTTCCATCTTCCAGCCTGTCGTAAAAACAGTCCTCTTCAATCGTTCCGAAATCCTCATACATCTGGTGAAGGAAGTCATTCTGCAGCTTCTTTGGCACATCATCATCCTTTGACATATCCTGATAAAAATAGAACTTCTGCTTTAGCTTTGCCCTGTAATCATAGATATCCTCTATCTTTTCCGGTGTGCCATACTCCCTCTTGTATGCCTTGAAATTCGTGGTTGAGAGTGTGGAACCGAGATAAATGCCATGCTCCCACGATACTCCCATTGTGGTATTGTCCTTTGTAGGCTTCTCATCCTTCGGATAACGCTTATACTCTGTCGCACCAAGAGCGATTGTAAGAGAACCTGACTTCATATCCATCACCACAAGATTTCTTGGTGATAATGCTTCAAGCACCATGTAATCATGGTCATTGAAGTTATGGAATGTCTGTCCCCTTTCAAATGAGCGGTTCTCCATTTCATAATGCAGGTTAAAATCATCCACCCAGCCCTTATCGGTCATTCCAATCTCCTTAAGCTTTGCAACACATTCAGAAGAACTGGCTTCTTTATCAAACCGAAATTCTTTGGAATCGTTATAAAGTCCCTGAAGAAAATGTCCCAGCTGAATATCATCCAGACAGAATCTCGCAGATACAGTTACATTTGCTGCCCTGTAATACTCTGCGAAGTTATCTGCTTCACCAAGTGTTCTTCCAAGCTGCAACAAATTGTCTGCAAGCTCTGACATGTCATCAACTGCTATAAAACTCTTATAATCATCCAGAGTCATCAGCATATTTGTCTCTGTTCCCCTGTCGTTTTCTGTTACCAGTATCATATCTTTTAAATCCATTCTTACCTCCAGTCTCAGAGAGGGACTATGCCCTCTCTGCAAATTTCCTGTTATGGTCTTCCTATCACAACAATCTTTCCTGTGCTTGCCACATCCCTGTAGACCACACCAAGACTTTCATTAAGTGCCTCTACCACCTTGCCATTTCCGACATATACTGCCACATGGCTGATGTTCTTATATCTTCCGTTGCTAGTAAAACTGTAGAAGATAAGGTCTCCCGGCTGTAACTCATCAAAGGAGACAGTCTTTCCGGCTTCATCAAGTCCCTGTGCCTCCGCTGCTGCTGTGGTTGCTCCGCCGTAACTAATATCCACGCCTGCATCTTTCCATGAATAATAGGCTAAGGAACTGCAGTCATAATAGTTACCGCTGTCTCTTAAATCCTGACTATAAGGGAAGCCAACTCTGTGAAGTGCATAAGAGCAGACTGTTTTCTGCCTGCTGTCTGTAATTTCGTTTAGGATGGCATTGATTTCATCCTCAGTCATGGAGCTTACTCCCGGACTTCCGCCTCCGCCGCCACTTCCACTTCCGGCATATCCAAGCTGTCCCATAAACTCCGGACTCATGATCTGCTCAAGCATTTCCACATGATCAGAGTTAAACCCATAGACCGAAATCATATCCCTGTACGATTTCAGCGTTACATTCACATACAGAACAGACTTCGTGACAGTAGTCACATTGCCGTCTGCATCCGTTTCTTCCACATCCTTTGTTCCGGTGCTTGTGGTGTATGAACACATATCATTTACAACTGCCTGCAGCCAGCCTTTAGAAGTATCATTCATGACTGTTGCAGTATCTCCGACACCATGCTTGACCATATAGACTGCCATGATGTCATAGTAATTACTTGGGTTTTCTTCCATACCTTCATAGTCCACATATACAAGCTCTCCAAGGTCATATCCGGTATGCTCATTAACTTTCGTGTTCACATCCCGGTTAAACTCCTGCACATAAGCACTCGTTACTGTCTGCACGGTATCTCCTGATTCAAGTGGTGGCAGAAATAAAGCAAATGGAGAATTGTAAAGGATTGCTATCACCGCTATAACCGGAACCGCAATCATGGCAACTACAAGAACAAGTAACAACAGCACCAATCCAATAATCGGTGCAGCTGCCTTTACCCAGGTAATCGCTTTTCGCACAATCAGATCCTTTACCAGCTTTGCCACGCTATCTGTCTGATTCTCCTGTGCTTTCATCTTATCCAGAAAGAATTTTATCTTCCTGCTCCGGTTGGTCATCTTTTCATCCTTGACCTCTATGGACACACCTGCAGCATATCCGGCTGCCATGCCGATTGCTGTGCCTGCTCCCGGTGCAACCGCTGTTCCTGCCGCTGTAGCAGCTGCCTTTGTCGCAGTTTTTGTTGCAACCTTGACAGTAGTCTTTGCTGTTTCTTTTGCCGTCTCTTTAGATACAGTCTTGGCAGTATCTTTGGCAGCTTTCTTTGCTGTCCTTTTTGCCAGCTTCTTTCCTGCCTCTACCTTCTTGATACGCTTTCTTGTCTCGGCTGCCGCCTTTTTCCTGAAAAGTGCTGCACCCTTGGATGCTGTTCCGGTAACAGGTCGGCTTGATTCATATGCAAGATATGCCGCCTGCGATACCTCCTGCCCGCCTTCCACCTGATCTGTTACTGCCCCGGCTGCAAGTACACCTGTTCTTCCTGCAATGTGAAGATTGGTGTTCTTAGTCTTGATGGAAGTGTTTGATTCTTTAAGGTTTCGCTTGAATCTTGATAGTCCCTTATTCTTCGGCTCTGACTGATGAATGGTACTCTTTCGATAGCACTTCTTGTTATCATCAGATACCTTTGCACCGATAGTCTTAGGACCTCTTTCTACTGTATAGATGTTGTTGCCTTTAATCTTGGCACCCTTTGGCTCGTGGGCATGAATCTTAGCTTTCTCCTTTGTGTGAATGATCATCGGCTTGTCATCCACCTTTTTTATCTTCAATGTTCTCACCTTCTTTCACTCAAAATGCAAAACAGCCACCCAGCTTCCCGGATGGCTATGCTTTGAGGTCGCAAATTGCGACCTCTATCAACATTATTCGACATTTTTCTGCATTTCACGTTTCTTCTGTTCCGCAATCTTCTCATGAATATTGGTATTATACAGCCTGTACAAATCTGTATCCTTACTAATCTGATTATCAAATGGAATCACCACAGAACCACACTTGATAAGTCCCATTCCCGATGCAGTATTGGTTACGAATCGAAGCTGTGCCTCTGATACCCCGATAACTTCCGCCATCTTGGAACTGTCCGTATTTGCCTGCTTCAAAAGTGCCACAAACTCAGAGTTTGCAAGCATTGTGGTTGCTGTGTAATTCTGCAACAGATCGACGACATTCTGCGTGATACCTGTACAAAGACCTCCCTGCTTTCTTACTTTCTTCCAGAGCTGCTGCAGATATTTTGCAGAATACTCAGAATTAAGTAAGACGTGGAACTCATCAATATAGAGCCATGTTGCCTTGCCTCTCTTGCCATTCTCAACAATCCTGTTCTGAATAGACTCCATCATGACAAGCATTGTGATAGGACTAAGCTCTGTACCTAAGTCCCTGATGCCATATACTGTGAATCTGTTATCCACATCCACATTTGTCTGGTGATTGAAGATGTTAAGTGAACCATTTACGAAAAGCTCTAGTGACAATGCAATGTCCTTTGCCTCGTCCTCCGGCTGTGCCATAAGGATATCGTAAAAGTCACTCATTACAGGGATATACTTCTCTTTGCTCCTTGCAATGTCGATATACAGTTTTCTCACACAGCGGTCGATGATTGACTTCTGTCTTGAATTTAAACTGTCCCCGATACACTGCTCACAAAGTCCAAGCATAAACTCGCCCTTCTCTCTAACCATTCCCTTGGAATCATTCGGATCAAGGCTCCATACATCCATCTCCAGCGGATTCACATAGTTATCCGTGTAGGTAGACATATTTACCACTGTTCCACCATAAGTATCAGCTATATCAAAGTACTCGTTCATTGGATCTATGACGATTATCTCATCATCTCCCGACAAGAATACGCTGCCCATCTCCATCTTGCAGAAGAAGGATTTACCGGAACCCGGCACACCAAATACAAAGCCATTTCCGTTGATAAGCTTCTTTCTGTTACCGATATTCACATTCTTGCTGATCTGGTTGATACCATAATAGTTGCCTGTGCTGTCATTAAGCTCCTGCACATTGAATGGCATAAGTACCGCAAGTGACTGAGTAAGAAGGGTACGCATTGTCTCCACCTGTCTTACACCAATCGGAAGTGCTGTGTTGAGAGCTTCCCTCTGCTTTAAGTAGTGTATATCAATCGTGCAGCTGTTACGCTTTCCGATGGTCTCCACAGTCTCACATACACTCTCAAGCTCCTTCTTGCTTTCTGCCATAAGAATAATGGTTACTCCCACGAAGAAAAGGCACTGGTCATTCTCACGGACGTCATCCATGATTTCCTCAATTTCTTTTTTCTCCGTTCTCTTGGCGTATGAAATTTCCGTAGAAAAATCGTTATTCTTATTACGAACTCTCTGCTGTTTGATAATATCCGACTCAATACCAAGGTATTTTTTCTGAAGCACCTTTGTTGTCAGATCCTTTGGAACAGGCACCACATCAATACTCGTGATAGAATGAACCGGAAGGGAAGTAATCTCATTGATGAATCTGTCTGACAAACTGCTCGGATACTTTTTGATAAAAAGTGCCTTGCAGAATTTACTCTCATCCTCAAAATGGTCCGGGAAATATTTCACCATCCCATTGCACAGGTCATTTCTAAAATCTGCCCCGACCTTCTTTGCCTTTTTGATATCAAAATCAAAGCTGCCCTCATCTCCAAGATGATAATAGTCATAAAGCACTTTCAGCCTCTCATTTCCATTAAGAGGCACAATCTCCGCACCAAGCTCAATGAAAGCCTTGTGTATCGTTGCCTCAAGGGTTGCAAACTGTGCCTTCGCCTCCTCAAAGTTCTTTCTCTCAATCGTGATTGTCAGGTATCTCTCCTGCTCAATCCCCTGTCTGCCCTCAATAATCTTCTCTTCAATGATGTCATTGTAAATTCTTCTGTAATTATTGAAACCATCATTTTTCTCAGCAATCAGAACCTTGTCACGGAGTTCATCCATGTTTTTGTTCTTATTGTTGATCGTAATCTTATAATTACAGTCCAGCGAATTTAAGAACTTGCAGTATCTTTCAAATATGCCAATCTGCTCATCCTCCGTTGCTGTCGTATAATTGATGTCCTGAAAGCGGTAGCATTTGGAATACTTATTTTTGCTTACTTCAAAAATGCCGTTTTCAGCCACCGCCATAATCTCTATGGTTTCCTGAATGGATTTAGGTGTCTTATACAAAGGCTCACTCGCCTTCTTTAATAACTTAAATCCGTCTGTAAATAAACCCATGTCTCTAACCTCGCTTTCTTATAATGAAAGCCCGCCGGGAACTTCACCCTGCGGGCTGTGTTCCCGACCTTGCGGTCAGATACTATTCGTTTCTAATGCATTGCCTTATATGCTGCAATGCCTGCTACTGCCGCCACAATGACTGCGACAAGTCCAAGCAGCATGTTTCTCGTCTTTTTCTTCATCGCTTCAAACTCCTCCTGCTTCTTTACAGCCGAATCAGCTGTTACAGTCTCCGGTTCAGCCTTTCTGCCTTTCTTCTTTACCTGTTCATTCTGTTCTGCTTCTAACTGCTTTATTGCAGGCTCTCCTTCTCTTGATACATAGGTAAGCGCCCTGTTGCCAAACATAAAATGCAGTTTCTTTCCCATATACTCGTAGAAATTCATCCCATTAAAGGAATAGAAACCACCAAGTGCAATCGGTGCCACACAGGGAATTGCCACATAAGCAGAACCCGTAAGACCGATATACTTGTAAAGAAGAAGGACGATACCGCCACCAACCACTACGCTTGCAATGGAAAATATAAGCTGCCTTGCAGTAAGTCCCATTGCAACCGATTCCTGATAGCGGTCAATATCCTTGTTTACTTCGATTACCATTGTCCCTGCCTCCTATCTTGATAAATCCTTTGTCTCTGGCTTTCTTGTCATTCCGATATTTGCCTCATACTTATCCATTCCATCCGGACACAGTTCTCTAAGCTTATCTACATTGAACAGATAAAGCGGATATTCGCAGAAACCGCTCCTTTGCGTGAATCCTGTAAACTCTCCAATGTCATTGTCTGTAATAAACTTTTCAATATCCGGCATGTCATTCACATTCAGATATCCGCAGTAATTTGGTGCTGCAACCGACAAATTCACAGTCACATCCCCAAATGGCTCCTCATATCCATCTTCATTACACATAAGACCAATAAACATTGCCCTGTTATTCATATACTGCTGGATATCAAATGTCACCTGCGTTTCTCCGGTTATACTTGAATTATAAGTAACCTGTTTCTTTTCATTATCCATTTCTGCCTCCTTCTATAATCCAAATGCCTTGCTTGTAAGTGTCTGTGCACCCTTCACGCTTCCAACAGTCATTGCTATCGTAAATGTCATTTCACACAGATATATAAGTGTCTGTGCCCAGTCAGCATAACTTCCTGTAAATGCCGGAAGTCCTGCATTGATAAATGCATTACATACCACAATCGCAAGTGCCATCGTTACTGCCTCAAACACACATGACAAGAAATATTTACAGTAGGTAGCCATTGTATGACTGACCATTCTGTTTCCTGCCATCGTGGAGCAGGCAATCGCACCAAGCGGCACAATAATCAGTATCTTTAAGAACCTGAAATACACTGTGTAGATGATAAAAAATCCACAGATAATAATGATGATTGCAAGCAAAGCTGTAAGTATCAGCATTACCAGACTTTCACCAAATCCAAGTCCCTTAATGATGTCTGCCTGTGTACTGTCAATGGCAAGCTGCGTCGTTGTCCCGGCAGATATAAGTCCCACCAGATTTCCTATGGAAGTAAAAAACGCTTTCATAATCATGACATTATTTGCAACAAACCATTCTGCAAGTCCCAGTCGGATAAGCATACGAAATATAGACTCAAACCTCATCTCATCTTTTACATCTATGCTTTCCGAGCAGAAACCGATAACAAAGAACAGCACAACGAGGGATGAGCCGACCGCTACAAAGACCGGCTCAATACCCTCAATAACTGCCCAGGGACCTCCGCCCTTGAAACTGACCGGTGACTGTCCAAGCATTGCAAAGACCAGGGATATCTGATTGTTCCAAAACCCAAACACCGCCTCAAGAAGTGCAAGGATCTTGTCTCCAAGCTTAAAAATATCCATACTTTTTATTCACCTCTTTCCTTTTACTAAAATGGGAACTCTTTTTCCCCATCTTAGAAGCCTAAGAATGTCAGAACTGTTGAAATACCAGCCATCATGACACCTGCTACAATTCCTTTCAGAGCGGAGTTCATGGTAGATGAATCCTGCTGCTGATATGCTTGTGCGAACTCCATGACATTCTTTGCAAGAATGATGACACCGACCGCACCAATGACTGCAATGATAAGTGTCTTTAAGTTCTCAAGCGGCTGCGTTACTGCGGAAGTACCTGTACCTGCTGCAAAACAGGTAGTGCTCATAAGCATTACTCCCATAAGTGCCCCGGATAATGCCGGAACGAATCTCTTTTTAAAATGAATGAATCTGTTCTTCATGCCTTTCTCCTCCATCTGATTGTTGTTTGTTGTTGAAATAACCTGTTCTTTTCTCATGTTGTGTATCTCCTTTTTGATAAAAAAATAAGCCAGCAGGGATAATCCCTAACTGGCTGTTAAAAGTTACTCTATATGATCAGGCAATGCCTGTTGTAATGATTAAATCGGGCTTTTCCCGATATGTTTAGCTGTAACCACCTCCTTTCAAGGTGCAAAAAAAGCACCTTAACCATATTGGCTAAAGTGCTTGTATTAGTATGATATTAAATTGTTGTGAGTCAGACAAACTTGAAGTTTCCACTTTCCTGTACTTATGATTTTTCATCAAAGCGGCTGCATCATTTCAAGAATAATGCCATCCGGGTCTCTAAAATAAAAAGCTCGACTTTCCCCAAATCCATCTGCTCTAAAGTCGAAATACTGCGGTTCAGACAAGCAATCCACATGATTTTCGATAAAGGTTTTGTAGACCGAATCAATATCATCCGTGTAGAAGCACACTTCTGAGATAGAGGTTGTAAACAAATCCGATTGTGCTTTATGGATTTCGCTGTCTACAAACTGAATCAATTCGACTGGTGGTGCTTCAATAGCCTTCGAACCATTCAAATAAGCAACCCTTGCTTTACAATTTTTCTTACGGAACATTTTATCTGTTTCTTCGCCTTCCATAAAAAGTTCGCCTTGAAATTCAAGCCCGAGAATGTCCCTGTAGAAAGCAATGGAGCGATCTATATCAGAAACGGTTAAGCCAACATGATAAATTCTTCCAATCATATTTATAGCCTCCTGAGAAAATTGCGATTTGTAAAACACATTCTTTTTACATAGGCACAGTATACCACATTTCCTGTGCCTATGCGATATCATTTAATGCTTCTTCCGATATGAACTCATCTTCTCCACAGTAACCTCAGGATAGAAGTAAGTAAGAATCGTTGCTTTCGGAACTCCTGCGGCAAGTGCTTTCTTCACTTCCTCTTTCTGCTCCGGTGTATACGACCAGTGCAGCATTCGATTTGTGATGGTATCCTCCCATTTAGGCTTTTCCCTCTCAGGATTCCTTACAGGTTTAGCACCAGCACTTCCACGAGAAGCATTGGCACTTTCTGTTGCTTCCGACTTCTGCGATTCATCGACATACTCAAGCTCATTTGCCTGTTCCCTGTCAATCTTTGCTTTCTGCTCTGCTTCATCCTGCATGGAGAATCTTCTGCTTAATTCCGCATCACCAAGCATCATAAACTGCTCATAGGTAAGAGAATCTATATACACATTCTCGCCCTTATCCTTCAGCTTTTCATAATACTTAACTGCCTTGTCTGAAAGAATCTCAAATGGCGGACCGATAAGATTATTTGCTCCTCTTATCTCGTGAACATAAGGCTCTCCCTTGCCATCTGCTGTCTGGTTAAACATCGGATGATTAAATGGAATAAACTTGTTGTCCATGATAGGATCAAATCCACGGATAAAAATAATACATTTCTTATTATCCAGCTTTCTTACCTCATCGGGTGTAAACAGTTCCCTGCCTAAAACATCATAATTTCTTGACGAGCTTCCCTGCCTCCCCTTTGTCTCTCCGCTTGATTTTTTATCAATCGTGCCTTTTCCAAGCAGTTCCGAGACATACTTGTGCGTACTCTGCTCATTGCCTCCAAGATAGATGAAAGTATCGCAGTTGCCTGGAATGGTTTCCCAAGTATCCTTGAAAAGTGCCTTTAACTGGGCAAAGTTCTGTATGATGATAATACTGGAAATTTCCCTGCTTCGCATTGTAGAAAGCAGCGAACAAAAATCATCTGGCAATGCAAATAGCGATAGGTAAGCCTCTGGCGTTTCCACCTCGGGCTTTTCCCCCGCTCCA
>ONZS01001376.1_pt1 | contig 13355 bp, 9 predicted proteins | sample 1670921 | NCBI WGS metagenome assembly ONZS01 (sample SAMN06348104, study PRJEB24527) | human gut metagenome | biome: human gut; feature: ankylosing spondylitis patient; material: feces | host: Homo sapiens | place: China | collected 2015-10 | reverse complement strand
AAGCCAAAGTCAGACAGCATATATGAGGAAAGCAGGTGCGCATACATCATAAGATGCACTTGAAGTTCAATTGTGATAGTTCTTAGACTTTTCTTTCTCTACCCAGCTATCCACAGACACGGATGTCTGTGGAAGTGAGATATGGGACATGGATGTCCCGTATCGAACGGTAGCGGAAACTACCATTACGTATATGAAAAGTCTTAGAAATATCCAATTGAAGCTTCTGGCATCGTTGATGTATGCACACCTGCTTTTCTCATATATGCTGTCGTCCGTACGTTAAGAATGTGTGTTAAACAACAATTATCTAGAATCTTAGATTTCTTTTTGAATAATGATGTTTTCTATTATTAGAAAGCTTCCTGTTGTTAATAATAGTGATAATAATAAGTATCGCAGCGACGAAACCAGCTATTATCCATATATTTACTTTAAGACACTTCTTAGGAGTGAGCTCTGTGACTTTTATTTCGTTGCTAAGATATGGAAGCTGGCTGTCCTTGACAGCATTGCCCGATGATATAGTAAGAGTTGTTGTGCCTACTACATTATCACCATATTTGTAGTTAAGCTTTGCAGTAAGCTTATCATTACTGTTTGATACATCATAGTCAGTATTTATATCCATAGTAACATCAGATGTACTGCCGTTAGCAGGAATAGTTATAAATGAGGCATTAAGGTTAAAACCAAGCTTGCTTTTGCCAAAAACATCTGATGAATAATAATTATCAGTTGAGAATAAGGAGCTTATCTGTGAATTAGAAGTAGTTGATTTCTTAAAGTTACCAAATCCCCAGTCAAAAAGAGCCCTTGTATCTATATATCGTGTTGAATCATCAGGAGATCTGAAAACAACACATATAAGACGCATTCCGTCTTTTTCTGCAAATGTTACAAGAGTCATAAGCGACTCATCAGTAAATCCTGTTTTTCCACCCTTGCAGTATTCATAGTAGAACTCACGGCCTTTAAGCATTTTATGTCTATGCTTTATAGTACGCTGTGCAGACATGTTGGTAGCTGGAATAGTGTATGATGAAGAGGTTGAGTCAATATTGACAAATGAAGCGTTGTTATAGCAGCCTCTTGCTATCATAGCCATATCATAAGCCGTTGTGTAATGGTTGGGATTATATAATCCACTTGGATTAGCAAAGTGAGTGTTTATGGCACCAAGCTCTTTAGCCTTGTTATTCATCATATCAATAAATGCATCTGCCGACCCTGCAACCTGTTCAGCAAGCCCATATGCTATTTCGTTAGCAGAATATAAAAGAAGTCCATATAAAGCCTGTTCGACAGTTATCTGTTCGCCAGCTTTCATACTAAGATTGGCATCCTCGTAAGGATTGACTGAATTAGCAGCCTTGCTTGAAAATGTCATGGTATCATTAAGGTTACAGTTTTCAATGGTAAGAAGTCCAGTCAGGATTTTGGTTGTAGATGCCGGATATGCTTTCCGGTGGGAATCCTTTTCATACAATATTGAACCAGTATCTGCATCTATAAGTATTGCGCTTTCGCAGGTTATTGAAGGGGCATCAGGCCATGCAGCTTTAGGAGCTGTATTGCTATCGGAAGCTGCCGCAGATACATTGGCAGTAACGGAAAATGTAGTAACTGCTATGATAGAAACTGTGGCAATAGTGCCAAGAGTACGTTTTATATATTTTCTAAATGAATTAAACATATTAATCCTCCATTCTTGCGCTGCTTCTCAGCGCATCTCAAGTTTGTGCAAAGCACAAATCTTGCGTGTGAAAAATCTTATTTTTCACACTAAATTCCTCATTTCTGTAGATATTAGTTATATAATTATCATGTTACTTAGTACTATAACATATATTTTTTAGTAATTAAACAACTATATTTTGACTTTTGACAGCATTATCATATAGAATGTTATTATAAGAAGCAGGTAAAACAAATAATATAAGAGCCTGAGATGGAGGAAATATGCGTTTAAGAAATGTACCAGGTGCAAGAGAAGTGATGATTGAGAATAAGTATGTGTTCACTGAGCCAGAAGGAATGAAAGGGACATGGAAGGATGTGTTTGGAAACAGTAATCCTGTTCATATAGAGATTGGTATGGGAAAGGGAGTGTTTATTACAACACTTGCATTACAGAATCCTGATATTAACTATGTAGGAATAGAAAAATATTCCAGCGTGCTGTTAAGAGCTGTTGAGAAGCAGGATGAGCTGCAGCTTCCTAACTTAAGATTTATCCGTATGGATGCAGAGAATATCAACGAGGTGTTCGGTAAAGATGAGGTTGACAGAATATATCTTAACTTTTCTGATCCATGGCCTAAGGACAGACATGCAAAAAGAAGACTCACATCAAGACAGTTCTTTGCAAGATATGACCAGATGTTAAAAAAGGAAGGCAGAGTTGAGTTTAAGACAGATAATAAAGCATTGTTTGATTTTTCAGTAGAAGAAGTAAAGGAAGCAGGGTGGATACTTGAAGAGTGCACATATGACCTTCATAACGACACAAGACTTAATGAGGGCAATGTCATGACAGAGTATGAAAAGAAATTCTCCGAGCTGGGAAATCCGATATGCAAGCTTATAGCTGACAGAAAATAGCATATAAACGTATTCATAGTGTAACAAATAAACACACCTTTAATATAATAATCATATGATGTAAGGGTTGCGTGAATGGCATGAATTGCGTAAATTGTGCAGCAACATAACAATCCGGATGCATCAGAAACATTATTATATGGAAGGTGTGTTTTATGCGTTGTAACCATTGTAATCGTTGTAATCGTTGTTTTTCATTAAAACGTCTTAACGAATTCTTTTATTATCATCGCAGTCTGAATCAAAGAATAGTACGATTCAGACACTCCTGGAATGAGATATATAAAATAATAAATTGCAGGTAATGATATCTACATTTTATCAGGTGAATCATAAGGCTGTACCGTAATATTACGTTTCTTTAAGAAATGTTCAATAATAATATTAAGGATATAGCATATAACTGCCATAGTAGGAACACCAAGGAACATACCAAGTACACCAAACATAGCACCACCGACAACTATAGCGAATATAACCCATAAAGGCTTAAGGCCGGTACTATTGCCAAGAATCTTAGGTCCAAGGAAGAGACCGTCAAACTGCTGGATAATAAGTATCATGATCGCGAAAAATATAACCTGCAGAGGGTTGATGATCACTATAATAATGCCGCCAAGAACTCCGCCAATATAAGGTCCAAAGTATGGAATCATATTGGTAATACCTACTATGACACTGATAAGCACTGTGTATGGAAACCTGAATATTGTCATACATATAAAACAGATGATTCCTATTATTAATGAATCGATAGCTTTTCCATACATGAATTTAATGAAAATGTTTGCACTTTCACGACATATTGATCTTGCGGTGTCAGCCGCCTGTTTAGGAAATACAGCATATAAAAGTCTTTTAAATTGATAAAAGATATTTTTATGGTCTGATATCATGTATACAGAAACCATAACAGAAATAATAAGGTTAATTAAACCTTTTATAATAGCCATAGAAGTGTTTACAACATATGGCAGAATATTAGTCAGTATATCTGTAAGATACGACAATATCTTAGGATATAAAGATGTAAGGTGTTCATTGATAATATTATAATCTATGAAGCCAAGGTCTTTATGATTCTTCTCGAAATCAGTTATAAATATAGTAACATTGTTGTACCATACAGGCAGTTTATCCAGTATATCAGTTATACTTGTGTACAGTTGTGGCAGTATGAATACAAGCAGTACTGCGATTATGCCGATTGCTATAGCATAGGTAACAAGTATAGACAGCCATTTGGCAAGCCTGTCAGATTTCATATGGCACTTTTCCTTAAACAGTCTTCTGTAAAAGAATCTGACAAGAGGATATAGTATAAATGCTATAAATGCACCAACAAGAAAAGGTGCTATAACCTCAATAGCCTGTCCTAAAAGTTTTACTGTGTTGTTGAAGCTTCCAACGATCCTTACAAGAAGGATTGAACCAAGTACGAAAGCCAGCCCATATAGCATAATAGTAAAATACTTGCTGTTAGGCTGAAAACGGTTGTGTTTAATGAAGGTATATGCATTATCATCGGTGGTATTATCGTTATTAGCAGTACTATTGTTATTCATAGACATATTGTCATCAGTATTACCGTTGTTATGCATAGATATATTGTCATCAGTACTACTGTTGTTATTCATAGACATATTGTCATCAGTATTGCTGCTGTTATATACAGACATATATTTACTCCTTGTGTGCTGTTATTGTAAGTGGTTATTGCAAGCGGCGGTTACACCACTTGTATAACATTTTAAAATCTTTATAAATTTTAAAAGCTTTATACATATGATACTCTATATCAATAAGTAAAAAAACCCTTTTTTCGTAAAAAAAGGCTAAAATATGCTGAAAAAATAAAAAAAGTCGATTGTATCTAAATAAATACAAAAAAAGACTTGATTTTTTCCATAAAAGAATATAATATATCTTTTGTTGTTACGGCAACGAATTGTTATATATGCACCGCTAGCTCAGTTGGTAGAGCACCTGACTCTTAATCAGGGTGTCCAGGGTTCGAACCCCTGGCGGTGCACTTGTGAAGTCATAAGACACAAGTCGCTAAGCTTCACATACATTTTAATATACGCACCGCTAGCTCAGTTGGTAGAGCACCTGACTCTTAATCAGGGTGTCCAGGGTTCGAACCCCTGGCGGTGCATTTAGGAAAGTCTTTTGATTTGATCGATGGAGTCAGGTTGAGGGGCTTTTATTTTTTGTTTTTTATTCAACCTTCTTAAAAAATCAATCTTCTAAAACCCCCACTCTTCATGAAAAATCAATTTGAAAAATCAACTTTCTTTTTCCTTAAATTCCCTACCCTTTTTTCTTTAAATATTTCTCTAAAAATCTTTTTCTTTAAACATTTTTCTTTAAACATTTCTCTAAAAATCTTTTTCTAAAAACATTTCCTCAAAATTACTCTTCTCTTTTTCTGAAATTTACATGATAAAACACTGTTCTGTAAGAATATTGTAAGGTTAATGATTTATATTAGTATTAAAGAAAAGAATTATGTCATGGCCGAAGAATAAAGGTATAAATCGGCATGATAAACAAAAAAAGGGGAACGGCAGTGTGTTCTGCTGGAAAAGAGGTAAGTATGGAGAAAAAGAGGAATAGACAGAAAAGAATTAGTAAAAAAATCAGTAAAAAAAGAAATATTGCTTCAGTATTTATACTGGCTGGCATGATAGCAGTTATAGTTATGGTGGCAGTTGCAGCCAGGACAAAAAATGGGCATATTACAGGATTTATTCAGAGAGCTGATTATATGAAGGGGGAAATAGAAGCTGTAAGCAGTGTGGATGCTGTTTATGATGAAGATACTGTATGGCAGACAGAAGAACAGATGTTATTAAAAGAAAGCATGATTGAACAGACAGAAATATATGAGAAAGAAAATAATGAAAATGCAGAAGAGGAAAAGACTGGTGCAGGAACTGTTAAAGCAGCGGAAAAAGAGGAATCGTTTGAGAGAGAGGAATCATTTGAAAAAGAGAAATCGGATGAAAAAGAGGCACTTAAAGCAGCTGCTGCAAGGAGTAAGTCATATAAGAAGCTGGATGTTAAGTGTGTGCTTCAGAATCCTGAACTGCCAACAGGGTGTGAGATAACAGCATTAACAATAGTACTTAACTATCTTGGTTATGATGTAGACAAGCTTACTCTGGCTGATAACTTCCTTGATAAGGGAAGGGTAGGTGAAACATCACCATACAAAGCATTTGTAGGTAATCCAAGAGATGAGGATGCATGTGGGGCATTTGCACCGGTAATTGTGAATTCTGCAAAAAGATATCTATACAGCGAGAATTCGGATATGAATGTTTATAATGTTACAGGAGCTGATTATAGTGAGCTTGTTGACTATGTAGATAATGGACATCCTGTGTTGGTATGGGAAACAATGTGGATGGCAAAGCCACATATGGCAGCTGAGTGGAATGTTGATGGAGAAACAATAGTGTGGAAATCACATGAGCATGCCATGGTGCTTATTGGTTATACAGCTGATACATATATTATGGCTGATCCGCTAAGAGGTATCTATGAATATGATAAAGAAGTTGTAGAAGAAAGATACAAGGATATGGGAAGACAGGCGATAGTTATATATTAGAATAAATCATCACACAAAGGGGATACTTCCATTATGGAGGTGATTAATGTGTACCCAGAGTATGATGGTGAAGGTTATGATTGTGAAGGTTATGATGGAACAGATATACACAAGTATACATTTCCTCACAGAAAAACTTATGATGTTGAAGCAGATAAAGCTTCTGACAGTGGTCAAGATGTGTATACAGATGAGATGAGATTTAATTCCCTGGCAGATTATGAGGATTTTCTTATATGGGGGACGGATTACCGTGACCAGTATTTCTAAATAATCTAAAAGATTTATTAATCTTTCAGGCATTGATTGACGTGAGTTTTAAATATGTTATATGATAAGCGAAAGCAGTATTTGTTGTGTACAGATATATGCTTTCGTTTTTATGCTGTTATATTTTTATAACAGAAGCCTCAGACTTAACAAGATAGGGAGATAGTGCCAGTGTACGGATATGTTGTAGTAAACAAGCCAGAGCTTAAGATTAAAGAATATGATGTATACCGTTCATATTATTGTGGACTATGTGATGAACTTAAAGAGCGGTATGGGGTTAACGGACAGTTATGCATAAGCTATGATATGACATTTCTTCTTCTGCTTCTTACTGGCTTATACGAGCCGGAAACAAGAAAGTATGAGACAAGATGCATAGCACATCCACTACACAGACATCCAGTCAGCAGGAATGATATATCAGGCTATGTGGCAGATATGAATGTGCTTATGACATATTACAAATGCATAGACGACTGGAATGATGAAAAGAAAGTCACAAGGAAGGTGCTTGCAGATACATTGTCAGGCAAAGTAAAGCGTATAGAAGCAGCATATCCTGAAAAAGCTGATATTATAAAAAAAGCACTGGATAAAATAAGCGGGCTTGAAAAGGCAGGCGAGGGAAATGTTGATATGCCTGCGGAGCAGTTTGGGATTATAATGTCACAGATATTGCTTATGAAAGATGATGAGTGGAAAGATACACTTATCAAGACAGGCAGCGCACTTGGAAGGTTCATATATATATTAGATGCATATGAGGATCTTGAAGAGGATAATAAAAAGGGCAGATATAATGGACTCAGGGCGTATTCACAAAGACCTGATTATGATGCCTTTGTTGAAAATATATTAAAATCACTTATGGCACAGTGTGCAGCAGCCTTTGAGAGGCTTCCTGTTATAGAAAATGCTAATCTTTTACGAAACATAATATATTCAGGAGTATGGACAAGATTCGAGCTGTGCAGGAATAAAAGAGAATTGAAAACAAAAAATGAAAGTCAAAGTGAAAATCCTGGTAAAACATATTAACTAAGCTTAGTTAACTATGGCAGAGGATAGACTATATAACATATATATTGGAGGAATTATGACTGATCCGTATTCAGTATTGGGAGTGTCAAGGGATGCTTCGGACGAAGAAATAAAAAAGGCATACAGAACATTAAGCAGAAAATATCATCCGGATGCCAACATCAATAATCCAAACAAGGATAAGGCTGAGGAAATGTTTAAGACTGTACAGCAGGCATATAACCAGATAATGAAAGAAAAGGAAGGTGGCTATACATCATCCTACAGTCAGAATCGCGGCGGTACAGGAAGTTATGGCTATGATGGTGATTATCAGAATAACAACCAGAATGGCGGTTACGGTAACTTTGGTGGAGATTTCTGGGGATATGGACCATTTGGATTTGGCGGATATTATGGAGGAGGCGGAAATGCCAATGGTGCCTCTGACATGAATGGGAACGACCAGACTACCATACATCTTAGAGCCGCAGCTAACTATATAAACAATGGAAGCTTTGACGAAGCACTTAATGTTCTTAACAGCATGGAGGACAGAGATGCAAGATGGTATTATTACAGTGCCCAGGCCAATGCAGGAAAAGGCAATCAGGCGACTGCCATGGAACATGCAAGGAGGGCTGTTGAACTTGCTCCTGATAATATGCAGTACAGGATGTTCTACCAGCGGATGAACAGTGGTGGTGAGTGGTATACAGGAAGACAGCAGACATATCAGAATCCAGGCAGCAGCATGGGAAGCTGGTGTATGAAACTGATAGTCCTTAATCTTGCCTGCAACTGTTGTCTTGGCGGTGGTGGATTATGCTGCCCTGGAAGATACTACTACTAGGCTGTTTTCCCACTGCTTAAGATAAGAAAACAGAATATCGAACTGGACAGGTCCCATTTCAAGAATGTAACGGTGGAATTCTTTTAAAGAAAAGTTGCTGCCAAGGTCATTCTGGGCCTGTTTTTTTAGTTCTTCAAAGCCTATAAATCCAAGTACATATTTACAGTAGTTGCCAGGATTTGCAATAAGTGCTGTATAAATGGAATGTGCAGTGTCCACATCAGAGTAGCCCCAGTTGCTTAAGAATGAGGAAAGACGGGCCTCATCCCATCCATAGTAGTTGACACCTATATCACCCATGGCATGCAGACAAAGTATTAATGCGTAGTTGCATTTTGCGAGTGTGTTTAGTTCTGGGCTTTCTTTGCCATATTCGTATGAATGTACTTCTATATACGAAGCCCAGCCTTCTACATAGCCGCCTGGTTTTATAAGTGAACGGATAAGACATGGGTTAGTTTTAAGAAAGTACTGTGTCTGATACATATGACCAGGATAACCCTCATGTGCAAGTGTTGGATATATATAACTGTCTGTTGTGCCAGTTTTGTTGATGTATATGGAGTTGATATCAGGGTTATCAAGCTGTGGCATAAAGTACATGGCAGGACTTGCATAATCACAAAGTGCTTCTGACACGTATTTGATCGAATAGTCAATATCATCAAGGGTAGGATAGTCATCAGACATTTTCTGCTTAAGCTCTTCTATAATATCCTGTGGGTTGGAAGTGCCAAAGGAATAAGAACTGAAAGCATCGGTGAGAGAAGGATTTTTTTGTATGAGCTTTCTCATGACGATCAGATAGTTTCTCATATAGCTTTCAAGAAGGGAAGAGTATTCATCAATAGATTTGCTCCATCCAAGTGTCTGCTCAAGAAGACCTTCAAAGTACCTCTGACCATCAGGATAGCTGCTTATTCCATCTTGATAACGGCATGTTCCTTTTAGCAGGGTAAGACCGTCTCTTAATGCTTCATAGCCCGGTATTACGTGCTTTTGTACAGCTTCTATATTACGTTTTTTATAGTCCTGTCGGTCACTGTCAGATATAAAGTCAAGAGCATCGATGCGTGAATTAAAATCATCTATAAAAAGACGGTTAGTGGAATTCTCCTGTTTTATGGAATCTATAACTGACTGGCATGAGCTTATGACATCCTCAAGTAAGGAGTCTTTGAGAGTGAAGCCCTTGTCTGCACGTAGTCTTTCGTATTCAAGCATATTTTCAAAATAACCATCAACATCACATAGTAATTCAAGATATTCCTCGACATCCTTTTGCTCAAGGAATGAGTATTCAGAAAATACAAGAGGAAGCTCTATCTGTATGCCTATTGTCGGAGTGAGCTGAGAGTCATACAGGTCGAGGTCACTATAACACAGGCGTGATTCAAGATACGAAAGAAGATAATCATAAGTTACAGCCTGGGTTTGTGACAGGGAGTTTTTGTCAAAGGCTTTAAGTTCAGTTATATATTGTGTTATATCAGACGTATCATAAAGAGATTCTGTGTCTATTCTTCCGAGCGTGATATTATAATCGTTAATCCCATAGTTCTCTGGATGTTCAAGCAATGTGTGAAGAGAAAGAGTATCATCGGTTACTATTTCGCAAAATAAGTTATCAGTATATTCGTTAAAGGCAGTGTTGCCTGTCTGGCTATAGGAGTATTCCTGTGTTATTGAAGAGTCGTTTTTTTCTGTTATATTGCGTATATCCTGTGTGCTGCAGCCGTAAAGTGATATACTTGCAGCTGACAGGATTAAAGACATTGCAAGACTAATTGTTTTTTTGAATGTTTTAAACATAATAATCCTCCATTCTTGCGCTGCTTCTTTGCGCATCTCAAGTTTGTGCTTCGCACGTTTTTAGGGCGTATCGGGTTTGTGTCAGGTGTGCGCGGACACAAAAATCCCGCATATGGAAAGCTGGTATAAAGTTGATATAAATTTGATATCAGGCGGATTTTAATATATTCCACCGGCTTTTAAGCCTATTTTAACGATTCTGTTGATTTTTATATATCTGTACATTATGATGTCGTGGTTAAAAGCCCCCGATTTTGATATATACAGGTTGTTTTGTGCTACGCACTCACACGTCTTAGCTTCGCTTCGGTCCGTGCTAAACATGTGTCACGGGTACATAGCACCCGCCATTCACACATCGTTGGATTATCATCCCACTTTTATGCTCATATTGAGGCATGTTATATTATATGTCAATATAAGTGCTGGAATGTCAAAGGATGATTATTCATATCATAACATTATAAGATGTCGTGGTCAAAAGCCACAGAATTTTAGGGATTTGCATACACAAAATTTAGGGATTTGAATACACAGAATTTTTAGGGATTTGCAAAACTTGACATATCATCAAAAGTTAACTATCATTAAATGATTGGAAAACCTGTACAAATAATCAGGATTAATTAGAGAAAACAAGGAAAATGGAGGTTATAGATATGCCACAGAGTAAGGGTCCATTTTATATGACAACAGCTATTGCATATACATCAGGCAAGCCACATATTGGCAATACCTATGAGATAGTACTTGCTGACAGTATCGCAAGATTCAGACGTCAGGAGGGATATGATGTGTTCTTCCAGACTGGTACTGATGAGCATGGTCAGAAGATAGAGCTAAAAGCAGAAGAAGCAGGAATCACACCTAAGGAGTTTGTTGATAAGACATCAGCAGAGATTAAGAGAATATGGGATCTTATGAATACGTCATATGATAAGTTCATAAGAACAACTGATGATTATCATGAAAAACAGGTACAGAAGATATTCAAGAAGCTATATGATCAGGGAGATATATACAAAGGCTCATATGAAGGTATGTATTGCACACCTTGTGAATCCTTCTGGACAGAGTCACAGCTTGTTGATGGCAAATGTCCGGACTGTGGACGTGAAGTTAAACCAGCAAAGGAAGAAGCTTATTTCTTCAAAATGAGCAAGTATGCAAACAGACTTATTGAGCATATTAACACTCATCCAGAATTCATACAGCCTGTATCAAGAAAGAATGAGATGATGAACAACTTCCTTCTTCCAGGACTTCAGGATCTGTGTGTATCAAGAACATCCTTCAAGTGGGGTATTCCGGTAGATTTCGATCCTAAGCATGTAGTTTATGTATGGCTTGATGCACTTACTAACTATATCACAGGTATTGGATATGATGCAGATGGCAGCTCAAGTGAACAGTACAAGAAGTACTGGCCAGCAGACCTTCATCTTATAGGAAAGGATATTATCAGATTCCATACAATATACTGGCCTATATTCCTTATGGCACTTGGTGAACCACTTCCTAAGCAGGTGTTTGGTCATCCTTGGCTTTTACAGAACGATGGTAAGATGAGTAAGTCAAAGGGAAATGTTATATATGCAGATGACCTTGTAGATATGTTTGGTGTAGATGCTGTAAGATACTTCGTTCTTCATGAAATGCCATTTGAGAATGATGGTGTTATATCATGGGAGCTTTTAGTTGAGCGTATGAACTCAGATCTTGCCAATACACTTGGAAATCTTGTTAACAGAACTATCGCCATGTCTAACAAGTATTTTGGTGGTGTTGTTACTAAGACAGGTGCGACAAGTGAGGGCGCAGGTGTTGATGAGAATGGTACAAGCTTAGACTTTGATGCAGACCTTAAGTCGGTTGTAACAGCTACAAGAGATAAGGTTCAGGATAAGATGTCTACACTTCATGTTGCAGATGCCATGACAGAGGTATTCTCTTTATTCAAGAGATGTAACAAGTATATAGATGAGACTATGCCTTGGGCACTTGCCAAGGATGAGTCTAAGAAAGACAGACTTGAAGAGGTTCTTTATAACCTTGTTGAAAGTATTACTATAGGTGCTAATCTTCTTAAGTCTTTCATGCCTGACACAACAGAAAGTATATTAAAGCAGCTTTATCCAGATAACCCTGCTGAAGGAGAGAGAGACTTTGATGACCTTGATAAGTTCGGACTTAGAAAGTCAGGAGAAAAGGTTACAGATAAGCCAGAGATTCTCTTTGCAAGACTTGATATAAATGTAGTTATGGAAGAGGTTGAGAAGCTTCAGGAGGCTCAGAGAAAGGCTAACGGAGCTACAGAGTATCCAGTAGTTGAGAAAAAACCAGAGATAACATATGATGATTTCTCAAAGATACAGATTCAGGTTGGAGAAGTGCTTAAGTGTGAACCAGTAAAGAAGGCTAAGAAGCTTCTTTGCTCGCAGATACGTGTAGGTGATGAAGTGCGCCAGATAGTATCTGGAATATCACAGTACTATAAGCCAGAAGAGATGGTTGGAAAGAAGGTTGCAGTAGTAACAAACCTTGCACCACGTAAGATATGCGGCGTTGAATCACAGGGTATGATACTTGCAGCCATGGATGATAAGGATAATCTTTCAGTTATGACAGTAGATAAGGATATCGTGGCTGGAAGCGAGATAGGATAATTGTTGTTTAACACACATTCGGTTGGTGAACTGACGACATAATATAAGTGAAAATCGGTGCTGCACATACATCATCGATGCCAGAAGCTTCAATTTACGCGAGCAACGAGCCAAAGTCATATTCCTGATATGACCTTGGCGACTGCCGCGATAGCCATAATAAACACGCTTTGTGAGTTTATTATGGCTGGATATTTCTAAGACTTTTCTTATAGGTTGTGACTACTGCCGCTACCGTTCGATACGGGACATCCGTGTCCCATATCTCACTTCCACAGACATCCGTGTCTGTGGATAGCTGAGTAGTTAAGGAAAAGTCTAAGAACTATCACAATTGAACTTCAAGTGCATCTCACGATGTATGCGCAGCACCGATTTTCACTTATATTATGTCTGGTTGTGGCTTAATTTACGAAAAATGAATGTGTGTTAAATCAGAGGGGAGAGGCATGAGGGCGGAATTGTGCGTAAAGCGCACAATTCCGCCCTGTTTCGTCCCACTTGATTT
>ONZS01001369.1_pt1 | contig 13393 bp, 10 predicted proteins | sample 1670921 | NCBI WGS metagenome assembly ONZS01 (sample SAMN06348104, study PRJEB24527) | human gut metagenome | biome: human gut; feature: ankylosing spondylitis patient; material: feces | host: Homo sapiens | place: China | collected 2015-10 | reverse complement strand
ATTGGAGAACTGAGAGATTTTCACATGCGTTATGAGGTAGAGGATCAGGTAAAGGAACGGGTAGAAAAACCGGATATCCTGTTTTATGGGAAAAAGATTCTGGAAATGTCAATAGCAGCGCTTCTTCAGGGAGATAACCTGTTACTTTCCGGTGCGAAAGCTACAGGGAAAAATGTACTATGTGAGACACTGGCATGGATATTCGGAAGACCGGAATACGACATTTCTTTTCATGTAAATACAGACAGTGCCGATCTGATTGGAACGGATACCTTTATAAATAATGAGGTTCGCCTTCGGAAAGGCCCCATCTACCAATGCGCGGAATTTGGAGGATTTGGAATCCTGGACGAAATCAATATGGCAAAAAATGATGCGGTTTCTGTACTGCATGCCACACTGGATCATCGGCGCAGAATCGATATTCCAGGATATAACAGGATTTTACTTCATCCGGCAACACGATTTATCGGCACGATGAATTATGATTATGCAGGTACCAGAGAGCTAAATGAAGCATTGGTTTCAAGGTTTATGGTAATTGATATGCCTGAAATGGATGAGGATAGTGTCCTTTTTGTATTAAGACAACATTTTCCAGATGGGGAAAAAAGTGCACTGAAAGCTTTTGCAGGACTGTTTCTGGATTTGCAGATCAAAGCTTATCATGGAGAAATCTCAACAAAATCTCTTGACCTGAGAGGATTGGTTTCTGCTGTAAAAGCAACAAGAAGCGGACTTTCTCCAATTGATGCAATCCAGATGGGGATCATAAATAAAAGTTTTGATGTATTTGAAAAAGAGATCGTAGAAGATGTGGTTTCTACCAGAATCCCATCTTCCTGGACCGGAAAAGACATATGGGGGTAAACTTGTATGGAGGATGTCAGATGGCCGGCGGAACAACTGGAAGAACATCGTCTGGAGATCAGCAATCGTATCAGAAATCTTTTTTGGACAGTCAGTGGTGATTATGATATGGAATTTGAACCGGACACAGAAAAATATGTTTATTCAAAACAAACGGTTCTATATGAGGCAGTGAAGCAGGGTGCCTTTGCACGATATTTTGATCAGAAGAAACTTGGCATGTATTTGATGAAAAAATTACATTTTTCTGCTGGAGAAGATATACTTTTGCCTCTTGCTGGATTATGCATGGATGCTGCTGTGGAGCGTTTTATCATTCGAGAACGTTTGGGAACAAAGGAAATCAGAGAACAGGCGTTCAGAGAATTGGAAAAGGCCGAGAAAGAGCAGGTATCAGACAAAGCTGGAACAGACCTGATTCACAGGATTAGGCTTCTGTATATAAGGCATGTTCTGGAGAACACAGACGATGAGGGAATGGATCCACAGGCAGAGATTGCATTGTACAAGATTCTTTCTCTGAAGGATGCGGAAAATACGGAAGATGTCATAAACGTGATAGATGAGATTTATAATCATGTTCTGGATCCCTCTTTTGAAAAAAGGAATGGAAATCTGGAGAAGATTCTGAATTTACCGGATATGGCATTAGCCAATGACGCGTGGCAGGAATGCATGACGGATGAACAGATGGAAGACATCATTCAAAAATATCTTTCTAATCTCAAAAAAAAGATGATGAGTCTGGATATCAGAAACAAAAAGAAAAAAAGATTTTATTTCTCTCCGGAAAATGAAGAAGTTCCGGAAAGCTCGGAGAATATAAATCCACAGGCAGTGCGACGGATACGGGAATATGTGGAACTGAATTACGGGAAATCGTATCTGAGTGAATCGGAGCAGGCCAGAATCAACCGGAAATTTTGTACAGGAATCCACAAAAACTGTATCCTGTATCTTACAGATGGAATTTTACAGAACCCTGTCATAAAAAATAATCAATACCGTTTTTCTCAGCTGCAGTTTGAAAAAAATAAAGCCTATTATGGAAATAATCACTGGATCATCAAAAGAAATATTTCTGTGTTGGCAGAGTCACTGAAACGGGCATTTATAATCCGAAAGGATGATTCTGTCAGCAGATCTGATGCAGGGCAGCTTGTTCCTGAAAGGTTATGGAAAATTGGAAGAACAGACGATGACAAGTTATTTAATAGAAAAAAGAGAGCAGAAGATTCTGAGTTTGTAATAGACGTCCTGATTGATTCCAGTGGTTCCCAAGCTGGCAGACAGGCTCAGGTAGCGGCGCAGGGATATATTATCAGTGAAGCATTAAGCCAGGCAGGAATTCCTCATCGGGTGACAGGATACTGTGCTTTCTGGGGATATACAGTACTTCAGAGATTTCGGGATTATGAAGATCCAAGGGAAACAAATGAAAGAATCTTTCAATTTCGGGCGTATGCCAATAACAGAGATGGGCTTGCACTGAAAACAGTCTGTTCCTCTCTCATGGAGCGACCGGAAAAAAATAAGATTTTAATCGTATTAAGTGATGGAAAACCCTGTGATATGAGCATACAACGACCAGGAACCCGCCAGCCCAAGATCTATGACGGAGAAGGAGCTGTGAAAGATACTGCATATGAGGTGCGTCGGGCCAGAAATCAGGGAATTTTCGTAATTGGTATTTTTGTAGGGAATGAAGAAGAGCTCTCCGTGGAAAAGAGAATCTATGGAAAAGACTTTGCCTATATTCGTAATATCAGCAATTTTTCCCGTATGGTAGGAACTTTTTTGCGAAGACAAATTGATATGGAATAAAAATGGAGGAATCACTATGGGTAAAATTGAATTTGCCAATTGCCAGGATGTAAGAAATCAGAAAAAGATACAGGAATTAGATTGTCCACACTGTCATGAACTGGGAGGCATTGAAGCCTTTGTGAAAGACGGGATACTTGCAGAGGACGGAGTATGTGATAACTGCGGATATATTCTTCCAGAAGGAACAGAACTGGAGGAAGTGGAGTAAGAAGCCTTAAAAGGTATTATAGAGAAACTGGAATTATAAATCATAATAGATTACGGGTAAAGGAGATAACAGATGAAAATAGCAGTTTGTGGAAAAGGTGGATGTGGAAAAAGTACAGTAACCAGTCTTTTGGCTAAGGCTTTAGCCAGACGAGGAAAAGAAATTTTGGTAATTGATTCCGATGAATCTAATTATGGTCTACACCGACAGCTAGGTATGAAGCTTCCCAGAGATTTTACAGACTATTTCGGTGGTAAACAAAATGTTTTAAATGATATGATGTTATCAAAATTTACTCATCAGTTTTTTGAGGAAACCTGGACAATAGATGATATACCGGAAGATTATTATAGTCTGAAGGACGGTGTAAAACTGATGAGCAGTGGAAAAATTCATCAAGCAAATGAAGGGTGTTCTTGTGCTATGGGAACTGTTATGACTCAATTTATCCAAAATCTCAGGCTTAAAGAAGACCAATTTGCGCTAATGGATATGGAGGCTGGTATTGAACACTTTGGACGTGGAATTGATAACGGTGTAGATTTGATATTGATAATCATAGATCCATCCTATGAATCCCTACAGCTTTCCAAAAAAATCGGGGAATTATCGGAAAGTATTAGAAAACCATTTTATTACGTTCTCAATAAAGTAACAAAAGAGAATCAGGAAATGATGTATGAAGCTGTATGGAATTCAAGTCGAGTCGCTGTATCTCTTAGTGCGGATACTAGTATTATGAGAGAGGGACTGATGGGGAAAGAACTATCAGAAAAACCAGATGCTATTGAAAACTTAACAGAATTTCTACTTTCTATTTAAAGAATGAGGAGATTTACTGTGGATATATGATAAAAGAAAACCAGATTATACAGATATAATTTGTAATATTACATCCACTTGACGCAAGAGAGATGCAGTGATATACTGGAACAAAAGTTATTTATAAAATAACAATAAAAGCCTGGGACTATATTGTGTGATTGAACAGTTACAAAAAATGCAATTCTTGTGGAGGGATAGGATGATACAGATTGCAATTGTGGAAGATGAAGAAATTTACGTAAAACAATTAACAGAGTATATCCGGAAATATCAAACGGAAAGGGGAAGATTAATAAAGGTTACGGTATTTGGTGATGGAGAAGATATCACTGAGAATTACAGTGGCGGTTTTGACATTATTCTGATGGATATTCAAATGCGGTTCATGGACGGTATGACAGCAGCAGAAAAAATTCGTCAAATGGATCAGAAAGTAATTATCATGTTTATTACAAATATGATTCAATATGCAGTACGTGGATACGAAGTTGATGCAATGGATTATGTAGTAAAACCAGTTGAGTATTTTTCTTTTTCGCAGAAACTGGATAAAGCAGTTGGTCGTATGCGTTCTGAGGTTAAAGAATTTCTTACGATTCCGATTGGGGAAGGAGTTGTAAAGATAGATATAGCAGATATCTATTTTATTGAGGGGCAGAGACATAATGTAATTTATCATACTTCGAGAGGAGATTACTGTTCAAGAATTACGATGAAAGAACTCGAAGAAAAACTTGCGGTACATAATTTTTTTCGATGTGCAAAGGGATATCTGGTAAATATGAATCATGTAGAGGGATTTGTTGGTTCTGATTGTGTGATCCATAATGTACATATACCTGTCAGCAGAACCAGAAAAAAAGAATTCATGAATCTGCTTCTGCAAAACCTCAATATGGAATGATTTCATGCGAAATGGAGGATGCTATGTTATATCAGGATATTCCGAGAATTTATACGGCAATAGCAGAGTGGGGATCATGTCTGGTTTATCTTTATATCCTAAAAAAAGAAAACATGAAATCTGTACATTTTCTTATAGGCAGTCTTTTCATGTTGGCAATGCAGAGTATCTTTCTGACTTTGACAGGTAGCGTAACTGAAATTTTGTGGGTTCCCTGTATGATGATCGCTGCAGGTATGATGTATGGATTTCTTATGGTCGGAGGAAATATGAAGCCTCTGGGAGCGGCTTATTGCTGTGCCCGTGCATTTGTTCTTGCTGAGTTTGTAGCTTCGCTGCAGTGGCAGATTGTATCTATTGTACAGGCATGGGGGAATCAAAGCATCTGGGTTGAAATTCTGATCACGATGGTTATTTTTGGAGGCTGCTTTACTATTAATATTTATTTAGAAAAAGATCTCCTGAAGCAGAATTATCTTGAACAGATGACAGTAAAGGAAGTAGCAGCGGCGGCAATCATGGCTGTTGCAATCTTTGCTTTTAGTAATCTGAGCTTTTTAAATGAAAATGCACCATTTGCGAGCAGAGAACGTGCAGATATTTTTTCTATCAGAACACTGGTCGATTTTGGAGGAATTGCAATCCTGCATGCTTATCAGAGCAGGATCAGTGAGTATGTTGCCGAGAAAGAACTTTCAGTAATGAACGTGATGCTGAAAAGCCAGTATGATCAATACCGAAATTATCAGGACAGCCTGGATCTTATACAAATGAAATACCATGATCTGAAACACCAGATAACGGGACTTCGTGCGGAATCAGATGAAGAGAAACGAAAAAAATGGATTGATTCTATGGAAAAGGAAATCGCTGCTTTTGAAAATATAAGCAGAACGGGGAATCAGGTACTTGATACGATTCTGGCAGCTAAGATTTTCCATTGTCGAAAAAATCATATACAGATTACCTGTGTGGCAGATGGAAAATTATTGGATCATATGCATGTAACAGATATATGTTCTATATTTGGAAATGCTTTGGATAATGCGATTGAACATGTAATTTTGATTCCAGATCAGGAAAAAAGACTGATCCATCTGACAGTATCCCTTCAAAAAGGATTTGTGTTCATCAAGATAGAGAATTATTGTGAAGCAGAAATTTCCCAAAATGAAGAGAATCTGATCATAACAACAAAAAAGGATAGTAAAAACCATGGTTTTGGATTGAAGAGTATTCGTAAAGCTGTAGAAAAATATGATGGTTCTGTAGTATTTGGAGTACAGCAGAACTGGTTTGAATTAAAGATTCTTTTACCCAGAGTATTATAATGCTCTGGGTATTTTTGTTGCCAAGCATACGACAAAAAGGTCCGGTGGACCTTTTTTAGTATTTTGTGCCATATTTGCTGCATCTTGTGCCAAAAACGGCACGAAATAATAACCATGTTATAGTAATGCCAACAGGAAATGATACCTGAAAAAGACAAGAGAGTCAAAGGAGGAAAAAGAGAATGATCAGTGTTGAAATGGAAGATGTTCTGGCGGTATTACAATTATGCAAACCGTATATTATCGGTATTATTGCTGCACTTGTAATTGGAATCGTAATTATGATAGCATGCCGCAGGATGTCCAGGGACAAAAGATTTCTGATAAGAGGGGAAGCTGCGATCGCAATGGTTCTTGCAGTTGTTGTCTGCGTGAATATGATCTGTTTTGGACCAATGGCTACGTTGATTGGACTGGCAACGGGAAATGGAACTTTAAGCGATGAAACAAATGAAGAAGCTGCGGAAGTAGCAGAAGAAATTATGGAAGACGGAATTGTTCTTCTGAAGAATGAAAGCCTGCTTCCTTTAAATGAAACAAAAAAACTGAATATTTTTGGCTGGGAATCTATTAATCCGGCTTACGGAGGAGCTGGTTCCGGTGGAATTAATGATCTGTATGATATTGTCAGTCTGAATCAGGGACTTGAAAATGCCGGATTTTCTATTAACCAGGAATTGGTTGATTTTTATAACAATTATGGTGCAGATAATCCGGAAATGTCTATCCAGAAACAGAGCTGGACATTACCGGAGCCACCTGTAGATACTTACAGTGATGAGCTTATTAAAAGTGCGAAAGAGTATTCTGATGTGGCAGTTGTGGTTCTTTCCAGAAAAGCAGGTGAAGGTCATAATGATATTCCTATGGATGTAAAAAAAGCAGCATATGATAATAATTCAGATGAATATGATGATTTTCCTGAGGGAGAGCATTATTTACAGCTTTCACAAACTGAGAGAGATATGGTGGATATGGTTTGCTCAAACTTTGATAATGTGATTGTGGTTTATAATGGAGCAAATCAGTTTGAACTTGGTTTCGCAGATGAATATCCTCAGATTAAATCTGTTGTATGGTGCCCCGGAACGGGAAATGTGGGATTTAATGCACTTGGTAAAGTATTTTCAGGTGAAGTCAATCCTTCCGGAAAAACACCGGATACATTTATTTATGATATGACGACTGCTCCGTGGTGGAATAATGCAGAAAAAACGGAGTATACAAATCTGGCAGACATGGCCGTGGAAGGAATGAACGCAGGATCTGCGCAGGTGTATGCTCCGGCATTTACCAATTATGTGGAAGGCATTTATGTAGGATACAAGTACTATGAAACAGCTGCACAGGAAGGTGCGATTGATTACGATAAGACTGTACAGTATCCATTTGGATATGGTCTGAGTTACACGGAATTTGAACAGAAAATGGGTGAACTGGAGGAAAAAGACGGACAGATTTCTGTAGATGTAGAAGTAACCAACACCGGAGATGTTGCCGGAAAAGATGTAGTAGAAGTGTATTATAAACCGCCATATATAAATGGCGGAATTGAGAAATCTTCTGCAAATCTGATTGAGTTTGAAAAAACAAATCTACTTCAGCCAGGAGAATCTCAGACTGTTACAGTTACATTCAGTATAGAAGATATGGCCTCTTATGATGAGAATAATGCAAAAGCGTATGTTCTTGAAAAAGGTGACTATGTAATCTCTATTAACAGCGATTCACACACTGTGCTGGACCAGAAAACTTATACCGCAGATGCTGATGTAGTATATAAGGGAGAAAATAAAAGAGCATCAGATGATACTGCTGCAATAAATGTATTTGAAGATGCAAAAGGAGATATAACATATCTGTCACGTGCAGATTATTTTGCAAATTATGAAGAGGCTACAGCAGCACCGGCATCTGCAGAGCTGGGTGAGCCATATGTTTCTGAATATCATCTGAACAGCAACTTTGATAAGACTACATATCTCAATGATGAGGATGTAATGCCGACAACGGGAGCAGATAATGGACTTACATTAGCTGATATGCGTGATGCTGATTATGACGATCCTCGTTGGGAAAAACTTCTGGATCAGCTTACCGTTGATGAAATGGCAAATATGATTGCAATGGCTGGTTATCAGACAGCAGCCATGGATTCTGTGGGAAAAGTGGCTACACTTGATTTCGATGGACCAGCAGCAATTAATAACAACTTTACAGGAGTTGGTTCTATTGGATTTCCAATTGAAGTTGTGGTTGCTTCCACATGGAATAAGGAACTTGCACAGGCCTGGGGTGAATGCATGGGCAAGATCAGTCAGGAAATGGGTGCAGAGGGATGGTATGCACCAGGTATGAATACTCATAGAACCGCATTTGGAGCAAGAAACTATGAATATTTTTCAGAAGATGGAGTTCTTGCAGGAAATATGGGTGCAAATGCAGTAGAAGGAGCAAGAAGATATGGAGTTTATTCTTATATCAAACATTTTGCTCTGTATGAGGGAAATGCAAAGATGGTAAGTGTCTGGTCAAATGAGCAGGCAATCCGGGAAATCTATCTGAAACCATTTGAAATTTCTGTAAAACAGGGTGGCGCAAATGCGGTTATGGTTTCCTGGAGTTTCCTTGGAGATAAATGGACTGGAGAAAGCAGTAACCTTATGAATACAGTTCTCAGAGATGAATGGGGATTCAGGGGAATGGCGCTTACAGACTTCTTCCGAAACAATGGTCATGGATTTATGAATGCGGATGCAGCTTTGGCAAATGGAGTAGATGCAATGTTGTCCACATTCAATGGAGAAGAGAACAATGTAGCCAATCCGGAGCATCCGACATCTGTACTTCAGATGAGAAATGCCTGCAAAAATGTCATGTATACAGTTGTAAGCAGCTGGGCTTATGACGGAGAACACGAAGAAACAGGTATGGAAAACTGGAAAAAAGCAGGAATTGGTATCGACATTGTAATAGCACTTTTCATGGCAGGAATGGAAGTACTGGTAATCAGAGGATATAAGAAAAGAAAGAATGCTGAATAAAGATGAAAGTGGGATGGAAAACAGTTATGAAACAGCAAAAATTGGTTGAAAAGATGACAATAGAAGAAAAGGCAGCAATCCTCAGTGGAAAAACTGTCTGGCAGACCAGAGAAATTGACAGGCTTTCCATCCCGTCCATCTTTCTTTCAGATGGACCGCATGGAATTAGAAAGCAGGCAGGGGCAGGAGACCATTTGGGACTGAATGCATCCTTGAATGCAACTTGTTTTCCCACAGCAGCGACGATAGCAAACAGCTGGAATCAGGATCTGGGGGAAGAGATTGGACAGGCTCTTGGAGAGGAAGCAGCAAGTATGGATGTAAATATCCTGCTTGGTCCGGGATTAAATATTAAAAGAAGCCCATTATGTGGAAGAAATTTTGAATATTTTTCAGAAGATCCATATCTTTCCGGGAAGATGGCAGCGTCATATATTCGTGGAATACAGAGTAAAGGCGTTTATGCCTGCCCGAAGCATCTGGCGGTTAACAGTCAGGAACTTCGGAGAATGGCAATGGACGCAGTTGTTGACGAACGGACATTAAGAGAAATTTATCTGACCGGTTTTGAGATAGCTGTTAAAGAAGGACACGCAAAAGCAATCATGAGCAGTTACAACCAGATTAATGGGATTTATGCTAATGAGGACAAACATCTTTTGACAGATATCTTGCGCAAAGAATGGGGATTTGATGGAATTGTAGTAACAGACTGGGGCGGAAGCAATGACCATGTGAAAGGTGTTGCTGCCGGCTCAAATCTGGAGATGCCGTCCTGTGGGTACGATTCTGCAAGAGAAGTGATTGCTGCTGTCCAAAATGGAAAGCTGAAGGAAGCAGATTTGGATGAAAGAGTTGGAGAACTGGTGGATGCAGTGATGGAACTGACATCAGGGAAGAAGCTTTCAAATAAAAACTTTGACAGAAATGCACATCATCAACTGGCAAGGAAAGCAGCAGCAGAAAGCATGATTCTTCTGAAAAATGAAAAACAGATTCTTCCGCTGGATACCAAAAAATCCATCGCTGTTATTGGAGATTTTGCTTTTTCACCCAGATATCAGGGGGCAGGATCTTCTATGGTCAATCCAACAAAAGTAGAAGATATGTCATCGATTTTGCAACAATATGATCTGAATATTTTGGGGATGACAAGAGGCTATCAGAGAAATGGAGATGTAGATGAGAATGATAGAAAGTTTGCACTAAATTTGTCTATGAACGCGGATATTGTGATTTTCTGCTTTGGTCTTGATGAAATCAGTGAATCAGAAGGACTGGACAGAACCCATATGCGTATTCCGCAGGACCAGATCGATCTTCTGCAGGATATCAGTAAAGTGAATGAAAATATTATTGGAATACTGAGTGCTGGATCAGCGATAGAAATGCCATGGCACACCTGCTGCAAAGCGATTTTGCATGGCTATCTGAATGGACAGGCAGGCGCTTCTGCAACATTGGATATTCTGACCGGAAAGGTGAACCCATCAGGAAGACTGGCAGAAACATATCCCATATCTTATGAACAGACACCGGCATTCCGATATTATCCAAGCAATGAGAAAACATCGGAATACCGCGAGAGTGTTTATGTGGGATATCGCTATTATGATACTTCAAAAGTCCGGGTGCAATATCCATTTGGCTTTGGGCTTTCCTATACGGAATTTACATATTCTGATCTTATCATAGAAGAGGATGGAATCAAAGTTTCGGTTACCAATACAGGTGACAGAGACGGAGCTGAGGTTGTTCAGATGTATGTAGGACTTCCTAATGCAATCGTATTCCGACCGGAAAAAGAACTGAAAGGTTTTGCAAAAGTTTATCTAAAGGCAGGAGAAAGCAGACAGCTCAGGATTCCGTTTGATGATAAGACATTCCGTTATTGGAATATAAAAACGGGACAGTGGGAAATAGAAACAGGAACTTATCAGATTATGGTAGGAGCCAGTGTTGCAGATATTCGTTTAACAGGTACGACTGAGAGAACAGGAAATAGTAAAGGGTATCCGTATAATCCGGCAAAAATGCCTTATTATTATACAGGAATTGTGCAGAAAATATCAGATGAGGAATTTCGTGAACTTCTTGGCCATGAGATACCGAACGGGAGATGGAGTGGAAACCTGGAAATCAATGATGCAATCTGTCAGATGTATTATGCAAAAAGCCGACTTGCAAGACTGATATATAGATGTCTCACAAAAATGAAAAAGAAGAGTGAGGCACAGGGAAAGCCAGATCTGAATATTCTTTTTATTTACAATATGCCGTTCCGGGGGATTGCCAAGATGACCGGCGGGGCAGTCAGTATGGAAATGGTATATGGAATTGTCGATGCTGTGAATGGCCACTTTATGCTTGGGGTAAAAAAAATAATTGGCGGATATTTCAGAAACAGAAGAAATAATAAGAAATATGAAAAATTATTAAAAGAAGCCGGAGGGAAGTGCAGATGAATCGTATAAAAAATATATGGAAATGTTTTGAAGAGAAACATTCTGCTATTGCAAAATGGCTTTATCAGATATTCTATTTTGTTATATTCAGTATGGGCGTGACAGTATTCCAGTATCTTGTATTTACATTTTTACCAGGGATTTTGGGAATTGGTCTGGCTGGTACAGAATTTATGTGGCCAAAGGTTTCCATGAATCTGTTTGGAGTAAAATTTACATGGAGTTTGCTGGGGTATAATGTATTGCGTGATGCAACGGGGAATATATTGATCGGTGGTGGACTTGGCTATTTTATCAGTTATGAATTGGGGTCATTTCTTGCACAGTGTATCAATTTTCCACTTCAGAGAAATATTACTTTTAAAAGCCATGGAAATCCTGTATATCAGGCAATCTGGTATTTTGTTGCATGGGTGGTAATTTCACTGATTTGTAATGGATTTAATAATCTGTGGATGCCAGTTGCATCTGCATATGTGGCACCGGCAGTCTATAACATGCTTGTGACAATTATTACAGGTGGAGTTTCCATGGTGATTTTTTTCTTTGTGTTTAAAATTATTTTCCCAGAGGGGAAGGCTGAATAGAAGAAAATAGCAAGATGTTAGAAACTGGTAGTCAATCGGATATGATTTGGAACATCATAAAATCAACAAGGATAAAGGTAAAAAAATATGAATAAAAGACAAAAAATTCTGATTGTAGATGATTCAAAACCGGTGTTTATGAAAGAGGATCTACTTCCCGTTATGGGAGATAATCAAATGATCCAGGATCTGCCCTCGGCATTTATCCAGGTTTTGGAGGAACAGAACGCATGGAAAAAATAATGGAAAAGAATATTCTGATCCGGGATATAGAAACAAAAAATATCATGACTAAATCCAGTCTTCCGGTAGGGGGATATTCTGTCAATCCTTATGTAGGATGTACCCACGGCTGCAAATACTGCTATGCCTCTTTTATGAAACGGTTCACCGGGCATACCGAATCGTGGGGAACATTTCTGGATATAAAACACTGGCCGGCAATTAAAAACCCGAGAAAATATAAAGGCCAACGGGTAGTGATTGGTTCCGTGACAGATGGGTATCTGCCCCAGGAAAAGGAGATAAGAAATACCCGCAGGATTTTAGAACAGTTAAAAAATAGCGGTGCAGAAATCCTTATCTGTACGAAATCGGATCTTGTACTCCGGGATATTGACTTGCTAAAAGAAATGGGAAAAGTCACTGTCTCATGGTCGATCAACACATTAGATGAAAAATTTCAGGCAGACATGGATCAAGCTGTCAGCATCAGCCGCAGACTTGAGGCAATGAAGCAGGTATACGAAGCCGGAATACGCACGGTTTGTTTCATTTCCCCAGTATTTCCGGGCATCACAGATTTTGAAAAGATTTTTGAACGTGTGAAAGATCAGTGTGACCTGGTATGGTTAGAAAATCTAAATCTCCGCGGTGGTTTCAAACAGGAGATCCTGGATTATATTCAGAAATGTTATCCCCACCTTGTTACCCTGTATGATGAAATCTATCGCAAGGGAGATCGAAGCTATTTTCGGGCATTGGAAAACCAGGCAGCACAGATGTCCCAAAAATACGACTGTCCTTTTGTAGACAACGAACTGCCTTATGGCCGCGCAGAGCCAGGCCATCCTGTAATCGTGGACTATTTCTATCATGAAGAAGTACGGGGATCGGAAAATACAGGGCGGCGCAAAAAATGATTGAATAAGTTGAGATGTAAAAGAGGTGCCTCAAGAGACTGAAACAACTCATAGTTTTCCATGAATGTTACAGTCTCTTTATTATTATCAGTATACTCCACACTCTGGGTTGGTATCAATATCAAGATGAAGCAAAGGCTTTTCTCCCTCCACTGCCCGGTATATATCCAGCATAGTAATTTCATCTGCA
>ONZS01001345.1_pt1 | contig 13636 bp, 10 predicted proteins | sample 1670921 | NCBI WGS metagenome assembly ONZS01 (sample SAMN06348104, study PRJEB24527) | human gut metagenome | biome: human gut; feature: ankylosing spondylitis patient; material: feces | host: Homo sapiens | place: China | collected 2015-10 | reverse complement strand
CGCCACGAAACGCACCACATCCAGCGATTCGAGATGCTTGGCAATCGCCAAGGCCGAGGCGTCGTAGGGCAGCGCGTAGGTGTTCGCCAGCGTGATGGGGCGACGGATCGCGCCGGTTTCGGCGTCGACCCCGTTACCGAGGTGAATGGCCAGCGTGCCGAATCCGAGCGGCTGGTCGTCGAATGATTGTCCGTGATGTACAAGATCAGAAGCCATGCGCCCAGCATGCCAGCATGCGCCGTGCCGCGCAAACAGGCGACATCGCTCGAAAACCGCGCCATTGCAAGGTTCTAGAGCACCATATAAGAAAAAATGATTGGGTGAAGTGCGGGGTGCAGCCTTGGTCGGGGCTGTTTGCAGGGCCGAAGCGGGCCCTGAAAACACGCTGTGAGACACGCCGATAAAACCGCAGAATTCCGCGGTAAAACAAGGTTCGCGTAGGGGCCGATTTGCATACCTGGAAAATCTGTGGTTATATAGCCAAGTTGCCTGTTGAGGTCAAACACCGCGGCGGGAAACAGACTGGCGGATTTCCCAAGCGGTCAAAGGGAGCTGACTGTAAATCAGCCGCTTCGTGCTTCAGTGGTTCGAATCCACTATCCGCCACGCCCCGATAGCTCAGTGGTAGAGCACTTCCTTGGTAAGGAAGAGGTCGTGAGTCCAATTCTCACTCGGGGCTCTCTGGCGGGGTAGCTCAGCTGGCTAGAGCGTACGACTCATAATCGTAAGGTCAAGAGTTCGAGCCTCTTCCTCGCTACAAATCGCGCCCGCTAACCGGTGGGCGCGCACTATACCTAAGAACACAGAGGTGAATGACAATGGCTAAGAGCGCCGACATCCGTCCGGGCATCACGCTGGCCTGCACCGAGTGCAAGGAGCGTAACTACATTACGACTAAGAACCGTCGTAACACGCCCGACCGTCTTGAGCTCAAGAAGTTCTGCCCGCGCTGCGGCAAGCAGACCGTGCACCGCGAGACTCGTTGATCGCAAGTATCACAGCTTTACAAAACCCGGCCCATTCGGCCGGGTTTTTGCGTATTGCCTCCGGAGGCGAGTGGCAGGGTGCGGAATCAGTATCCGCATCGCGTGAGAAACGGCAGAAATCCCGCGTCTGAACGAACCCCTCGCGGGCGTTCTGTCGTTTCGGGCCGCCAAAACGGCAGAAATCCCGCGCCACCTTCGTTCAGACGCGGGCGTTCTGCCGTTTCAGCCGATGATTGCCTCGATATCGCACCTGCGCCACTAAGATAGTAAGCCATGACAAGCTTTGCAGACATCACCACCATGGGCGTGGGCGGCCCCATCGCCCATTTCATCGAGCCGACCACGCGCGTGGGACTCATCGAAGCCGTGGAGGAAGCCGATTCCAAAGGCCTGCCCTTGGTCGTCGTCGGTGGCGGCTCCAACCTGCTTGTTTCCGATAAGCCTTTTGACGGCGTGGTGGTTCGAGACGCCCGACGCCTCATCACTGTGCCGGACGAGGCTGCACCGGTAGAGGGCGAGGATCGCACCGTGCATGTCAATGCCGAGGCCGGTGCCAATTGGGATGATTTCGTGGCCTTCACCGTAGAGCTCGGGCTCGAGGGCGTCGAGGGACTGTCCGGCATTCCCGGCACAGTCGGCGCTTCCGTGGTGCAGAACATCGGTGCCTACGGGCAGGAAGTCGCCACTTCGGTCGAATCGGTGGAAGTCTGGGATCGAGACACCAAAACAACGCGCGACCTCACACCCGCCGATCTTCGATTCGGCTATCGATACTCCGCACTGAAGACCAGCATGTACGCCGGCCCCGGCCGGCCGGCCGGCCGATTCTTCCCGACGCCACGTTACGTGGTGCTTTCCGTCACCTTTGCCCTGACCCACTCGGCCGAAGGCACGGTAGGTTACGGACAGCTTGCCAAAGCGCTTGGCGTCGAAGTGGGCGACCGTATGGCCACCGCCGACATCCGCAAAGCCGTGCTCGCAGTACGTGCCGCCAAGGGCATGCTCGAGGACCCTACTCGCTACGCCTTGCCTGACATGGCCACCGCCAAGCGCGAGGCCAATATCCTGACCGATCTGGAGCGTCTGGCCTCCCTCAATGAGGCCGCCGGCATTCCCGTTGGCGATGACGGTCTGCCTGCTCCCGACTACAATCGCCACAGCTGCGGCTCGTTCTTTATGAATCCGATTCTGACCGCCGACCAAGCGGCGGCCCTGCCCGAAGATGCGCCGAAGTTCGACGCGACTCTGCCTGACGGCACTCCCGGCACCAAGACGTCCGCCGCCTGGCTCATCGACCATGCCGGCTGCCATAAGGGATATAAGGTCGATGCGGACGCGCCGGCCAGTCTATCCACGCAGCACACGCTGGCCTTGACCAATCGTGGGGGAGCGAGCGCGGCCGATATCGCAGCTTTGGCGCGTGCGGTTCAGCAGGCAGTCAAGAGCGCGTTCGGAGTGGACTTGGTGCCCGAACCGGTCTGCGTCGGTGTGCTGTAATCGCGCTATTGATTGATGGAGTGGGTTATTAATCCCATATATTGCGGACTCTGAGTCTTATTAATAGACAAGACACGCGGGCTCTTCTATACTCGATTGTCGGTATTGTGCGCATTCGGTGCGCAAACAACAGAGAAAAAAGAAGAGCACTATGCAACTGTTCCGTACAAAATCCGTCGAACAGACCATTGCCGAAACCGGTGAAGAGGGCCGCAAGCTCAAGCGCAACCTGACTTGGTGGGATCTGTCAATCATGGGTGTGGCCGTAGCCGTGGGCGCCGGCATCTTCTCGGTGGGCGCGCAGGCCGCCGCCTTCCACGCCGGCCCGGCCGTGATCATCAGCTTCCTGATCGCCGGCATCGTGTGCGGCGCAGCCGTGATGTGCTACGCCGAATTCGCTTCGATGATTCCGGTGGCCGGCTCCGCCTACACCTTCACCTACACCACGGTCGGCGAGATCATGGCCTGGATCATCGGCTGGGATCTGATCCTGGAAATGCTGATGGCCGGCTCCGTGATTTCCAAATATTGGGGCGTATACCTCAACGATTTCATGCGCCTGATGGGCTGGAACGCCAACACCAACCTGACGTTCGGCTCCTTCCACATCGATATCGCCCCGATTATCATCGTGGCGTTCTTTACCACGCTGCTCGTATTCGGCACCAAGATCGGCGCCCGCGTGGACGGTGCTATGACCGTGCTCAAGATCGCCATCGTGTTCTTTGTGGTGATCGTCGGCTTCTTCTACGTCAAGGCCTCCAACTTCACCCCGTTCATTCCGCCGAGCCAGCCGGCCTCCACCGTGGAAGGCTCCTCCGCCGTCACCGGCGTGATGACCCAGCCGTTGTGGCAGTTCGCCACCGGCATGACCCCATCCGTGTACGGCGTTCCTGGCATCCTCTCGGGCGCGGCGCTCGTGTTCTTCGCGTTCATCGGATTCGACGTGGTGGCCACCGCCTCTGAGGAGACCAAGAACCCGCACAAGAACGTGCCGCTCGGCATCGGCGTGGGCATGCTGCTCATCATTGTCATGTACATGCTCGTGGCCGTGGTGACCACCGGCATGGTCTCCTATGCCGAGCTCGCCAAGCAAGACAGCCCCTCGCTGGCCACCGCCTTCGAACTGGTGGGCGCCGACTGGGCCGCCAAGATCATCAGCTTCGGCATCGTGCTGGGCCTGGCCACCGTGGTTATGGTGCTGTTGCTCGGCCTGACCCGTATCGTCTTCGCCATGAGCCGCGATGGTCTGCTGCCGCGCGGCCTGTCCAAGACCGGCAAGCATGGCACCCCGGCCGCTCTGCAGATCGTCGTCGGCGCGGTGGTGGCGCTCGTGGCCGCCTTCTTCGACATCGGCGTGCTCTCCGACATGGTCAACATCGGCACCCTGTCCGCCTTCACGCTGGTGGCCATCTCCATCCCGATTATGCGCAAGAAGCGCCCCGACCTGCCGCGCGCCTTCAAGATGCCCGGCAGCCCGTGGATTCCGATCCTCATCGCCGTGGCCAACTTCTGGTTGATGCTCAACCTGTCCGTGCTCACCTGGATTCGTTTCGTGGTGTGGCTCGTGGTCGGCTTCGCCATCTACTTCGGCTACGGCTACTGGCATGCGCGCCTCGGCAAGGGCGACCTGACCGAAACGCTGTCCGCCGAAACCGATAAGGCCGTTAACGGCTGAGAGCGAGGAGCGTCCCAACAGGCGCGTACCCTTGTATCAGTATTTGTTAAGGAGGATTCCATGCCATATGTAATCGCTCAGCCTTGCGTGGATGTCAAGGACAAGGCTTGCGTGGACGAGTGCCCCGTCGACTGCATTTACGAGGGTTCCCGCTCGCTGTACATCAACCCCAACGAGTGCGTCGACTGCGGTGCATGCGAACCGGTGTGTCCCACCGAGGCCATCTTCTATGAGGATGATCTGCCGGACGAGTGGGCTTGGTACAAGGATGCCGCTGTCAACTTCTTCGCTGAAGTCGGCGATTTGGGCGGCGCTTCCGCCAATGGTCCAATCGGCAAAGACCCGGAACAGGTCGCCGCGCTGCCGCCGCAGAACCAGTAAGCTGATTTGCGGATAAGCGCTGCACACAGCGCATAGTTCGGATTGAACCCTCGGTCTATCACGGCCGAGGGTTCGTCGTATCTTAGGAACATACCGTCCAAGAAAGGGGTTCTCATGGGCTTCCACGCATATTCGTCGCCATACGACTGGTCTCGTATCGCCGGCTTCAAAGCCACCGCCAAAACCGTGCCGGGTGGCATGATCGACCTGTCCGTAGGCTCGCCTGTGGACCCGGTGCCGAGCAGTGTCCAGCAGGCGCTGGTTGCCGGCGCAGACGCCCCCAACGCCCATGGATACCCGGTCACCGCCGGCACCGCCGACCTTAAGGCCGCTATCGATACATGGTTCCGCGAACTGCGCGGGGTGGATCTGAAATCCATCAACGCTGCCGCCGTACCCACCGTGGGTTCCAAGGAGGCCGTGGCGCTGATGGCCAGCCTGCTGCACCTTGGCGAAGGCGATGTGGTCGTCCAACCGGCTGTCTCCTACCCGACTTACGAAATCGGTACCCAACTTGCCGGCGCCACCGTGGTCAAAGTCGATGATGTGACCGACGTCGATTCCTGGGTGAATATTCCGAACGTCAAGGCCATCTGGATCAACTCGCCGTGTAATCCCTCCGGCGAGGTCATCTCCGCTGACTGGCTGACCGACATCGTGGCTGCTGCCCGTCGCATCGGTGCCGTGGTGCTCTCCGACGAATGCTATGCGTTAATGGACTGGCGTTCGGTGCGCCGCAATACAGCCGCGTCCTCTGCGCCTGCCGCGTCTGCATCTGCTGCGTCTGTGCCTGCCGCACCGGTGGCCGAATCCAACGAGCCCGCCTCCGATACCGCATTCAGTCTCTCCGCCACGCCATGTGCCCTGAATCCACATGTGTGTGAAGGTTCGGCAGCTGGCATCCTGGTGCTCTACTCGCTGTCCAAGCAGTCCAACATGGCCGGCTACCGTACGGCTCTAATTGCCGGCGATTACCGGCTGGTCAAGGAAATGGCCGAATACCGCAAGCAGATCGGCCAGATTATCCCTGGCCCAGTGCAGGCCGCCATGGCCGCAGGCCTGAAGGACACAGCCGCTGTGCACGAGCAATGGAGGCGTTACCGTCGCCGCCTATCCGCGCTGGTTGACGCACTGAAGGCATATGGCTATTCGGCACAAATGCCCTCCGGCGCGCTGTACGTATGGGTCAAGGCCAAGTCCGGCGACTGCTGGGCCGATATGGCCGAGCTCGCCAAGATCGGCATCATCCCCAGCCCCGGCGAATTCTACGGCGCTCCCGCCTACCTGCGTTTCTCCGCCACCGCCACCGACGAGGCCATCCGTTCCGCCTGCGAACGTCTCACGGCGTAATGAGATCGTAAGTGGCGTTGAGCCGTTCACGCCCCAAACTGGGCGGCCTTGTTGCCGAATTTGCGGCGCACAGCGTCCAGTGCGGCCTCGGCATCATGCAAACGCGCCTGTGAGGTCTGGCCGCGGGCATTGTCGGCCTCTTCGAGCATGTCATCCAGTGAAGGCTGCACGGCCGTAGCCGCCGCCTTACTGAGCGAAGACGTGCTCATACCGGCCAAGCGAATAGTTTTGGGCAGGGGAGTGGCAGACTCCGCCGAGGCCGGTAGCCCCAGCATGACTTTCAGCTGCCGCACGCATTCCGGGTACAGCACGCCGGCCGTATCGGTCGGCCGCTCCATCGTAAAAGACCGGGTCTGATAGCTCAGGTCGGCGAACCGCAACTTCACCGTCAGCGTGCGCGCCACCAGCCCCTTGCGCCGCAGCGTGCTGGTTACTTCGTCGCAGGCCGAACGCAGTAGCCCACACACCACGCGCATATCGCGTGTATCCTCGGCCAAGGTTTCCTCGGACCCAATGGATTTCTCCTCGCGTACCGTGGTAATTTCGCGGGAATCCAACCCGTGCGAGGCCGCCCATAATCCACGTGCCGCAGCCGGGGAGCCAGTGGCACGAGTCAATGCAGCCTCATCCAGCTGAGCCAATTCAGCCACCGAATGCACGCCCCAAGCATTAAGCCGCTTCTCCAAAGACGGCCCGATTCCCGGAATACCACGCAATGGCATCATCTGCACGAATTCGGCCGAGCGGGCCGCGGGAATCAGCAGCATGCCGTCCGGCTTGGCATTGGTCGAGGCCATTTTGGACACCAGTTTGTTACAGGCGATACCCACTGAACACGTCACGTGGAAGCGCTCGGCCACCTGAGCGCGAATCCACGCGCCGATCGCGCTCGGCCGCCCCCACTCCAGCAGTGCGGCGGACACATCCATATAGCCCTCGTCCACCGAAACCTGCTCGAACCGGTCGGTGACGGTCAAAAACACCTCATGCATGATTCGGTGCGACATCATGCGGTAATACGCCATATCCACTGGCAGAAAAATGCCGTTCGGGCACAACCGATGGGCGCGCGCGGCCGGCATCGCCGAATTGATGCCGTATTTCCGGGCTTCGTAGCTCGCGGCGGACACCACCGCGCGCGGCCCGGTGCCGATGATTACCGGCTTGCCTTTGAGCCCGGGGTTGCGCGCCACCTCCAATGAGGCATAGAAGGCATCCATGTCGATATGCAGCACGGTGCATCCGGTCTCGTCGTGGCCCCAATCGCGTTTGGCGGCCTCAAGTCTCGGTGCGGTGCTCATGCCACCATTGTAGGAATGCCGAACGAGGTCATGCTCACTATGTGGCGCGCATGATGCGGCGCTCATTGTCATAATGCCGAATATCGCCGGAATTCCAAGGGTTTACGCACTGTGCGGCTGTTTCGCATGGTGGGTGCGATTCCACGGAATCGTCCACATTGCGTCACTGTCCGTAACGCCTTCCAAGTCAATGCGCGCTGTCCCGGCTCTCCGAGTAGCGTAAACCTCATGAAGAAGGCAGTGGTCGGTATCCTCAACCGTGTTCCCGTGGTTCTTATCGTGATTGGTGAGGCACTGGTGATTTATTTGGCTACGGCCGTCGCCAAACTTGCGTTCACCCAGCTCGATCCGCTGTACTCGGTGTGGTATCGCGTGGGATTCATGGCGGTGCTGTTGCTGCTGTGGCGCAGGCCCTGGAACAAGGCGAAGCGAGCGCAACTGTTTCACCGCGACGCCCGCAGCTGGGGGCTGGTCGTACTGCTCGGCTGCTCGCTGGTGCTGATGAATACCCTGTTTTATGTGGCCATCAGCAATATGGATATGGGCATTGCCGTGTCTATCGAATTTTTGGGACCGCTTTCGGTGGCGGTGATTACCGGCAAAAGCTGGCGCGAGCGGGTCGGTATCGGTATCGCGGCGGTCGGTGTGGTGCTGTTAGCTGGCATATCATTGGCCAATCCGTCCGGCAATGGCACGTTTTTGTATGGTCTGATTGCGATTTTGATCGGCGGGTCGATGTGGGGCATGTATATCATCACCGGCCGGCGCGTGGCGGCTGGCGGCAATTCGCTGGATAATCTGTGCATCGCCGTGACCATCGGCTGGCTGGTCCAGTCCCTGTTCCTTGGCGTGCCGGCTGTGGCTCATGTGGTTCACCCCAAGGCCGATGCCACGTGGGCGCTTGAGCCCGGCGGCTCGCTGAAGCTGCTGGCTCTGCTGTTTGTGATTTCCCTGATGGCCTCGTTCATTCCCTATGTGGTGGAGCAGATCACGCTGCGACGCACCACATCCGGCGCATTTTCGGTAATGCAATCCATCAATCCCGCCATGGCGGTGGCCGTGGGACTGGCGTTCGGCGAGATTCCCAGCGTTGGTGAAATCGTCGGTGTGGCGTTGGTGATTTGCGCGGTTATCGTTACGTTCTCCGGCGACGCCGCACCCGCGGACGTTCAATAATGTGTCGTTCGGCACGCCGTATCCGCAGGACGTGGTACAGTAATTTGCTGTTGCGCATTATTGCGTAACGTGGAGTCATGCCTGAGTGGCCGATAGGGGCACCCTGCTAAGGTGTTAGTCGTGTAAACGGCTCGAGGGTTCGAATCCCTCTGACTCCGCCGATTAAGGTTCCGGGTGAAAGCTCGGAACTTTTTTGTTTTCCGGAAACTCCGGGTTAAGTAACTCCTGAAATAACCGAGGACGGGCGGTCTCCGCTTGTGGTAAGCGGAGTCGGAGGTACGCCATTGTCCGTCCGCCTCCAAACCGCCATTTTAGTGGGCGAACGAGTGCGGCACGTCGGGAAAAGTCCGAGCGACGAAAGAAAAATGTCCACTAAGTGAGACTTTTGCGTGGTGTTCGTGAATGGTGATTGAAGATTAACCGGTTAATATATTGCTTGTCCAATCGCTTGCTCATCGCCTCCCTCCCCGCAGTACTTGACCGAGATGGGCGGTACCCTAGAGAGAGAAGAAGAGTTCCGAAGGGCGGGCAAAGATGAGCCATATCGCTGGGCAGGGGCAACATCGCTCCAACTCGACACGAACCAACCGTGCGGCGCTGATTATCGTGTTCGTGATCGTGCTCGCCGTTGCGCTGGGCATCGGCGCATGGTTCGCAACCCATCGCACGGACGGCAATGGCCCCGCACACGCCGGAGTGTCGGACGTCGCGTTGAATAAAGCGAAGAACACGCCCAAACCGGTGACCGAACATCACGGCAATTCACCGGATTGCCCGGATACGGACTGCATCGCCATGCTGGTCAACGGCGATTTGTTGTTCCATGAGGGATTGTGGAGCCATTTCCAAGGCCCGAACCCCAACGCCACGGATGGCACCGCCTTCAACTTCGACCCGCTGTTCGCGCCGATGAAGCAGTACATTCAGGCTTCGGACATCGCCGTGTGCGAATTCGAAACCCCGATCGCCCAGCGCGGCGGCCCATATGCCGCGTACCCGATCTTCAACATTCCGCCGGAAGTGGCGGATGCCGCCCGCAACGTGGGATACAACGCCTGCACACACGCCACCAACCATTCCTGGGATCAGGGGGCGGATGGCATCGCCCGTCTGTGGGGCACGCTTGAGGCCAATGGCATCGCCCAGACCGGCTCGTACAAAACCGAAGCCGACTCCACCAAACCGTTGGTCATCGATTCCCCGACCGGCGGCGGCAAGCTGGGTCTGGTCACCGGCACGGTCTCCCTCAACGGCATGACCGCCGACGAGGACTGGCAGGTGGATCGTCTGCGCGAAGACGGCGACCCGAATCACGACAGCGACATCCAGCGCGCGGTAGACAAGGCCAACAAGGCCCGCGAGCAAGGTGCCGATGTGGTGGCCATCGCCATGCACTCGGTGCAGGAATACCTTGATTACGCCGATTCCTGGCAGATTTCGGAAGCCCATGAGCTTGCCGACACTGGTGCCTTCGACGTTATTTACGGTGCCGGTTGCCATTGTGCGCAGCCCATCGAGAACTATAACGGCACGTGGATTATCTACGGTCTGGGCAACGCCGTCACCGAGTCGGCGAACACGCCGGAAACCTTGGTCAACAATCAGGGTGTGACCGCACGCATCCAGTTCGCCGGCAAGAAGGGCGTCAAGGGGTCGTGGCGCGTCAACCGCATCGATTGGGTGCCCACCGCCAACGTGCATCAAGGCAACTACCAATGGTGCCCGATATCCAGCGACCATCCCATAGGCACATGTTGGGACGAAGCCTACGACGCTCAGATACGCCAACGCATCTGGGATGTCATCTATTCGATGGGCGCGGACCAGAACGTCGTCAAGGAATGGAACATCACGCAGGAGCAGGCGGCAAAGCAATAGTTGCTCGGCTTGGTCTCAAGGAGGGGAAGCCGCAAGGTGACGCTTTTCCCGCCGGCCTCCTAATGTGGAGCCCATGACCGAGATTTACGAAACCCAAAGCGAACGCACCGATCTGCCCCTCGTCGTGATGCCGTCCGTGCTTGACTCGATGATCGAGCCCATCAAGGCCCAGTTCCCCGCGCTCCACGACGTTGCCCGCGTGCGTATGTTCGAGGAATTCACGTCCGACGAGGCGACCATAGCCGAGCGTCTGAAGGATGCCGACGCCCTGCTGGTGGGCGGCTACCACATTTCGGACGATCTGCTGCGCACCATCAGCGGGCAGGGGCACGTCAAGTGCATCGTGTTCTGCGGTACCGGCGTCGCCAGCTACCTCAATCTCGATAAGGCGCGCGAGCTGAAGATCCGCGTCTGCAACGCCGAACATTATGGCGATCACGCCGTGGCCGAGCACACCTTCGCCCTTCTGTTCGAGCTCATCCGCCGCGTTGGCCAACTCGATAAGGACGTCAAGGCCGGCAACTGGGCGTGGGCCAGCGGCGATGGACTGCAACTCGCCGGCCGTCGCATGGGCATCATCGGACTGGGCGGCATCGGCTCCACCGTGGCCGGCATCGCCCGCGCCCTCGGCATGGAGGTCGCCGCATGGAATTCGCATGTGCCGCCCGAGCATTTCGAACGCTCTGGTGCCACTCCGGTCGACGATCTCAACAAGCTCATCGAAACCAGCGACGTCATCTCCGTCCATCTGCCGCTGAACAACGCCACGCGCGGCATCGTCACCGCCGAGAACCTTGCGCATGTGAAGCCCGGCACCCTGTTCATCAACACCGCCCGCTCCGAAGTCATCGAATCCGGTGCGCTGCTTGCCCGACTGCAAAAGGGCGATGTTCCCGCCGCACTCGACGTGTTCGACCATGAGCCGCTGACCGCCGACGACGCCATCTGCCATGTGCCCGGCATCGTCCTGACCCCGCACGTCGGCTGGCGTGCCGACGGCGCGTTCAAGGAGCTCACCCGCCAGATGATCGCCTGCCTGACCGCCTACTTCGCCGGCGAAGACTATAACGTCGTCGTCTCCGAACGCTGATAGCCCTGCCTAGCCTCGCGCTCAATCGAACACCCAGCCAGTCGACCACCGGAACACGCTCATGCAGACGATTCTCAACACGCCCGACGATCCCGCCCACGATTCGCTCGTCGAAAAAAAGTCCGAATTTATCGGCGACGCCGCCCATGTCGATACGCTCGACGAGGCGCTCGCGTTCGTGGCTGCGATCCGTGAGCAGCATCCGAAAGCCCGACACGTGGCGTATGCCGCCGTGTGCGGAGGCGCGGATGGGCGACTGTCCGAACGCATGAGCGATGACGGCGAGCCGTCCGGTACCGCCGGCAAGCCGATTCTCGACGTACTCAAGCAGTCGGGCACCACCGATTGCGTGGTTGCCGTCACCAGATATTTCGGTGGTATTCTGCTGGGCTCCGGTGGGCTGGTCCGCGCGTACTCATCCGCCGCATCATTGGCGATGAAAGCCGCCCGCGCCGCCCGCATCATGACCGCCAAGCGATACCGGGTTCGCCTCGAATACCCGCAGTTGGCCCGATTCCAGCAGATCCTGGCGCAGCTTGGTGGCAGTCAGGAGGATGAATCGTATGCGGTGAACGTCGAGTTGACCGCGGTGGTGCCGCAGGATGATTGCGCGCGATTCGAGGAGCGTGTGCGGGAAGCGTTCAATGCCGCTGTGGTGCCGGCTCCGATTGACATGGTCAACATTCCGGTTCCGCTCGCGTGACGCCTGTATGACTAAGCTGGGCATCATGACCGACGAGAACACCACCAGCCAGCAGACCCAGCCCACCGAGGCCGCAACCGAGGCCGCGGCCGAGACTGCAACCGACACGGACGCCCAGCAGCAGGACCAAGGCGCGCAGTCCGCAGCCGAGTCCGCCGCTCCGGTGGATTTCGAACCGCTGACCGCTACATACGAGCGTCTGCGCCATTCCACCGACCCGGCCGAACTGTCCGAATTCGCCCGTCGGCCGTTGCCTGACCGTGCCGATCAGGCGGCGTTCTCCCGCGCCACCGCACTTTTGGAGGCTGTGGCCGGCAACCCGCACACCCCGGTGGCCGATCGCGTGTTCCTCGCCGACACCATGCCGTTCCCGAACGTATTGGTCAAACTCTCCGAAGACCCCGAACCGTCCGTGCGTCAAGCCGTGGCCGCCAACGGGGATGACAAGAATTGGCTGGTCGGCCGCCTGACCAAGGACCCGGTGCCTGCGGTCCGGGATACGGCGTTGAAAAACAAGCGCACCAGCTGGAAGATGCGGCTTGAGGGTGCGCAGGACCCCACTGCGGATGCGGAGACATTGGAATTCTTGGGCGTACTTGGCACCGAATCCGAAGAGGGAGCACCGGCGGTGCTTTCTTCGATGGTCCGCCGTGCCGTGGCACTGAACCCCAATACGTCCGAAGCGATGCTTGCCAAATTGGCCAACGACCCCTCGGCCGAGGTGCGGCACGCCGTGGAAAGCCGCCGCTAAGCACACTATTGCTGTGTTTTGCCGCGCAAATTTGGCCGGCAATCACCCTCTATCCACCATTGTGAGCGCTCACATCTCACTATGTGAGGGTAAAAAGTACATAATTTGGCGGAATCATGGCATTTTTCTTACGGTGTGGCGCAATCAAACGGCGTTAGACTGGGGCTATGAGTGAGATTACCGAGAGTGAAGAGCGTCTGGCCCGTCCGTTGATTCGACTGGCCAAGTTGGTCGGTGTCGGCACGAGTTATTTGGGCATGAGCCATGACTACCACGAGATAGACGATGACGTCCTGATCGAGGTGCTGGCAGCGCTGGGCATCGACGCCTCCAGCGAGAGCGCCCAACTCATCGCCATCCGACGCATTCTGAACGAGCGTTACGCCCGATTGGTGGCACCCACCGTGCTGCATATCGCCGGTAGCGAGGACCGGGTGCTGGTGAACACCGGTATTCTGGACGTGCCTTCGGCGAGCATCACGCTGGAGAATGGCGAGCCATATCAAGGCACCATTGAAGTTGGTCCTGGAGATGGATCCCAAGCCTACGACTTGGATGGTACGTTCATTTCGAATGCGGCTGTGGTCATTCCCGCCGATCTGCCGATTGGTTACCATACGCTGCACGTCAAGGTCGCCGACCGTGTGCAAGACGCCACTTTGATCAGTGCACCTGATCGCGTCGATCTGCTTGACCCGATGAAGGGCGGCAGTCTGTGGGGCTGGATGGCCCAGCTGTACTCGATTCGCTCCTCCAACTCCTGGGGCGTGGGCGATTACGAGGATCTGAAGACCATGCTGGTGGACGCCAAGCAGAAGACCGGGGCCGACTTCGTGCTCATTAAT
>ONZS01001331.1_pt1 | contig 13814 bp, 7 predicted proteins | sample 1670921 | NCBI WGS metagenome assembly ONZS01 (sample SAMN06348104, study PRJEB24527) | human gut metagenome | biome: human gut; feature: ankylosing spondylitis patient; material: feces | host: Homo sapiens | place: China | collected 2015-10 | reverse complement strand
AAATTATTTTTAGTATAAAAAAGTTTATTGAAATTTTATGATTGAGATAATTGTAAAATAAATCAAATTTTGTTTAGTTGTTTCTAAATGTTTTATTTTAGGACAAATTTAGAAATTGTATTGTGCAAGGTGTATTAAGAATGGTACTGTTGTCAAGTGGGTTTTATGTGCATATTGCTAAAAAGTGGCTGAAATTTGTTATCAAGGTGAAAGAAATATACAACAATTTGACTATGATTGGCATTGACTTTTGTTCAAAATCATAGTATTATAAAATAAACTAAAGTAATTTATGAAAATATAAAAATACTTAAGCAAGAAACAATTTAAGGAGGAAGTTATGCGGCACAAAAAAATTGGAGGTAAGTTTAAAAAGACAGTTGCTGTCGGACTTATCGTGTCAATGGCACTTGGGTCTGCAACTCTCAGAAGTTTTGCGAAAGATGTAAGTGACGATAGTACATCAGGCTCAAAAACTGAAAGTTCGGATTCAGACAGTAAGTCATCAGTGACATCTGAAGAGTATTCCAGTGAGAGAATATCGACGATTTATACAAATATCAGCAAAAAATATAAATTGTCTGATTATACCGGTGAAGCGGTTTCGATACCGGTAGACAGTTCTGTTACGGGAAACAGCAAAAGTTATCTTACTACTAAAGTTAAAGGCTATGAAAAAAATAATAAAGTTCTTGATTTGACAAGTGGCAAAAAAGTAACACTTGATTTTGAGGTTCCGGAGGACGGTCTTTATTATATGAATTTTGATTATCTTTCATATGATGAATCAATACTTCCGGTTTCAATGAAGATGAAGGTAGACGGAGATTATCCGTTTTACGAATGTCGAAGTCTTGAGTTTGAGACAACCTGGAAATTAAGTGATGAACCGTCATATGACAGATATGATAATGAAGCGGTTACAATTCCAAATAAGCAGATACAGTGGGAAAACAAATATCTGATGGATTCAAGTTATCGCCATTCAGATCCGCTTAAAGTTCAGCTTACAAAAGGAAAACATTCCATTGAACTTAGTGTTGACGAAGGAAACTTCCTTTTAGGAAATATCTCCCTTGAGGCACCTGTAGCTGTTGAAGAATATAAAGGTTCTTCTGACAAAGCAGATGGAAAAGAACTTATTACGATTCAGGGTGAAGATTATACGACAACAAATGATTCAGCTATTCACGGCGTTGCCGAGTATGATACAAGTGTTGATCCATATCAGGCTAAAGATACGGTGTTAAATACGCTTGATTCTGATTCATTCAGTACGGCAGGTCAGAAAGTAACATATGAATTTGAAGTTAAGACAGCCGGAAATTATAAGATTGCAGCAAACTATCGTCAGTCAGAAAAAACAGACTTCCCTGTATTCTGTGATGTTGCAATCGATGGAAAAGTTCCAAACAGTGCATTTAAAGATTACAGCATGGCTTATACTACAAAGTATAAAACAGCTACCATGCAGGATTCAAAAGGTGAGGATTTAAGTGTACATCTCGAAGCAGGAAAACATACGATTTCTTATACTATAAGCATGAATCCTATTTCATATATTATGGAAGAGATTGATGAAGTAATGTCAGATGTAAATGACCTTGCACTTGAGATTACAAAGGTTGCCGGTACAAATGCTGATAAGTATCGTGACCTCAAGCTTTCAAAGTATATTCCAAATCTGGAAAAGACACTTTACAGTTATTCAGACAGACTTACAAAGCTTGAAAAGAGTGCTGTTAAGTGGAGCGACAGTGACAAGAATGTAGCTGTTATGTCGTCACTCATTATCGCAGCAAAGCAGTTGAAGAGTCTTGCAGACAGTCCTGATTCGATTCCATATCGTATAGACGAGTTGTCAACAAGCTCAAACTCAGTAAACCATTATCTTGCAACAACGATTGATAACCTTATTGCAAACGATCTTGCAATAGACAGGATTTACATTTATCAGGATGGAGCAAAACTTCCATCGAAGCCGGGATTTTTTAAGTCTTGTGCGATGAATATTTCAAGATTTGTGGCATCATTTACTGACCAGGCTTACTCAACAAAGAATACAAACAGCGATCATATACAGGTCTGGGTAAACCGTTCAAGCCAGTATGTGCAGATTATGCAGAAAATGATTGATGAAAAGTTCACACCAAAGACGGGAATCAATGTTGATATAAGTATCATGCCTGACCAGTACAAACTTGTACTTTCAAATTCATCGGGAAATGCACCTGATGTTGCGACAGGTATCAACTACACGATTCCTTATGAGCTTGGTATCAGAGGTGCACTTGTCAATATGGCACAGTATGATGATTTTAAAGAATCGACAGATGGTTATGAGCCGGGATTCTTTATGACAGGTTCAATAAATGATGGTATTTATTCAATGCCGGAGACAATGAACTTCTGGGTATTGTTCTACAGGACAGATGTTCTTGAAAAACTTAATCTTGAAATTCCGAAGACTATGGATGATGTAATAGATATGCTTCCAAAACTTCAGATGAGAGGTTTAAATTTCTATTATCCGACAGCAGGTATGACGCTCATGAGAAACTTCCATGGTACTACGCCTCTTATCGTGCAGAATGGTGGTTCACTCTATGCTAAGACGGCAGCCAACGGCACGGCAATCGGAAATGAGAAGTCGGTAAACGGATTTACAAAACTTACGGATTTGTTTACTGTTTATAATATGCCTGTCAATGTTGATAACTTCTATCAGCATTTCAGAAATGGTGATATGCCTATCGGAATTGCGGATTATGCAACATTTAATATGCTTACAAATGCAGCTCCTGAACTTTCAAGTTCTTGGAAAGTTGCACTTATCCCAGGTACTCAGAAATCAGACGGAACTATTGACCGTTCAGTCTGTGGATGTGCTGAGAGCAGTGTTATCTTTAAGAGCAATTCTGAGAGACAGAAAAAGGCATGGGAATTTGTTAAATGGTGGTCTTCAACAGAGACACAGGCAGAGTTTGGACAGACTATTCAGATTACATATGGTGGTGAATATATCTGGCCTACGGCAAATACAAAAGCGTTTGCACAGCTTCCTATAAATTCTGATACAAAGAAGATTGTTGAAGAGACAGCAAAGAATGTTAAGGACGTTGCGAGAGTTCCGGGTACATATCTCCTCGAACGAGAGATGAGTAATACATTTAATGATATTGCCGTAAACGGTGATAACGAGCAGACGCGTATAGACAAAGCGGTTAAGACCGTAAACCACGAGTTTGAAAGAAAACTTGAGGAATTCGGATATAGTGACAGTGATGGCAAAGTAATAAAAGATTATAAAATTCCGACTTATGAATCTGTAAAGAAACTGCTTGGCAGAACAGATGATGACGAATAATATAATCGGAGGGATGAGAAAGAATATGGCTAACGAAAATAAAGAAAAATTAGTTAGAAAGCCCGGTAAGAAGAAAACCGGCATTAGAAAAAGAGAAAATTCAAACACAAACGGTTATCTCTTTATGCTGCCATATGCTCTTATGTTTGTGGTATTCATATTACTTCCGACAGTATTAGCGGTTGTACTTTCATTCACAAACTTTAATGCGATTCAGTTCCCAAAATTTGTAGGATTTTTGAATTACATTACACTTATTACAAGTGATGAAGTATTTATGCAGTATGTATTGCCAAATACCGTATTGTATGCGGTTGTTGTAGGTATCGGAGGATATATTTTATCCTTCGTGCTTGCATGGGCACTTTGTAACCTTACAAAAGTTCCAAGAACTATATTTGCCCTTATCTTATACTCACCGAGTATGACAGCAGGTGTTGCGATGACAGTTCTCTGGAAGGTTATCTTCTCAGGTGACCAGACAGGTCTTTTGAATGCATGGCTTATGAACCTCGGTCTTATAGACGAACCTATCATATGGCTTGTAAATACAAAATACCTTTTACCTATAGTTATTATCATAGGTCTATGGTCTTCAATGGGTGTAGGTTTCCTCTCAATGATAGCAGGTATCTTAAACTCAAATGAAGAACTTTATGAAGCAGCAGCTATTGATGGAATCAAGAATCGTTTCCAGGAAATGATATACATAACAATTCCTCAGATGAAACCTCAGATGTTGTTCGCAGCGGTTATGGCAATCGTAAATGCGTTCCAGAATGGTCTTATATCTACACAGCTTACCGGTAATCCGTCACCCGGATATGCGGCACAGCTTATTGTAAACCATATAGAAGATTACGGTTTCTTAAGATACGAGATGGGTTATGCGGCAGCAGTTTCAGTTGTATTATTATTAATCGTTCAGATATTCTCGAAAGCGGCAAATGCACTTTTGACGGAAAAAGACGATTTTTAAAAGAGGAGGAAAAAAGAAATGGCATATAAAGGCAAGAGAATTAATCCTCAAAAGTTTGAAAGAGGACAGATTAAGATTATCGCCATATTATTACCTCTCGTAATATTCATGGCACTACCAATCGTGTTTATTGCAAACCATGCGTTTAAGCCGATGGATGAGTTGTTTGCATTCCCGCCTACATTCTTTGTAAGAAATGCAACACTTGAAAACTTCACAAAGCTGATAAAGTTCAGCCGTACGGCAGGTGTTCCACTCAGCCGTTATGTATTTAACAGTTTACTGGTTACGGGACTGACAGTAGGATTGTCACTTCTGTTTACAACATTTGCGGCATTTGCTCTTGCAAAGTTAAAATTCAAGGGCAGACAGCTTATGATGAATATAAACCAGCTTGCTCTTATGTTTGTTGCAACAGCAGTTCTTATTCCAAGATACCTTGTTATCTGTAAAGTAGGACTTATCGACAGCATATGGGCACATATCTTACCATTGCTTGCTTATCCGGTAGCACTTTTCCTTGTTAAGCAGTTCGTGGAGCAGGTTCCTGATTCACTTATCGAAGCAGCTTACATTGACGGTGCAACAGACTGGACGGTTTACAGAAAAATCATTATTCCGATGATAAAACCGGCTATTGCAACAGCAGCAATCCTTGTTTTCCAGCAGGTATGGGTAAACATGGAAACATCAAACTACTATGTAAATGATGACAGTATGAAAACATTGACTTTCTATATGAACTCACTTGTCAATGTAAATAACACAGTCTCCGGTCAGGGTATGGCGGCGGCAGCCTCACTTATATTGTTTGTTCCTAACCTCGTGTTATTTATCATACTTCAGAACAATGTCATGAATACAATGGCACATTCAGGTATCAAGTAAATGAAGCTAGAGGAGGAGAAGGAACAGACATTATGAAAAAGAATAAAAATTTATTTAAGATTGTTTCTGTATTGCTCTTGGCATTCGTAATAACGCTGTCAACAGGATTAAATTCCGTAAGTGTTTCTGCAAACACACCATATCGTACATTTACAAATGACGGTTATGGACGGACGATGGAAACACAGACAGCGTACCTTGCACAAAAGACACTCATAAAATTCGGCAATGAATTTATGAGCAATCCAAGTGATATGTACATAACTTCTGACGGCACGATATATGTTGCTGACACAGGTCATGGGCGTATCCTGGTTGGTACAGCAGACGGAAAGTTATTAAACATTATCGGTAAAGGAAAGTTAAAAACACCAATGGGTGTATTTGTAACTTCCGACAAAAAGATTTATGTGGCTGATAAAGATGGAAAAGCGGTTTTTGTTTTTGATCAGAACGGAAAAGTTTTAAACAAGTACACAAAGCCGGATAGTCCGCTTTATGGTGAGGGACTTGACTTCCTGCCGCAGAAGATAGTTGTAAATGATGCAGGTGTTATGTATATCGTATGTCAGTCAAATACAAACGGTATCGTCGAGATTTCGCCGGAAGAAGGTGGAACATTCCTTGGATACTTTGGTACAAACTATGCATCAGTGAGTCTTCAGACTATTATCTATCGCGCTATCCTTACTGATGAGCAGAGAGCAAAGATGGTAAGTAATATGCCATCAACACCTGATAACCTTTCGATAGATACGAAAGGACTTATCTACACGGTAACACGTGGTGATGAGAATATGTCTCTTAAAAGACTTAACATCGCAGGTACAAACCTTATAAAAGGCGGTGTGAGTGATTATGATGAATCAGATCGGAAGAGCGTCGTGTAGGGAAAGAGTTACAACAGGTAACCATGATAACATCTATGTTGCATCATCACAGGGTTACATCTACGAGTACAACAAACAGGGTGAACTTCTCTATGTATTCGGTGGTACTGATGATGGTACGCAGAGGGTTGGTCTTTCAACGCAGGTTACAAGTATTCAGGTAGATTCTAAGGACAATATATATGTACTCGACTCTGATAAAAAGCAGATTCAGGTTTATGAGCCATCAGAATTTACACAGCTTTTGCATAAGGCACTTTACCTTTATTCAAAAGGTCATTATACGGAAAGTAAGAAACCATTGCAGCAGGTTCTTCAGATGAACAGTATGTTTGATTATGCAAATAAGGCTATGGGTCGTGCATACTTCCAGGAAGAAAACTACGACATGGCACTTAAATATGCAAGACTTGCAAAAGATTATGAAGGATATTCAGATGCTTTCTGGGAAATACGAAATGAGTGGCTTAAAGACAATATTGTAGCAGCACTTGTGATAATAGTTGCATTGTGGGCAGCATTTAAGATTGTGAAATCTCTTGATAAAAAGAAGGGTATTCTCGCAAAACCTAAAGCAGCTATTGCAAACTTCAAGCAAAAGACATTTGTCGCTAATGTATGCTATTCAAAATATTTTATGAAACATCCTATTGATGGTTCATACGGAATCGCAAGAGAGGGCAGGGCATCATGGTCTGCACCGTCATTTATACTTCTTGTATTTATGATAGAGTATGTAATCAACAAATATCTCTGCGGTTTCTTACAGAAAACAGTAAGAGAAGGAAGATATGAGATTTTCTCAGATATTGGAAAGATTGTCATTGTAATGGCAGCCATTACATTATGTAACTATCTTGTATGTACTATAAATGAAGGTGAAGGTACGATAAAGAAGATTTATACATACTTCTGCTATTCACTTCTTCCATATGTAGTATATATACCATTTAGTTTCATATTGACACATATACTTACAACTAATGAGCAGTTCCTTATCACACTTCTTCAGTATGTAATTTACGGATGGGTAATTGTACTTGTGATACTTGGCATAAAAGAAGTAAATAATTACACGGCAAAGGAAACAGCCAAGGTTATCTGTATAACAATATTTACAATTTTGATTATGGCACTCCTCATATTCATAATTTATGTATTATGGGCTCAGGTATTTGAGTTTATTAGTGCCGTATTTGGAGAGGTGGTGTACCGATTTGGCTAAGAATAAGAAAAAAATCATAGCAATAGTTAGTGCATTGGCACTTTTAGTCGCAGCGGTACCGGTTATGTCACATGCGACCGGTGTTGATTCTGACAATGATGCAACAAGCACATCAGATGCGACAAGTTCAACGGATGCCTCTTCACAAAAGAAAGAAGAGGAGAATAAAAACAAGATTAAAAGTGACGGTGAAGTTGTTCAGGATGGTGCCGTAGGTAAGGTTGACAAGTCAAAATGGATAACACTTAAAGATTACAAACTTGTAGCCGAGAACGACACATATAAAATGTTTTTATATGAGCCTCGTCTTTCAATAATGCTTCAGAATAAGAAGACAGGAAAAATCATGGAGTCTACACTTAGTGATGAGAAGGATGATGGAAACAGTAACAGCGTATGGAACGGTTATATGAAATCAGGTATTGTTATCAATGCCATCAAAGATGCAAAGAATACATACCAGGTTGATCTTATAAATAACCAGAATACGATAAATGTAAACAAAGAGTCAGATGGATTTACGGCAGATATTTATTTTGATGAATATCAGTTTGGGCTTTCAGTAAATGTAAAACTTGACGGTGAAGATGTAGTAGTATCTGTTCCGGATAAATCTATCAAAGAAGATGCAGATGGTATTTATATTTCAACAATAAGTCTCTTCCCTCTCATGGGATATACATATCTTGATGACGAAGAAGGATATATGCTTATTCCTGATGGAAACGGAGCACTTATCAATCTTGACAATAAAGAGGGAAGATATACAACGGGATTTTCTCAGAACATTTACGGAAGTGATGCCGGATTTGATGATTCTGAAGTAAAGACTTATCTCTGGGATAAGATTGATATGGTAGAAGATGCAAATGAAGTCATCGCACCAATCTTTGGTATGGCTCATACAAAACAGCAGCTTGGATATATCGCAGTAGTAGAAAGCGGTGACAAGCGTGCGAGCATTGAGGCTCATCCAAACGGAGTTATGGTAAATTATAACCGTTGTTTTGCAAAATTTAAGTTGAGAGATATTTATGTTCAGCCTCTTAACAATTCAAATTCAGGTACGGTTACAAAAGCAGAAGAAAAACGCACTCACATGGATATGACAGTAAGATATATGATGCTTTCAGGTGATGACGCAAACTATTCTGCAATGGCAGCAAAGTACCGCAATTATCTTCTCGACAATGGTCTTGTCACAAAGAAAGACGACTCATACAACACAAGAGTTGATTTCCTTGGAACAGACAGAGAAGAATTCCTTGTAGGGACAAGAGCTGTCACAATGACAACAACAGAAAATATCTCTGACATATTTGGAGAGTTAAAGAAAAACGGAGTTGCAAGTCTTATATCAATGTATAAGGGATGGCAGAAAGGCGGTCTTTATAATGTGCCTGTCACAAAGTATAAAGCTGACAGACATATTGGCGGAACAGGTAAGCTTACAAAACTTATAAAAGATTCCGCAAAAGACAATTATCAGTTGTATCTTTACAATGATGCATTAAGACTTAACCCGTCAACAAACAAGCTTACATATGATATGATAAAGCAGGTCAACAAGAGAACATTTAAAGAGGAAGAAAAGAAAGAAGTATATGATACTTTCTATTATCTTACTCCATCAAAAGCCAATGAAGACCTTAGTGAGTTAGTTTCTTCATATACAGATGACGGAGTGAAGAATCTTGCAATAGCAGGACTTAGTAATACAATCTTTTCTTATAGCCTTAAAGGAAAGTTCTATACAAGAAATGACACTGCAAATGACAATACAAAGCTTATCGGCGATGTAGCAAAGAAAACAAATCTTGTACTTGAACAGCCTGTATCTTACCTTTGGAAAGATACAAATGCATTTCTTGATATGCCTCTTGGCTCATCAGATTATATGTATGTTGATGAGGAGATACCTTTCCTTTCAATGGTACTTAAGGGAATTATCCCAATGTATTCAAATTATGTAAACTTTGAAGCAAATAAACAGGAATTCCTTTTACAGATGGTCGAAGCCGGTGTTTATCCGTCATTCTATGTGACATATGAAAATTCATCAGACCTTATATATACGAACTCGTCAGATCTTTACAGTACGGAGTACAAGACATATAAGGACACTATCGTTAAGTATGACAAGGATTTAAGAAAACTTAATGAGGTTACAAAGGGTTCGGTTATTAAGAAACACGAGAAACTTAACAATGGAGTTACAGTAGTAACTTACGACAATGGCACAAAGATCTATGTAAACTATACAAGCGTTTCAAGAACGGTAGATGGTGTAAAGGTCGGGGCTATGTCATATTCGTATAAGGCAGGTGAGACTGAATGAGTGAAGAAATGAAGAAGAAAAAGAAAATGACAAAAGAAGAGAAAGAGCAGTTAAAGCAGTTAAAGAAAGGTGCTAAACCCGGAAAACTTGCGAAGAGAGATGCGATTACCGGTGTACTGTTTATATCGCCATGGATAGTCGGTGCGATTTTATTCTTAGCTTACCCATTGATCACATCGTTCAGGTATGCATTAAATAATATCAGCATCACACCACTTGGTATGAATTTTAACTTTGTAGGTTACGGGAACTTTACCCAGATACTCTTATCAGAGTCGGACTTTGTTACAAATCTTATAGACTATGTGGTATCAACTGTTATATCAGTACCTATTATAGTCGTGTTTGCACTTATTATATCTATGATGCTTAATCAGAAGATAAAAGGTAAGGGATTCTTCAGACTTATCTTTTTCCTTCCGGTTATCATCGTAAGTGGTCCTATCCTTGGAATGTTAAATGCCCAGGGAGCAGGAAGTATCACATCTATCGATACACAGGCAATAACAGAGGCAATAAAAGGATTTATGCCTGCTGCACTTGCAACACCTATTTCAAAACTTTTTGAGAATATGGTAACAATACTCTGGTATTCAGGTGTGCAGATACTTATATTCCTCTCAGCATTACAGAAGATTGACAGATCAATGTATGAAGCTGCAAAGATCGATGGTGGTTCAGGATGGGAATGTTTCTGGAAGATAACACTTCCAAATATCAAGCCAATGATACTTTTAAATATTGTATATACCATAGTATTTATTTCAAACAACGATCAGAACTCGATTATAGGACTGATAAAGACAGCAATGTTCTCTGGAACAGAAGAAAAGGGTTATGGATATGCATCAGCGATGGCGTGGTTGTATTCAGTGGTAGTTCTCCTTATTGTAGGTCTGTTCTCACTTGTATTCTTAGCTAAGAAAGATGTATATGAGAAACAGGTTAAGAGAGCGAAGAAAGCCCACAAGAAAGAACAGCGTCAGCTTAAGAAGATAGAAAGGAGGAGCGCAAGAAATGCCAAGAAGAACGCAAAAGCAGCAGCCTAGTACGGCAGTTGTATCAACACAGCCAAAATTTACAAAAGAAAAGTTACACAAATTCCTTTTAGGCTCCAAAGAGAAAGAAGGATTCTTAAAGGTATTTGTTATATATGCACTCCTCATCTGTATCGGATTTATATATATTTATCCTATTCTTTATATGGTGAGCCAGAGTTTCATGACACTTGATGACCTGCTTGATTCTTCAATCAACTGGATACCGTCAAAGTTAAATTTAGACAACTATAAACAGGCAGCTCAGAGTATGGATTTCTGGAAGTCTTTCGGACAGAGTATAATAATTGCCGGTGCACCTACACTTTGTAATCTTCTTTCGTGTTCTGTAATCGGATACGGACTTGCCCGTTTCGAGTTCCCTGGAAAGAAAGTTGTACTTGGAATCATCCTCTTTACATTTATTCTTCCAAGTCAGATTACAATGATACCTACATATGTACTTTATTCTAACATGGGTATTCTTGGAACAATCTGGTCATTTGTACTTCCGGCACTCCTCGGAATGGGTATAAATGCACCGATATTTATATTGATATTCTGGCAGTTCTTCAGACAGGTGCCAAAGGTACTTATCGAAGCTGCACAGATTGATGGAGCAGGATATCTTAAGTCATTCTTTAAAATATCACTTCCATCTGCATCACCTGCTATCATTACAGTATCACTTTTCTCATTTGTATGGTACTGGAATGAGTCATACCTTACACAGATGTATGTATCAGGTGTTACGACAAAATCGGGCTGGTCATCACTTGTTATCAAGCTCGGTGACTTCGCATCAAACTACTCAGATTATGCACAGACTGCAACAACAGCCGTAACAAGTATAAATGAGTCGATAAACATGGCGGGTACAATGCTCAGCATACTCCCATTGCTTGTAATGTATTTTGTTCTCCAGAGATACTTCGTAGAGAGTATTGATAGAACAGGTATTACAGGAGAATAAAGAGTTAAATTGTATAACAATTTAACTCTGCAAAAAAACCATATATGCAAGTTTTTTTGCTCGGATTAAGCAAGAAGTAACATGATTTAGCTTTGAGAAGAGTATTTCTAAGGCTGCAACGAACGCAGCCCAAGAAGTAGAAACTTCGCAAAGCAGAGTAGTTACACGAATTTGCTCGGATTAAGTAGAAAGTAACAGTTCAGCCTTTCATTTTTGAAATGAAAGGCTGTTTTGTAAATTATCTTTTTATAGATAAACTGTTACTTTAAAACAAAAAATCATTAATGGTAAGTTTTGCATTGGTGATTTTTTGTGTTTTTTGTGAATAAAAATGTATAAATTGTAAATGACTTCATAAAAAGTTAAAATATTTCACAAAAAACTATAGCATTTGTGAAAAAAGTGTGATATAATATACAACATAAAATGAACTACAAAGTTATCTAAATATTAAGGAGGAAAACTATGAGGAAAAAACTTATGGCACTTCTGCTCGCCGCATCTATGGTAGTAGGTATGACAGCTTGTGGAAGTAATGGCGGTTCCGTTTCAAAAAATAGTGCAAAGGATGTTTCCGGAAAATATGATGAAACAACTATTGATGGAATCAAGTATAAGAAAGCAAAGGATATTACAAGTGATAAGATTGAGCTTACATATTATCACTTTGATCAGGATGAAACAGTTAAGTATCTTGCAAAGCGTTTCATGAAGATTTATCCAAATATTAAGGTAAATGTTAAATATCAGAATGTTGCTAAGTACAATGATTCATTACTTACAATGGTATCAAATAAGGAAGCACCTGATGTAATTATGTTCTCAGATGCAGATTTTGCACTTAATAACAGACTTGTGATGGATATTTCATCATATTGGAATTCTGATCCTGAGACAAAGGAAGTTGCATCAACAGTTAATGACTGCGGACTTGGATGTTACGGAACAGAAAAGAGATATGCAGTACCTGTTAAATTCTTCCCTGGTGTTATGTATGTTGACAGAAATGTATTATCAACACTTAATGTTAAAACACCTTCAAGAAACTGGACATGGGATGACATGATTAAGCTTATCAAGGATACTACAGTTAAGAAGTCATCAGATGGTATGGCTTATTATGGATGTGGTTACTACAACAGACTTGATTCATACTATGGAATTGCTGCTAAGCAGACAGTTCAGGGTGAGTTCGGTTTTGACGGAACACAGTTTGACCTTACAGCATGGGCTAAAGGTGAGCAGCAGTTTGCAGAACTTAAACAGGGTGGATATATCGCACCTCAGACACAGACACTTGACATGGAAAGCTGGATGGGTGACTTCGATGCATGGTGTGGAGCTTCAAGCCATGTAGCACTCTTTACAGAAGCATTCTGGACATATCAGGGAACATGGGCTACAAAAGCATTCCAGAAATATAACCTTGATATCGTACCTTATGTAATTCCTGCAGTAAGTAAGGATGATGCTTCAAAAGACCATCATTCAATCGCAACTATCGACTTTGGTGGTGTTACAACATCTTGTAAGTATCCTCGTGAAGCATATGAGCTTCTTAAGTTCATGAGTTTTGGTCAGGATGGATGGAAGACAAGAATTGAGCTTTACAATGATGAGAGCCAGAAGAACTCTAAGGGTCTTGCACTTAAATATGATGTTATGCCTGCACCTATCACAACAAATTCAGACATCTGGAATGATTATATCAAGATGTATTGCAAGGGTATGGATGATGAGCATGTTAAACTTTGGAAAGAATACTTTGCAAGTTGTATGCAGCCTATCCCATACGGATGGACAAGTATTGCAGGATACTGGAACTATTGTAATGAGTACTTCAACAAGATTGATATTCATAACAAAGTTGACAGCGGAGAAAAGAAAGCTGCTGATTATGTAGACGAAGCAACAAGAAAAGCTAACTGGTATCATGCAAAAGCAATGCTTAAATACTTCGGAAAGAGCGGTTATAATGTTCTTTCAGATGCTGACATCGCTAAGTATGAGAAGATGGAAAAAGCTAATAAATAATTAAGTTTTTGAATTTAAAGCGAATATAAAAAAGAGGAGATTCCGAAAGGTTTCTCCTCTTTTTTGTGTTATAGGAAAATGTT
>ONZS01001311.1_pt1 | contig 14074 bp, 13 predicted proteins | sample 1670921 | NCBI WGS metagenome assembly ONZS01 (sample SAMN06348104, study PRJEB24527) | human gut metagenome | biome: human gut; feature: ankylosing spondylitis patient; material: feces | host: Homo sapiens | place: China | collected 2015-10 | reverse complement strand
CACTTCGTGTGAATAAGTCATAATTAGCTCTTTTTTTAAGTGATATAATTAAAAAAAACGTAGTCCACTTTTATTAGTCGGGTGCAAAGTTAGTTGTTTTCCCCGTTTCTGCCAACTGTTCAATTTGACTTTTTTTAAAAAAAGAAGTAATAAGAAGCTGAATTTCTGCGGAATGTAAAGTGGAGTTTGCAGTTGACTGTTTTTTCTCGTCTCTGATAGGGTTTGTGAATCAATAAGGTATGTGCTTGTTAATCAGGAAGTAATTTTGCCAACCCCTTGCTTGCGTCTTGGCAAACTTTTGCCATGCCTATGGCAAAGTTTTGCCAACGCGGTGGCAAAGTCTTGCCAATGGTAAGGCAAAATCCTGCCAACTGGTTGGCAAGGCGAAGAAAATAAAGGGGAGTCCGTGTTTGACTATGGCTGCAAAGTCTTACCTTTGTGGCACATTAAATAAAATACAAACTATGATAGAAGTTACAGATGTGGCATTGCGCCAGGCTGCCGGTGAAGGGATGGATGCATTCATCGGCGTATTCACCGGTGCTTATAAGAAAGAAATAGGCGGAGAAATGACTGCCGGGACGATGTCTTTGCTTACCGGTGAACAGCATTCATTGTTGGCCTATCAGATATTCCGTGATGAAGTGATGGAAGGGGGCTTCTGCCAACTGATTCAAAATGGTTATGGCGGTTATATTTTCGACAATCCGTTTGCCAAAGTGATGCGTTTGTGGGGAGTGGGCGATTTGAGTAAGTTGGTTTATGCTGCCAAGAAAATATACGATAGCCATCGTGGCGACTTGGAACGTGAACGCACAGACGAGGAGTTTATGGCAATGTACGAGCAATATGAGGCTTTCGATGAGCTGGAAGATGAATTTTTGGAAAAGGAGGAGGAATATACAGCTTTGGTTGCCGGCTATGTGGATGAGCATTTGGAGCTGTTTGCCAAGATTGTGTAGTGTGGATTAACTGATATAAATGTTAAATATCACTGTGACATGCAGTATTTAGATTAATCTTTCATTTAATCTTAAAAACAATGAAAAAACGAGGAGAGTACTATATTACTCAATTCTTTTATCTAAATTTGCAAACTCTAATATTTATAGGAAAGATGAAACAATTAAAATTCTTGATGGTTGCCTTGACATTGTTGATGGGCATTTCGTTTACTTCGTGTCTGAATTCAGATGACGGAGAGTATGATGACATTTATGGCATGGTTTTAGTGAATAACTATATGGGATTACTCTCTTTTGAAGATGCTGCGGGTAACACTTATCAACCTACACCGGCTTCTGTTACTCAATTTGAGGCAAATTCAAGTTTGAAGATTTCAGATTCTCGAATGGGAATCATCTTAGGAAAGAGCATAGAACCTGAGACGAATGAAAAATCTAAAACTACCAACTTCACTTTGAAGAATTTTCAGCCTATTTCTTTTGCAAACGCTGTCGTATCAATGACAGCAGAAAGCTTGGTTGTTGATGCGCCGGAAACAGCACCGGTGATAACTTTGAAATTGGAAAATGGGTCAGTTCAGCCATTTTTGTATAACAAGGATATACTTGTAACTCCTATCGCTTGGAGACTGCAAAATGACAACGATAAGTTTAAGATGCATAAATTTGCTTTAGCTTGTGTACTGGATGAAATTGAAGGGGCCACAGACCTTGTTTTCTATCTGCGTCATGATAAGGGTGCTGATGATAAGACAGATGTTTATTATTCTAATTGGTATGGGTATGATATAAAAAATGCTTTAGAAAGGTTTAAAGAAAAAGCAGGAAATCTTCCTACTAAATTAGTTATTAAGTCGCATGAAAGTGGAAATAATAGCAATACAGAAATACCGGAAAACTATACGGAATATACTGTAGAATACAAAATTGCGTCTACTAATCAATAAATTGATATTGAATTACAAAGATTTATTTCATATAGCAATACTACTGATTTCCTCTCCGGCTCGTGCCTGGGAGGAAATTAGTTTAGAGGATAGACGAAAAGTATTTACTGCTTTTGTCTATCCTATGATTGGTTTATGCGGGTTGTCCGTTTTCATCGGCTCTTTGATGAAGATGGGATGGGACGGGCCGCAAAGCTTTCAATATGCCATGACACAATGCTGTGCGGTGGCTGTATCCTTGTTTGGAGGATATTTTTTGGCAGCCTATCTCATCAATGGGTTGCGTGTCCGCATGTTTATGCAGGACAGTGATATTCCTTTGGCGCAACAGTTTGCAGGTTATGCACTGGTAGTGGTGTTCATGCTGAGGATTGTTATCGGCATATTGCCTGATTTTGGCATTATGGCTCTGTTGCTCCAATTCTATATCGTGTATGTTGTGTGGGAAGGAAGCAAAAAGGTGATGCAGATAGCGGAAAAAGACCGTTTGCGTTTCACCATTCTTTCTTCTATTTTGTTAATAGCTTGTCCGGTGGCCATTGAATGGATATTCAATAAGCTGACGGTAGTGCTAAACTGATAAATGTTATGAAACAAGCTCCTGTAAATATAAAGAATAAGCGTGCTACGTTCGATTACGAACTGACGGACACCTATACGGCTGGCATTGTGCTTACGGGCACAGAAATCAAGTCCATCCGGTTGGGGAAAGCAAGCTTAGTCGATACGTTCTGTTACTTTGCCAACGGCGAATTGTGGGTGAAGAACATGCATGTGGCCGAATACTTCTATGGTTCGTACAACAATCACAATGCACGCAGGGAGCGCAAGCTTTTGTTGAATAAGAAGGAACTTGAAAAACTGATGCGCGGCACGAAAGATCCGGGTTTCACCATTGTTCCCGTGCGCTTGTTTATCAATGAAAAAGGGCTGGCCAAACTTGTGGTGGCACTTGCCAAAGGTAAGAAGCAATATGATAAGCGCGAATCACTGAAGGAAAAAGATGACAAACGCGATATGGCGCGTATGTTTAAAAGATAATATGAGTAAACTTGGTAGTTTGGTGCGTGAGCGCATCCTTATTCTGGATGGTGCAATGGGCACCATGATACAGCAATACAACTTGACAGAGGAAGATTTTCGGGGTGAACGCTTCTCGCAGATTCCCGGACAGATGAAAGGTAACAATGACCTGCTTTGTCTGACACGCCCCGATGTGATACAAGACATTCACCGCAAGTATCTGGCGGCAGGTGCGGATATTATCGAAACAAATACATTCAGTTCCACCCGCGTCAGTATGGCCGATTATCATGTGCAGGACTATGTGCGCGAGATGAATCTTGCCGCAGTGCGCCTGGCACGCAAAGTGGCAGATGAGTTTACTTCTCTTACTCCCGACAAACCCCGTTTTGTGGCAGGCTCCGTAGGACCGACGAACAAGACCTGCTCTATGAGTCCCGATGTGAACAATCCGGCTTTTCGTGCCTTGAGCTACGATGAACTGGCCGATGCCTACCGTGAGCAGATGGAAGCATTGCTCGAAGGTGGTGTGGATGCTTTGCTGATAGAAACCATTTTTGATACGCTGAATGCCAAGGCTGCTATTTTTGCCGCCGGGCAGGCGATGGAAACTGTAGGAGTTCATGTACCCTTGATGCTCTCTGTGACTGTTTCTGATATTGGAGGGCGTACTCTGTCGGGACAAACTTTGGATGCTTTTCTCGCCTCCGTGCAACATGCCGATATTTTTTCAGTTGGGTTGAACTGCTCATTTGGTGCCCGTCAGTTGAAACCTTTCCTGGAGCAGCTTGCTGCCCGTGCACCTTATTATATCAGTGCTTATCCCAACGCCGGACTGCCCAACAGTTTGGGCACATACGACCAGACTCCTGCCGATATGGCACATGAAGTAAAAGAGTATATCCATGAGGGATTGGTGAATATTATCGGTGGTTGTTGCGGAACGACAGATGCCTACATTGCCGAGTACTCCTCGCTGATTGCCGGTGCAACGCCCCATCAGCCGGTTCCCAGACCGGAAAATCTTTGGCTCTCCGGGCTTGAACTTCTGGAAGTGAAGCCGGAAAATAACTTCGTGAATGTGGGTGAACGCTGTAATGTTGCGGGTTCGCGCAAATTCTTGCGTCTGATTAATGAAAAGAAATATGACGAGGCGCTCAGCATTGCCCGCCAGCAGGTGGAAGACGGTGCGCAGGTCATCGATATAAATATGGACGACGGACTGCTGGATGCTCAAGTGGAGATGACGACTTTCCTCCATCTGATAGCTTCGGAACCGGAGATTGCCCGCGTCCCCGTCATGATAGACTCCTCTAAGTGGGAAGTGATTGTGGCCGGATTGAAATGCTTGCAAGGCAAGTCCATCGTCAACTCCATCTCCTTGAAGGAGGGGGAAGATAAATTCCTGGAGCATGCGCGTACCATCAAGCAATATGGTGCGGCAGCCGTGGTGATGGCTTTTGATGAAAAAGGGCAGGCAGACACGTACGAACGTAAGATTGAGGTCTGCGAACGGGCATACCGTCTTTTGGTGGACAAGATAGGTTTCAATCCCCATGATATAATTTTCGACCCGAATGTACTTGCCGTGGCAACCGGTATGGACGAGCACAACAATTATGCTGTAGACTTTATCCGTGCCACCGGATGGATACGCAAGAATCTGCCCGGTGCGCATGTCAGTGGAGGAGTGAGTAACCTTTCCTTCTCTTTCCGCGGCAATAATTACATTCGCGAGGCGATGCATGCCGTATTCCTTTACTATGCCATCCGCGAGGGCATGGATATGGGTATCGTCAATCCGGCTGCCTCCGTTCTTTACACCGATATTCCCGCTGATATATTGGAGCGCATAGAGGATGTGGTCTTGAACCGTCGTCCCGATGCTGCCGAGCGCCTGATAGAAACTGCCGAACGCTTGAAAGCGGAAGCAGAGGCGGCAAAAACTTCTGGAGGAGAGCGGCAGGCTGCCGCCCATTCCCAACTTGCCTGGAGAGAGGGGACTCCTGTGGAAGAGCGGTTGAAGTACGCCTTGACAAAGGGTATCGGCGATTATCTGGAAGAAGACCTTGCCGAAGCGCTGAAGCTGTATCCCAAGGCTGTTTCCATCATTGAAGGTCCGTTGATGGCAGGCATGAATCATGTCGGCGACTTGTTTGGGGCAGGCAAGATGTTCCTGCCGCAAGTAGTGAAGACGGCGCGCACCATGAAGAGGGCGGTTGCCATCCTCCAGCCCGTAATCGAGTCGGAGAAAGAAGAAGGTGCGACTGCTGCCGGGAAGGTGCTGCTAGCTACGGTGAAAGGTGATGTGCACGACATTGGCAAAAATATAGTCTCGGTAGTAATGGCCTGCAACGGCTACGAAATAATAGACCTTGGCGTCATGGTGCCTGCCGAAACCATTGTACAGCATGCCATAGAGGAAAAGGTAGACATGATAGGATTGAGTGGCTTGATAACCCCTTCGCTGGATGAAATGGTGCATGTAGCCATTGAGCTGGAAAAGGCAGGTCTGGACGTTCCTCTGCTGATAGGTGGTGCCACGACTTCACCGCTTCACACAGCTCTGAAAATTGCTCCGGTCTATCATGCTCCCGTAATCCATCTGAAGGACGCTTCACAGAATGCTACAGTAGCAGCCAAGCTGATGAATCCTAAGACAAAGGAGGAGCTGGAAGAAGAACTGCATGAGAAGTATCGGCAGTTGTGCGAAAAGAACCGGGAGAAACAAGTGACAACCGTTTCCCTGGAAGAAGCGAGAAAGAACAAACTGAATCTGTTTTAAATAGGAAGGAAAATAAGGATTAGGGATTAATCCTTAATCCCTATTTTTTTATCTTCTTCTTGTATTGCTCGAAGCGTGACGTAATATCCCTTACGAAGTTATAAGTTTCAATGCCACGGAAATAGCCGTTTTTGCAGACGGGGTCGGTGAAGTATTCCTCATTGCTTTTTAGCAGAATGAAGTTTTCTACATTATCACGCCAGACATATTTGTTTTTGCCGTATTTTTCGGCCAGTGCCATGGCATCCAGCACATGGCCGATACCGGAATTATAAGATGCCAGCACAAAGTTGATGCGTTCTTCCTGGGGTATCTTGGAAAAACTTTTGGCTGTGGCGCCTATGTATTTCACGGCAGCCTTTATACTCTCTTCAGGGTTCTGTTCCTTTCCTTCGGGTAGCCCCATAGCCCTGGCTGTGGCAGGCATCAGTTGCATCAGCCCCCTGGCACCGGCCCAGGATACGGCGGTGGAGTCGAAGTTGGACTCAGTATATGCCAGAGACGCCAGCAGGCGCCAGTCCCAGTCTATCTTGGGAGCATATTTCTTGAACAAATCATCGTAATGGGAAATTTTTCCTTCGCGCAGGGAGAGGATAGGAGAGTGGGGAATGGCCTTGCCGATTTCAAAATATCGTTTCATACTTGCCGTATAGGCAGGTGAAGTCATATTCTCCTCGTGCCATTTGTTGGCGGCGGCTGCCAGTTGCGGACAGTCTTTCCGGACTGCCCACGATGCACGCTGGTCAAAGCTGATGGAGAGTCCGATATTCAGGTTGGGGTAATAGGTCGTATTAAGCTGTGCCACGTCATTGTCTGCTACGGTATAGGGGATTTTCCCTTGTGCCACCTGGGTGATGAGGTCTTCTGCACTGATACTGTCGTTGGTCACTTTATGGATGTGGATACCTCCTCCGAGCTCTTCGTCCAGATTGACCAGCCGTTCATAATATTTTCCGGGCTTCACATATACATCTTTCCCGATGAGTTCCGTTACGTCTTTCAGTGGTTTGGTGCGTCCGCCGTTACGTTGCACGATGACTTGGTGCGTGATGACCTCTTCGCCGCAATAAAGCAGGCTGTCTTTCCATTCCTTGGTGATGGGAAGGTTGTAGGCAATGAGGTCTCCCTTGCCTGCCTGCAACTTCTCTATGAGTTCGTGCACATTCCGGGCTACCTCTATTCTCAGCTTCACTCCCAGGCTCTTGGCAAACTGTTCGCTCAGCTCATACTGGAATCCCATGTCCTGGCCACGGTAGATGAAGTAGGAAGTGGAGCTGTACAGTGTCAATACGACCAGTTCTCCGCTGTCCTTTATCTGTTGCAGGTCCTCCGCTTCTTCTTTTTCGGCAGGATGTCCTCCACGGCATCCTGCGATGCAGCACAACAACAACAGCAAGATAATTGGGACGGGAGAATTGATAATGGATGATTTATGTCTGGCGAAAGAAAACAGGCTGTTCATATCTCATAGGGTTTAGTGCGTTCTTAATCCTCCATTATCAATTCTCCATTACAAATTAACTCCCCAAGTGCTTCTTGATGTACATGGTCAATATATCAATGGCCACCTGGTTGTTTCCGCCTTCCGGCACAATGAGGTCGGCGTATCGTTTGCAGGGCTCTATGAATTGCTGGTGCATGGGTTTCAGTATACGTGTATAGCGTTCCATGACGGCTTCGGCCGTGCGTCCGCGTTCCACTACATCGCGCTGGATTACACGAATCAGGCGTTCGTCGGGGTCGGCGTCTACAAATATCTTCAGGTCCATCATGCTTCGCAGCTTCTTGTCGCACAAGGCAAGGATGCCTTCAATGATGATGACTTCCCGGGGCTCGATATGGATGGTTTCGGGCTGCCGGGTACACGTCAGGTATGAGTAGGTGGGCTGTTCTATGCTTCTTCCTTCGCGCAGCATGGCGACATGCCTGGAAAGAAGGCTCCACTCGAAAGCGTCGGGGTGGTCGAAGTTGATGTTCTGCCGTTCTTCCACGGGCACATGGCTGCTGTCCTTGTAGTAAGAGTCTTGTGGCAACAATACCACTTCACCAGCCGGTAGGCTTTCGATAATTTTACGTACGACGGTGGTCTTTCCCGAGCCGGTTCCGCCTGCAATTCCTATTATTAACATCCGTTTAAGTGTATATTTGAAACAAAACCAGTATTTTTGCAGTTGTTAAAACAGCCGCTTAGGCTGACAAATATAGTGATAAATCATTTAAATGGCAAAGTTATGGTAAAGCACATTGTATTATTTAAGTTAAAAGATGAGGCACCGGCTGACGAAAAGTTGGCTGCGATGAACAGTTTCAAGGCAGCTATCGAAGCGCTTCCGGCTAAAATATCCGTTATCCGCAAGATTGAAGTCGGATTGAACATCAATCCTGCCGAGGCTTGGAGCATCGCTCTTTACAGTGAGTTCGATACGTTGGATGACGTGAAATACTATGCTACCCATCCCGACCATGTAGCTGCCGGCAAGCTTATCGCAGCTGTGAAAGAGAGCCGTGCCTGCGTGGACTACGAGATAATTGAAAATTAAAAATTAAATCAGAGAACATGAAGAAATTACTGTTCCCTTTCGTTCTGTTGCTCTTCGCTGTGGCGGTGCAGGCACAGATACAAGACCCCGTCAAGTTCAATTCCGAACTGAAGATTTTGGCTGCCGATGAAGCGGAGGTCGTTTTTACGGCTGCTATTGACAAGGGCTGGCATGTCTATTCCACCGACTTGGGCGATGGAGGGCCTATCTCGGCGACTTTCAATGTGGAGAAAATATTCGGAGCGGAAGTGGTTGGCAAACTGAAGCCCGTAGGCAAGGAAATCTCTACTTTCGATAAGTTGTTCGAAATGAAGGTGCGCTATTTTGAGAATACGGCGCAATTTGTGCAGAAGCTGAAGTTGACGGGTGGCGCTTATCAGATAGAAGGCTATCTGGAATATGGCGCTTGCAACGATGAAAACTGCCTGCCGCCCACACAAGTTCCTTTCAAGTTCTCCGGCAAGGCAGAAGGGGCTGCCAAAGAAGCTGCCGCCGCTGCCGCTGAAACGAAAGCCGAAGAACAGCCCGCAAAGCAGGAGACTGTCTCCGGCACGGCTCCCGTGGCTGCCATCGGCGGTGCGGACGGGCCGACGGAAATCAAGGTGGCGGACAAGGTGGACCTATGGAAGCCGGTCATCAGTGAACTGAATTCTTTGGGCGAAACCACTTCGCAGGAAGACATGTCCTGGATTTATATTTTCATTACGGGATTTGCCGGTGGACTGCTGGCGCTCTTCACCCCCTGTGTATGGCCCATCATCCCGATGACGGTCAGCTTCTTCCTGAAACGCAGCAAGGACAAGAAGAAGGGCATCCGCGATGCGTGGACGTATGGCGCTTCCATCGTGGTGATTTATGTGACGCTCGGACTGGCAATCACGCTTGTTTTCGGAGCCAGCGCACTGAACGCACTCTCTACGAATGCAGTATTCAATATCCTTTTCTGCCTGATGCTGGTGGTGTTTGCGGCTTCCTTCTTCGGAGCGTTCGAGATAACGTTGCCCTCCAAGTGGAGTACGGCTGTAGACAGCAAGGCCGAGGCGACAAGCGGTTTGCTCAGCATCTTCCTGATGGCATTTACCTTGTCGCTGGTATCTTTCTCCTGCACGGGACCCATTATCGGATTCCTGCTGGTGCAGGTTTCCACGACGGGCAGCGTGGTGGCTCCCGCCATCGGCATGCTGGGCTTTGCCATAGCTTTGGCATTGCCTTTCACGCTGTTTGCCCTGTTCCCGTCCTGGTTGAAGTCCATGCCCAAATCCGGCGGATGGATGAATATCATCAAGGTGACGCTTGGCTTCCTGGAGCTGGCTTTTGCCCTGAAGTTCCTTTCGGTAGCCGATTTAGCTTACGGTTGGCGCATCCTCGACCGTGAAACGTTCCTTGCTTTGTGGATTGTACTTTTTGCACTGCTTGGTTTCTACTTGTTGGGCAAAATCAAGTTCCCGCACGATGATGACGATTCAAAGGTTAGTGTACCCCGTTTCTTTATGGCGTTGGCCTCACTGGCATTTGCGGTGTATATGGTTCCCGGTTTGTGGGGAGCGCCGTTGAAGGCGGTCAGTGCCTTTGCGCCGCCCATGCAGACGCAGGATTTCAACCTTTACAATAATGAGGTGCATGCCAGGTTCGACGATTACGACCTCGGTATGGAGTATGCCCGCCAGCATGGCAAGCCCGTGATGCTCGACTTCACCGGCTACGGCTGCGTGAACTGCCGTAAGATGGAGCTTGCCGTATGGACCAACCCGAAGGTGAGCGACATCATCAACAACGACTATGTGCTTATCACGCTTTACGTCGACAACAAGACACCGCTTCCTTCTCCCGTGAAGATTGTGGAGAACGGCACGGAACGCACGCTGCGCACCGTAGGCGACAAATGGAGCTATCTGCAGCGTGTCAAGTTCGGCGCCAATGCGCAGCCCTTCTACGTGCTGATTGACAACGAAGGCAAGCCGCTCAACAAGTCTTACTCCTACGACGAGGATATACCTAAGTATATCGAGTTCCTGCAGACCGGACTGGAGAATTATAAGAAAGAGAAATAAATAGAATTGGAAAAAGGATGCTTGTAAAAAGGTATCCTTTTTTCACTAAATCCCCTTTTTGTATGAAACACATTATAGACATTGATACTTGGGAACGCCGGGATAACTACGGCTTTTTCCGCAATTTTGTAAATTCCTGGTATTCCGTCACCACAGAGATTGACTGCACGGAAGCCAGTGCTGCAGCCCGGGCTGCAAAGCGCTCCTTTTTCCTTTATTATCTGTATGCTGTGGTGCGTTCGGCCAATGAAGTCGATGAACTCCGTTACCGTACCGACAAGGAAGGCCGGGTTGTTTTTCACGACCGGGTGGACATCATTTCTCCGATAGCCGTTCCTGGGAAAACATTCTATACCGTGCGCATTCCCTATTACGAAGACTTTGAACGTTTCTATGCCGAAGCCTACGCCTTGATAACAAACATGCCCGAGGACGGTGACCCTTATGGAGCCGAAAAGATTCTTGCCGAGCAAGGCGATTACGATGTGGTCCATCTGAGTGCGGTTCCCAAAATGTATTTCACCTCGATAACCTATACACTTGCCGAAGCAGGCAACGGTTGCAGTTATCCGTTGATGACTGCCGGCAAGGCCGTATCTCGTGAAGGCCGTCTGGTATTTCCTCTTTCCATTTATGTGAACCATGCTTTTGTCGACGGTTCTCATTTGACCTCCTTCTTCGGAAAGGTGGAGGAGTATTTGAAAGAGATTTCACATAAATGAATCACCCCAAATAAATAATCTATGAAACGCTTATAAGGGTGTTTTTTCATGCTACAAATATATATATGATGCCATACATATATGGCAACTTTGAATTGTTTTTTGTATCTCGGTTTCTGTTTTTTAAGTATCATTGAAAAATCGGAAATGTGCAGACAAGATTTGTAGTATTACAGAATTGTTACAGAATTTATCCTTACCTTTGACACTTTAACAGAATAAGCGTATGGTAAGTAATATATCTTCATGCACGAAAGTACTTGTTTTGCCGATAGTTCTATGGGTTGTTTCGTCTTTTTCCCTGCGGGCGCAGGAGAAGGATTTTGCCACTTGGGCGAATGCCGGTTTCGAATATAAGTTGAAGCCGGCATTTACTGTTTCCGGTGGGCTGGAGTGGCGTACAAAGGATGATTTGGGAAAGACAGACCGGTGGGGGCTGAAGGTGGGGGGAAGCTATAAGCTGTTGCCTTTCCTGAAGCTTGGAGCTGGGTATGAGACGCATTACCGCAATCGGGGGGCAGATGGCTGGAAGTTCCGGCACCGCTACCGTTTGGAAGGCACTCTGTCTGCCCGTGTGCAAAGGGTGAAACTGTCCTTGCGTGAGCGCTTTCAGTATACGTTCGATGGGCATAGAGATGAGTTCCGCTTGCGCTCGCGTGCGAAGTTTGCCTATGACATTCCGAAGTGCAAGCTGGAACCGTATGCTTCGGCCGAGATGTATAATGGTTTGAATAAGACAGAGCACTTCGGAGTAAAGCGGATGCGCTATCGTGGGGGTATTACGTTGCCCTTGTCCGAGCGCTGGGAGGTGGACATCTTCTATTGCAGGCAATGGGAGAAGGATAAGCGGAAGGATATAGTAGGGGTGGAGTGTGTTTATAGCTTTTGAGGGGAGATGAGGGCTGAAAGCCTTTTTTACTTTTTGTTCTTCCGGTACTCCTTTTTCAGATAAAAGTTGAATCCGGCATATATTTGGAGGGTACCGAACCCGTTGTTTAGGGAGAAACTGTTTTTGTAGTAGTCGTATGTCCGTCCTACGAATGAGGTACCCACGAAGTATTTGCTGTTGTTGTATACCACACCTGCACGCAGAATGAAGTCGATATTGAAATTCTTGTACCAGTCGTCCGCTTCCCGCTCTTCTGTCTTCTCTATGCGTGATGTCTTGTAGGCGACAGCCGGATTGAACGACAGGCATGCGAGGCAGTTGCGGGCAAACACCCAATTGTAGGCATAGCCGGCGTTGAGGCTGATGTTCGTGTATTTGATATGTTTCACCTTCATACCCGGGTTCATGGTTTCCTGAATGATTTCGGGCAGCTTGGTATAGTCGAAGTTCAGATTGTGGGTGGATACGGAGAATCCGGCAATGAAAGAACCTGCATTGCAGCGCTGGTTGGTGGACTGGCTGAAGGCGGCTGGATAGGAGAAACGTCGATTGTTGAAAATGTAATACAGATTTAATCCCTTCATCTTTACTTTCAATCCGTTGAAATCTTCGGAATAATTGGAGGGAATCTCGTCGGAAAAGCCGGATACCTTGTGTATCTTATAGTCGTTTCCGGTGCTGCGATAGAAAATGTCGACTCCCAGTTTGGAACTGTAAAGACTGAGATCAAACTCCGTACCGCGCTTTTTCTTGCTTTTCTTTCCGTAGAGCCAGTCCGTATCGACAGCCCATCCCAGGAATATCCAACGCCATCCGAAGTAAGCGCCTATCTTGTTGTGAGGGTTGGGCGAGAAACGGAGCCGCTGGTCGTCATTGCCCACGGAGTAATACTCGTAATTGGTGAAATGGTCGAGCATCAGGGCGTAATTGTATCGGTTGGGACTGATATAGGTAGTGTCGAAGTCGCTGAAGTTGAGGAATTTCTTCAATGCTTTTCCGAAGGTGTTTTTATATACGATGCTGTCGCATGCGACAGAACCGTTCTCCTTGTTTTGCGCAAACAATGAGAATGTAAATAATATCCATAAGCAGAAAAAGGCCCCTCTTTGCATCTTGTTGTTCTCTCTCATTTATACAAAGCTAAATAAAATAACCGGTTTTTGAACAGTATCCCGCTAATTTTTCTCTGAAAAAGGCATCAATAATTTGTAGTTCTCAATCGGAATGACTAATATTGAACGTCTTATTGAGAGACTTTATGAATCAAAACCAGATAAAGAAGAATACGATATGAAGAAGATTATCAATCCGTGGAAAGATATGGAGGGCTACAACTGTTTCGGTTGCTCTCCTGACAATGAAGCCGGTGTGAGAATGGAGTTTTATGAGGACGGTGACGAGGTGGTGAGCATCTGGAAGCCGCGTCCGGAGTATCAAGGGTGGCTGAATACGTTGCATGGAGGCATCCAGTCCGTATTGCTGGATGAAATCTGCGGCTGGGTCGTGTTCCGCAAGCTGCAGACCGGCGGGGTGACATCGAAAATGGAAACCCGCTTCCGCAAATCCATATCGACCAACGACACGCATGTGGTGCTGCGGGCTTCGCTTCGCGAGCAGAAGCGGAATATTGCTATCATAGAAGCACGCCTGTATAATAGCATGGGCGAACTTTGCACAGAAGCCACTTGCACCTACTTTACCTTTCCGAAGGAGAAGGCGGAAGCGGAAATGCATTTCCATAGCTGCGAAGTAGAGCAGGAGGAAATATTGCCGTTGATTTAATTGTTTCACCACAGATTACACAGATTTGCATAGATTGGAATAAAAATAATCTGTGCAAATCTGTGTAATTTGTGGTGAACTAAGATGAATTTGAAAGAAAAAATAAACTTTTTGTGATAAATCTTTTGGAGTTTCAAACTTTTAGTTTACTTTTGTCGCATTAAAATCCAAAAAATATGAAGAATATCGTTGCACATCATCACCATCATCATCCTAACGAATAACTCGGTGGGCGTATGAGTGTATATGTACAACAGATGACATAACAGACGAGGCTTGCCGAATATTGGTAAGCCTCGTTTTGTTTTCTGTCATCTCATTCAAAATAGTAAATCATTAGTGTCCACTAAAAAATCATAGTCGTTCTTTG
>ONZS01001296.1_pt1 | contig 14310 bp, 9 predicted proteins | sample 1670921 | NCBI WGS metagenome assembly ONZS01 (sample SAMN06348104, study PRJEB24527) | human gut metagenome | biome: human gut; feature: ankylosing spondylitis patient; material: feces | host: Homo sapiens | place: China | collected 2015-10 | reverse complement strand
ATTGCGTTGTGAACAACACTTACGAGCCGCAGGATACCACAGTTTATACGACTGACGGCAACAGCTTTGACCTGCATCTGGATGCCAATGAAATCAGATGGTATGAAATTTAAGTTCTCCTTCTTGTCGATCCGTGCAGTGAACGACCACTGAACGGCATAAGAGAAAACGGTGACTTTCCACAATGCGGAAAGTCACCGTTTTTTCGTTATACTCTTCTATGCTGAACCAGATAGGCTCGATAAAAAGTTGTCCCTACGACCAGTTCTTTTTGAAGAGTGTTACTCTGTCTACTCTAGGGGCAGCATATCACTACACAGGGAGGCTTTTTGTCTATTGTCTGCTTTTTACGGACCGGTTCAGTTGGTTCGACTGGGGAGCTTTTTGTTTTATCCGGAACTTCTTCAAACAACAGAGCCGCAGTCCCCGAAAGGGCTGCGGCTCTGTCTGCTTCTGTATCCTTATTTTCCCTCTGCGCGGAGGCAGGCGTCCTTGTCCAGCAGCGGCTTGAGGTACTGGCCGGTAAAGCTTTCCGGCACCTCCGCCACCTGCTCGGGTGTTCCCTCCGCCACGATGAGTCCACCGGCGCTTCCGCCCTCGGGGCCGAGGTCGATGATGTGGTCGGCGCATTTGATGAGGTCGAGGTTGTGTTCGATGACGATGACGGTATTGCCCGCATCCACCAGCTTCTGCAGCACTTCGATGAGGCGGTGGACATCCGCGATGTGGAGGCCCGTAGTCGGCTCGTCGAGGATATACACGGTCTTTCCGGTGCTGCGGCGGGCCAGCTCATTGGCCAGCTTGACGCGCTGGGCTTCGCCGCCCGAAAGGGTCGTGGCGCTCTGTCCCAGCGTGACATAGCCCAGCCCCACATCCAGCAGGGTCTGCAGCTTGCGGGCGATCTTCGGCTGATTGGCGAAGAAGACCACTGCCTCCTCCACCGTCATGTTCAGCACGTCGGAGATGGTCTTTTCCTTATATTTGACTTCCAGCGTCTCCCGGTTGTAGCGTGCACCCTTGCAGACCTCACAGGGGACGTAGACATCGGGCAGGAAGTGCATCTCGATCTGGAGGATGCCGTTGCCCTCGCAGGCCTCGCAGCGGCCTCCCCGGACGTTAAAGCTGAACCGGCCCGGGCCATAGCCCCGCATCTTGGCGTCCTGTGTCTGCGAAAAGACGGTGCGGATGTCGTTGAAGACACCGGTATAGGTGGCTGGATTGGAGCGGGGCGTCCGGCCGATGGGCTGCTGGTCGATGCCGATGACCTTGTCCACAAATTCGAGGCCCTCTACCCCATCGCATCTGCCTGCGCGGGAACGCGCACCGTTCAGCTCACAGGCCAGCGTCTTATAGAGGATCTCATTGATGAGGCTCGATTTGCCCGAGCCGGAGATGCCCGTCACGCAGATGAACTCTCCCAGCGGGAACTTCACATCAATATTCCGCAGGTTGTTCTCCCGCGCTCCCCTCACCGTGAGAAAATTGCCATTGCCGGTGCGGCGGGTCTGGGGCACCTCGATGCGCTTGCGGCCCGATAGATAGTCGCCGGTAATGCTGCGCTTGGCCTTGCAGATGTCCTTCACCGAGCCGGCAGCCACGATCTCGCCGCCGTGGACGCCTGCGCCCGGGCCGACGTCCACGATATAGTCCGCACTGCGCATGGTATCTTCATCGTGCTCGACCACGATGACCGTGTTGCCGAGGTCGCGGAGATTTTTCAGCGTAGCGATGAGCTTATCGTTATCTCTCTGATGCAGGCCGATGGACGGCTCATCCAGCACATAGAGCACGCCGGAGAGGGCACTGCCGATCTGGGTCGTCAGGCGGATGCGCTGGCTCTCGCCGCCGGACAGAGTGCCTGCCGCCCGGGCCAGCGTGAGGTAGTCGAGTCCTACGCTCTGCAAGAACTGCAGGCGGTTCTTGATCTCCTTCATGATCTGCCCGCCGATCTGCTTTTGTTTTTCGGTCAGTTTCGGCTCATTGTCGGCGATGAACTTCAGCTCGTCCCGGATGGACAGCTCGCAGAAATCGCTGATGTTCTTGTCTCCGACGGTCACAGCCAGCACCACCGGCTTGAGGCGCTTTCCGTGGCAGTCGGGGCACTCGACGCCTGACATGAAACTGCCGATCTCCTCCTTCATCCACTCGCTGTTGGTCTCCCGGAAGCGGCGCTCAAGATTCTCGACGATGCCCTCGAAGGTATTGTAATAGACACCGCTGCCGAACTCGTTGGTGCGGTGCATTTCGATCTTTTCGCCGTTGGTGCCGTAGAGCAGGGCGTTGACGGCTTCGGTGCTCATATCCTTGATCGGCGTATCCAGCGTGAAGCCGTACTTTTTGCCCAGGCCCAGATAGTACATCTCCGACACAGAACCTTCGGCGTAGTACCAGCCGCTGGCCTTGATGGCCCCTTCCCGGATGGAAAGATTCCGGTTGGGCAGGATGCGCTCCTCGTCCACCCGCATGAAGGTGCCGAGGCCGGTGCATTTTTCGCAGGCACCCAGCGGATTGTTGAACGAGAAGAGCCGGGGCGACAGGTCGCTGATGGAGATGCCGTGCTCCGGGCAGGCGAAATTCTGGCTGAAGGTCATGCACTCGCCGCCGATGACATCCACCTCGGCCACGCCGCCGGTGAGGGCAAGGGCGGTCTCCAGCGAGTCCGCCAGACGGCCCCGGATGCCCTTGCGCATGGCGAGGCGGTCCACCACCACCTCCACGGTGTGCTTGATGTTCTTTTCCAGCGTGATCTCCTCGTCGAGATCGTACAGAGCGCCGTCGATCTTCACGCGGGCATAGCCAGCGCGGCGGGCGGCTTCCAGCTCCTTCTGCTGGGTGCCCTTGCGCTGGCGGACGACAGGGGCAAGGATCTGAAACTTCGTCCCCTCTTCCAGCCTGAGGACGGCGTCCACCATCTCGTCCACGGTCTGCTGGCTGATGACCCGCCCGCAGACCGGACAGTGGGGCACGCCCACACGGGCGTACAAAAGGCGCAGGTAATCGTAGATCTCGGTCACAGTGCCCACGGTAGAACGGGGGTTGTGGCTGGTGGTCTTCTGGTCGATGGAGATGGCCGGCGACAGGCCGGTGATCTCGTCCACATCGGGCTTGTCCATCCGGCCAAGGAACATCCGGGCATAGCTGGACAGGCTCTCCACATAGCGGCGCTGGCCGTCGGCGTAGATGGTGTCGAAGGCGAGGCTCGATTTGCCCGAGCCGGACAGGCCGGTCATCACGATGAGCTTTTCCCGCGGGAGGGTCAGATCTACATTTTTCAGGTTGTGCTCCCGCGCACCCTTTATGACTATTTTATCGTTTGCCAAGGTACTTTCTCCCTCTTCTTTGTGTCTGTGCATGGTTCTGTTTCCGCTCTGTCTCCGCCGAGGAATCCACGGTGGGGTTCTCGCCCCGGCGCAGACGCTCGATCTGGTCGCGCAGGAAGGCCGCGTGCTCAAATTCCAGCAGCTTCGCCGCCTCCTTCATCTCCCGGGTCAGGCGGTCGATGGCGGCTTCCCGCTCCAGCTTGCCCATTCGCCGGGTGTTCATCTTGGCGTTCTCGGCCTTGTCGCTGATCTCAATGCTGTCCGGGATGGCCTTCACGATGGTCTTGGGCACGATGCCGTGCGCGGCGTTGTAGGCCGTCTGGATGGCGCGGCGGCGCTCCGTCTCGGTGATGGCGCGGTCCATGCTGTCCGTCACCTCGTCGGCATACATGATGACCAGACCTTCGGCGTTGCGGGCCGCACGGCCGATGGTCTGGATCAGGCTGGTCTCACTGCGGAGGAAGCCCTCTTTATCGGCGTCGAGGATGGCCACAAGGCTCACCTCGGGCAGGTCGAGGCCCTCACGCAGCAGGTTGATGCCCACCACCACGTCGATGGTGCCGAGGCGAAGGTCCTTGATGATCTCCATCCGCTCGAAGGTGTCCACCTCGTGATGCATATACTTGACCTTTATCCCCTGTTCGGTAAGGTAATCCGTCAGATCCTCGGCCATCTTCTTGGTCAGGGTCGTGACAAGGACGCGCTCATGCCGCTGGATGCGGGCATTGATCTCGCCCAAGAGGTCCGTCACCTGCCCCTCCACCGGGCGCACCGAGATGAGCGGGTCGAGCAGGCCGGTCGGCCGGATGACCTGCTGGGCCACCTGCGTGCTGTTCTGGCGCTCGTACTCGCCGGGGGTGGCCGAGACGAAGATCATCTGGTTGAGCTTGGACTCCACCTCTTCGAACTTGAGAGGGCGGTTGTCGAAGGCCGACGGCAGGCGGAAGCCGTACTCCACCAGCGTCTTTTTGCGGGCATAATCTCCGCCGTACATGGCCCGTACCTGCGGCAGGGTAACATGGCTCTCGTCCACGAAGAGCAGAAAATCCTCCGGGAAATAGTCCAGCAGGGTCGTGGGCATACTGCCCGGCGCGCGGCCCGATAGGACAGCGGAATAGTTTTCAATGCCCTTGCAGATGCCCACCTCGGTGAGCATCTCGATGTCGTAATTCGTCCGCTGCTGGATGCGCTGGGCCTCGATGAGCTTGCCCTCCGAGGTGAACTGCTTCACCTGCGCGTCGCACTCCGCCCGGATCTTCTCGATGGCCGCAGCTTTTTTGTCGGCGCTGACGATATAGTGGCTGGCCGGGAAGATGGCAACGTGCTTCACCACGTTCTGCTTTGCGCCGGTGAGGGGGTTGAACTCGGTGATGCGGTCGATCTCGTCGCCGAAAAATTCCACCCGGATGGCCAGCTCACTCATATAGGCCAGATAGATGTCCACGATGTCCCCATGGACGCGGAACTTATTGCGGATAAAATTGACGTCGTTCCGCTCATATTGCAGCGTCACCAGCTTCTCGCACAGCTCGTCCCGCTCCATCTGCATCCCGGGCCGCAGGCTGATGACCATGCTGCGGTAATCAATAGGATCGCCCAGAGAGTAAATACAGGACACCGACGCCACGATGATGACGTCCCGCCGCTCTGACAGCGCCGCCGTGGCCGAGTGGCGCAGACGGTCGATCTCGTCGTTGATGGCACTGTCCTTCTCGATATAGGTATCGGTGCTGGGGATATAGGCCTCCGGCTGATAGTAGTCGTAGTAGGAGACGAAATACTCCACAGCATTGTCCGGAAAAAACGAGCGGAACTCGGTGCAGAGCTGGGCCGCCAGCGTCTTGTTGTGGGCCAGCACCAGCGTGGGACGGTTGCACTGGGCGATGACATTCGCCATCGTAAAGGTCTTGCCGCTGCCGGTGACGCCCAGCAGGGTCTGGCAGCGGTCGCCCCGTTCTACCCCTTCCACCAGCTGGGCGATGGCCTGCGGCTGGTCGCCCGTGGGGGCGTAGGACGACACCAGATGGAATTTTTCCTCTGCCACAAAAAGCCCTCCTTTTTGGAACTACGATTAGTTGTATGTCGTAGCACCATTATACCACAATTATTTTATAATGTAAATCATTCTCTTCCATATGGGCGTAACATCGCACCGGTCTCGAAGTCGTAGAAGGGCAGGCGGTTGGATTCCCGCATGGAAAAATACTCATTTTCCGCGATGATGACGTGGTCGCGCAGGCGTATCTTCACCAGCCCCAGCGCACGGACGATATTTTCCGTGGCGGCAAGGTCTTCCCGGGAGGGCAGCGGCACACCGTTCGGGTGATTGTGGCAGAGCACGACGCTCTCCGTCCCGCCCCGGAGCGCCGCCGAGACAACGTCCTTCACCTCAAGACCCACCATCCGGCTGTTCCCTTCTTTGAGCCAGCAGACCCCCTTTACCCGGCTGCGGCTGTCCAGCGAGAGGAGCAGGGCCTTCTCCTGCCTTGCCCCGGCGAAGCGGGGCTTCAGGTAAGTCACCAGCCGCTCGGTGGTCGTCAGCGCACCCTCGGTGCTGGTGCGGTCGTGCTCATAGTATCGGCTCACCTCGGGCAGGAGATGCAGCATCCGGGCACTGGCCGGGCCGATGCCCGCCACACTGCGCAGCTCTTCCTCGCTGGCCTCCAGCACCCCGGCAAAGCTGCCGAACCGCTCCAGCAGCGCGTGGGCAATGCCGTTGGTGTCCCGGCGGGCGTTGGTGATATAGAGCAGGTATTCCAGCACTTCGTGGGGCGCGAGGCTTTCCAGTCCGTACTGTTCCACCCGGATGCGCATCCGCTGTCGGTGTCCCTCGTGGCTTATGTTCTGTCCCGCCATAGCTGTGCTCCTTTGCATTGCAGTCGTTTCTTTTATAGTACCCCATTTTCAGCAAAAGACAAGAGCCGACCGAAAATATTCTGCGTTGACTTCATGAAGAGAGTAGATTATTATAAGGTAGAAGCAGCCCTCTCAGTCTCGCTTCGCTCGCCAAGGCCGGGCCTTGCTGTGAAGGGCAGAAACATCTTACATTAAGGAAATATCGGAATGAAACAATACACTGCCACCGCCAACGACGAGGGCGTCCGCCTCTCCCGCTTTGTCCAGAGCGTGACCCGCGACTTCCCTACCAGCCTCTTATACAAGAGCTTCCGCAACAAGCGCATCAAGGTCAATGGCAAAAAGGGTGCGCCCGAAGACCGCATCAAGGCCGGCGACCTCATCGAGCTGTACATCAACGACGAGTTCTTCCCGCCGGAGGGTGCAGCGCCGGCCCACAGGCCCGCCCCCAAGAAACAGCCAAACCAGCCCAAGGTGACGGTCATCTACGAGGATGAGAACATCGCCGTCCTCTACAAGCCCGCCCACCTGCTCTGCCACAGCGACCGCACCGGCGATGCGAATCTCGTGGACGCCTTTACCCAGTATTTGGCTCAAAAAGGCGAATATGACCCGCAGGGCGAGAACCGCTTCAAGCCCGGCATCTGCAACCGCCTCGACCGGGGCACCGAGGGTCTCGTCATCGCGGCCAAGAGCTACGCCGCCCTCCGGGACATGAACGAGATCATCCGCACTGACCTGCTCAAAAAAGAGTATTACACCATCACCGTGGGCATCCCCCAGAGCGGGCGGTTCACCGCGTGGTGGGAGCATGACGAAAAGAACAACAAGGTGAGCATCCACGCCCACCAGTCGCAGGACGAGCGCCGCAAGCAGATCATCACCGATGTGGATGTGCTGCGGACGGCAGGCCCCTTCGCCCTCTGCCGCATCGGCCTCATCACCGGCCGCACCCATCAGATCCGTGCCCATCTGGCCTATCTGGGCAAGCCGGTGCTGGGCGACATCAAATACGGCAACCGGAAGATGAACGAGCGCACCGGCACTAAGACGCAGGCCCTCTGCGCCGTCCGCATCAGCTTCCTCGACATCCCTGAGGAGAACACCCTCCACTACCTCTCCGGCAAGGTCATCAAGCTGAAAGACCCGCAGATCGTAAAGCAGTTCGACGCGCTGGATAAAAATAAGCAGCCCCCCGCCGAGGAGAAGTAAGATGGAAAAGGCCGACATTGATGCACGGCCCACAAGTAAGCCTCTCCCCTCGTATTGCATTGGAGGTATTCTATCATGCGCAAGCCCCGCATCATCTTTTTCGACATCGACGGCACCCTCATCGACATGGAGAAAAAGCGCATCACTGAGCAGACCTTGGACGCTCTGCGCTGCTTACAGCAAAACGGCATCCTGCTGGCCATCGCCACCGGGCGTTCTCCGCTCCTTGTGCCGAGATTCGACGGCGTGGAGTTCGACGTCTTTCTCACCTACAACGGCTCATACTGCTACGACCGCCGCGGAGATATTTTTGCCAGCTCCATCCCGCCGCAGGATGTGCAGACCATCCTCAGAAATGCGGCTGCTCTGGGGCGGCCCGTTTCGGTCGCGGGCCGGACACAGTTGCTCTCCAACGGCACAGACGACGATCTGACGGCTTATTATGCCTTTGGCGGGCGGGAACCGGTCATTTCTGACCAGTTCGAAGAAGCCTCGAGGGGCGAGGTCTTCCAGCTGTTGATGGGCTGCCGCAGGCAGGACTGGCCCGCCATCCTCAAAGGCACCACCGGCGCAAAGATCGCCGCGTGGTGGGACAGGGCCATAGACATCATCCCCACCTCGGGCGGCAAGGGCGCAGGCATCCGGAAGGTACTGGCCCACTACGGCCTGACAAAGGAAGACGCGATGGCCTTCGGTGATGGGAACAATGATATAGAAATGTTTCAGTCCGTCGGCCACAGCGTGGCCATGGGCAACGCCTCCCCTGACCTGAAAGCCATCGCCAGCGAGGTCTGTCGTCCCTGTGCTGAGGACGGCATTTACCACTACTGCAAAGAAAATGGTTTGATTTATAGCAATTCAACTTTTTAATGCAACAGCAACCGCGTTGAATTGCATATCGCAAATATGCTGTTTGACTGTTGCACTAATTTCTTGACTTGCGATAAGAAAACAAAAAGAGGCCGCTGTGTTCAACCTCTCCGTCACGGCTTCGCCGTGCCACCTCCCCTATCGAGGGGAGGCTTTGGCATGGCAGAAAGCCAATCTCTTCGCCAGAGGCTCCCCTCGGTAGGGGAGCTGTCGAACGAAGTGAGACTGAGAGGTTGCTTTTACAGCGGCCTCTTATTTTTTTGCTATTTACTTTTCTTCGCGTTCCGCCTTTTCGGCCTCCTGCTGCTGACGCAGCTTTTTGATGCGCTTTTTCTCGCTCTCGACGCGAGGCCATGGCCACGAAAAGCCTTCGTTCTCTTTGCACCAGCGGGTGAGCGGATAGAACGCGAAAGCCAGCCCGAACAGGTACAGCAGGACGTACAGCAGGCCCGAAAGCGTTACCAGTGCGTCCAGTGCACCGATGAGGGCCATAAGAAAGCCCGCCTTCAGGAAGAAAAGTCCGTTCTGACGGCAGTACTCGGGAAAATTTTCAGCCTTGACGGCCTGACGGCCCTGATCGCCCCAGACCCGGGGATTTTTCATGACCGAATACCCGTAAAAGACCAGCATCAGGCCACAGGTGAGTTGGAATCCAAAAAACATCTGCGTCGTTCCTCGCTTTATTCTGGTGTGATGGTCTCAAAAGACCGCTCAGTCGTCGTTGTACTCGCCCAGCAGCGGCTTCATGAAGGGCAGAAAGTCCAGCGTTGCAAAATAGTCGCGGGGCGTCTCGGCCCGGCGGATGAGGCGGTGGGAGCCGTCCTCGCAGAGCAGGACTTCGGCGCTGCGCAGCTTACCGTTGTAGTTGTAGCCCATCGCAGAGCCGTGGGCACCGGTGTCGTGGATATACACGATGTCACCGATGTCGATCTTGGGCAGCATCCGGTCGATGGCAAACTTGTCGTTGTTCTCGCACAGGCCGCCCACCACGTCATACTTGTGGTCGCAGGGGGCATTCTCCTTGCCCAGCACCGTGATGTGATGGTAAGCGCCGTACATGGCAGGGCGCATCAGGTTGGCCGCACAGGCGTCCAGACCGATGTACTCCTTGTAGATGTGCTTCTCGTGGATGGCAGTTGCCACCAGAGCGCCGTAGGGGCCAGTGGTGAAGCGGCCCATCTCGGTGAAGATGGCGACATCGCCCATTCCGGCGGGGACCAGGATCTCCTCGAACTTCTTACGGACACCCTCGCCGATGGCCATGATGTCGTTCTCGGTCTGCTCCGGACGGTACGGGATGCCCACGCCGCCGGACAGGTTGATGTAGGCGATGTGAACGCCGGTGGCCTTCTGGACGCGGACCGCCAACTGGAACAGGATCGCGGCCAGCTCGGGATAGTAGGCGTCCGAAATGGTGTTGGAGGCGAGGAAGGCGTGGATGCCAAAGTTTTTGGCTCCCTTTGCGGCCAGCTTCTTGTAGCTGTCGATCATCTGCTCCTCGGTCATGCCGTACTTGGCGTCCCCGGGCTTGTCCATGACCTGAAAGCCCTCCTTGCTCTCGCCCAGCTGGAAGGTGCCGCCCGGATTGTAGCGGCAGAAGATGTTCTCCGGCACACCGGCCACCCGGTCGAGGAAGTCCACCATCGTGGCGTCGTCGAGGTTGATATAAGCACCCAGCTCGCAGGCCTTTTTCATGTCCTCCACGGGGGTCTGGTTGGAGGAGAACATGATGTCGCTGCCGCTGAAGCCGCACACCTCACTGAGCATCAGCTCCGTCAGGGAGGAGCAGTCCACGCCGCAGCCCTCTTCCTTCAGGATCTGAAGGATGACGGGGTTGGGCAGAGCCTTGACCGCGAAATACTCGCGGAACCCCTTATTCCAGCTGAAGGCCTTGTTGATGCGGCGGGCGTTCTCCCGGATGCCCTTCTCGTCGTAGACGTGGAAGGGGGTGGGCACGTCCTGAATGATGTCCTGAGCCATCGACTCAGTCAAAAACGGTTTCTTTTCCATGATATACATCCCTCTCATATATTTTTACACGGCCGAATGCCGTGCAGCCAGCAGTTCACAGCTTGAGATTCTCCCGGGTGGGGGTGAAGGTAGGCACCATCTTGGCCAGCTGGGCCACGACGTTGTCATCGTTGTGCTCGGCGGCAGCAGACAGCTCCTGAAGCTGCTGATAGAACTCGCCAAGGTCGATGTTCCGGGGCGGCGCCACGAAGATCTTGTTGTGGCCGGTGCGGCGCATCTTGTCCTGTTCCTCGTCCATCATCAGCTCTTCGTAAAGCTTCTCGCCGGGGCGGAGACCCACGATCTTGATGTCCATATTCACGCCCGGCTCATAGCCGTAAAAGCGGATGAGCTGCTTTGCGAGGTCCATGATCTTGACCGGCTCACCCATATCCAGCACATAGATACTGCCGCTCTCGGCCAGCGCGCCGGCCTGCAGCACCAGCTGCGCGGCCTCCGGGATGGTCATGAAATAGCGCTCGATGTTGGGGTCGGTCAGGGTGACGGGGCCGCCCTTTTTGATCTGCGCCTCGAACAGCGGGATGACGCTGCCGTGACTGCCCAGCACGTTGCCGAAGCGGACGGCCACACACTTCATGTCGGTGTTGCCCGCGAAGGTCTGGATGAGCATCTCGCACAGGCGCTTGGTGCAGCCCATGACGCTGGTGGGGTTGACAGCCTTATCGGTGGAAAGCTGCACCAGCCGCTCCACACCGTGTTCGCTGGCGCTGACCAGCAGGTTCTTGGTGCCGAAGACGTTGTTCTTGACGGCCTCGGCAGGGCTGATCTCCATGAGCGGGACGTGCTTGTGAGCTGCGGCGTGGAACACCACCGTGGGGTGGTAGGTCTCAAAGACCTCGTCCAGACGGGCCTTGTCCCGGATGGAACCCACCAGCACCGTGATGGGCACATCGCGGCCATACTTCTGCTGCAGTTCCATCTGCAGCTCGTAGGCGCAGTTCTCGTAAATATCGAAGATGAGCAGCTTCGCGGGTCTGAAGCGCATGACCTGACGGCAAAGCTCGCTGCCGATGCTGCCGCCGCCGCCCGTCACCAGTACAGTCTTGCCGGTGAGGTAGCCCGAGATCTGGGCCGTGTCCAGCGTGACCTCCTCACGGGAGAGGAAGTCGGCGGTATTCAGTTCACGGAACGCCCCCTGCTGGGGTGCGCCCGCCCCCACCAGCTGGGGGTCGCTGAGCATCTGCACCGCACAGTGGGTGGAGACGCAGAGGTCGATGACATGGTTCAGGCGGCTGCCCCGCAGGGTCGGGATGGCAACGATGATGGTGTGGATGCTGTAGCGGGTGCACAGGTCGGGGATCTCCTCCAGCGTGCCCTTCACCGGGACGCCGTGGATGGTCTGGCCCAGCTTGGCGGGGTCATCGTCCACCGCCACCACCGGGTGGCCGTAGCTGCCATTGCTCTTGCAGACGTTGATGGCCCACGCACCGGCCTCGCCCGCGCCCACGATCATCACAGGGCGGTTGGGGTCTTTGCTGGTGTTGCCCCGCAGCCGCTCGCCCAGCGGATGGTTCAGGAAGAGCCGCCACGCCAGACGGCTCCCGCCGACGAGCAGGAAGATGAGCACCGAAGCCATCGCGTTGGCCGAGTTGAAGAGCACGCCATGGATGAAGCAGCGGTTGACCAGATACACCACGACCGTCGGGGCAGCGATCATCCCAGCCAGACGGATGAGGTCCCGCTCTCCGGCGTATTTCCAGAGGATGGTGTAGAGCCTCCCGCCCAAGAAGCTGAGCAGATAGACCGCCACGATCCACGGCAGGTTCGCGTAGAGCAGGGCGCGGTTGTGAGGCCACCACGAGGCCTCGACTGCGCCGTCTGCGCGGAGCAGGAGCGCAAAATAAAAGCTGAAGGCTACGATGGCTGCGTCCAACACCACCAGAAAGGCCCGGCGGGCCAGCACCTGCAGCATACTTGTTTTCTTTTCCTTCACAGAAAGTCCTCTTTTGCATCGGGGCCGGTGTCGGAGAGACGCCAGCCGCCGTTTTTTCGACCCAAGGGCCTATCGCCCCATCGTATCTGTATCATTATACTCGATTCTTCTCCCCATGTCCAGCGCTTTTGTGTCTTCTCTCCCCTGCCGCCACGTCCCGCAGCTCCTCGCCGAGGCCCAGCGGCCATGCCGCCGCAAAGCAGACCAGCGTCATCCCCGCACCGCCCAGCGCCACCGCCGCCAGCTGCGCGGGCACTCCTCTCGCCAGCCATGGGGTCAGGAGCTTCCGCAGCGCCAGCCCCGCTCCGGCACCGGCCGTCCCCGCAAGACCCGGCGCCCCCAGCCACCGCCACAGTCGCAGCGGCAGGCCGCAGCTGGACAGCAGCCGCCCGGTGTTGGCGGCGCAGGTGTAGAGGCTGGACAGGAGGATCACGAAGAGAAACCCCTTCATCCCGAACCGGGGCAGCAGGAGCACCACCCCCGCGATGCGAAGGCAGGAGTCCCACATACTGTACCGGAAGACGGCTTTCTGCTCTCCCACCCCCTTCATCGCGCCGTCCACCATGCTCTCGAGGTACATCAGCGGCATGGCCGGGCCGAGGATGACGAGATAGCTGCCCGCCTCCGCGCTGCCGTAGAGTGCCTCGGCCAGCGGCTGTCCCCACACCCAGAATGCCGCCCCCGCCAGCACCGAAAAATAGCCTGTGAGCCGCAGCATCCGGTCGATGAGGACGGAGAGCCGTCTGCTCTGCCCCCGGAGATGGGCTTGGGTGATCTCGGGCATCAGGAGGACGGACAGACTCCCCAGCAGCCCGAAGGGAAAGGTCAGCAGGGGCAGGGCCATCCCTTTCAGATTTCCGTACTGGGTCACAGCCTCGGCACGCCCGCCGGAGCATTGCAGATAGACCGCAAGACAGGCCGGAACCAACATATTCTCGGCGGTGTGGAGGGCACTGGCGAGACATCGCCCGCCCTCCACCGGCCAGAGGATGTCCCAGAGCCGCCTCCCCGGGTCATGGGGACGCTGTGCAGGCTGTGAGCCGAAGCAGCGGCGGGCCTCCCGGCAGTAGAACAGGGCCATCAGACCGGTGCTGACGGCCTCGCTGGCCGCCGTTGCGCCCAGCACTGCCGTACAGCGCTGCCCCGCATCCCATCCGAGAGCGTCGGCCCGGCCCAGCGCGGCCCAGACGATGCCGATGCGGACGGTCTGCTCGGCCAGCTGGCTCAGGACATTCGGCTCGACCCGCCGCCGGGCGATGAAAAAGCCTCGCAGCACCGACGACACCGCCATCCACGGCAGGCCCAGCGACGAGACGCGCAGCGCCCCCGCCGCCCGGGCATCTCCCAGCCACCACCGTGCGGCGAGGCCGGCCAGACCGAACTGGGCCGCCAGCGCCGCCACTCCCAGCCCGGCCCCCGCCAGCAGAAGACGGTGCAGCATCCCCCGGGCCTCGGCCGGGCTTCGGGCCAGCTCTTCGGCCATCAGGCGGGTGGCCGCCACCGATACGCCTGCCGTCGCCAGCGTAACGAAAAGCGAGTAGACCGCCAGCACCAGCTGATACAGCCCCATCCCCTCGCCGCCCAGCGCGTTCGCCAGCCAGATGCGCAGCCCCATCCCTGCCAGCCGGAGCAGGACATCTGCTCCGGTCATCAGGGCCGCGTTTTTCAGATAGCTCTTCCCCACTGCGCCCCCTCCCTTTCCTGCTCGTATCTTTTTATAGGTATGCACGCCGATAAGGGAAATATGAGCGGCGGCGTGGGTTGTTTCTTTCCCAGTTTTATGATATGATATATATTGTATCTGGCGGAGCGTTTTCTGCCAGACAGGATCTAAGAATGCAAGGAGGAAGCGCACCCCCGGTACCACGGCCGTGCGCAATGAGACAATGAGCGAAGAATGTACCCATGACTGCTCCAACTGCGGGGCAGCGTGTTCTTCCCGCAATGCTGCACCCCAGCATGATGCCCCTAACCCGCACAGCCGGGTCAAGAAGGTCATCGGCGTCGTGTCCGGCAAGGGCGGCGTCGGCAAAAGCATGACCAGCGCCCTGCTGGCCTGCGCCATGGCACGCCGCGGCTACCACTGCG
>ONZS01001289.1_pt1 | contig 14440 bp, 10 predicted proteins | sample 1670921 | NCBI WGS metagenome assembly ONZS01 (sample SAMN06348104, study PRJEB24527) | human gut metagenome | biome: human gut; feature: ankylosing spondylitis patient; material: feces | host: Homo sapiens | place: China | collected 2015-10 | reverse complement strand
CGTGGGCGATTACGAGGATCTGAAGACCATGCTGGTGGACGCCAAGCAGAAGACTGGTGCCGACTTCGTGCTCATCAATCCGGTGCATGCCGCCGAGCCGGTGTCCCCGCTCACCCCGTCGCCGTATCTGCCGGTAAGCCGTCGCCTGATCAACTTCACGTACATCCGTCCTGAGGCGATCGCCGAATATGCCACGCTCAGCGAGGGCGACAAGAATGCCGTCGACGGACTGCATGCCGACACCGAACCGCTGAACGGTGATTCCCAGCTCATCGACCGTGACGCCATGTGGCGCAGCAAGATGCACGCCCTGTGGATTATCTTCAAGGCCGGCCGTACCGCCGAACGCCAAAGCGTATTCGACCAATTCAAGGCGGACTGTGGTTCCGACTTGGAGGCGTATGCCACGTGGTGCCTGTGCTACGACAAGTGGGGAGCACCCAACGGCGAGGAGAGCAACTGGGAGCGCAAGTTCAATCGCAACTCCCCGGAAATCGCCAATCTGCGCAAGCAGTACCCGGACACTTTGGACTTCTACCGCTGGCTGGAATGGATTGCCGCCGAGCAGCTGTCCTCCGCCCAACAGGCAGCCAAGGACGCCGGCATGCATATCGGCATCATGTCCGATATGGCCGTCGGCGTGCACCCCTCCGGCGCTGACGTGTGGTGGAATCCCGAGCGCTTCGCCAAGGGAGCCACGGTCGGCGCACCGCCGGACATGTTCAACCAGCAAGGCCAGAACTGGAGCCAGCCGCCGCTGAGCCCGATCAATCTGGAGACCACCGGCTACGAGGCCTACCGCAATATGGTGCATGGCATGTTCGCCCGTGCCGGTGCGGTGCGCATCGATCACATCCTTGGTCTGTTCCGCCTGTGGTGGATTCCCGAGAACCGTTCGGCTATGGATGGCGCTTACGTGTACTACGACTCAGACATCATGCTGGGCGTTCTGGCCATCGAGGCCTCTCGCGCCGGCGGCGTGGTCGTAGGTGAGGACCTCGGCGTGGTGCCGGACCATGTGGCCGATTCCCTGTCGAGCCACGGTATTCTCGGTTGCGCCGTTGAATGGTTCGAGCAGTGCGACGGCGTGTTCCGCGCCCCCTCCCAGTGGCGTCCGTATGCATTGGCCTCCGTGAATACGCATGATTTGCCGCCGGCCGCCGGTTACCTGGAATACGAGCACGTCAAGATTCGTGAGCGTCTGGGCTTGCTGACCGGCCCGGCCGAGGAATTCGAAGCCTCCGCCAAGGCCGAGCAGGATGCGATGCTGGCCATGCTGGTCGAGCAGGGTTATCTTGATGCCGACTTTGCCGAACATCGTGAGGATCACGAGGCGGATATCGTCGACGCGCTGTACCACGCACTGAAGGGTTCGCCGTGCAAGCTGCTCGCCGCCTCGATCACCGACGCGGTGGGGGAGAAGCGTGCGCAGAACCAGCCGGGCACCAACAACGAATACCCGAACTGGCGCATCCCACTGGCCGACGCCAAGGGCAACGTGGTACCGCTCGAAACCCTCTTCGACACCCCCGGTGCCCAACGCTTCGCCCAAATCTTCAATTCCTGACCCGCTTTACCTCCCTCTGACGAGCCGAGTCGTTAAGCGGACAGTCCAGTGGACTGTCCGTAGACGAGGCCTGAAAGAAGCGATAGCTGAGAGAAGGCAGGGAATTGCCTCACCGTAGGTGAGTCGGTTAGCCGAAGTGGGTGGGAGAGAAACCATAAATAGGGGAAGAGAAGCCATAAACCCAATGGAGTGTCCCCAGTTGCCCTATGTCAAGCCCGGCGATATACTAGTGGATTGTTGTGTTTCCCTAAGGGGTCCTTCAAAGCGCTATCCCACTCGCCATCGAGGACTTTCAGGGAGCCCACGGATAATGAGGTTCGACGCCTCTTGGATGCGGCCCTGACCAAGCCACACCAAGCAGCTGAGACCCGGAACACAATATAGAAAAGGTAATCCAGTGAAAACTTTCACTCCGAAGCCAGCTGATCTGACTCATGACTGGTACGTCATCGACGCCACCGACGTGGTGCTCGGCCGTCTCGCCACCCAGGCTGCAATCCTGCTGCGCGGCAAGAACAAGCCGACCTACGCTCCGCACGCCGATTCCGGCAACCACGTGATCATCATCAATGCCGACAAGATTGCTCTGACTGGCAACAAGATGGGCAAGGAACTCTACTCGCACTCCGGCCGTCCTGGTGGTCTGCGTCGTGACTCCTACGCCGAGCTGCTCGAGAAGAACCCCGAGCGCATCATCAAGAACGCTGTCAAGGGCATGCTGCCGAAGAATCGTCTGGCCAAGGTGCAGCTCGACCGCCTGCGTATCTTCCGTGGCGCCGAGCACCCGCACACCCCGCAGAAGCCCCAGGTCTTCGAGATCGCCCAGGTCTCGCAGCAGGCCAAGTGAAACCTGAGAGGAGATAAGAATCATGGCTGAAAACACCAACGACTCCCAGGTTGTCGAGACCGAAGAGGAGCTCACCAACTACACCACCGAGACCAACGCTGGCGCTGGCACCGGCACCTCCGCGATTGAGCCGGGCTACGGCACCGGTCGCCGCAAGGAGGCTGTCGCCCGTGTCCGTCTGGTTCCGGGTGACGGCAAGTGGACCATCAACGGCCGCACTCTGGAGGAGTACTTCCCCTCCAAGCTGCTGCAGCGTGAGGTCAACTCCCCGATCGTTCTGCTCAAGCTCGAAGGCAAGTTCGACGCTATCGTCCTCGTTGACGGCGGCGGCACCACCGGCCAGGCCGGCGCCATCCGCCTCGGCGTTGCCCGCGCTCTGAACGCCATCGATCGTGATGCCAACCGCGCCGCCCTGAAGAAGGCTGGCTTCCTGACCCGCGACGCTCGCGTCGTGGAGCGCAAGAAGGCTGGTCTGCACAAGGCACGTCGCGCCCCGCAGTTCTCCAAGCGTTAATTTCGCTTGTCCTGTACCGAGCATACAAAGGCTCTCCGCGGAATTCCGCGGAGAGCCTTTGTGTTTGTGTCGCGCTGTCTTGAGTGTGACTCACACCTGCTTCATCAGCGTGATGCTCAGCGCCGGCATGGTCCAGACATTGTCGTCGACGGGAGTGTCCGGTGTATCATCCACAGGGGCATCGGGCATATCAGCTGATACCTCATCCCGAGGCGCGGACGAGGTGCCGTTTGCGGCGTGATCTGTTACTGGCATCGCGAATTTGATGGTATCCGCTTCATTCTCAGTCGAGGATTCCGTACGCTGCATGGCCACTTCTTCGACCATCTTGAGTACTGTCTCGCTGGCGTCCGGTACATGCTGCGTCCAGACGGTGGTGTCACCGTTCAAATCGCATTCCTCGACCTGAGTGCCATGCCCGGCTCGACGGCCGTTGATTTCGGCCGAGCACCATTTAGGCGTCCAGTGGGTGTCTGGCGGCAGGCGGAATGTGCGGTCGTCAGCGGTGCCGTTGACCACAATGCACACGTCCACCTCACTGTTGGACAGCAATCGCATGGTGAAGCTACGTACGCCCAGATCGAACCAGTCACGCTCCATCGGCGTGGTGCCGTCGGGCAGGAACCACTGCACGCGGCTTGAGGGCTTGAGTAGGCCGAGCTGGGTCAGTCGGGTGAAGAAGTCCTCGTGGTGATACAGGTCCAGTGATTTACGTAGCGCCACCAGTCGAGACACGGTTTCCAAGCGGCGCATTTCGCGCGTCTTGTTGGTGGAATACATCCAATCCCACTTCAGCCACGTGATGTCGTTGTCTTGGCAGTAGGCGTTGTTGTTGCCGTCCTGCGTGTTGCGGAATTCGTCGCCGGCGAGCATCATCGGCGTACCCAGCGAGAGCAGCAGCATGCCGATCATGTTCATGGCCGCCTGTTCGCGTGCCGCAATGACGTCTGGATCATCGGTGACGCCTTCGACGCCGAAATTGGCGGAATGGTTCACCGACGAGCCATCATTATTGTTTTCGCCGTTGGCTTCATTGTGCTTGGAGCGGTATCTGGTGAGGTCCGTCAGCGTGAAACCGTCGTGGCAGGACACGAAATTGATGGAGGCCGGAGCGCCACGCCCTGGTTCGGTGGCGAACAGATCGGCCGAGCCGCAGAGTCGCGTGGACATCTCCTGCAAACTGATACGCCCGAAATCGGAGCCGCCGTCCACATCCTCAAGCCAGAAGGTGCGGGCCGTATCGCGGAAGCGGTCATTCCATTCGGCGAACGGCACGGAGAATTGGCCGGTGCGCCAGCCGAGGTTGCCCAGATCCCACGGCTCCATAATGAGCTTCAGGTTGCCCAGCAGCAGATCGGAACGCAGGGCGTAGAGGAACGGGTGATGATGGGTGAATTCGCCTTCCAGGCGGGCCAGCGTGACGCCAAGGTCGAAGCGGAAACCGTCTATGCCGATACGCTTGGCCCAGTATCGTAATGAGTCGATGGCAAAGGTGACCACATGCGTGTTGGTGAAGTCCAGCGTATTGCCGCAACCGGTGGTGTCTTCGAGTCGGCCGGTATTGGATTTTTGATGGCGATAGTAGGCCAGGTCGTCGAGGCCGCGCCAGCAGACCGTCGGGCCTTCGACGCCGCCTTCGCATGTGTGGTTGTAGACCACGTCCATGATGACTTCGAAGCCGGCCTCGTGCAGTGCGCGCACCATGTCTATGACTTCTTGGCGCACGGCGGCCGCGCCCTTCTCCTGGGCGGCTTTAGTGGCGTAGGAGGGTTCGGGGGCGAAGTAGCTGAGGGTGGAGTAGCCCCAGTAGTTCTTGCGGCTGTGTTCTTGCAGGAAGAGCTCGTCCTGCTTGGCCATAATCGGCAGCAGTTCGATGGATGTGATGCCTAGACCCTGCAGATAGGCGAGCGTGGTGGGGTGTGCGAGTCCGGCGTACGTGCCGCGCAATGATTCGGGCAGCCACGGTGCGTTGGCGGTGAAGCCTTTGACGTGCATCTCATAGATGACGGTTTTGCGCCACGGCACATGCGGGTGCTGCGGGTCGCCCTCATGCTTATGGGTATCGCGATCGTCGATGGCCACGGACACCGGCATATGGCCGAGCGAGTCTACGGTGCTCATGGCACCGTATGCCGAACCGGTTACCTTGTGGTCCACGACATCGCATTCATAGGAGAAGGCGGCGGGGGTGAGCTCCATGGAGCCGTCGATGCCCTTGCCATACGGGTCAAGCAGGAATTTGTATGGATTGAAGCGCACGCCGTGTTTCGGGTCCCATGCGCCGTCCACGCGGTAGCCATAACGCATGCCGTCCCATGCTTTGGGCAGGTGCACGTACCACAGGCCGTAGTTCGGCCCGGTCATGCGGAACAAGGTCTCGCGCAGATACAAATGTTCGATAATGCGTGTGCATACCGGGAACTCATGAATCTGCTGGATAAAGGAGATATTCGGGTCCTCGAACAGGCGGATGGCGTCTTGGAAGAAAGCGCTGGGCTCATCAATGGGCTCCAGTACACACAGCCAAACCTGATCGGCAGTTTCGGAACGAACAACGACGTCAGCCCCACCGTCGTCAGTGAAGTACAGCCCTGGGCGAGTGGCGTAACGATGCAACGGTGGGTTTTTCATACCTCCATTGTAGACGTGTTGTCACTTTTGGTGGAAGCCCTTGATTTCCTGCCGCGTTCCGCAGCACCGCAGATGCCGTCGAGATAATTCTCGGCGAACCGCAACGCGGCACCGATGATGTTCTGATCTTCGGCGCAGTAGCTCTTGCGCAGATTGAAATGGTCGGTGCCGAACGGGCTGCGTGCGATGACGCGCGTCTTCAGATCCTCGATGTCGCTGTCTTCAAGATGCTGGGCTGCTTCACCGCCGACAATCACGTCGCCCGCGATGATGGATCGCGCGTTGACGATGGCCTGCGCCACGTAATCCAGCCACTCATCCATGCGCTCGCGATGATGCCGTTCGCCCTGCTCAAGCACGCTGAAGAAGCCGGGAATGCTTTCGTAATCCTCGGGCAAGGTCTCCGGCGAGCAGTAGGTGTCCATGCAACCGCGCTGGCCGCAGTAGCATTCGCGGCCGCCCGGCACCAGCGTCATGTGTTCGATGGCGCCGTTGCACTGGTTCGGGCCTTGATACAGTTTGCCCCCCGCGATCACCGCGCCGCCCGGGCGTCGCTCCAGATAGACGCACACCGCATCGGTGAGCGTGGAGTCGAACCAGAGTTCGGCCATGGCTGAGGCATCGGAATCGTGGATCATCATGCACGGGTAATGGACCGATTGGCTGATGGTTTCGAGCGTGAGCCCAGTGTTGCCCATAATGGTGCCGAAGATGATGGTGGTGGCGTCGGGGGAGAGGATGCCTTGGATGGCGAACGAGACGCCGAGCACCTTGCCGTGCTTCTTTTCGACGTCGGCGGCGAAGTTGTTGATGATGCCGCCGATACGCTGGTAGTAAACGTTGGTGTTGCGGTAAGGCAGGGCATCGTTGCGTTTTTCGATGACGTTGCCGTACAGGTTAATCGCGCACAGGCGCAGTTCGTTGGACCGCATCACTACCCCGATGGCAGTGCGATGATCGGGATTGAACTCATAATTTTGCGCCTTGCGCCCGCCGGTGGAATCCTGCAGTTCGCCTTTGCGGATGAGTCCGTCATCTTCTAGTGCGTGCAGATTTTGGGTGATGGTGGGCAGGCTGAGGCCGAGTTCGCGTTCCAGTTCCTGCTTGGTGACATGGCTATGGCCATACAGATACTGGGCCATGGCACTGCGGTTGTGCGCTTTCACTGCGGTCGATGGCATTGCCCTCATGTTTACCCCTTTGTGCGATGAGATATATGCAAGTTTACTTTATGAAAGTGGCTTTCATGTGCCTCGACGCGGAGGTTATGAGGCAACAATCGTATATTTGTAGGCGATTTTGGGTACTTTTTTAAACCAACTTTCTAGAAATGTGGAGAAAATGATTGCTTTTGAAAACTTACTTTAAAAAAGTTCTCGGATTGTGTTGTTTGCAGGCATGTGATTTTCGGTAAAAAGTGAACAAAAAGTACCAAATCGCCGGATAGAGTGAGGATTTGTTCGATATTTCGCACAACTCGTAACAAAAACTGTTCAATATCGCACGTGAAACGCCGTCGATTTTGTGCGTATGCATCGCGCCGGACCGTTCAGTATATTGTGCCTCAGGTCACATATGCAATGTGACAACGCATCACCGGTCATTTTCGGTTACTGAGGCGGTATCCCGCTGGTGCAACTGAGGTGACGAGGCGATGGCCCAGAACTTTGCCATATACCCCAAGAAGATCGAGGAGGACCCCAAGTGGCAGAAGCAAAGAAGAAGGTCGAAGCTACCAAGCCGACTCCAGAAGAGAAGCAGGCCGCAGCTGAGGCCGAAGTTGACGCGCTGGTTGCCCGCGCCAAGAAGGCTCTCGTCGAATTCGAGAACCTCGACCAGAAGCAAGTTGATCGTATCGTCGCCAAGGCCTCCATCGCCGCTCTGAACAAGCACCTCGTTCTCGCCAAGATGGCTGTCGACGAGACCGGCCGTGGTCTCGTGGAAGACAAGGCCACCAAGAACATCTTCGCCTGCGAGCACGTCACCAACTACTTGGCCGGCCAGAAGACCGTCGGCATCATCCGCGAAGACGATGTGATGGGCATCGATGAGGTCGCCGAGCCCGTCGGCGTGGTCGCCGGCGTCACCCCGGTCACCAACCCGACCTCCACCGCCATCTTCAAGTCCCTCATCGCCCTGAAGACCCGTTGCCCGATCGTCTTCGGCTTCCACCCCGGCGCGCAGAAGTGCTCCGTCGAGGCCGCCAAGATTGTGCGCGACGCCGCCATCGAGGCCGGTGCTCCCGAGAACTGTATCCAGTGGATCGAGCACCCGTCCATCCAGGCCACAGGCGCCCTGATGAAGCATCCGGGCGTGGCCACGATCCTCGCCACCGGTGGTCCGGGCATGGTCAAGGCCGCTTACTCCTCCGGCAAGCCCGCCCTCGGCGTGGGTGCCGGCAACGCCCCGGCCTATGTTGATTCCGATGTGGACATCGTGCGTGCCGCCAACGATCTGGTGCTCTCCAAGCACTTCGATTACGGCATGATCTGCGCCACCGAGCAGGCCATCATCGCCCACAAGGACGTCTACGACCAGCTCATCAAGGAGCTCAAGGTCCGTAAGGCCTACTTCGTCAACGCCGAAGAGAAGGCCAAGCTGGAACAGTACATGTTCGGCTGCACTGCCGGTTCCGGCGTCAAGCCCGTGCTGAACTCCGCGGTGCCGGGCAAGTCCCCTCAGTTCATCGCCAAGGCTGCTGGCTTCGAGATTCCGGCCGACGCCACCATTCTGGCCGCCGAGTGCAAGGAAGTCTCCGACGACGAGCCGCTGACCCACGAGAAGCTCGCTCCGGTGCAGGCCGTGCTCAAGGCCGACAACAAGGAGCAGGCCTTCGAGATGTGCGAGAAGATGCTCAAGCTGGGTGCCGGCCACACCGCCGCCATCCACACCAACAACCAGGAGCTCGTGCGTGAGTACGGCGTCCGTATGCACGCCTGCCGCATCATCTGGAACCAGCCTTCCTCCCTCGGCGGCATCGGCGACATCTACAACGCCATCGCCCCGTCGCTGACCCTGGGCTGCGGCTCCTACGGCGGCAACTCGGTGTCCGGCAACGTGCAGGCCGTGAATCTCGTTAACATCAAGCGCATTGCTCGGAGGAACAACAACATGCAGTGGTTCAAGATCCCGGCCAAGACCTACTTCGAGCCGAACGCCATCAAGTACCTGCGCGACATGTACGGCATCGAGAAGGCCGTCATCGTGTGCGATAAGGTCATGGAGCAGCTCGGCATTGTCGACAAGATCATCGACCAGCTGCGCGCCCGCTCTAACCGTGTGACCTTCCGCATCATCGACTACGTCGAGCCGGAGCCCTCCGTCGAGACCGTCGAAAAGGGCGCTGAGATGATGCGCGAGGAGTTCGAGCCGGACACGATCATCGCGGTTGGCGGCGGCTCCCCGATGGATGCCTCCAAGATTATGTGGCTGCTCTACGAGCACCCGGAAATCGCCTTCTCCGACGTGCGCGAGAAGTTCTTCGATATCCGTAAGCGCGCCTTCAAGATCCCGCCGCTGGGCAAGAAGGCCAAGCTGGTGTGCATCCCGACCTCCTCCGGCACCGGTTCCGAGGTCACCCCGTTCGCCGTGATCACCGATCACAAGACCGGCTACAAGTACCCGATCACCGACTACGCGCTGACCCCGTCCGTGGCCATCGTGGACCCGGTGCTGGCCCGCACCCAGCCGCGCAAGCTGGCCTCCGACGCCGGCTTCGACGCCCTGACCCATTCCATGGAAGCCTACGTGTCCGTGTACGCGAACGACTTCACCGACGGCATGGCCCTGCACGCGGCCAAGCTCATCTGGGACAACCTGGCTGAGTCCGTCAATGGCGAGCCCGGCCTGGCCAAGACCAACGCTCAGGAGAAGATGCACAACGCCGCCACCATGGCCGGCATGGCATTCGGCTCCGCGTTCCTCGGCATGTGCCACGGCATGGCCCACACCATCGGTGCCCTGTGCCACATCGCCCACGGCCGTACCAACTCCATCCTGCTGCCGTACGTGATTCGTTACAACGGCTCCATTCCGGAGGAGCCGACCAGCTGGCCGAAGTACAACAAGTACATCGCTCCGGAACGTTACCAGGAGATCGCCAAGAACCTTGGCGTGAACCCGGGCAAGACTCCGGAAGAGGGCGTTGAGAACCTGGCCAAGGCCGTCGAGGACTACCGTGACAACAAGCTCGGCATGAACAAGAGCTTCCAGGATTGCGGTGTGGACGAGGACTACTTCTGGTCCGTGCTCGATCAGATCGGCATGCGCGCCTACGAGGACCAGTGCACCCCGGCCAACCCGCGCATCCCGCTGATCAACGACATGAAGGACATCGCCGTCGGTGCTTACTACGGTGTCTCCCAGGCGGAAGGCCACAAGCTGCGCATCGAGCGCGAGGGTGAGGCCGCTACTGAGGAAGCCTCCGAGCGTTGATTGCAGGCGGTTTGTGGTTGGTGGCACCATCAGTAGCCACCAACCGCGGTGTTGCAGCTTAGTGTCTGCATAGCGCGACACAAGGAGCCCGACCCCATTACAGGGGCCGGGCTCCTTTGCATATGTGGTGCTCCCTCAGCCAGCAGGTACACCTCCATGGGGTGGTAACCCACTCATGGGGCGGTAACTTGCCCATGGGGCGGTGAAAACCCCATGGGGCGGTGTACAAAAACGGCTCTATTCTGCGGAAGGTAAAATTTTACCGTCCGCCCCATGGGTCAATTACCGCCCCATGAGTGGGTTACCACCCCATGGAATCGCTGAAGCGTCGCTAAATCGCCGCAATAATGCAGCCAAAAGCAATAAAGCTGGCAAACGCCTCGGTAATGCCGGTCACCACGGGCTTCAAGGTTGTGCGCCGTGTAACCACCGGCAACGCAACGGCGCGGGCCAACAGCAGCACAGTCATCGCAATCAGATACGGACTGCGTCCAGACGGCACGGCGGCTAGCAGCAATAGCGCCACATGCCATACCCACGAAGCCGCCACGTACGAACGCTTCCCGCGTTCCCGGATCATGGTTTTGACCACCAAAACCGACCCATACTGCGTCAGCGCAAACAGCACGGTGGCAATCAGCCCGCTCACGGGCAATGAACCCGCGGGCCACCAGGCGTGAAGGTCGAATATCTGGCTCAAATCTGGCATATTCCGAATCGCGGCGCGTGCGGCGGTGACATCAGCGGCTGCGCACGAGGCATGTGCTGCGTTGATGGGCATAACACATGCCGTCTCAACAGTGCTGCCAAACGACGCGATCACCGTGGCCATGGCCGACGCGGCAATCACCGACACGGCATTGCCCCACAGCGAGCGCTCCTTCCTCAGCCACGAGGACAGCATCGACAGCGCAACCAGCACTATATATAAGGGAGCCCAACGCAGTATGCCGGTATGCGTAATCAGGAATGGCAAGCCGATGACGATGAGCGCTACGGCATAAGTGAGCATCGGCGGCAGATAACGGCGTGAAAAGTGTGCTTTGAACCAGTGCGCGGCGCTGAACTGCACGCAATAGCACACGGCCCACGTCGCCAATAGCCAAAGCGTATCAAGATTAGGCCCGCCGATAAAGAAGCCAGCCACAGCGGGCAGCATAACCATTACCCATGCGCCAGGTTGGTTGTCGAACCAATCGCGTTTAAGAGTCTTGCGGCGGGAAGTCATATCTGTCATGATATCGCAGCGAATGGTTCTCAATAAGAAAGATGCGAGACCTGCATTGCGACAATCGAACAGACGCCGAGCGGCTATGCCGCGAGGTAATACGAACGGCATGAGCGCGACACGCGCGAACTCCACTGTCCCACCTCAATGCTTGAATAAACAAGTTGCCTGATTTGGGCTCGCAAATTGGAATTAAAAAAGCGAGCGCGGGCCGGGAGCCACTTCAAGTGAAGTGACAGCCGGAAACCGCGCACTGATGTCGGATGACCGCCAGAGGACGTATGTCCAAGGGAGGCCATGCGCGCCGGTGCCCTAGAAGCAGGTTGGTAAACAGTACAACGAACATCGCTAGAAAGGGCGGACGGCAATGGCGGGACAGAAAATCCGCATCAGGCTTAAGTCCTATGACCACGAGGTCATCGACCAATCGGCGAAGAAGATCGTCGAAACGGTGACGAACGCGGGCGCAACTGTTGTTGGCCCCGTTCCGCTGCCGACCGAGAAGAACGTCTTCTGTGTTATCCGTTCTCCTCACAAGTACAAGGATTCTCGCGAGCACTTCGAGATGCGCACTCACAAGCGCCTCATCGACATCGTGGACCCGACCCCCAAGGCCGTGGACTCCCTGATGCACATCGATCTGCCTGCGGACGTCAACATCGAAATCAAGCTGTAAGGGAGGAGGAAGCATTATGTCTAATCGCAAGGCTCTGCTGGGCAAGAAGCTCGGCATGTCCCAGGTGTGGGACGAGAACGGCTTCTTCGTGCCCGTCACTCTTGTCGACGTGTCCACCAACGTGGTGACCGCCGTGAAGACCGAGGAATCTGACGGCTACAAGGCTGTCCAGCTCGGCTACGGCGCCATCGATCCCACCAAGGTGACCAAGCCGCTGGCTGGCCACTTTGCCAAGGCCGGTGTCACCCCGCGTCGCCACCTCGTCGAGGTGCGCACCGACGACGTCGATCAGTTCGAGGCCGGCCAGGAACTGGCCGCTGACCTGTTCGAAGAGGGTGCTGAGGTCGACGTGACCGGCACCACCAAGGGTAAGGGCTTCGCCGGTACCATCAAGCGTTGGGGCTTCAAGTCCTACCGCCGTACTCACGGTTCTCACAAGAACGAGCGCCGTCCCGGTTCTGTGGGCGCATGCGCCACTCCGAGCCGTATTCTCAAGGGCAAGCGTATGGCCGGCCGCATGGGTCATGTGACCGCCACTACCCAGAACCTGACCGTCGTCTCCGCTGATGTCGAGAACGGCATCCTCGCCATCAAGGGCGCCATTCCTGGCCCCAAGGGCGGCATCGTTCTCGTCCGCTCGGCTGTGAAGGGAGCCTGATAAACCATGGCAAACGTTACTCTGAACGTCACCGACGCCAAGGGCCAGGCCACCGGCACCGTTGAAGCTCCTGAGGCTCTCTTCGGCGTTTCCGCCGAGGATGTCCAGGCTCACATCCCGCTGATCCACCAGGTTGTCACCGCTCAGCTCGCTGCTGCTCGTCAGGGCACCCACGCCACCAAGACTCGTGGCATGGTTTCCGGCGGCGGCAAGAAGCCGTGGAAGCAGAAGGGCACCGGTCGTGCTCGTCAGGGCTCCATCCGTGCACCGCAGTGGTACCACGGCGGCACCGTGTTCGGCCCGCAGCCGCGTGACTACTCTCAGCGCACCCCCAAGAAGATGAAGGCCGCAGCTCTGCGCTACGCCCTGTCCGATCGCGCCAACGCCGGTCGCGTTGCCGTGGTGGAGTTCGGTATCACCGAGCCGTCCACCAAGGCCGCTGTCGCCGCTCTGGCCCCGATCACCGCGGACAAGTTCACCACGGTCGTCTTCACTCGCGACAACATCAACGAGTGGCTCTCCGTGCGCAACATCCCGACCGTTCACCCGATTTTCGTCGATCAGCTCAACACGTACGACGTGATTACCTCGCAGTACGTGGTCTTCACCAAGGAAGCCTTCGAGGCTTTCGTGGCTGCCAAGACCGAGCCGAAGGAGGCCTGATTTAGATGGTCGCTATTCACAAGCCCGCTCACGACGTGATTCTTAAGCCCGTCGTCTCCGAGAAGAGCTACGCCGCTTCCGACCGTGGCCAGTACACCTTCGTGGTGGCTCCGGATGCGAACAAGGTGCAGATCAAGCAGGCAATCGAAGAGATCTTCAAGGTCAAGGTGACGAACGTCAACACCCTCAACCGCGCTGGTAAGAAGCAGCGCACTCGCACCGGTTTCGGCCAGCGCGCTTCCCAGAAGCGTGCGATCGTGACCGTCGCCGAGGGCCAGACGATCGACATCTTTGGTAACTGAAGGTTAGCCGAGAAAAGTTAAAGGAAGAACTACATTATGGCTATCCGCGTTTATAAGCCGACGACCGCAGGCCGCCGCAACGCGTCCGTCTCGGATTTCTCCGAGCTGACTCGTTCTACGCCTGAGAAGTCGCTGGTTCGCAAGAAGTCCAAGACCGGCGGTCGTAACTCTTACGGCCGTATCACCTCCCGTCATCGCGGCGGCGGCCACAAGCGTCAGTACCGTCTCATCGATTTCAAGCGTTGGGACAAGGACGGCGTGCCCGCCAAGGTTGCCGAGATCGAGTACGATCCGAACCGCTCCGCCCGTATCGCCCTCCTGCACTTCGCAGATGGCGAGAAGCGCTACATCATCGCGCCGAAGGGCATCAAGCAGGGCGACGTCATCGAGACCGGTGCTCAGGCTGATATCAAGCCGGGCAACAACCTGCCGCTGAAGAACATCCCGACCGGTACCGTGGTTCATGCCATCGAGCTCCGCCCGCTGGGCGGCGCTAAGATCGCTCGTTCCGCTGGTGCTGCCGTTCAGCTCGTCGCCAAGGATGGCGCCTACGCTCAGCTGCGTATGCCGTCCGGCGAAATCCGCAACGTCGACGCGCGCTGCCGCGCTACCGTCGGCGAGGTCGGCAACGAGGACCACGCCAACATTCAGCTCGGCAAGGCTGGCCGCGCCCGCTGGATCGGCCGCCGTCCGATCACCCGTGGTGAGTCCATGAACCCGGTCGACCACCCGCACGGCGGTCGTACCCGCGGTGGTAAGCCGCCGGTCTCCCCGTGGGGCAAGGGCGAGGTTCGTACTCGTCGTCCGAAGAAGGCTTCGAACAAGATGATTGTTCGTCGCCGTCCGTCCGGCAAGAACCGCAAGTAAGGGAGTATCGAGAAGATGACTCGTAGCATCAAGAAGGGCCCCTTCGTCGACGC
>ONZS01001279.1_pt1 | contig 14578 bp, 5 predicted proteins | sample 1670921 | NCBI WGS metagenome assembly ONZS01 (sample SAMN06348104, study PRJEB24527) | human gut metagenome | biome: human gut; feature: ankylosing spondylitis patient; material: feces | host: Homo sapiens | place: China | collected 2015-10 | reverse complement strand
TGACGGTGGCGGCATTGTCGGCGGCGAAGGCCTGCAGCACCGGGTTTGCCTCAGCGTCGACCGGCAGATCAACCGTGTAGTCGGTCTTGGCCGGGTCGAAGCCTTCAACGGTTTCGCCGTCAAGACGCAGGTCGCCCAGCGTGGCATCGGATGCTGGCTGCGGGGTGAGTACCGTGCTGTCTTGTGCGAACACCTGGATCTCAGCCACGTTGATGTACACCTTGGTGTCCTGCAATGTGTTAGTCAGGCGGATGGCCTTGGCCTTTACCGGGGTGCCGAGCACGAAGTCAACGGTCGGGGTGTCGGCGGCGGTGATGCCGTCGGAGCCAGAGCCGGCATCGCCGGCCTGTATCTTCCAGCCATCCTTGGTACCGACTCCATGCCATTCGCCAGCCTCATTCTGGTATTCCAGCGTCTGGCTCTTCGGCCAAGACGCACGACCATCGTAGTAGAAGAAGGTCTTCACTTCGGTGATGGTCTGAGCTTCGTCGAAGGTGAACGTGGCGACCGGGTCCACCGTCGAGGCGGTGGAAGCCCAAGTGGACCAACCCTTTGACGTAGTGTCACCATCGATGGCCTTGGAAGCGGAGGCACCCTCCTGGAAGTTCACCGAGAAGTTCGTGCCAGAGGCCGCGGCGATGTTCTTCGCAGCACCCTGAACCGGCGTCACGAATGCCTGAATTTCGGTGGCGTTCATGTAGTCGTTGTTCACGGTGTTCACAATGCGCACCTTCGTGGCATTCACTGTGCCCTTATCGGCCTTGAACGTCACCGTCTGGCCTGCGGCAGGCTTAACATCGCTACCGAATTGCATCCACGTCTCGCCATCAGTGGTGTACTCGGCCTTGGCGGAAGCCGGAGCCTTGTCACCATACGTAATGGTCACGCTGCTAAGCTCACACTCAGAGCCGAAGTCAATCGTGGCGGTCGGGCTGGCGGAATAGTCACCAGCAGAGTTCCACGTCACCCAGGCTTCAGCTGACGTGTCACCATCGGTGAGCTTCTTCCACTGATCGCCCTTGCTGTATTCCGTCTGCTGGTTGGTCACGGTCAGGCTGGAAGCAGTGTCGGCCACATTCTCAGGCGTGGCGGCGGTGACATAGATCGCGCCCTTCAGCGCAATCGTGGTCGCGTCGTCCAGCTGGTAAGTACCGGTCACGGCAATGTTGTCGCCAGCCTTGGCATCGGCGAGCTTGGTATCAAGCCCATCGAAGTTCCACGTAACCTTAGCCGCATCGCCCTCGAATGCAGGCGATGCCTTGACGTGCAGATACACCGGCGCAGCCTCAAGCGCGGCCTTCGCCTCGCTCGCACTGGTGCCGGCCAGCACTGTAGCCGATACCGGATCGGAAACGGTGAGCGCGCCAACGTAGACCGTAGCGGCGACATTGAACTCGTTGCCGTACACATCGGTGGCGGTAGCGGTGGCTTCGTAGGTGCCTTCCTTGGCCACATCGACCTTGGAAGTATCCCAGTTGGCAACCGTGGCCTTGCCTTCGCCCCAGGTGTAGTAGAGCGTGACTTCGGTCGGCAGCGCGGCCTTCTCGTTAACGGCGGTCTGCACGTTCACGGTCTTCTGGCTGGTCGGCGTTACATTGCGTAGAGTCCATGTCTGGTTGGCGGACGGCGAAGTGCCGCTCGGTGACTGCCACAAGCCAACCTTCGTGCCGACTGTGGTACCAGAGTTATCCACATCGAGGTTCGTCTTAGTCGCGGCATTGAGCAGCTGGTAGGTCGAACCATCGGAAGTGTTGAGAATCCACTTGGCAGCCGGGTCGGACTTAGCGGCCTCAACCGTTTCGTTGGAAAGCGCGTTCGTGCCATCCTTGGACACCAGCACCTTGCCTTCGGCGTTAGTAATCACATAAGCCTTGAGATCAGGGCGCTCGGAGTCGGCGGGCTGCTCGATCTGGGTAAAGGTCCAAGTCTGCTTCTTGGCGTTCTCGGCATCGGAAGCGACGTTGGCCAGGGACAGCGCGGAATCACCAGAAGTGGTATCAGCCACGGCCTTGCCGGACTGCTTACCAACGAGCTGGTAAGTGTCGCCGGTCTCGACGGCAGCATCCTTAGCGTAGCCGGTCACGCCAGTGAGCTGGATGGAGGCGATAGAACGGGCGGGCACAGTGACCGTAGCGGTCTTGGCAGCCTTGTCAATCATCACAGAGCCTTCAGCTTGCTTGACGTTGCTGGTCTTGGCGAAGACTTCCGGAGTGGCGGAATCGACACCCGCGTTCTTGTCTTCGGCAGAGGTTTCGGTGGTCAGGTAGAGCTCACCGTAAGCGTTGTCGGCAATCTCGCCGTACTTCGACAGGTCGATGACGAAGGTCTGGTCAGAGGTGCCGGAGTTGCGGTGGATGACGGTCTGTGTCTTGCCATCGTCGGAGGTGGCAGTCATGTTGTTGTCCTCATCGTTGTTGGCGATGACCTTGTCGCCCGCGTGGATGAAGTGGGTGATGGCCTTGACGCCGTTGTACTTGGCGTTTGCAATAACCGTGCACGGTTCAAGTCCATCGGTGGTACCGCCGTTGTTGTTCACGCGGCGCTCGGAGTAGAGCTTGCCGTCCATGCCAGCCACGGTGCAGTCGAAGTCGATGAGCACGGTGCCCCAGTTGGTGTTCTCACCGGCCGGATTCACATTCGAGCCCATCTGCATGTTGTAGAGGTCCTCGACCACCTGCCAGAAGGTGAAGTCCTTGGACTGCAGGCGGGTGACGTTGGAGCTGATCTTGCTCATCATGCCCAGCGCGTTGTCGAAACCGTACGGGTTGTAGGAGCCAGACTGCCAGGAGCCGTCCACCTCGCTCATCGACAGCTTCTTGCCGTCTGCCTGAGCGATATCGCGCGACTGCATCTGGTTGCTGTCGGAGTAGGCGTGAACGTTGTACTGGCCGATAAGGTCCTTGATCGCCTGCGGGTACTGGTTGTACGACTTGACGAAGTCGGCGGAGTTCGTGGCATCGGTGGCTGCGATGATGGTGTCATCATTGTCCTTGAGCGCCTCAGCGAGTGCGGTAATCGTCTGCTGCTGCTGGGCGTTGCTGACATGCATACCCTCCTGCGGCTTCTTCAGCGCGTTGGAGTATGGGGTGACGGACTTATCTTTGTCGGAGTAGTACTTATCCCAGTAGTTGTTAATGAGCTTGGTGTTGTCATCGCTCTCATCGGTGTACTTCGAAGCCATGTCGCCCGGAGTGCCCCAGTAACTGGTCTCGGACTCGTTGAACGGCTCGACCGTGTCAACGTTTGCGCCAAGGCTTTCGAGGTGCTCGACGTTCTTGGCCATGTACTGAGCGAATTTCGCAGGGTTTGCAAGATTATTGCTACCGGAGTTGCGTCCACCAGTGGCGTAACCGCTGTTGGTCAGGAACCACGGAGCGGAGTTGGCGAAGGCCTCTACGTCGGTGATGTCAGGGTTATCGCCGGTGGCACCGCGCTCAATCCACCAGTCTTGGGCGGCGGACTTGGAGAAGTCATACTGGTTGTCGTCAGTCGGGTCGAATGCCGCAGCCAGCTTGTCTTTGTCGGCCTGCTTGGTGGTTACGCCATTGCCATACGTGCCGGAGCCGGTGGCGTCATCTTTCCACGTGCCAGGCACGGCAGCGCCTTGGCGCATGAATGGGTAGCCGTAGGCAACATCGGAGGCATTGCCGCCGCCCACGTTGTAGCGGGCCATGTTCAGGTCCAGTCCTTCATCACCGAAGATGGACTGGTAGAACTGTTCGCGCAGCTGTTTGCCGTATTCCACAGCCTTAGCCTTGGAAGCGTCATCGCCGAGATTGGTGGTGATGGCCGATTCCTCGCCGAGGCTGCCGGTGGCGTTGGCGAACCAAGCCAGCGAGGTGCCCCAGCCATCGAAACTGTTGGCATACCATGGGTTCGGGGTCACGGTAATGGCATCGTTATCAGCCGCATACGCAGTGCCGGCAACCGCAAACGCCCCTCCTCCCACTAGTGTTGCCGCCGCAACCATTGCAGCAAGCGATTTGCTCAGTACCTTCATTGGTCTCCTTAGTGTTCCTGCTATCCGCCTTATACCGGAAAAATCGGCCTTTGCTTCACTGCGCCGGCCTCTTTGCCTGATACATGACCTACGTCGACTCCTTCTTTCGGCGCAGCCAAAATGTTTACGCAAACATTTTGATATGAGCGATTTTATCACAAAACCGTCACCCAGCAAACAACTTCAGAGACCACAAACGACGCACAAAGTCATGAGCCATTCGAATTGCGCTGGCCCAATCGCTACGAATCATATTTGCCGTAGCCCTTAAGTGAATCCCACTGCATCGAGATATCGCGCCCGCTATCCCTTCCGATAACGCCGACCACGCGTGTTGCCTTCAGCAATCAGCTTTCCTTGCGCAACTAAACCGTTTAGGAATTTACGGACTGTTCTGTTATCGAGCTCTGTTATCTTGGCGAGTTCAGGTACAGTCACATAGTCAACCTCTGTCAAGCGTCGATTCATCGCCGACAGCATCGCTGCCCGCGAATCAATTTCACCCGATGCGGTTGCATCTGCTTTCTTACCATCCACACGTTCCCCGCCAATGAGCCTCGCACCCTCTTCGGCATCTTTCTCAACTACAGATCTCACGCTAGCAAAACCAGAACCATCCACGGTCTTCAGCGCAGGAACAATAGGAATCGTCGCCTCGAATATGTCACCATCGCGGAACTCAGGCTCTCGCTCAGTATATTGCCGGGACGCTCTTATCAGATTCCGCAGTCCGCTACCCAGCTGCTCGGCTATGCCGGTCTGCACAAACACATTAGCGATAATCGGATTCTTTGGCATTGGCGTGAACTCGCCCAGCTTCATTCGACCTTCAAAGAATGAGCGCGAAGCATTAACCGTCCGGATGGATTCATTATCAATGGTGACACGCGCCACCACCGGACTGGAATACTCCCGATGCATGAGGCTGTTTGCCACCAATTCACGGGCGATCATCGTACGCGGGCTCACTCGCTTATCGCCCTTTAACACAAAGCGGTCAGGCAGATTCCGCTCAGTAAATTCACGGAGTTGCTCGTACGAATCGAACAAGTTGGTCCGCACCATAAGTCGGTCATCGTATCGGTCAATATTGTCTCGCCGAACCACGGCATCAGTAATATACGCTGGGCAAACCGAGGAAATGACTTCATCCTTGCCCAAGAGCAGCACTGCAGCAAGATTAAAGCCCTCTTCGCCGGTCGTGTAATCACGATCGTATAGCTTGGCGCTGCGGAACAGTTCTTCGTCAGACATAGTTCCCCAAGGGTGCCCAGCTCGCTGAGCGACCGCCAGCTGCCGCATTCGCGCAATCAGCTCAGGACGCAAATCAAACGGAGTCACGTAACGGAAAATTCGCCGTTCGGAATAGTAGTTCTGCTTGCGAATATACATTTGACTAATCTGGATATCGCTTTCGATGTGTGTATCCACATCAGCAATGCGATCAAACACTGCGCCCTTGAACCGCACAACCGAAGAACTCGGAGCTACCCAAATACGAACAATAATCCGTTCGTCGTACTCGATATGTTCCGTTTCCACCATTGGAGCCGGTTCGAACATCTTACGATTAGACACTACGTTGACAACGTTGCGCTCTATCTCACTAACGCGCTTAGAATCGACGCCGAGCACTTGACCGTCATCGTCAACGCCAAGATAAATGCTGCCACCAGAACGATTGGCGAATGAGCATACAGTCTCAAAAGTATCCGTATGAGGCAATTCGCTGCAGCGCTTGAACTCGACCATAGATGATTCACCGGCCTGCAGCACTTGCATAAGTTCATCCTGCGTCATCGCATTCCGCCCTTCATAGCGATAATTCATACATTAGGACATGGCACTTATCGTATTTTAGCATCTAATTAGTACATTAGGACATTGTTTTATGTCCTAATGTACTAATTAGGCGGCTAATTGTACTAATAATTGCACACTGATGTACTAATCCGATGATCGAATGCACTAATTGTCCGCGCAAATGCACTAATCGGATGACCGAATGTATCAATGAGACCTATAGGCAGCCGATTGGCTGACGATCAGCCCAGTCATTGGCTATCGGCCGCTAGCCAGTCAGCCGCCAGCCGCCAACAGCCACCCAACTAATAACCGCCAGCCAATCAGCCCGTCCAATCACTCCTTGTGTTCCAGTGCGGCCTTCAAATCGCGGCTACGGTAGCGTTCGCGCAGCATAGAGAATCCACCGAAGCCCACAAGCCACACCAGGCCGGCAATCGCGGAATTGCGCGTATCGTCCGCAAGGAACAACGTCAGGTAGATGAACACGAAGAACACGATTGCCACCGTATTGAGCACCTTCCAAGCGGGCATGACGAACCCGTCCGGAATGAAATCAGCGGAGCGACGGTACTTGCGGTGTGCCATCAGCGTCAGGATGTAGATGAACAGGAACACCGCGGAGCTGGCGGACGAGAACAGCACGAACGCTCCGGACACACCGGGGATGGCGTTGACGATCGGCGACAGCAGTATCAGCGCCGCGGACACCAGGATGGCGCGGGCCGGCACCTTGCGATCGGACACCTTGCCGAGCTTGTTCAGCATCGGGTTCGGCGACACCTCGGACAGCTGGTACAGGTGGCGGCCAGCCGAGTACAGCAGCGAGTTCAGCGCGGAAGATGCGGCGGTAATCACCACGAAGAACACCAGCGCAGACGCCCAATTCAGCCCGGCATACTGGAACATCATAATGAACGGGGATGCGAAGGAGCCGTCCTTGTTCGGCTTGAACGAGGTCCACGGCACAATGCACATGATGGCCACCAGTGCGCCCACATAGAAGATGAGCACGCGCACGATAATCTCGTTGATGGCCTTGGGCAGCACCTTGCGCGGATTCTTGGTCTCGGAGACGGTGACGCCCACGAATTCAATCATCTCGTAGGCGAAGAACACCATCTGGAAGCTCATGAGGAAGGCCATCCAACCGTTCGGCGCGAACGAGAAGTTGGCGAACAGGTTGTCGAATCCGGCGTGGCCGGCCGGGCTCACGTGGTCCACGCCGTGAATCTGCACGGCTGGGTAATGGTAGCCGATCACGATCATGACCACGGCGGTGGCGATCATCGCGCAAATCAGCGTGATCTTGATCATCGAGAACCAGAATTCCACCTCGCCGAACACCTTGACGGCAATCAGGTTGATGGAGACCAGCGACACCAGGAAACACAGCTCGATCAGCCATTTCCAATGGGTCAGGTCGATGCCGAACGTGTCGAAGAAGGTGATGAAGTACGTGGAGACGGCCGTGATCTCGGTCATGCCCAGCAGCACGAGCGCGGCCCAATACGTCCAGCCGGCGAAATGCCCCCACCCGTTGCCAAGGTAACGGGTGATGAAATTGATGAAGGTGTGCTGGCTGGGGTCACGGTACATCATTTCGCCGATGGCGCGCATCAGGAAGAACATGATGACACCGACCAGAATGTACACGAAGATGATCGAGGGGCCGGTTAGCGAGATTGACTTGCCCGAGCCCAGGAACAGGCCGGTGCCGATGGTGCCGCCAATGGCGATGAACTGTACGTGGCGATTGCTCAGGCCACGCTCCATCTCGTTGGTCTGGTCCAGGCTTTCGACAGACTTGAGTTTGCCCGTAGCCTGCTGTGTACCACCATTCACATTCGTATCGGCCATACTGATTTCATTTCTCTTCTCTGCCGCCCGATTGTTACGCACCAGACGCGATACTCGTTCAAAACAAGTTCAAACTGTATCACCGAAATATGTCACGAAAACCGCTCAGCTCAAGAATACATGCGATGATACTGTAAATATTCCGCCAAAAAGTTCAATTCATCAACACCAAATTGAACTTCTACCTCTATTCCACGGACTTGAGCGAGCTGACCGGGTCTACGCGATCGAGCACTGGGTTGGTGAACAGCTGCACCAGCAGCGCGAACGCCAGCGTCGCCACCACGGCAATCGCATAGCTGTACCAGTGCACTTCCACTTCGAAATACAGCGACGGCATATTCAACGCAGCAGTCAGTAATCCGCCTATCCACCTGCCAAGCGGCAGACCAACCACCACACCCATACCGGTCAATATCATCATCTCGCGGTTCACGTAGTTGTGCACCTCGCGGTCATAGAAGCCCAGCACCTTCAGTGTGGCCATCTCGCGGATGCGTTCGGACACGTTCGTATTGGCCAACGTAAACAGCACCACCAGCGCCAGGCCGCCGGCGAGCCCCACAATCAGCGCCACCACGGCACCCATCAAATCGAACTTAAACGTGGCGGCCAGATGCGCACAGCTCACGGCCTTGAGCACCGACGATTCCTCGCCCAACCGATCCGCATATTCGGCCTGTTCGGTCTCGGAACCTTTCAGCTTGGCGAGCATCGCGTTCCACGTCAAGGTCGAGGCAGTGCCATCTCCCGAAGCCGAAGACGTCACACCGTCGGCCGCAAACTTCTGGTCGTACAGTCGCTCACTGATGTACACATCAGAGCCGATGAGGTTGCGCATCACCGCCGCAACCTTCACCTTGGCCCGCCCGCTGCCGCCATTGCTCAACGTGACGGTGTCGCCCGCATGAATATCCAACGAATTGGCTGCGGACTTCGCCACAATCACACCACTATCGTCCAGCGCTACAGTGCCGCCACCCGCTTTGCCGAAGATATTGGGCAGCTCGAACCACCCATCGTCACCGGCCTCTTCCAGCGTGACCATGTCGTTCAGTTTGTTCAACGAATTGTTGGGCACCGTCATCAGCTGCACGGTTTCGCTTTCCTGCGCCGCATTGCTCATCTCGCCACTATCCACGCGCAGATTCAGCGTTTCGGTGGTTTGGCCATCTTGTGCCACCTGCTTGCGCATCGCGGTGGCGTCATCGTCATTGGCCACGACCATCAGGTCGTACTGGTAGATCTGCTCGTATTGTTTGACGCCAATCGTGTCGACGGTGTCATTAATCGCAAATCCGCAGATAATCAACGCTGTGCAACCGGCCACGCCACCCACGGTCATAATCAAGCGCGACTTGAATCGGAAGATATTGCGCGCGGTGACTTTGCCGAGGAAGTTCAGCCGGCTCCATACCGGGCGAATCCGCTCCAGCAATATGCGAGCGCCCGCTTTCGGTGCCTTCGGCCGCATCAACGCGGCGGGCGTGTGCCGTATCTCCTCGCGACAGGCGAGCGCGGTGGCCACGCCCACGCCGACCACGAACAGCACGATGCCGGCCGAACCGTACAACCAGTCGTATTCGAGTCGCACACCGGGCAATATATACAGTCCCTCAATCACCACCAGCAGGAATGCCGGGATGCCAAGGAATCCGACCAGCAGACCGATGCCGCCGCCGACCAAGCAGGCGAGCAACGCGAACAGCAGATACCGGCTGGACACGGCGAGTCCGCCATAGCCGAGTCCAAGGTAGGTGCCGATAAGTCCGCGGTCTTCCTCGACCATGCGGGTCATGGTGGTCAGGCTCATGAGCACGGCGACCAGCAGGAACACAATCGGGAATGCGCGGCCGATGGATTCGATGGAACTGACGTCTGATTTGAGCGAGCTGAATCCGTCGATCGAAGCGCGTGTCTGCACATACCAACGTGCGTTGGCCACATCGTCGATGCGCCGTTGCTGCTTGGCGAATTCGCTTTCCGCTTCGCTTCGCATCGCATCGAGTTCAGACTGCGCATCATCCAGTTTCGCCTTGCCGTCCGCGAGCTGTTGTTCGCCTTCTTCCAGCTGCCGCTCGCCTTCTTCGAGCTGCTGCTTGCCGCTGGCCAGTTGGGCGGCCTGCGCTTCAAGTTGCGCCGACTGGGTTTCGAGGGTTGCGGCATTCGCTTCGAGTTCCGCGGATTTGGTATTGAGCTGTGCCTCTCCTGCAGCCGCTTCCTGTTCCTTGGCGGTCAGTTGCGCGTTCTGCTGGTCCAAGGTGGATTGTGCGGGGGCAATGGTTTCGTTTAATGTGCGCTGCAAATCGGCTTTCTGCTGGGCCAGACTGTCTCGCTGCGTTTGCAGTTCCGTTTGCTTGGCGGTCAGCTGTTGCCGCAGATCGCTGATTGACGGCACTTCAGGCACGGTAATGCCAAGGCGCGCGAGCAGTTGCTTGATGGCCTGCCATGTGGGTGAGTTGAAGTCGATATTCGGGTCAAGTTGCGCCAGTAGATTGTCGGCCTGTTGAATCATGGACAGCATCTGATCAATTTGTGCCACGCCTTGGTCGATTTGGGTAATGCCCTGTTCGATTTTCGTGCGATTGGCAGTCAGTTCCGTTTGCGCCGCATCGAGCTGTTTGCGAGCCGAGGTGAGCTGCGCTTTGCCCGATTCGAGCTGGGTGCGCGCTTCGGCTATCTGCTGGCGACCTTGCGCGATCTGTTGACGGGCCGATGCAATCTGCGCACGTCCATCGGCGAGCTGCCGTTCGCCATCGGTAATGGTTGTCCTGTTGTTCTCCAATTCGGTACGGCTATCTTGCAATGTCGTTTCGTTGGCTTCCAGCTCGGCCCAGTTGTCGTCGATCTGCTTCTGGGCTTCGTCCAGCTGCTCGTTGGCCTCGTCTTTGGCATCATCCAGTTTGCGCTGCGCGCTGGAGACGATCTGTTGACGACGGGCTTTCTGGCGTGTGGTCTGTATCTGATGTTCGATACGGTCGGCCACGGTTTTGACGGCTTCATCGTAGGCATCGGAAAACGTGTCAAAATCGGACGCACCAGTGACGGCAACCGATATCGCAGTGTATATATTGCCGGTCACGCCGTCGCTGGGTGCAAAGAACGTATAGTCCTCGGATGAGGTGGACCGGAAGGAGGTCATGCCCGAATAGCCGTCTGGATTGTTGAGGTCGCGCGGGTCGAGTACGACGCCGGTGATGGTGAGTTTCGTGGGGAACTGCGGGGATTGCTCGGCGTCGGCGTCCGTATTGGCGGCGGACTTCGCATCGGATGCCGAGGCATTGGCGGCGACACCTACCGTATCGGCATTATTGGAATCGTCAGTCTCCGTGGCCGCTACCGATATGACGGATGAAGAGGTGTCTTGTGGCGTCACAGTAATGGTGCCGCCAATCTTGAGTCCGCTATCGTTCAGGAACTGCTGAGTCACCGCCACTTCGCCGGCCTTGTTCGGCAGTTTGCCTTGTTGCAGGTACGGCTGATCAAGCCCTTCGGTACCGATTTCCTGCATGGTCACGGTTTTCTTGGTGCCGTCCACCAACGTGGTCACCGTCTGAGAACGTTCGGGCTGCACGGTTTGCACACCGTCGATTCGGCGCAGTGCCGTTGCATCATCATCGGTCAGGCCGTATGTGGATAGCACCTGCAGGTCATGCAGTCCCTGCTGATCGTAAAAACGACCGGCCGCCAGAAAAGCATCGCGGCATCCGGCGTAGATGCCGGTCAGCACGGCCACGCCAAGCAGCGTAATGACGGCGATCGAGACGAACCTCTTCCAGCTGCGCAGCCAGCAACGCAACGTATCTTTGGCAAATACCGCAGAAACGCCCGCTCCTCGACCGCCGCTATCGTCGAGGTTCCGCCGTTTCACAGAATGTTTCACAAATCGCCTCGCTTGTTTCACGGGGCGTTTCACAGAGTGTCTTGCAGTGAGCATCGCCAATCACCTACCATTCGATATCGGCGATGGGCCGCGGCGTTGCGTTGACCTCCTCGCTGGTCACCTTGCCGGAGCGGAAGCGAATCACTTTGTGAGCCATCGGTGCAAGCGCGGAATTATGCGTGATGATCATTACGGTCATGCCTTGTGTTTGGCAAATATCCTGCAGCAACTGCAGCACTTCCTTGCCGGTCTCGTAATCGAGCGCACCGGTCGGCTCATCGCACAACAACAGCTTCGGCTTTTTGGCAATCGCGCGGGCGATGGATACACGCTGTTGTTCGCCGCCGGACAGTTGCGCGGGGAAGTTGTCCATCCTCTCCCCCAGTCCGACTTTGCGCAGCGTTTCCCCTGGATCGAAATGGTCAGGGCAGATTTGCGAGGCGAGCTCCACGTTTTCGAGCGCGGTAAGGTTAGGCACCAGATTGTAGAACTGGAAGACGAAGCCGATATCGTTGCGCCGGTAGGTCACCAGTTCCTTTTTCCGCAGACCCGTAATATCGCGTCCGCCGACCACTACGCGGCCGGTTGTGGCGGTATCCATGCCGCCCAGAATGTTCAATGCCGTGGTTTTGCCGGCACCGGACTGTCCCAGAATCACGCTTAATTCGCCTTGTTCGGCGGTAAAGCTGGCCTCGTCGAGCGCGCGAATCACACTGCTACCAGAAGGATATTCCTTGACCACATGGTCGAATTCGATATACGCCATCGCACACCTCCAACGCGCTCGTGGCAGCCACCTAGCCCCATAGGCCCCGCCAAAACTTCCTGCTATACTCAAGTAAAACAACACTGTGTCGGTTCTGCAACCAACAGTTGGATTGTGGGTTGTCGGAATTTGGGGAGAAGGCCATGGCCAAAGAATTGACGGAAAGCCGCCGCACCCGCTACACGAGACGTGCCATGCAGGACGCGCTTATCGAGTTGCTGCGCAATCAGCCGCTCGGCTCCATCACCGTTAAAGCGTTGTGCGAGCGGGCCGATGTGAATCGTTCCACGTTTTACGCGCATTATGCGAGCATCGAGGAACTGCTGCACGACATTGAAGACGAAACCATGGCCTGGGTCACCACCGCACTCGAACAGCTACTCGCCCAGCCAGATTCTGCCGGCATCGAGCATGTTATTGAGCGCATCTGCCAGTACATTGCCGACAATCGCAAGCATCTGCAGGTATTGATGAGCCCGAAAGCGGATATCGGCTTCCAGCAGCAGCTGCTGGGATTGATTTACAGCCAGCGCGGCGTAGGCGAACAGTTGCAATCTTCGGCGGGTTACCCAGCCGAGGCGCAGATGCGTATGCGATTCGCCGTGTCCGGCAGCATTGGGCTTTTGCAATATTGGCTCGCCACCGATCTCGCGGCCTCTCCCGAATCGGTGTCCCACACCATCTTCACCATGTGTATGCCTGCCACGCAGTGAACACGGTGAATTCAGTGAACTCAGTGAAGCGTGCGGTTTCATAAGCATCGCTCGCTATAGCTTCGCCTGCTCACCGGCCGCGCCCACGCCCGCGCTTGCGATAGCGCACAAATAGACGATTGACCATTTCTGAGACGATACGGCGGCATAGAATAACGAACGTTGCGCATCGCGGCAAGCCCCGCGTGCGCCAAAACCCAAGAAATGTGAGAGAAGGGCACAATGAGTACTGCTGATGCGCCTAAGAAGCCGCGCGAAACCGACGACGTGCCGGTGCCGGCCACGCTGCGCAAGTCACTGAAGAACCGTCATATCCAGCTGATTGCACTGGGCGGCGCCATCGGAACCGGCCTGTTCTATGGTTCCAGCGAATCCATCGCGCTGGCCGGCCCCTCGATTCTGCTCGCCTACTTGGTTGGCGGCTTCGCAATCTTCATGATCGTGCGCGCGTTGAGCGAAATGTCCGTTGAGGATCCGAAGGCGGGCGCGTTCAGCTACTACGCCACTCGCTACTGGTCCAAGCGCGCCGGCTTCATCTCCGGTTGGAACTACTGGTTCAATTACATCCTCGTCTCGATGGTTGAGCTGTCCGTGGTGGGCAAATTCGTAAACTACTGGTTCCCGGCGATTCCGACATGGGTGTCGGCGGCCGTGTTCTTGGTGATTATCTGCGCCGCCAACCTGCTGGGCGTCTCCAAGTTCGGTGAGTTCGAGTTCTGGTTCGCCATTATCAAGATTGTGGCCGTGATCGCCATGATCGTCGGCGGCCTGGCCGTCATCATCTTCGCTCTGCCCACCGCATCCGGCATCAAAGCGAGCTTTGCCAACTGGTTCACCTTGGAAGGGGGCTTCTTCCCGAACGGTCTCATGGAGCAGACTAAGGACGGCACCTGGACCGGCCTGTTGATGGCGCTTGTCGTGGTGATGTTCAGCTTCGGCGGCACCGAGCTCATCGGCATCACCGCCGGCGAAACCGAGGACCCTCGTCGTACGATTCCCCGCGCCACCAATGACATTATCTGGCGAATTCTCGTGTTCTACATTGGCGCGCTCGGCGTAATCATGGCCGTAATACCGTGGAACACCATCGGCGGAGACGATGTTCCCAGCCCGTTCGTGCAAATCTTCGATTCCGTGGGCATCCACGCGGCCGCCGGCATCCTCAACTTCGTGTGCCTGACCGCTGTGATGAGCGTCTACAACTCCGGCCTGTACGCCAACTCCCGCATGCTGTATTCGCTGGCCAAACAAGGCAATGCACCCGCGTATCTGGGCAAGCTCAACGCTAAGGGCGTGCCGGTGGCCGGCGTGCTGACGTCCGCCGTGATCACCGCCATCGCCGTGGTCGTGGTGTTCGTGTGGCCTGAGTTCGCGTTCAACTATCTGATGTCGATTGCCACCATCGCCGGCATCATCAACTGGACGATGATCATGTTCACCGAAATGAAGTTCCGTAAGGTGGTCGCCGCGGGCGGCGCTCCCGAGGATTCCGAACTGGCCGGCAAGTCCGGCAAGGAAGCGCTCGACGCGATTCACTTCAAGCTGCCGTTCGC
>ONZS01001276.1_pt1 | contig 14589 bp, 8 predicted proteins | sample 1670921 | NCBI WGS metagenome assembly ONZS01 (sample SAMN06348104, study PRJEB24527) | human gut metagenome | biome: human gut; feature: ankylosing spondylitis patient; material: feces | host: Homo sapiens | place: China | collected 2015-10 | reverse complement strand
GCAGGAACTGAACGTATCCGGTAGAAACAAGATTGATGTTGTCTTGCATGATGACCAGCAGGTGTTGGAAGAAGTTGTAGTAGTGGGTTACGGTTCATTGAGTAAAAAAGAAGTTTCCAGTTCCATTGTACAAGTGGATAAGAAAAATTTTAATTTGGGGGCTATGAATAACCCGATGGAAATGGTATCGGGAAAAGTCGCGGGCTTGAATGTCAATACGCAGGCAGCTGCCAATCCTAACTCCAGTTCTTCATTACAAGTACGTGGTGCAACATCTGTTTCTGCAAGTAATAGTCCTTTGATTGTCATAGATGGTGTGGCAGGTGGCGATATCCGTAACATCGCTGCACAGGATATTGAATCTATTACGGTATTGAAAGATGCGGGTTCAGCTGCTATTTACGGAACGCGAGGTGCTAATGGTGTGATTTTAGTTACAACGAAACGTGGCTCGGGTGAAGCTGGAAAAACGGTAGTCACATATGACAGTTACATCGCTTTTAATGTAGCCAAGCCCTCTCCGGATATTCTGTCGGCTGATGAATTCCGTCGTTCGAGACGAGGTACAGACTATGGAGCCGACACTGACTGGTATGGACTGATTACTCGTGATGTAGCATACGACACAAACCAATATATATCTATTGATGGTAGCACAAAGAATGGTTTCTATGGTGCTTCCTTCAATTACAAAAGTGCCAATGGACTTGACATCGTGAGTGGTCGTGAAGAATTTGGAGGTCGTTTTTCTATGGAACAGCGTGTACTGGAGAATCGCTTACAATTCAACGGTTCGTTGAGTGCACGTCGTGTAAATGAAACCTGGGGAAATGATGGTTTCTTCGATAGGGCACTCACAATGAATCCTACAATGCCGGTATATAATGCAGACGGTTCGTATTATCAGCCTACTTCTCCTACGGGTGCAACCAATCCGGTTGCGGAGCTTGCTTTGAGAGATAACAACGGCCAGCGTATGTATTTGTTGGGTACGGCTGAGGCTAAACTGAATATTTTGCAGACAGAAAAGCATTTGTTGAATACAACATTAAGTTACTCATTGCATTACAATGACATGAAGCAACAATATTATGCTTCGTCTGCCGGTTCGGAGTCCTATTGGAATGGTTATAAAGGACGTGCGGAAATGAAGTATCAGAAATGGTACACCAATCGATTGGAGTGGTTGGGAAATTATGCACTGAACTTGGGCGACCACAATATTAAGGCTGTAGTGGGCTATACTTATGAGAAGTCTATCTGGGAACAGATTGGTGGTAGTAACAACGACTTCTCTTTTGATAATACGAAATATTGGGATTTGGGTAGTGGCTCTTATCTGAAGGATGGTTTGGCAAGTTTATATAGCGGTCGCTCTGAATCGACACTTATTGGCTTCTTTGGTCGGTTGAACTATAATTGGAAGGATATGCTTTTTGCATCGGCTTCGTTGCGCTATGAAGGCTCTTCCAAATTTGGTGCTAACCAAAAGTGGGGGTACTTCCCAGCAGCTTCTTTGGCTTGGGAAATGATGGAGATGGGCTTTATGAAGAATACCCGGAAAGTGTTGACCAGTTTGAAACCACGTGTTTCTTTCGGTATTACCGGTCGTTCGGATTTTGATGCTTATAAATCACTTTCTACTTATAATACCAATGGTAGTTATCTCTTTGACGGGCGTTGGGTAACGGGTTATGCTCCCTCTAGTAATGCTAATCCGGATTTGGCTTGGGAAAAGAGCGTTGCGATTAATCTGGGTGTTGACTTTGTTCTATGGAATCGTTTACGTGGTTCAGTGGAGTATTTTGACCGTAGTTCTAAAGACTTGCTTTATACGTACACGGCACCTCAACCGCCTTTTGTCTATTCCACTATTTTGGTTAACGTTGGAACAACGAAAAATACCGGTATAGAAGTATCTTTGGATGGTGATATCCTTACTAAAACAGCAGTGAAGTGGACGAGCGGAATCAATTATTCTTATGGAAAGACTAAGTTGACCAAACTTTCTAACGATATTTACAAGGCATCTTATCTCGACCTTTACTTAAAACCGGGAACTGGTTCCAGCGAATATTTCTTCCGTGTGCAGGAAGGGGGAGAGATAGGGCAGTTCTACGGTTATGAATATGCAGGTGTTGACGAAAATGGCAATATGCTTATTTTGAATGATAAAGATGAGCAAATACCTATTTCTCAGGCTGATGCCAAGTATAAACGTTATATTGGCAATGGTGCTCCCAAGCACTTCTTGTCTTGGAGTAACAACCTGACTTGGAAAAACTTTGATTTGAGTGTATTCTTCCGCGGTACATTCGGTTTTGATGTATTCAACATGCGTAAATATGGTATGGGGCTTCAGGGATGTGGTACAGATAATGTTCTTCGCTCTGCGTATCTGGAAGATAAGAATATCCGTACCGGTGGTGGAGTAATATCTTCCTATTTCCTGGAGGATGGTAGCTTCATAAAACTGGAAAATGTAACCTTGGGATATAATTTTACTCCTAAGAACCGTAAGTTACTGGATAATATGCGCATATATCTGTCTGCCAAGAATCTGTTTACCTTGACCGGATACTCAGGTAATGACCCTTCAATTATAGACGTGAATGGTATCCAGCCGGGAGTAGATAGTAATAGTGCTTATCCTACAGCAACTCAATTGAGTTTAGGTGTGACTCTTCGCTTTAAATAAATGAGAAACAAATTATTAAAAATATGAAAGATATGAAATATATAAAATGTCGTTGGTTATTGGCGATGATTATGTCATGTTCACTTTTCTCTTGTACTAATTTGGACGAGGAAGTGTTCGATCGTGTGGATGCCGGAATTTATTATCAAGATGAGACGAGTGTTCAGGGGGCAGTGGCAGCCATCTATTCAAAAGCTGCATATAGTTATTTGGAATACTTCTGGTATTTGCAGGAGTTTTCTGCCGACCAGGTGGCATGGCGCAGTTGGAACGGTGGACTTTGGGGATGGGATGAGGCATTGAAGTTTGCTTTGTCTTCACATACCTGGACGTCAGAATCAACCATTATTCGCCAAACTTGGGAGAATGCGTGGACTACTATTGGGCTTTGCAATACGCTTATTACAGATTTGCAGGCAATCAGCCCCGCATCTATACGCATGACTGAGGATGCTTTGAATAGTTATATTGCCGAAGTACGTACCCTGCGTGCTTGGGCATACTACAATATCTTTGAGATTTGGGGTGGAGCACTTCCCTTGAACATTTCTTCGGGTGCGGAAATCCCTGGTTCTGCAGATACTGATTTTGATAAGGGGTGCAAGATTATCTACGATTTTATCAGTCAGGAATTGGATGAGTCAGTTACAGATCTTATGAAAGAAGATGGTTCTGGAAAGACTCGTAACCGCATGAACCAAGCTGCCAATCGTATGATTAAGATGCGCTTGTTGCTGAATTCTGAGGTGTTTATCAAACAAAACAGTTATAATGAGTGTGCCACTCTTTGCCAAAATATTCTGAATGGCGATTATGGTACTTACAGTATTACCGATGACTATCGTGATATTTATTCGATAAACAATGTAGAATGTCCGGAAGTTGTAATGGCATTGGCGATGGAAGTCGGTCAGGTCAATACCGGTTGGATGCGTAACATGCCTTTCATGCCTTACAATTGTTGGGATTACTTTGGAGGTACATACAGCCAGAGCGGATGGAATTGTGTATGTTTGGCACCTTCATGGGATAATTCTGGAAATGTACAGCCGTATGGTGGTACTGACAATCCTAAGAGCTTTCTTACCGACTACGGTGATAAGTTAGGTGCAGTTTATGAACGTTTCCACGATAAAGATATCCGTAAGCAGAACTATGTGTATAATGAAACAACAGGAAATTATCAAGGCATTTTCTTGAAAGGGGCTATTAAAGCCAACTATGGTAAGGGTGCAGCTTTGAAAGCAGATGCCGACCGTGACGGTCAGGATTTGGTTTATGTGGATCAGGTGGGTACATTCCTTAATTTAGGACGTAATCTGGAGACTGTCATGTCACCTCGCTGGGGTGAAACGAATTCAGGTGTCCGTTTGGTAAGATATCCGGTTTATCCGGAGAGTGCAGGCATTGATTTCCAAAACATCGATGAGGTGGAATTCCGTTTGAGTGAAGTGGTCTATACTCTTGCTGAATGTAAAATGCGTGCAGGTGATACGGAAGGTGCTAAAGAACTGGTATATAGAGTTAAAACACGCTATTTTACAGATAAATCGGCTCTCGAGCAGCCCGGTCCTGGTTTTACATCCTTTGATATGGATTGGATGTTGAGTGAATGGGGACTTGAATTCTTGGGAGAGGGGCGTCGTCGTCGTACAGACTTGCGTCGTTTCGATAAGTTTACGCAAGGGCAATGGTGGTTCTTTGGCCGTGCCACGGACGACGGTTTAAGCTATCCGGCTAAACGTGACCGCAAATACGAGTGGTATCCCTTGCCCCAGTCTGCCCTTATGGTAAATCCGGGACTGGTACAGAATCCTAATTATTAATCATCCTATAATAATAGTAACAATGAAAAAATATATATGTAATCCGCTATGGCTTTTGTTGCTTTTTGTAGCTTTCATCAGTAGTTGTGACAAGGAGGAAATTGTGTTTGACCATGAGTTGCCGCAATTTGAACTTCGTAGCGATGCTATCTTGCTGGAGGTGATTATGCCCCAAGGAACTGGTGCCGATGAAATAATTTATATTGCAGGCGATTTCAATGGAGGTCAGGATGCTGCTTCCGGAGACCTTAAGTGGCAGATGGAGAAAGCTGCAAACAATGATGTTAAATGGGGCATATACCTCTATCCGGAAGATTTTGTTAATGGAAAGACACTTGCCGATGGCTTTTATTTCGTTTCTAAGACACAAGGTATAGAGCGTACTTTGCAGAATGGGGATGCTTTACATCAAATTTCGGCTAAGGTAGGTACTCGCACTGATATAACGGTAACCCGCTGGAATGCTTATTTTGAGGAGCCGGAAGACCCAAGTGAAGTGATTCATGACGGTTATGCTGTGTTCGTGATGGACAATACAGGTTGGGATGCACTGACACTTTATGCGTGGGGAAATGATTTGCCGGAACTTTTTGGAGGTTGGCCCGGTATTTCACCTACTGGTAGCGTTGAGATAAAAGGAATTACCTATAAATACTTCGATACAGGTGAAGCAAATAAGGGATTGGTTTACAATTTGATATTTAACGATAATGGAGTAGGTTCACAATTTGATGGACCACAGAACTTTACTCTTGACCGTGACATATATTTGGAAATCACAGAAAGCGGTTGGACGGAAATAGATCCGGATGCAGTGGTTATCCATGATGGTTATGCCATATTTATTGAAGACCAGTCCGGATGGGCAGAAACAACCATATATGCGTGGGGAAATGATATACCGGAACTCTTTGGCAGTTGGCCAGGAATATTACCAACCGGTAGTGTTGAGATAAAAGGTGTCACGTATAATTATTACGATACAGGTGAAGCAAATAAGGGATTGACTTACAATCTGATAATGAATAATAACAATGGAGGCTCACAATTTGACCTCGCAGCAGTGACGCTTGATCGAGATTATTATTTCCGTATTACGGACATAGCTGGTGAGGAGATTGACCCTAACAATCCGGACGGAGACTCTGAACCGGAATCTGAAGCGGCTTTTGTTTCTAATCAGAATAATTTCTTGAAATGAGTTTTGTATAGTAATGAAGATGTTAAATGACCTATTGGTGGAATGAGATTGGGGATAGGATATCTCTTTTCAATCTTGCGGATATATGTCCCAAGGCTTGGGTTTTTTATTCCCAAACTTTGGAGAGAAAAACCAAAGCCTTGGGAAGAAGTTATCTCTTAGCTCTTTTGTTTTTTAGTATTGGCTTCCGGGATTTTTAGTATTAAGTCTTAGTATCTTTTCTGCCAATGCCCATCACTGGAGAGTTTGGATGCTCCTTTTGCAGATATCAGTTCCGCCAATGAGTATAAGTATAGATAAAAAGTAGAAATATGAAAAAAGTAATAATTGCGACACTGCTCTTTACGATGCTACATTCTTGTATGGGGTGTAGTGATAGTCAGAGTGACATGGAACCGATTCCCGTCCCACAGGAAGAATACATGGCTTCGGATATGGTGATTTATGAGGCAAATCCCCGCATTTTTGCCGAAGAAAATGCATTCTCTGCCATCAAAGCAGAGCTTGACCGTATTCAAAGCCTGGGAACTACCGTGCTTTGGCTGATGCCTGTAAATGAGCCGGGAGTACTGAAAAGTGTGAATTCACCTTATTGTATAAAGGATTATAAAAAGCTGAATACACGTTACGGAACAAAAAAAGACTTGAAAGAACTGGTAGATGCTGCCCATGCCAAAGGAATGAAAGTGATTCTTGACTGGGTTGCCAACCATACTTCGTGGGACAATGCTTGGGTGACTGAGCATCCGGATTGGTATACACAGGATGCAAATGGCAATGTGGTACAACCTCAAGAACAGCCTTGGGCGGATGTTGCTGACTTGAATTTTGACAACGAAACCATGCAGCAAGCCATGATTGATGCCATGAAGTATTGGGTAACAGAAATTGGTATTGATGGATACCGTTGTGATTATGCCGAGGGGGTACCAGATGCTTTCTGGAAGAAAGCAATCGCCGAGCTCCGTACACTTGACAATAATTTGCTGATGCTTGCCGAAGGCGGAAAAACGTCTTTAATGAACAATGGTTTCAATCTGCTCTACGGCTGGAACTTCCATAGTAAACTGAAAGACTATTATGCCGGTAAATGCTCACTTACTGACCTTTATGCTATGAATACTTCCGAATTGGAGGGAATGCCGAAGGGTACGTTACGGTTACGCTATTCTACTAATCATGACCAGGCAAGTGAGGCTTCACCGATAGAATGTTATGGCGGTGAGCGTGGTGCCATGTCTGCTTTTGTATTGACGACTATGCTCGAGGGGATACCTCTTATTTATAGTTCGCAGGAAGTAGCCTATCCGCGGTCACTTAACTTTTTCAATTACGGAGTTATAGACTTGAAGTCCAATGAAGTCTTTGCGCAAGAGATGGCAGAAATCATCAGAGCCTATAAAGCTACGAGCAGTGTACGTGGTGGTGAACTGGAAGTTTATACTACCGGAGATGTCGCTTCATTTTATCGGGCAGCAGGCAGTCATGGCATGTTGGTCATGGTGAATACTGCCAATGAGTCTGTACAAGTGAAAGTACCTATGGAGCATGCTGGCAAGACCATGACCGATGTGATTGCCGGTGTGGATGTGGAGTTGCCTACAGTAATGACGATGGAACCTTATCAATATTTTATATATCAACAATAACGGATGTATATGAAACATGTATTATTAACAGTTGTATTTCTGGGAATTGCTTGTGTGGCGATGGCACACGAATTGTCATCTCCCAATGGGAATCTGAAACTCAATGTTGTGCTTGATTCCGAGGGGGGGCCGGTCTATAGCTTATATTACAAAGGAGAGCCGGTTGTAGAACCTTCTGCCTTGGGAATACTTATGGAAGAAGCGGATTTGTCAAATGGCTTCCGGATTCTTGATGCAACAAATTCTACTTTTGATGAAACTTGGATGCCTGTATGGGGAGAGTATGAAAAAGTCCGTAACCATTACAATGAACTTACTGTCACTCTCTCACAACCGGCAAAGCACGACCGTATGATGATTGTACGTTTTCGATTGTTTGACGATGGACTCGGATTCCGTTATGAGTTGCCGGAGCAGAAAACCATGAATTATCTGACGGTAAAAGACGAACTGACGGAATTCAATCTGACCGGTAATCATACACTCTATTGCATTCCCGGTGATTATGATACGAATGAGTTTGCCTATACTACTGCGGCCATTTCCGAAGTGCGCGAAGCTATGGAACGTAATCTACGTAAAAAAGGATATGAAGCTAAAGCGACTTCATTCACAGTACAAACACCCCTTATGATAAAGACTACCGAAGGACTTTATATCAATATTCATGAAGCTGCCTTGGTAGATTATTCTGCCATGTTGCTGAATGTGGATGATAAAGAGTTTAACTTTTCTGCTCATCTTACTCCCGATAAATTAGGAAAGAAAGGATATCTGCAATTACCGTTGCATACCCCGTGGCGTACAATTATGGTTAGTGACGATGCACGTAGCATCCTTGCTTCTCAGTTGATTCTTAATCTGAATGAACCTTGTAAGCTGGAAGATACTTCTTGGATTAAGCCACAGAAATTTATCGGTGTCTGGTGGGAGATGTTTACTGGTGGAGGAGGTACATGGGCATATAGCGACTATTATAAGGCTAAACCCGGCATAACCGACTATTCAAAGTTAACTCCTAATGGACATCATCCGGCCAATACTGAACATGTGAAAGAGTACATAGACTTTGCGGCGGAGAATGGTATTGATGCGGTATTGGTTGAGGGCTGGAATGAAGGTTGGGAAGATTGGGCATCCTATCGTAAGGATCGTCAGTTCCTTTTTGACAAACCTTATCCGGACTTTGATGTTGCGGTACTACATGCCTATGCCAAATCAAAGGGAGTAAAGATTATCATGCATCATGAGACGGCTGCTAATGCTGCCGACTATGAGCGGCAGCTGGATGTAGCCTTTCAATTTATGGTAGATAATGGCTATAATTCTGTAAAGACCGGATATGTGGGCTCAATCATTCCCCGTAGTGAATATCATTCCTCACAATGGATGAACAATCATTATATACATGTGGTGAAGCGTGCTGCTGATTATAAGATTATGGTAGATAGTCACGAGGCTGTTCGTCCCACCGGCTTGTGCCGTACCTGGCACAACTGGGTAGCGCAAGAATCTGCCCGTGGTGGTGAGTTTGAATCTATGGGGGGCAATGATCCGGATCATACTTGTATCTTGCCGTTTACTCGGTTGAAGGGTGGTCCGATGGATTACACTCCTGGTATTTTCCAGACAAAACTTTCGTATTATAATGGTTCGAAACCTAAAGGTCAGGCGGGTACTACATTGGTAAAACAATTGGCTCTATATGTAACGATGCCCTCTCCGTTACAGATGGCAGCAGACCTGCCGGATAATTATCGCCGTTTTCCCGATGCGTTTCAATTTATTAAGGATGTAGCGGTGGATTGGAGCAATTCTTGGTATCTGGAAGCCGAACCGGGTGATTATATCACAGTGGCTCGTCAAGCCAAAGGAAAACAAGAGTGGTATGTAGGTGCTATTACCGACGAACATCCTCGTACGGCAACTATTCCTTTCTCTTTCTTACCCGAAGGAAGGAAATATATTGTTACCGTTTATGCAGATGGTCGGGATGCAGACTGGAAAGATAATCCGCAGAGCTATGACATCCGTCGTGGCATAGTAACGTCAAAGAGTGTGCTGCGTCAACCTCTGGCAAGTAGTGGAGGGGTGGCTATCAGTGTTCGAGAAGCAACAAAAGAAGAGGTAAAAGGATTGAAGAAATTATGAAGCTTGTCCGTACATAGTAATTATTATGTTGCGGATTTAATACAAGCATTTAAGAATTAAAGTTAGCAATTGGAAAGGCATAGTCCGTGAGGATTGTGTCTTTTTTCGTAAATTATTCGTCATTTCTTATTTTCTTTATTATAATTTTTTCTATATTTATGCCGTTATGGCGAATTGTTGACAGAATAGGAAAAGAATAGACCATTTAGGTATGAATAGAGAATGCCGGGGATTTGACATTTTATCATTCTTTAATCAAAATATAACCGTAAAATTTAGCTGTTTTGAAAAGTTTTCTTATATTTGCGGTGTTATTCATTGACATTTTGTTTGAATAGCGTGAAGTCAACAAGGTAATAACCTTTAAAACGTAATATTATGAATATCGAACGTATCATGGCCTCTTTAGAGGCAAAGCACCCCGGCGAGTCTGAGTATCTTCAAGCCGTAAAGGAAGTTCTTCTTTCCATCGAAGATATCTATAACCAACATCCTGAGTTCGAGAAAGCGAAAATTATAGAACGTCTGGTTGAACCTGACCGTATCTTTACTTTCCGTGTAACGTGGGTGGATGATAAGGGTGAAGTTCAGACGAACCTCGGCTATCGTGTGCAGTTCAACAATGCCATTGGCCCGTACAAAGGCGGTATTCGTTTCCATGCTTCCGTAAATCTTTCTATCCTCAAATTCCTGGGATTTGAGCAGACTTTCAAGAATGCTTTGACTACATTGCCTATGGGCGGTGGTAAGGGTGGTTCCGACTTCTCTCCGCGCGGAAAGAGCGATGCTGAAATCATGCGTTTCTGTCAGGCCTTCATGCTGGAATTGTGGCGTCACCTCGGTCCGGATATGGATGTTCCTGCCGGTGATATCGGTGTAGGCGGTCGCGAAGTGGGCTATATGTTCGGTATGTATAAGAAGTTGACTCGCGAATTTACGGGCACATTTACCGGTAAAGGATTGGAATTTGGCGGTTCGCTGATTCGTCCCGAAGCAACAGGATTCGGCGGCTTGTATTTCGTAAACCAAATGTTACAAACAAAAGGCATTGACATCAAGGGCAAGACCGTGGCTATCTCCGGTTTTGGAAATGTGGCTTGGGGTGCTGCTACCAAGGCTACCGAATTGGGTGCCAAGGTGGTTACCATCTCCGGTCCCGACGGTTACATCTACGACCCGAACGGTATCAGTGGCGAAAAGATAGATTATATGCTGGAACTCCGGTCATCGGGCAACGATATCGTAGCACCGTATGCCGACGAATTCCCCGGCTCTACTTTCGTAGCAGGCAAACGCCCGTGGGAAGTGAAAGCGGACATCGCTCTGCCTTGCGCTACCCAGAACGAGCTGAACGGCGAAGATGCACAACACCTCATTGACAACAAGGTGACATGTGTAGGCGAAATCTCCAATATGGGATGTACGCCCGAAGCTATCGACCTTTTTATTGAAAATAAGATTATGTATGCACCGGGTAAGGCTGTCAATGCAGGTGGTGTGGCTACCAGCGGACTGGAAATGTCGCAGAACGCCATGCACCTCAGCTGGAGTGCAGCCGAAGTGGATGAAAAACTCCACGCCATCATGCACGGAATTCATGCTCAATGCGTAAAATATGGGACAGAACCTGATGGCTACATCAACTACGTGAAGGGAGCGAATATCGCCGGCTTCATGAAGGTGGCTCATGCCATGATGGGTCAGGGAATTATCTAAGAGAGAAACTTTGTTTAGTTGTATTTGTATTTGTGGTTTGTGCTGCCCTACGCCTGTGAAGGTATGGGGCAGTACTTTTTTATTCTCAATTAAAAAAGTTGTATCTTTGTATCCGAGAAACCATAAATGACAAAGAGATGTTACTACCTGAATTGAAACTGAGACGTGATAAAATACGCTCTCTCATGGCTCAACAAGAGATTGATGCCGCTCTTATCGCTTGCAATGTAAATTTAATCTATACGTACGGACGTGTCGTCAGCGGTTACTTGTATCTGCCGTTGAATGCTCCCGCTCGTTTATTCATCAAACGTCCCAACAATATTGAAGGGGAACATATTCATCCTATCCGTAAACCGGAACAACTGCCTGACTTACTAAAGGAATGTGGTTTGCCCATACCTGCGAGGTTGATGCTGGAGGGGGATGAGTTGTCTTTTACGGAATATAACCGTTTGGCTGCGTGTTTCCCTGAAACGGAGGTGCTTCCTTGTGGTACGGCACTTATCCGGAAGGCCCGAAGTGTCAAGACTGAAATAGAGATTGAGATGTTCCGCCGTTCCGGCATTGCACATGCTAAAGCTTACGAACAAATACCCTCGGTTTATAGACCAGGAATGACAGACCGCCAGTTATCCATCGAAATAGAGCGCCTGATGCGTTTGGAAGGTTGTCTGGGTATTTTCCGTACCTTCGGACAAAGTATGGAGATTTTTATGGGAAGTCTGCTGGCAGGAGATAATGCTACTGCGCCTGCCCCCTATGATTTTGCTCTGGGAGGCGAGGGACTTGATCCGTCACTGCCTATCAGTGTGAACGGTGCACTGTTGCAGCCCGGCCAGAGCTTTATGGTCGATATGGGGGGTAACTTCTATGGCTATATGGGCGACATGAGCCGTGTATTCTCTATCGGAAAGTTGCCGGAAAAGGCATATGTTGCCCATCAGGTTTGCCTGGACATACAAGAGGCTGTTGTAGAAAAAGCGAAACCGGGTGCTGTTTGTGAGGACCTTTACAATCTCGCTATCGATATTGTCACCAAAGCGGGCTTTGCCGACAACTTTATGGGAGCCACTCAAAAAGCCAAGTTTATCGGTCATGGCATCGGACTGGAAATCAATGAAATGCCGGTGCTGGCTCCACGCATGAAGCAGGAGCTGGAACCGGGCATGGTCTTTGCTTTGGAACCGAAGATTGTTTTGCCAGGCATTGGTCCCGTCGGTATCGAAAACTCTTGGGTTGTAACAGCGGAAGGAGTGGAGAAACTGACGTTGTGTAAGGAAGAGATTGTGGAACTTTGAAAATTGATAATGGATAATGGAAAATTGCCATGCGGTTTCAATAAATACGCTGCACTGTTTATTTTTCCATTATCCATTTTCAATTATTTTACCCTTCTGTTAAGCTGATTATTCGCTTTCGAAGGTTTGGATTTACCAATCCGTTTTCCGGTTGGCTTGGCCTTGTTGCTCCGTTTGGGCTTTATGCCGGAATGGTTACTCGCCTTCATAATATTCACATAAGTAGTAGCGGGCTATAAAGTCCCAATATTGATGCAGTGTTTCTTTTCCTTTCAAGAAGGGAAGTTCCACATCGGGTAGAATTCCTTTGGTCATTCCGTATTTCAGCAGGTCGAACGGACACTCTCCGGGTTGGCAGAACATCTTGTAACCCTCTGCAGCAGCGCGTTTGGCATCGTACATCGGGTTATGTTCTTCACAGAAATAGGCGGCCACGTTGTGGGCTACGAGCATACCTTTGGCGTTGGCATAAATCACGAACTCTTTTTGGTATTCCAGGTCGGGCAATAATGCGGACCGTTTGTTTTCCCATCCCAAGACATCGACAAAGAAAGTGCAAAGCTCCTTGTAATCGGTGAAGTATAGCAGCGGTTTCCCCTGGCTGTATTCCAGACAGCGGGCGGCATCTTTGCTCAGTTTGGTTTCCGGAGTGACTTCCGGCAGCGGAGTAATGGGCATATCCAGTAAATCAAGTCCCATTACCCAAAGGAAGGAAGATTCTCCCTCGCTGATGGGAGCTTCTTCGAAACGTGCATCCATCAATTCATAGGCGCTTTGGCTTAATGCAAGCAGGTCTTTGTCATAAGGACTGAACAAGGTGTATTCCTTGTCAAAAATACTAAATTGTGATTTCAATGTCCACAGTACGAATGCAATGTCTTCCTGATTTATTTCATCGGGCGTATAATCGTCACCCAGTGGATAGAACGGCAGGTAAGTTCCGTATACTCCTTGAAAGGCTTCGGAGAAAAGTTTCCAGCCTCCGCTTTGGGCAATGGCATCTTGAAAGTACATGCCGAGGGAGATGGCTGCGTCAATTTGGGTACGCAGGTCTTCCTTGTTGAACAAGGGAGAGGTCTTGACGAGGGGCAGGATGCTTGTGGCAAAGTCGAGGTACCATTTGTCCGTTGGCAGTACGTGGGTGCGTTCATTGGCCCCCAACCAATATTGCATGTTGATTGTTGTCATGATTTGTTTGTTTTAGATAAATATTATAGTCTTTTTAATGCCAATTTGATGACTTGTTCCACCGGTGCGCTTGGTTCTTCCTTCAAAATGGCAAGCACTACTTTTTGTGAGGGGGCTTGTGCAAAGCCCAGCATGGTAAGGGCGGCTACGGCTTCTTCTTGTACTTGTGCGTTGGCTGCCGATACCAGTGTACCTATGGTCCCTGCGTTGCCGGCTACAACGCTGCCGGTCTTGATTTTGTCTTTTAAATCCACAATTATCCGTTGGGCTGTTTTCAGCCCGATACCCTTGACTGTTTTCAGTAGAGTGGCGTTTTCCGTGCTGATGACATTTATCAGTTCGGATGGCGAGAGTGCCGAGAGAATCATGCGAGCTGTATTTCCGCCGATGCCTGAAACGGAGATGAGCAACAGGAATAGTTCGCGTTCCTGCTTGTCAGCGAACCCGTAGAGGACATAGGCGTCTTCACGGATAGCTTCATATATATATAGTTTGCATTCTTTCTTGCCCTGGATGGCGGCATACGTATTCAATGAAATATTGACGCCGTATCCCAGTCCGTTGCAGTCTATTATTGCGGTTGCCGGACTTAGTTCGGCAATTCCGCCTCTGATGTATTCTATCATAATTCTTTTGCTTGTTGGCCCCAAATGTGCCTTGCGTACATATCATCTGCGAATGTATGAATTATTATTGGACTTTCACTCACTAAAAAAAGAAAAACTGTGTGAAACAGCAGGGAGTTCTGCCGATATAATAAATTAAAATGCTTACTTTTGCGCCGATAAAGTAGAAAACTGATAAATAAATTCATAAAAAGAATGAAAAAAGTAAGAGCGGCCATCGTTGGCTATGGTAA
>ONZS01001244.1_pt1 | contig 14927 bp, 15 predicted proteins | sample 1670921 | NCBI WGS metagenome assembly ONZS01 (sample SAMN06348104, study PRJEB24527) | human gut metagenome | biome: human gut; feature: ankylosing spondylitis patient; material: feces | host: Homo sapiens | place: China | collected 2015-10 | reverse complement strand
ATAAACCACACGCACCTCAAACGTGCGCGTCTGCCAGTTCCGCCACCCTCGCATATGAAGTTTTGATGCAATCCGCGTTTTGTAACCGCTCTGAGGTTCAAGCCGTATCGCTGACTGCTCAAGTATAATACCATACTCCCCCTGCAATGTCAAGCGTTTTCATAGATTTTTTTGCCATTCATATCTTGTAAATGGAGTTTCCGTGCAGAAACGACTTAACAAGGAGGTTTTTCAGAATGACTTTTTTTAAATTCGGCAAAGCACCGCGGTGGCTGGTGAGCCTTCTGCTGCTCTCGGCCGGGGCAGCGGCAGGATTCGGGTTGGGGATATTCTGCGGCGCAGAGCCAGTCATCGGCTGTCGGGAGAGCGACCTGACCCCGCTGCCGGACGAAAGCTTCATCTCCCCTGTTCCCGTGTCATCGGTACAGACGCCGCCTGAGCCGGAGCCTCTGCCAGACAAATGGGTCTGTCTGACCTTTGACGACGGCCCCAGCAAGACGACGCCGGACGTTCTGGCCGCACTGAACCGCGCCGGCGTCAAAGCCACCTTCTTCGTGGTCGCCACCGGGCACAACGACAAGTATCTGCCCCTCGTGTCGGAGGCCGCTGCCGCCGGGCATCAGATCGCGCTCCACTCCGCCTCCCACGAGTACAGCGACATCTACCAAAGCCCGGACGCCTACTGGAAGGACATCGGCCTATTAAAAGAGCGGCTCTCCCCTTACCTCTCGGCAGATGACCTGCGATACCTGCGCTTTCCCGGCGGCAGCACCAACACCGTGAGCCGCCGCTACGGCGGGCGCGGGCTGATGCAGCAGCTGAAGGAAGAGGTCACAGCCAAAGGATACGCCTATGTGGACTGGAACGTCTGCGCCGAGGATGCCGTAGGCGGCAAGCCCAGCGCAGGCACCATCTTCCGCAATATCGTGCGGGAGACCGGAGAGCAGACCCAGTGCATCGTGCTGATGCACGACTCGGCCACCACTCACACCACAGCCGAGGCCCTGCCCGACATCATCCAGTGGTACAAGGACAACGGCTTCGCCTTCCTCACGGTAGCGCAGGCCGTTCCCCTGCCCGCAGCATAGCAAAAAGCCCCGGAGGGCCTGCCAGAGGGCAGACTTTCCGGGGCTTTGTGGGTTTTCGCAAGACAGCTTATTCCGCAGCCTGATTGAAGAGAGCAAAGGCACGATAAGCCATGTAAAGGTCGGTCTTGTGGATGACCTCGAAGGGAGAGTGCATGGACAGCACGGGCACACCGATGTCGATGACGGGGATGCCGCGGTTGGCAACATACTTTGCGATGGTGCCGCCGCCGCCCAGGTCGAGGCGGCCCAGCTCACCGATCTGCCATGCAACGTCGTTGGCGTCCATCATCCGGGTGACATAGCCCACCAGCTCGGCAGAAGCGTCGTTTGCAGCGCTCTTGCCGCGGCTGCCCGTATACTTGAACAGCGCGATGCCGCGGCCTGCGTAGGTGCCGTTCATCGGCTCGAAAGCGCTGGCCCAGCTGGGGTCGTAAGCGGCGGTGACGTCAGCAGACAGGCAGACGCTGTTGCGGAAAGCGATGATGTCATCCTGACCGGCGGTGCGGCACAGCTCCTGCATGAAGTGGAAGACGTACATGCTCTGCATACCGGTGACGCCGTCCGAGCCGATCTCTTCCTTATCGGTCAGCACGCAGACGGTGGTGAAGGCGGGAGCCTTGGTCTCGATCTCTGCCATCAGAGCGGGATAGGCATCGACGCGGTCGTCGTGGCCGTAGCCGCCCACCATGGAGCGGTCGAAGCCGACGTCACGGGACTTATAGGCGGGCACGATCTCGATCTCAGCGCGGGCGAAGTCCTTTTCGGTGATGCCGTACTTCTCGTTGAGGAGGATCATGGTGTTCAGCTTGACCGCTTCCTTCACATCCTCGTCCTCAACAGCATCGGAACCAATGAGGATGTTCAGTTCCTCTGCCTTGATGCCGTCGCTCAGCTTCCGCTCGCTCTGCTCAGCGCTCAGATGGGGCAGCAGGTCGGTGATGCAGAAGACGGGATCATTCTCGTCCTCGCCCACATTCACGGAGACGGTGGTGCCGTCAGCGCGGGAGAACACGCCGTGGATGGCCAGCGGCATGGTACCCCACTGATACTTGCGGATGCCGCCGTAGTAGTGGGTCTTGAAGTAGCTGAAGTGGTCGGACTCGTACAGCGGGGTCGGGCGCAGGTCCAGACGGGGGCTGTCGGTGTGAGCGATGACCAGACGGAAGCCGTCCTCGAAGCTGCGGGTGCCGATGGTGGAAGCCACGATGGCCTTGCCCAGCTGGCTGAAGTAGACCTTATCGCCGGGGGCGTAGGTCTTCTTCGGGTCGAACTGCTGGTAGCCAGCGTCCTTCAGCATCCGCTCGCTCTCAGCGGCTACCTCGCGCTCGGTCTTGCCGGCGTCGAGGAATTTCTTGTATCCCTCCGCGAATGCGCGGGCCTCCTGCTTGACGGCGGCGGACTTGTCACCGGCGTAAGCGGGTTTAAACAGCAGCTTTTCAGCCAGCTGCTGGTTCGGAGTTTTTTCTGCCATAGGATTTCTCCTGCCTTTCTGTTTTCTTACACTTTGATTTATCAAAAACCAGCGAGGGTCTATCCTCTCCGGTTTTCTTCATTTGTAGTACATCAGCCGCCGTAGAGGCGGGTATAGGCGGCGTAACCGGCGGTGATCTTTTCGACGTAGTGGTGCATCTGATTGTACGGGAAGCCCTTCAGCGTCTGCCCATCCGAGGAATGCTCCTCCATCCGCAGCAGATTATCCACCGTCCCCCATCCGCTGTGGTAGGCAGCTGCGGCCGTGGCCACATCGCCGCCGTACCGCTCCATGCAAAGATGGAGGTAGTAGCAGCCGAAACGGATGCTGACCGCAGGATCGTAGAGGTCATCGAAGGTCAGGCCCTCGTCGGGCGCGATCTTGCTGCGCAGCCAGATGAAGGTCTCCTCCGTCATCTGCATCAGCCCCCGGGCATCGACGCTGGAAGTAGCAGCAGGGTCGAAGCCGCTCTCGGTGCGGATAAACGCATAGACCAGCAGCGGGTCGAGGCCGTATTCGGCGGCCCACTGCTCCACCTGCTGGCTGTATTTGCGGGGGTAGAGCAGCTGGTCGGCCTTCCGGGCGAGGGGCGGCAGCGTCACCAGTATCACTGCCGCGATGCAGACCAGCACCACCAGCCTGCGCAGCAGTCGGAATAGCTTTTTCAAGCTCAGCCCTCCTCCCCGATGAGCATATCACACAGCTCGTTCGCCGCCTTCGCCAGCGCCTCGCGGGTGGATGTATTGGGGAGGATGTAGTCCGCTCTGGCGGTCAGCACCCCTTCCGGCGTCTGGGCGTTGAGACGGCGGGCAGCCATCTCGGGCGAGATGCCGTCCCGGGCGGCGATGCGCTCCACACTGACCTCAAAAGGGGCCGTGACCACACAGAGCTTATCGCACTCCGCTTCTGCCGCCGTGCCGACGATGACCGCACCGTCCAGCACGAAGAGCTTCGCACCGGCACACCGCGCGGCCTGCTTTGCGGCACGGATGCGGCGGACGATCTCCGGGTGGGTCAGCGCGTCCAGCGCCGCTTTCCCCTCGGGGGTCGCAAAAGCGCGGTCGGCCAGCAGACGGCGGTCGAGGGTGCCGTCTGCCCTTATAATATCCGCCCCGAAGCGCTCCGCCAGCTGGGGCAGCAGCGGAGAGCCGGGAAGCAGGATCTCGCGGGAGAGCTGGTCGGCGTCTGCCAGCGGGATGCCCCGGACCGCAAAAACTGCGGTGACGGTGGATTTGCCGCAGCCGCTGCGGCCGGTGATCCCCAGCGTCATCATAGCTCGATCACCCGGAACGCGGCCGCACGGATAAGACGGTTATAGACTGCCATCGACAGGCCATCCTTCTGGGGGCAGCGGGCGTAGACCACGGCATCCCCCTGCTCATCCAGCGCACGCAGGGAGCGGAAGATGTGTCTGGCCTGATCGGTCCCGTCCCCCTCCCGGCCATACTCCACGCAGGGGACGCCCAGTTTTTCGGCCTCACCGGTGAAGCAGAGGCAGCTGGGTCTCTCTGCGGCATGGACGTCCACATAGGCCTTGAACTGCTCGAAGGTGCCGTCCAGAAGGGTGACATCGGCCTTGGGGGCATAGTGCTTATACTTCATGCCCGGGCTGCGGACGACCGCACCCTCCGGCAGCTTCTCGAGGATGGCTTTGGAGACTTCCACCTCCTCGCCCAGCGCACGCTCGAGGTCTTCCAGCGTGATGTGTCCGGGGCGGAAGAGGGTGGGCTTCTCACCCACCACCGACACGACGGTGGACTCCACGCCCCAGTCGCACTCGCCGCCGTCGAGGATGAGGGGCAGGCGGCCATCCATATCGGTAAAGACGTCCTGCGCATTGGTGGGGCTGGGCTTGCCGGACAGGTTGGCCGACGGGGCCGCAAAGGCGCAGCCGCTGGCCTCGATGACAGCCCGGGCCACCGGGTGGCTGGGCATCCGGATGCCCACGGTATCCAGACCCGCGCAGCACTCCGCTGCCACCTCGGGGCCGCGGGGCATGATGATGGTCAGCGGCCCGGGGCAGAACGCAGCCATCAGCAGCTGGGCGCGCTCAGGCACCTCGCTGACGAGGCCATGCAGCATCTCGGGGCCGGTGACGTGGACGATGAGGGGGTTGTCCTGCGGACGCCCCTTCGCCACAAAGATCTTGCTCACAGCCTCGCCGTTGCGGGCGTCGGCCGCGATGCCGTAGACCGTCTCGGTGGGCAGAGCCACCAGCTCGCCCCGCCGCAGAAGATCGGCGGCACGGGCAATGCCCTCCGCGTCCGCCGGGCGGACTTCAGTTTTGATATTCATACGAATCGTCGCTCTTTTCTGATGTAAAGCAATTAAACTTTACAGATATTCATGCGCAATATGCGCAGGTTTATGCGTTCAGTTTTTGTAATTTCTCGGCCTGCTCACGGGTGGCGAGGGCGTCGATGATCTCGTCCAGATTGCCGTCCATGATCTTATCGAGGTTGTGCACCGTCAGCCCGATGCGGTGGTCGGTGCAGCGGTCCTGCGGGAAATTGTAGGTGCGTATCTTCTCGCTGCGGTCCCCTGTTCCTACCTGACCGGCGCGGTCAGCGTTGATGGCATCCTGCTGCTCCTTCTGTTTCTGGGCCAGCAGGCGGCTGCGCAGGATCTCCAGAGCCTTGTCCTTGTTCTGGAACTGGCTGCGCTCGTTCTGGCACTCGACTACCGTGCCGGTGGGGATATGGGTGACGCGGATGGCGCTGGACGTCTTGTTGATGTGCTGTCCGCCTGCGCCCGAGGAGCGGAAGGTGTCGATGCGCAGGTCTTTCATGTCCAGCGCAAAGTCCACCTCCTCGGCCTGCGGCATCACGGCCACCGTGGCCGTCGAGGTGTGGATGCGGCCCTGCGTCTCCGTCTCGGGGACGCGCTGCACCCGGTGGACGCCGCTCTCGTACTTGAGACGGTTGTACGCGCCCCGGCCATTGACTGAAAAGACGGCTTCCTTCGTGCCGCCAAGCTCGGTCTCATTGAGGTTCAGCAGCTCCATCTCCCAGCCCCGCCCCTGAACGTACATCGTGTACATCCGCACGAGACTGTGGGCAAACAGCGCAGCTTCCTCGCCGCCGGCCCCGGCGCGTATCTCCATAATGACGCTTTTTTCGTCGTTTGCATCCTTCGGCAGCAGCAAAATTTTGAGATTATTTTCCAGCTCTGCCACATCCTGACTTTTTTCGCTGATCTCCTGTTGTATCATAGCTTTAAAGTCCGCATCGAGGGGTTCCTCCCCTTCCAGCAGGGCTTTCGCCTGTGCAAGATGATCCTGCGCAGTGGCAAGGGCGCGATAGGCTTCCACCACCGGCTCTGCCTCGTGGTACTCCTGCATCAGGCGGCGGAACTGCGCCGGGTCGGCGGCAGTTTCGGGCTGATTGAGACGGACGGAAAGTTCTTCGAACCGGCGGCAGACGGCCTCCATTTGGGAAGTCAGATTCGGCATATCAGGCAGTTCTCCTTACAAAACAGTTTCTGAATGTGCTGTGCCGCCGGGCTATTCCTGACCCGGCCGGATGACCTTTTTGATGTTCTTCTCGATCTTCGCCCGGGGCAGCATGACCTCGCGGCCGCAGCCCGTGCAGCGGATCTTGAAATCCATGCCCACCCGCAGCACCTCGAAGCTGGACGCTCCGCAGGGGTGCTGCTTGCGGGTGAGGATGGTATCGCCGACTGCAATATCCATATTGGCTCCCTTCTGTCTGTCCATAGATGGCACAGGCCGTGTGCCCAATACATAACACACATCTATAGTATAATCCAAACTCGTATAAAATGCAAATGCAGCCGCATATGGTTTAACCATGCAGCACACCCCCGCGCTGCAGCCCAAAAAATCAGAGAAAGAGGAATGAAAGATGATGCAAGCGTTTCGTACCGAAAACAACTACCGCAATGCTTCCCGCCTGAGCGCCGCCGAGCTGCGGGCCGCGATGGCCAGCCGCGAAATTTTGCAGAGCACCGCTCTGGCCTTCGACACCCAGCGTCAGCTTCGGTTCGAGCTGGGCGGCTGCCGGGCCGTGATGCCCTTCGGGCAGTGCGCCGACGGGGCCGACACCGGCAGCGTGCGGGACATCGCCGTGCTGACGCGGGTGGGACGCCCCACCTGCTTCGTCATCGAGGGCATCGACACCGACGAAAACGGACAGCCCTTCTACCGGCTCTCCCGGGCCGAGGCCCAGCGGATGTGCAAAGCCGAATACCTCGACCAGCTCCAGCCCGGCGACATCCTGCCCTGCGTCGTGACCCACATCGAGCCTTTCGGCGCGTTCTGCGACGTGGGCTGCGGCATCAGCGCCCTTCTGCCCATCGATTGTATGTCGGTGAGCCGCATCTCCTCCCCCGCCGACCGGGTCAGCGTGGGGCAGCAGATCCTCTGCGCCATCAAGAGCCGGGACGCGCAGGGGCGGTTCGTGCTGACCATCCGGGAGCTGCTGGGCACCTGGGCCGAGAATGCCGCCGCCTTTACGGTAGGCGAAACGGTGGTGGGCATCGTGCGGAGCGTGGAGGAATACGGCACCTTCGTCGAGATCGCGCCCAACCTCGCAGGCCTCGCCGAGAGCTGCCCCGACCTGCATCCCGGGCAGGCCGTGAGCGTCTACATCAAGAACATCCTGCCCGAGAAGATGAAGATCAAGCTCGTCATCGTCAATCATGCCCTCAGCCAGAGCCACCGCTTCGAGCTGCGGTACTTCATCACCGAAGGGCATCTCGACCACTGGCTCTACTCCACCCCCGAGAGCCGCAAGCGCATCGAGACCGATTTTGCGGACATGGCTTGCAATCCGGCCTGAAACCCTTTATACTATAGATATACTATAGAACACGGGAGATGGGAATAACAATGGCTGCCAACGATGCTTTTACCGCCGGTGTTCGTCCCGGTGGGCTGACCAACAGCACCGAGATCCGACTGCTGCTGTGTTATCTTGTCAAGAACGCCGGGCCGATCACCCGGGCGGAGATCGAAAATGCCCTGATGGAAGAGGCTCTGGTGAATTATTTTGAGATCGGCTCCTGCCTGGACGACATCGCCAAGCAGAAGCTCGTGGTGGTGGACGGCGACCGGTATACCATCACCGACAAGGGCCGGAAGGTGGCGCAGGAGCTGGCCTACGACCTGCCCCGCAGCGTGCGGGAAAAGGCGGTGGCCGCCGTGCTGCGCAGCCAGACGTGGACGCGCAAGGAGGCCGAGTACAGCGCCCGCATCCGCGAAAAGGCCGACGGCCACTGTTCGGTGCGCTGTCAGGTGAAGGCGCTGGACAGCGAGCTGTTCTGTCTGGACATCGGCACGCCCGACCGGCTGAGCGCCGAGCTGGTGAAAAAGCAGTTCATCCTCAAAGGCAACGAGATCTATCAGATGCTCATCACGAAGCTCACCGAAGAAGAGAAATGACCGAAACGGCCGCTGCACGAAACCAACGTGCAGCGGCCGTTTTTGTTACAGCAGGATGCAGATAAGTCCGGTGCAGCCCTCGTTGATGACCCGCTCCAGCGTCTCCTGCAGTCGGCTTCGGGCCTCCTGCGGCATATGGAGCAGCTTGTTCTGCAAGCCGTCGTTGACCAGCTCGTGGAGGCTTTTCCCGAAGATGTTCGACTCCCACAGGCGGACGGGGTCGTCCTCGAAATCCTGCAAGAGGCTCTGCACAAGGTCTTCGCTCTGCTTCTCGGTGCCCACGATGGGGCTTAGCTCGGTGTGGATGACCGCCTTCATCATGTGGATGGACGGCGCACTGGCTTCAAGGCGGACGCCGTACCGTCCGCCCTGCCGGACGATCTCGGGCTGCTCCAGCGACAGCTCATCAATGGAGGGCATCACGATGCCATAGCCGGTGGCCTCCACCTGCTCCATCGCGCTGCGTATCTTCTCATAGGCACGCTTCGCTTTCGCCAGCTCGATGATGCAGGGCATCAGCCCGGCCTCATCGCCGATCTCAAGCCCCGTCTGCTCACTGAGCACCCTGTAGAACACCTCCGGCTTGAGCAGCACCGTGATGCGCACGATACCGTCGGCAAGGTCCATCCCACTGAGGGCAGTGTTCTCCACCGCCTCGCAGTCCAGCACCGCCCGGCCGGAGTCCGAAACGTCCTTCATCCGCGCGATCTGCCCGGAGAGCTGCATGGCCGCTGTATACACCTCGGTCTGGAGCCAGTGGCCTTTGTCCAGCATCGTCACCCAGCGCGGCAGGGCAAAATCCAGCTCCCGCACTGGGAACTCATAAAGCACCCGGCGCAGGATCTCCCCCAGCTGCTCTTCGTCGAGGTCGAGGCAGCTCACGGGCAGCACCGTCCGGCCATAGCTCGCTTCCATCTCCGCCGCCAGCGCCTTTGTCCCGGGGGCGTCGGGATGGGTGCTGTTGAGCAGGATGACGAAGGGCTTGCCCAGCGCTTCCAGCTCGTCGATGACCCGTTTTTCCGCCGGGACGTAGTTTTCCCGCGGTATCTCGCTGATGGTGCCGTCGGTGGTGACGACGATGCCGATGGTGGAGTGATCCCGGATGACCTTGCGGGTGCCGGTCTCGGCGGCGAGGTCGAATGGGATCTCCTCGTCGAACCACGGGCTTTTGACCATCCGGGGCTTGTCATTCTCCTCGTGGCCCATCGCCCCCTCCACCATGTAGCCCACACAGTCGATGAGCCGGATGCTGCACTCTCCCCCGCCCTCCAGCGCCAGCGGCACCGCCGACTCCGGGATGAACTTCGGCTCGGTGGTCATGATGGTGCGCCCCGCCGCCGACTGGGGCAGCTCGTCGCGGGCGCGGAGCTTTGCGTCCTCCGGCCCGATGGCGGGCAGCACCAGCTTCTCCATAAACTGCTTGATGAGGGTGCTCTTGCCCGTGCGCACCGGCCCCACCACGCCGATAAGGATGTCGCCGCCGGTGCGTGCTCCTATCTCGCGGCAGACTGCCGCCTGCTCGATTCGTTCCTGCTTTGCCAAAACGCTCTCCCCTCTCTTCCCGTTTCTGGGTACACTTTATGCGCTGACACGAGGGAATATGACGCGAAAAAGGCCGAAGCCCCAAGGATCTCTCGGGACTCCGGCCTTTTTCTCCTGTCGTTACACCAGCGTCGGGACAAGCGTTGCCAGCTTTTCGGCCAGCTGTGCGTGACCGTGACGGGTCAGGTGCATGAAATCCACCTGATTGAATGCGCAGTCGGCAGCATCGAGGAAGTGGACGCCCTGCCGCTCGGCGACGAGGCGGAACTGCTCCGCCACCCCCTTTGATTTCTCCACGCAGCCCTCGCCCATGACGGCGTCATGGAAGCCGTCACCGATGCGGGGCGGGGCTACGATCAGGATGTTGGGTGCCTTGGTGCCCCAGCAGTCCACGCTCTTTGCCTTGAGGATGAGGCGCTCCATCCCTGCACCGATACAGGCGGCGTTGGCGTTGAACCGCTCCTTGACGTCGTTGGTGCCCAGCATGATGATGAGCAGGTCGATGACCTCATGGCTCTTGAGGAGCGCGTAGGCCACGCTCAGAGCGTCCATCGACTCATGGATGGGGTCTACAAAAACCGTCGTCCGGCCCGAAAGACCCTCTTCCGTCACAAGATACTCGCTGCCCAGCGCCGTCTGCAGCCGACAGGTCCAGCGCTCGTCTTCGTTGAAGCGGATGCCGTGGTCGGCGCAGTCTGCCGGGTCGGCGCAATAGCCGTGGGTGTTGGAGTCACCCAGACAAAGGATATGCTTTTTCATCATTCCATCCCCCTTTTCAGTTTTCGCCCCGTGACTGGCGGAAATAGTAGACTGCGCCCACCATACCGGCGTCGTTGTGAAGCTGGGCAGCGCGGATCTCCAGTCCCTCTGCAAAGGCAGGCATGATGGACGCCCTCACCTTTCTGGCGATGGGCTCGATGAGCAGCTCCTGCTGGGCGCTGACGCCGCCGCCGATGAGGATGAGCTGCGGGTTGAAGATGTGCACCAACCCCGCAAGGCCCTGCGCGATCTCGTCCGTCCAGTTCTCGAGAAGGGCGAGGATGATGGGGTCGCCCGCATGAGCCGATTCGAAGATGGCGCGGCCATCTCTCCACTTATGATCGCGAGGCTGCGCAGCACGCACGAGGGCCGTGGTGGCGGCATACCGCTCCCAGCAGCCCGATGCACCGCAGGTGCAGAGGACACCGTCCAGCGCATGGGTACGGTAATGGCCCAGTTCACCGCCGAGACCCCGGGCACCTTCCAGCAATCGTCCGCCGGTCAGGATGCCGCCGCCCACGCCGGTACCCAGCGTGACGCCGATGACATCCGTACAGCCTTTCGCCCCGCCAACCCAGACCTCGCCCAGCGTCATGCAGTTGGCGTCGTTGGCGACGGTGACGGGCAGGCCGAATTTTGCTTCCAGTTCGGCCTTGATGGGGCTTCCGATGTAGTTGGGCAGGCTGCCGCAAGTGCCCACGACCGTGCCTGTGTGGGTGTCGATCTGACCTGTGGCCGAGACGCCGATGCCCGCAAGGCTCTGCGGCCTGACGTCCTGCTCCCTCAGAAACTGTTCGGAGGCCGAAAGCACCGTCGTGAGGATGGGCGTCTCATAGTAGTCGAAGCAGACGCTCTGCTCCGTCTTGGCAAGGACGCAGCCCGCTTCGTCTACGATGCCAAGCTTGACGCTGGTGCCGCCGATGTCGATGGCAAGATACTGTTTCATAGTCGTATCTCCGTATCATTTTTATTTTTGCATGGCGTTGATGGCACCGGTGAAGCGTGCCGTGATCTCAGCCGGGCGGGTGATGGCACCGCCGACGACGAGGGCGAACGCACCAGCTTCCAGCGCCTTGACGGCCTGTTCCGGGTAGTGGATGTGGCCCTCGGCGATGATCCTGGCCGGACACTCTGCGGCCAGCCTGCGGACAAAATCGAAATCAATGTCGTCGATGCCCTTGGTCTCGGGCGTATAGCCGCGCATGGTCGTGCCCACAAAGTCAGCCCCGGCTTCCGCGCAGAGCATGGCATTCTCGAAGTTGTCGCAGTCGGCCATCACCAGCTGGTCGGGGTATTTTTCCTTGATGGCACGGATGAACTGGGCCGAGGTAGAGCCGTCGGGGCGCAGCGCACCCGTGCCCTGCACGGCGAGGATGTCCACGCCGCAGGCTGCCAGCTCGTCCACTTCCTTCATGGTGACGGTGATGTACATCGGCGTGCCGGGGTAATCCTTTTTGATGATGCCGATGACCGGCAGATCCACCGCCTGTTTGATCTGCGTGATGTCCCGGACGGTGTTGGCACGGATGCCCACCGCGCCGCTCATGGCAGCCGCCTTTGCCATCAGGGGCATGACTCCGCCCTCCTTGGTGTAGAGAGGCTCCGTCTCAAGGGCCTGACAGGAAACGATGAGCCCGCCCTTGATCTGCTCAAACAGCTTTTCTTTTTCCATATCTATCAGTCCTCCATCCTGATCTTGATGACTGCTTTGCGCACATGGTCACAGCCGGGGCGTGCCACGCCGGGCTTGTGCAGCTCACCGGGGAAGAACAGAACGAACCGCCCCTCGCCCAACACACCGCTGACGGCGTCCGGGCTGGTCCTGAAGCCGATGTCTCCCGCAAACTCCCCTGCTTCCTCACCGGGCAGGTTGGTATAGCCCCAGCCCTCGCCGCCGGTCAGGTCGATCTGAAGGTCGGCGTATTTTTTGTGGTACTCGAGGCGGGCGCTGTCGGGGTTCAGCCCGGCCTCCATCACGTTGATGAAGACATTCTCTCCGTCCACCTCGGTGCGGCCCAGCGGAAGATTGCTCAGGTCGTGGGCCACATGATAGGCGGTGAGGTAGTCGATGGCGGTTTCCAGATTTTTGTGGAGTCCCCGGTAACGGTTCAGGTTCTCCAGTGCATCGCAGATCATGGTGATTTTCTCCTAACTGTTTTTTCACAAGCACAAAGAGCGTCTGCCCTCTCCCCCTCATGAAGAGACGGAGAGGGGACGCTTTCTGGCTTCTCAGAGCTTTGCAATAGCGGCTTCGATCATAGCCTGTGCCTCGGCGATGACTGCTTCATCCTCTGGGATGAGGCCGGGCATCGGCTCACGGACGCCGCCCAGCTCAAGGCCGTACATCCGGCGCAGGATCTCTTTCTGCACAGCGTAGAGGTTGCCGTGGGCCGAGCACATCTTATAGATGATGCGGTCGGCGTCGTACTGGATGGCCTGTGCCTCCTTGATCTCGCCCTTGTTGATGTGGTCGTTCATGGCCAGATACAGCTCGGGCATGACGGCGTAGGTGCCGCCGATGCCGCCGTCTGCGCCGATGACGCGGCCGGAGACAAACTGCTCATCGGGGCCGTTGAAGACCACGAAGCTGCCCTCGCCCCGGGCGGCGACGCCGGCGTCCTTGAACATCTGGATGTCCTGCGTGGGCATCGAGCTGTTTTTGACCGCGACGACGTTGGGGTTCTTGAGCATCTCACCCAGCAGGCTCATGGTCAGGCCGGTGCCGGCCAGCTGCGGGATGTTGTAGATGACGAACTCGGTGTTGGGCGCTGCGGCGGACATATCGTTCCAATACTTGGCGATGGCGTACTCCGGCAGGTGGAAGTAGATGGGCGGGATGGATGCGATGGCGTCCACACCCACGCTCTCGGCATGACGGGCCAGCTCGACGCTGTCGGCGGTGTTATTGCAGCCGACGTGTGCGATGACAGTCAGTTTGCCCTTGGCTTCGCTCATGACCGCCTCAAGAACGGCCTTTCGCTCATCGACGTGCTGGTAGATGCACTCACCCGACGAGCCGCCCACATACACGCCCTTGACGCCCTTGGCGATGAGGTGGCGGGTCAGCGCTTTGACGCCCTCGGTGGAGATATTGCCTTCTGCGTCATAGCAGGCGTAGAATGCCGGGATCACGCCCTGATATTTGGTGATGTCTTTCATATTCCAAACCCTTCTTTTAAAAATAGTAATCAATACAGATAAAACGGTTTTGCATCAAGCTCGTGAGCTTTCCGTTACGGGCAGCGGCATCCGTGCCCTCTTGCGGTGCCCAGCGTCCGCTTCGTGCCTTGGTGCGGCACTCGCGTCCTGCTGACCGCTGCGCCAAAAGTTGCTCCCTGACCTGTATTCCCCTTTTCAAGTTCTACAGTAGGCAAGCGGCTTTCCTCTTGCGGTGCCCTGCATCCGCTTCGGCCCTTGGGCGGGCCTCGCGTCTTGCAGACCGCTGCGCCAAAAGTTGCTCCCTGTTTCGGCCGCTGGCCGCGGTCGCAACTTTAGCCCTTGACAGCGCCCATTGCGATGCCCTTGGTGAAATACTTCTGGAAGATGAGGAAGATAACGATGATAGGCACAGCGGCCAGCGCGGCACCGGCCATGATAAGGCCGAAATCGGTGCTGTTCTCTGCCTGCAGCTTTGCGATGCCCAGCGAGATGGTAAGGTTGCTGGTGCTGGACAGCATGATGAGCTGCATGAAGTAGTCGTTCCAGCTGTTGATGAAGGTGAAGATGGCCAGTGCGCCGATTCCCGGCTTGACCATCGGCAGCACGACGCTGATAAAGGTGCGCGCCTCGCTGGCTCCGTCGATGCGGGCCGCCTCCAGCATTTCGGTGGGGATACCCTCACTGAACTGTTTCATCAGGAAGACGCCGAAGGGCCAGCCCACGATGGGGAAAATGACGGCCCAGATGGTGTTGTAGAGGTGGAGCGAGCTCATCTCACGCAGCAGCGGGATGAGGATGACCTGCTTAGGCAGGGCCATCGCGCAGACGATGAGGGTGAAGAGCAGTTTACGGCCGACGAAGCGCTTTTTGGCCAGCGCATAGCCTGCCATTGCTGCGGTGATGCAGGTGAGGATCATGGACATGACAGCCATGAACACCGTGTTGATCATCCAGCGCAGGGCAGCCGGGGCCGTAGGGCCGATGGAGAAGTAGATGGGTTCGCCGTCCGCGCTGAACGAGCCGCTGAACGGGACCGCCAGCTGCCACAGGGGTGCGCTCTTTCCGGCGAAAAGCTTCTGGTAGTTGGTCAGCACCCACTGGCTGGGCCACCACTCAGGGGTGGTAGAGTTTATGGCCGCGCCGGTCTTGAAGGAGCCGGTGATGATCCAGTACAGCGGGAAGGCGAACAGCACCGCCATGATGCTGATGAGGATGAGGGTCAGGATCATGTAGGCGCTCATCTTTTTCAGCTTACTGGGGTGACGCTTCAGCGGTTTCTGTTTTTTTGCAGTTGCAGTCATTGCCCGGCACCTCCTTTAATTATCCTGACTGCCAAGCCTGAACTGGACAGCCGACAGGATGGCGATGATAACGGCCAGCACAACGCCCATTGCGTTGCCGTAACCATAGCGGTAGAGCTTGAACGCGGTGTAGTAGATATAGTACATGATGGTATCGGTGCTGTGGTTGGGGCCGCCGGAGGTCAGCAGCTGGATCAGCGCGAAGC
>ONZS01001229.1_pt1 | contig 15128 bp, 16 predicted proteins | sample 1670921 | NCBI WGS metagenome assembly ONZS01 (sample SAMN06348104, study PRJEB24527) | human gut metagenome | biome: human gut; feature: ankylosing spondylitis patient; material: feces | host: Homo sapiens | place: China | collected 2015-10 | reverse complement strand
ACTATGTGAAATGCACTTGAAGTTTGATTGTGATAGTTCTTAGTCTTTCCCTTAGCCAACCAGCTAGCTTCGTACACGGATGTACGAAGCAGCGAAGCCGCGCCATGGACGGCGCGTCTGAGCGGTAGCGTCAGTTATCATAGTTTATATGGAAAGACTTAGAAATATCCAATCAAAGCTTCTGGCATTGAACATAGTGTGCAGGACTGCCTGTAGCTTATATTTGTCGTCCGTTCATCACCAACTAATATTCAATTAAACAACAATATTACTTACTTAGATAATTCCACGGATTAACCACCACTCCATTAAGTCTTACATCAAAATGAAGATGTACTCCATCTGAATTACCCGTTGTGCCCATAAGGGCTATTTTTTGCCCCTTTTTAACATATTCTCCAACTCCAACAAGAAGAGAAGAGGCATGAAGATATCTTGTATATAAGCCATCGCCATGATATAGCATAATATAGTTACCAGCTGATGAACTAAACTGTGATATCACAACTTTGCCATCTGCTGCTGCGTATATAGGATCTCCTGATACGCCTCTGTTGACAGCACCTATATCTATTCCCTGATGAGGAGATGTTCTGCCATCCATATCTCCATATGGTGATGTTATTCTTGTTGATACTGTTGGCCACTTAAAAGCGCCACCATCATACTTTGTGCTGCCACTATTGTTACTGCCACCATTATTGCTGTTATTATTTTTATTTGCTTCTTCTTCAGCCTTTATCTTTGCTTCTATGCTTGCAATCAGATTATCCTGGGCTTTAATATCAGCTTTTATCTTAGCCTGATAATCCTTTTGCTGCTGTGTATTTTTCTTTAACGAAGCCATTTCGTTCTTCTTTGTTGATTCAAGAAGCTCCAGTGATGACTTTTTATCTGTTAATTCTTCCTGCTTTACAACAAGCGTTTCCCTATCCTGTTCAAGCTTTATTTTAGCAGCAGTTATAAAGTTTACTGTATCGTTGAACTTTTCAAGCATTTTTCTGTCATATTCAGAAATCTTTGTTATATACTCTGCCTTGTTAAGCATATCACCCATGCTTTCTGAGTTAAGCAGTAAAGCAAAATATGTTTCCTCATTGTGCTCATACATATATTGTATTCTCAGCTTCATTGAGTCGTACTGCTCATCAACATCCTCTTCAGCCTCAGCAAGTTTTTCTTCTGTGTCCGTTATCTCTGTTTCTATCTGTTCTATCTGACCATTCACCTCATCAAGTGAACTGTTAATTGCAGACATCTGTGAATCAAGCTGTGTCAGATATGTCTCTATATCGTTACTCTGTGACTTGAGTTCGTCCAGCTTCTTCTGTGTTTTATCATATTCACTCTGAAGATCACTTTTTTTATTATTAGCATTATCAAGATTCTGCTTATTGTCACCATATACATCATAATATCTGACAAAGCAGCCTGGAACGATTATTGTCAGAAGCAGCAACAGAGTAACCGCCTTTTTTACCAACGCTTTCCTCATACAACTCCTCCATAAAACATTATGTCATTCTTGTAAAATAGGACTTCTGCTAAAGCTTAACTTTGCATCAGTCCTATATTTTACACATATATAACACAACATAATGCTATCCCTATGCTTTTATAACACACTTTATATGCGTTAATACTGCATACTTACATTACTATAAATTATTGAATGTATAAGCTTTATACATTTGTATAAGCTTTATACATTTGTACCGGCTTTATACATTTATACATTAGCATGTTTTCTTACAGCAAAGAAACTTCCTAATATACCAATACCGATACCAAGAAGGATTCCAACTGGAACCAATATCCTGAACACCTCATCTACTGGCATAAATGCAAGAATATTCTGAAGTATCGAGAATTTATTCATAACATAATTAATAACATTTTCATAGATAAATCTAAGTATCACAAGAGGTATGATAGAACCTATAATACCTATAGTTATACCTTCTACGAAGAATGGTGCATCAACGAATGCATCTGTTGCACCTATATACTTCATAATTGATATTTCTTCCTTACGGACTGTTATACCTATTACAATTGTATTTGTAATAAGGAATATAGATACCGCAAGAAGAATAATTATAATAGCTATTGCCACATAACTGACAAGTCTTGCTGCACTTGCAAGTCCGCTTGCTGTTGCCTCAGACCTGTTTACCTGTCTTATACCATCAAGATTCTCAAGGTATGTGACAAGTGTTGACTGGCTTGCCGCATCATTAAGATATATCTCATATGATGATGAATTAGCAAGAGGATTATCATCCTTAAAACCTTCTGCAAGCTGAGGATAATCCTTAAAATACTCTGATTTATAGTTCTCCCATGCTTCATCCGCTGATGTATAGTGGATACGTGACACTTCATTCCGCTGGCTTATAGTATCACCAAGCTTCTTAATCTCTGCATCTGTCAGTCCCTGATCAAAGAATACTGTTACACATACTTCATTCTCAGCCTTATGTATCATATACTGGAAATTTGTTACAAGCGAATAGAATAATCCAAAAAGGAATATACATGCCGCTATAGTTGCTATTGACGCAAGTGAGAACAATCTATTACGATAGATGTTCTTTAATCCGTCCTTAATATGATAAAATAACGATCTAATCTTCATAGAAATAACCACCTTTTTCCAAATCACTTATAATCTTACCCTGGCTCATAGTAATTGTTCTCTTCTTCATCTGCTGAACAATCTCCATATTATGAGTAACTACAAGCACTGTTGTTCCCTGCTTATTAACAGCATCAAGAATCTTCATGATTTCGTTGGAATTAGTGGGGTCAAGGTTACCTGTAGGCTCATCACATAAAAGAATAGATGGTCTGTTTATAAGTGCTCTTGCAATAGCAACTCTCTGCTGTTCACCACCTGATAACTCATTTGGATAAGACTTATACTTATCAAGAAGATTAACCATAGAGAGCATCTTTAAAACATTACTCTTGATTTTTTTAGTAGGTGCTTCTACAACCTTCTGTGCAAATGCTATATTCTCATATATATTTCTGTCTGGCAACAGACGGAAATCCTGAAATACAACACCTATATCTCTTCTAAGATATGGAAGCTTCTTTCTTGTAAGCTTATTTAGATATTTCTTGTTAACATATATTTTTCCTGATGTAGGATCAAGTTCCTTAAGAAGAAGCTTGATAAGCGTAGATTTACCCGAACCACTCTTACCTACTATGAATACGAATTCACCTTCCTGAATATGTAGATTAATTCCATTCAATGCAGGAACATCTGATCCAGATGAATACGTTTTCGTAACATCTTCCATAATTATCATTGTATATATTCCTCCAGACTGTATGTATAACTTTTCTATTTTATGATTTAAGTGTCAAATGTAAATTCTGACAATTACTAAATCAATAATTGCATATACTAATATGTATCTTTACTTTCCATATATTTCATATATTTAACAACCATAAGTGCAATCTTAAATGTTATTGCATCGTCAAATACTCTTAAATCCAGGCCTGTTGTCTTCTGAAGCTTATCAAGCCTATATACAAGAGTATTTCTATGAATGTATAACTGTCTTGATGTTTCCGATACATTAAGACTGTTATCAAAAAATTTATTAATAGTTGATAATGTTTCATCATCAAGATCATCAGGGGATTTACCGTCAAATATTTCCCTGATAAACATCTGACATAAAGGAAGTGGCAGCTGATATATAAGGCGGCCTATTCCAAGTCTGTTATAAGCAACAACATTCTTGTCACTGTAGAATATCTTTCCTACATCAAGTGCCATATTAGCTTCCTTATATGATCTTGATACCTCTCTTATATCATTAACTATCGTGCCATAAGCTATATGTGCTGAACTCATAGCTTCAGTATTAAGCATATCTATAACAACCTCTGCTGTCTTATCAAGATCCTCATATGTCTCATTCGGCTTAACTTCTCTGACAAGTATTATACTCTTTTCGTCAACAGCTGTTATGAAATCCCTGGTTCTTGAGGCAAATAATGTTCTTATTGTCTCAAGTGCATTAGTATCCTTCTCATGCTTTGTCTCTATTATATATACAACTCTTTTGACATCCGTTTCAATATGAAGCTTTTCAGCTCTTGTATACATATCAACTCTTAACAGATTATCAAGAAGAAGATTCTTTATAAAGTTATCCTTATCAAATCTTTCTTTATATGCAACAAGAAGATTCTGTATCTGGAATGCTGCAAGCTTACCTAACATGAATACATCATCACTTGTTCCTTTTGCCAATATTATATATTCAAGATTACCATCTTCAACAACCTTGAAAAACTGGTATCCATTAACTACCTGACTATCTGCTGGTGAATCTATAAATACAAGTGCATCAGCTGTACATTCTGCAACACTATCAAATGTTTTTGCGACAACCTTACCCTCTGCATCAATAACACATAAATCAACTCGTGATATTTCTTTTAATCCATCGACAGTTGTCTGTAAAATCTGATTTGAAATCATATCATACTCCTATTCCTATACCTGCGATTTACTTAAAGCTACATCCAACACTTAAGTTTAAAACCCATCATTAATCTTTTACTGTCATACCACTTAATATTGTAAAAAAACTTTCTTAAGCTTATGCCCCTATATTTCTTAAGATTAACATCATATTCTTCTTAAGATTGGTTTAACTATAATTTGACACTTACTATAGTATTGTAAAGCAAAATCGCAAAAAAAAAAAGAGGAAATGTATAGAAATTATACACTTCCTCTAAATTTTATAAATTGATTATAATTAGAATCGGTAATTAGTGTGTAATTACGTTCTCTGTTTCCTTATCAAATACATGAAGTCTTGTAACATCCATAGCAAATGTAACTTCATCACCAGGACGAGCTGTTGTTCTAGGATTAACCTTAGCTGTACATGTAACATCACCAATTTCATAGTGAAGGTTAACTTCAGCACCAAGTAATTCATATACTCTTATTGTAGATACGAACTTAGAATCTGCATGAGCTGCGATGAATTCTGGATCATCCTTAACATCTTCTGGACGGATACCAACTACAACTGTCTTTCCTACATAACCACCATCGATAAGCTTCTTGCTCTTCTCAGCTGGAAGCTTGATAATAACGTCATCACTCATCTTAAGAGCTACCTGTGAACCATCCTGAGCTACTGTAGCATCGATAAGGTTCATCTGAGGTGATCCGATGAAACCAGCAACGAAAATGTTGTTTGGTGTGTTGTAAAGGTTCTGAGGTGTATCTACCTGCTGGATAATACCATCCTTAAGAACTACGATTCTTGTACCAAGTGTCATAGCTTCTGTCTGGTCATGTGTAACGTAAATGATTGTTGTCTGTAATCTCTTATGTAACTTAGAAATCTCAACACGCATCTGAACTCTTAACTTAGCATCAAGGTTTGAAAGAGGCTCATCCATAAGGAATACCTTAGGACTACGAACGATAGCACGTCCCATAGCAACTCTCTGTCTCTGACCACCTGAAAGAGCCTTTGGCTTACGATCAAGTAAATGCTCAATATCAAGAATCTTAGCAGCTTCATGAACTGACTTATCTATCTCTGCCTTTGGTACCTTTCTTAACTTAAGACCGAATGCCATGTTGTCATATACTGACATATGTGGATATAACGCATAGTTCTGGAATACCATAGCGATATCTCTATCCTTAGGCTCTACATCGTTAACGAGCTTGTCTCCAATCCATAACTCACCTGAGCTGATTTCCTCAAGACCTGCAATCATACGAAGTGTTGTAGACTTACCACAACCTGAAGGTCCTACGAAGATGATGAATTCCTGATCTGCGATTTCAAGGTTGAAATCCTTAACAGCTACGAATCCGTTTGGATATACTTTACAAACATTTTTAAGTGATAAACTTGCCATTGAAAACTTTCCTCCTAATATAAAAGAACGCATACGCGTTTCTGATATTTCATATTGTACACTAACAGGCATTTCTTGGCTATATGGTAATTAGCCAAATATAGTTAATGCTTTTTTATCACTTTTACCATAATTACTGCCACAATATATATTTTGCACAAAATTACAGCTGAAATCTTCACTAACATCACCAAAAAAATGCGTATTTATGCCATTTTCATGACATACTTATAACAAATCTATCTGTATTTGTTATCACAATAGTGCAGCATAAATTACGTATTTACCATTTATCATATCCGACCTGTTATTTCAGCCTTGCTTTTTTTTAAACTACAGGCTACAATCTAATCAGAATATATCTTCTAACTGGTTTGTATCTATGCACACCTGATACAGAGCCATATGTTAAAAGTATGTGTGCAGAAATGAGGATTACTTATGGATATAATGGATGTAGCTGGTTTATCAATGGATCTTAGCTCTACACGTGTTATCAATGATGTACAGGTTGCTGTCCTTAAAAAATCTCTTGATACATTAGAATCTAACGGAGATGGTTTAACTAAGATGATGGAAGCATCTGTAACTCCTAATCTTGGTCAGAATATTGATATCAGAGTTTAATTTAAAAGTTTTAAGCACATTAAACAAAAAGATTGCCGTATTAAGAACTGTTTATACTATACGTTAATGGATAAGTTCATCTATCGTTTATAGTATATTTTCTTAATTACGGCAATCTTTTTTATCTTGTAATTTTCATTATATTATGGCAATCTTTTTATCTTGTAATTTTCATTATATTATGGCAATCTTTTTATCTTGTAATTTCCATCATAACCATATACACTATGCAGGCAGCAATTGTTGCTATCAGCGGTACTGTTATAATACGCTTTTCTGCATTTCCATCACTTTGGGAATTTTCTCTTTCATCTTTATCTGTTTTACAGCCTGGCTTGAAGCTGGCTTTTATAGAATCGAGTGTTCCATTGCGTTTTGCCATATTTTTTATGCACAATATTGCAAGGAGCATAAATATGGCTGCTATAACAAACATCATTACAAGGTTTAAAAGCATTGATGTCATAGGAATATCTGTACTCTGTACCGCTGTATTGTTTATTACTCCATCGTACATTTTGCACAGCTTTAATATCTGTACAACTGTTATTGAATACGTGTTAACTGCAAAATGTGCACATACAGATGCCCATATGGATCCTGTTGCCTCAACCATATATGCAAGTACAATCCCTACTACAAAGGCATATGCAAACTGATTGATATTCATATGAAATATTCCAAATACAACTCCACTTACAAGTGCAGCTTTTAATATTCCGCACTTTCTATATGTCCCATAAAACATCCCTCTGAACACAAACTCTTCAACAAGTGGAGGAATAACCGCCACAAGAATAATCTGCACTATATATGGATATTCCATCATCCCCTGAACGGATGTATTCAGATAATTCTTAGAAAAAAGCATTGTAAGGCTGTTTAAAAACAACGTCATAGGAATAAGAAGATATCCTGTAAGTAGTGACATAATAATATCTTTCATGCCAATAAACTTATACTGCATATCTTTTCTTATGCTTATCTTCATAACAAATATATATATAAGTGCCAGCACAATCGTGATTGCCTCACCCAATATATATATAATCCATTGTGGAAATGCTATTCCAGCATCAGTAAGCATTCTTAGCTGTACTGCCGATAATGTACTAAGAACTATATATCCAGCCAGAAAAAACGGTAGAAACCAGTTGATTTTTTTTACTTCCATGCTATAGCTTCCACTTCAAGTAATACATCCTTTGGAAGTCTTGCAACTTCTACACATGAACGTGCTGGAAATGGTTCCTTAAAGTAATTCTTATATATTTCGTTAATCTTTCCGAAATCATTCATTTCCTTAATAAAAACTGTTGTCTTAACAATATTCTCAACCTTTGAACCTGATGCTTCAACAAGATTGCAAAGATTCTTAAACGCCTGGTCAGCCTGTGCTTCAACCCCGCCTTCTACTATTTCACCTGTTGCTGGTATTACTGGAATAACTCCTGATGTATATACCATTCCATTAACCTCAATAGCCTGTGAATATGGTCCAATCGCACTTGGTGCCTTGTCTGTACTAATAACCTTCTGCATATAATCCTCCATTCTTATACTTTCATATTATTTTAATAAACCATCGCAAATGTCTGACTATTGTTTTTTATGCAACACATACTCAGACAAAAACAACCAGTACTAATTGTATAACAATCAGCCTGGCTGTTCAAGAAATATCTATTTATTTTTCTCATTAATTATAATTGAATCTTCTGTTATTATAACTTTCCCCTGCTTTAAAAGTCTTCCTACAGCTCTCTTGAATGCATTCTTGCTCATATCAAAATGCTTCTTAATAATCTCCGGATCAGCTTTATCATTAAAACCAAGGCTTCCTCCGTTCTTAACAAGAGCATCATAGATTCTGACAGAATCTTCATCCATCTGAAGATATGCTTTCTGGTGGATACTTATAGTAAGCTTTCCATCCTCTCTTACCTTTATAACACGTCCGTAAACAACATCACCTATCTTTATATCATCTGACATTTCATTGCGTGTTATAAAACCATAATATGCATCATCTATGGCAACATATATTCCATGATCTGGCTTTATTCCAATAACTGTGCCGCTTACAGCACTGTCCTTGACATACTTATCTGTTGTTGTAAGATATCTGCTCACCTTCATCGTTGCAGCAAGTCTGTTACTTCTGTCTATGTATAAAGCTACAAGATATTCCTCTCCCTGGTTGACATGTGTTGTCTGTTCTTTATATGGAAGCAGTATGTTCTTCTCTAATCCCCAGTCAAGAAATGCACCTATATTACTTACCTCACACACCTTAAGCCTTGCAAGTCCGCCAAGTTGTACTTTAGGCTTGTTTGTTGTGGCTATAAGTCTGTCGCTTGAATCTTTGTATATAAATACGGTGAGTGCATCACCTATTTCTATATCTTCTGGCACCTGCTTTTTAGGAAGTAAAACTTTATCATCTTCTGTACCAAGATATACACCAAAATCTGTTTTCTTAATAACATTAAGACATTGTGTTTTTCCCAGCTGTATCATGTGAGTGGCTCCTTTCTATTCTATCTTTATATAGCTTCTTCGTTTATTATTTTACTGTTTAAGTATCTGTGCAAAAAAAATCCCTCGCTTAATAGCGAGGGTTAGCTGGGCTTGAGGGATTCGAACCCCCGAAATGCTGGAATCAGAATCCAGTGCCTTACCACTTGGCGAAAGCCCAATATCGTGACAACAAAATGAATTATATACTATGTTTTAAAATAATGCAAGTACTTTTTTTAATTTTTTTTAAATTTTTTCGATTTTTTTCAACATGGTATTTCATAAAAGGAAAATACTATCTTCTGACTATTCTTACTGTACCATCTTTATCAGTTCCAAGATTAGGGGAATCAACAAAAAACTTATATTTATCAAGCACGGTATCTTTCTTCATATCATAAAGTGCCTTATCTATATTAATATCCTCATAGTCCTTTGTTGCACCTTCAAGATTAAACCTGCTATCCTTCCTGAAATCAAATATAAAATCAGATGGTTCTGAATGCTTAGGTGCCTGATTAGTAAATAAACCGCCCTGCTGTGATTCATTTGCTTCTAATTCTTTGTCTGCCTGCAATGTACCAGCAGTTCCTGTCATATCTGACACTGTATCATTATATGAATCATTGTATGTATTAGCTTTGCTGACATCATATGTTCCATAACGGGCATATCCTGAAACTAACATATAGCTGCACCCCTTTCATTACCTATACTGCTTTTCGCATACATGATATCGGTTTGGGTCATACATTACTTAACCATATTCCGATATATTTTTATATATATATTTCAAATTGCCAAATATATTACCATTGTTATCCAGAAACTGCATACAACATACAAAACATATAAAATATATAAAAAGAAATTTTAAGAAAGACTCTCACTTCTTATTACTGGAAATCCTTCTTTATAATCTTTTATTATAAATGGATGTCTTCTGGCATATTCATATATGCTGTCACCAAGTCTGCCACAAACCAGCTCTTTCAGCTCCACAGAAGGTTCTTTTCCAAGTGCAGCACACGTTGGTGTAAATGCAATAACCAGTTTATCATCCTTTTTCATAATTCTAAGAGGCCATATTTTACAGTCAAAAGGCTTGTCCTCATCAGATAATATGCAGCCTTTATGCACATCAAGATAATCACAGGCTGCTTCTTCCTCCTGATTATCTGTTTTATATTTATGTTCGAGCTTCATCTGTCCACAATCATCATACATTCTGAACTCTGATATAACATTATATTCATTGGCATGTGATAATTTTTCACACTCATCCTTTGGAAAAAGAGGTGTTTCCCATAGACTGCATCTTCTAAATGAACAACAGAATCTGCACTTTGCACATGACTCTTTTGATAGTACCTTTGAAAGCATTATAATCCTCCATTCTTGTGCACGCTGCATTTATAACCATATACACTGCTATATTCAGTACTTTTTAGCTATATTCAGCACTTTTCAGCTGCACTGTATTTTTTTAACATTATTTTAGGATGATATGATTCCTTTGCTTTCCGCAATCCAGGAATATTTATATCTTCCTCTCTGTTTATATACATTACATTTTTTAAAGCTTCCGCATGCATCTGGTTTATGGCTGCATAACCTCCAGCAGCAGCATATTCGCCAATACATTTTTCGAAATGTATATCAACTGTATCATCATTTATATAGGAAGCTATCGTCATAGCAGCTGGAACATCATTGACATATAATATTCCACCTGTCAGTGCAAGGTCATCAAAATGAAGTAATGCCTCTTTTATAGCTGAATACTCCATATTTATTGAAGCATCCCCATCTTTGATATGTTCCTTATACCAGTTATCTTCTATTATAACAGCATCCTCTATATTGCCTGCACCAATCTCACTATATCTTATGTTATTATAAGTTCTTTTAAACTTTGATAAGTGGTTTTTCTTTTTATGATAGGCTCTTCCTGACAATGTTGCCAGCTCCTGCTGTCCATATATATAATCGCTGTCGCCATCATCTTTTTTATATTCAAGTATATTCCCATACACAGCATCAAGCACTTCCTTTTGTTCTTCCGTCACAAAACAAAATTCAAGTTTTCTGTTATTTTCCAGTGCATCCTGTCTTATTGCTTCCAGTGCTTTATCTGTTTTTCCATGTCCAAGAGGAAATGTATAACCATGTCTGCTTCCATATCCCTCATAATATCTTATGAGAAAATCTTTATAAAATGACACTTTTGTATTATATTTTGATTTTAACAGATATATATTTGCAAATGATGCATCACTTCCCATATATCCAGATTCTTTTACACATTTACTTATCCAGGCACAATCCTTTAATTGTGGCTCACTAAATACCAGCATACACACCTCCCATTCCAACATATTTTGAAATAATACCACAGACTATTTCTTATCTCAACCTTCATTAAATAAACACATAATAAAATTTATCTAAAATCAGTTAATCATAGTTGATATATAATTATTATTATTCTAAAATATGATATAAATGTCTGATGTATAATAAGACATATATAACATCGAAAGGAGCGGCTTTATAAAGCCACCATATTATTATGAACAAAAAAAATATAATACTCATACTGATTGGGATTTTTCTTATTTCCCTCAGATTCAATGTAACATTTGGACATATCAATATTGATATAACTAACGATTGTGTGGGTTTTCTTCTGATTGTACTTGGTGCTGTACACATGATGCATCGTAACTCACTTTTCAAAAAAGCTGGTATCGTGTCAATCGCCGGACTTATCGCATCAATCGCTGCACAGGTTATAAACTTTATTAACTGGCAGGATGCCGCAGACACTATGCTGTCCATATCTATGGGAATAACTGTTATATTTGCAATATATTATACTTACTATTTTACAGAAGCTCTCATTATGGAGGCAAATATCCAGGAAAAGTCTGCTGCCACACGTAACTTCCAGATGACATGGCTTATTCTTTCTGCTGCCATATTTGTACACTTTATGGCATTTGGAGCTTCTATTACATTATATTCAATACTTGTTGAAGCGGTAGTTGGAATATGCGCTATATATTATTGCTTTTCTGTTTACAGCTCAAGCAGACAGCTTTATGAAGATTAATATCAGACTAAGTATATGAAGTTTACCTGGTCATCAATACATAAAACAAGCTTCTTACTTACTTTATTAACAGCATTTTTAAATATGCTTTAGAATATTCACTTTTTACACTCAGAGGTTGACTTTATCGTAACAAAATGTTTACAATAAGCTTGTCAATCGGAAAGGAAGGGGAATAAAGATCATGAAAAAACTGGAAATCATCATCAGACCGGAACGACTTGACGACTTAAAGAATATACTTAACAGCAATGGTGCCCATGGCCTTATGATTACCAATATAATGGGATATGGTAGTCAGAAGGGACATAAGCAGGTATATAACGGAGTGGATTTTGGTGGCAATCTGCTGCCTAAGGTAAAAGTTGAATCTATTGTATCAGATGAAACATATGAAAACATTATAGACCAGATCATAGAAGAGATTAATACTGGTGTATATGGCGACGGAAAGATTTTCGTATATGAGGTTTCTGATGCAATCCGTATCCGTACCGGCGAACGTGGTAACGATGCATTATAATTTTATCAGCATGAAAGCATCAATGGAGATGGCATTAATCGTATTTTAATTGTACGATTAGTGGCATCTTTTTTTGTATATAACTTATGCTATCTGTATCCCATAACCATACAGATATATAGCTGCTTTTTTGCAGCATTCATACGACAATCCCCATATACGTATGAACATGCAGAATATCCTAATTCAATATATTCTGTAAATGCTGTGCTTATACGCACAAAAAAGATTCACAGTTCCTTACCCAGACTGTGAATCTTTTTATTATGCATTTATCTGTTTTTCACGCACCCATAAAGCCATGAATACTTCTAATCATAAGTCCTGCTTTTACACGCTTTAATCCATCTCATTAGTTTTATCAGCAGAATCATCACCCGTAAAATCTGTGTCCTCAATTCCAGCTGTATTTTCTACTGTATTTTCTACTGTATTTTCTGTTATATTTTCTACTATATTTTCTGATATATTTTCTGCTGCATTTTTTTCCGCCAGTTCAGCTGCCACTTTCTTCTCTTCTTCAACCAGCCCAGCCGCCGCTTTCTTCTCTTCTGCTGCTTCCTGGGCTCTCTGCTCGTTAGTATTCTCAAGTGATTTGAATATTCTTGTAAATATAAATGAGTCAATATACAAAACAAGTGGAATAGTTATAATATATGCTGTAAAGTACTGATATGAAAATATCATAAGTCCATATGTAGCAATCATCATAACTATCGTCTGTGGCAGATGATGGACACAAAGAATGAGTGAATTCTTTAATATTCTCAATGCTTTATCATCATATCTTGATAACATTGCAAATGCATAAAGTACTACACCAGCCCATACTATAGCACATCCAACTATAGCATACATAAATATAGTTCCTATCATAGAGCCGCTTCCTGTAAATGCCCAGTAAGCACACGCACGTATATCAAGAAACAATAATAAACCTGCAGCTGCAAGAATTATTTCTACTATAAGTCCCTGTAAAAAATTCTCTTTAAACGACTTTATAAAGTCTTTAAACACATAATTCTCTTCATCCTTAACAAGCTTCATTCCTGAGTAAAACGCTGCCGTAAGCGAGGCACCTATCGTTACAACAGGAATACAGAATATAAATGTAATAAGTGCAAGTATAAGAAAATCCCCCGCCTTTGTCAGTCCTTTAAACAACTTGCCATCTAATCCAAAACCTTTCATAATAATCCTCCATTCTTGCGCTGTTTCTTTGCGCATCTCAAGTTTGTGCGAAGCGCAAATCCTGCGTGTGAAAAATCTTATTTTTCACATTATATACCTTTCTTTAATTTTAATATAATGTAAATGGTCAGAAGAACAAAAGCCGTTTGTTCCTGTAGAATAAGACTTTTGAACCTGTGACATTGATGAGTGTCAGAATTCACTTCTGCACCCATATCTTAACATAAAACAAATAGACTATATCAGATTATACTTACATGTTGTATAAAAATCAAAGAAATTTTCATATATATTGATTAAATGTTTATAAAAGCTGTTTTTTTTAATGTTCTTGTATGATAAACTAACAAATGTTTACTTCATGCCTCACTAAACAGGCAGGCATGAATATAAGCATATATTTACATCCTGAAATAATAATGGAGGACTTATGGCCAAAGGACATTCTATCAATGATGAAATAAAAGAACAAAAAAAGAAATTCAAGGAGCTTTCCTTATCCGAAAAGTTCCAGTACATATGGGAATATTACAGACTTATTATAGCCGCTGTAATTGCTGTAATTCTTGTTATAGCCTCATTCATACATGCATATATACGAAACAATTATGATACAGTGTGCGATATAGCCGTCTGTGATGGAAAACTTACAGGCTATGATACAGATGATGATCTTCTTACAACCGGCTTTACTAACTATCTTGGTATTGATGGAAAAAAAGAACGCATTCATATTGACTACAGCTACACACTTGAAGAAAAATTCATGGATCAGGATCCACAGATAAGCAAAGAAAAAATATATGTGCTTTCCCAGACTAATAACCTTGACGGATATATATCTGAATACAAGGATATCGACCATTTCTGTTTTGATACAAGCTGTTTTTTCTATGATCTACGTGAATTGTTCTCAACAGATGAACTTGATGAGCTTTCTGAATACATTATATATCACACTCACAGTGATGGTGAAACTATTCCCGTTGCCATAGATTTATCAAATGCACCAGAAATCACCAAAACAGACCTCACCATGGATCAGCCATGTTACGGAATAGTACAATCTGCCAGACACCCGGAAAATGCTGCTGACTTCATAAGATATGTGTTTGATATGCATAAATAGTTGTTTCGCATACATTCTTAACGTACGGACGGCAGCATATATGAGAAAAGCAGCTGTGCATACATCAACGATGCCAGAAGCTTCAATTGGATATTTCTAAG
>ONZS01001225.1_pt1 | contig 15174 bp, 6 predicted proteins | sample 1670921 | NCBI WGS metagenome assembly ONZS01 (sample SAMN06348104, study PRJEB24527) | human gut metagenome | biome: human gut; feature: ankylosing spondylitis patient; material: feces | host: Homo sapiens | place: China | collected 2015-10 | reverse complement strand
TACTTTACCCAAAGAAGCTCTGAGTTTGAAGAAATCGAGGAACGGAAGCTTTTCACGCGTCCATTCATACTGAGTAGGCACCCATCCCAAAGCTACTGCCGGGAACCACCCGTAGCGGTTGCCTTTCTTGAATTGCTCGGAACCGGTATATCCTACATTGAATTCAAACATATAAGTATCCTTATAAGAATAAGTAGCACGAGCAGAAATAGCCTGATAACGTTTAGGAATGGAACGAATTCTTTCATCCAATGTGGTGTCGTCATCATCATTATTCAGATAAGAGTCTTTATTTTCCTGACGGTAGGCATTAAGTAATCCGGTCACACGATGGTCTTCGCCAAAGATTCTTTCGTAATTGATATTTCCTTCAAAATAATACTGACGGGCAATGCGGCGATAATCGCTGTAAGTCATATCAGTAGCACTCGATGTACGTTTAGAGATCAATGCTCCATTCTGCTTTCTTCCTGTGGCATAATATAAGTCCGGAGTCTTGGTACGATACTGGTCAAAGTAGCCGGTATAGTTAAATGAGAATACGCCTCTTGCAGACAGTCCTTTTGTGATGAAATCCAACTTCTGATTCAGACTGGCATTCATACGGGTGGCCTGTGTTTCACTGATCTTATACCCTGTATAGTTCAACTGTACATAAGGAGAAACCTCATCCGAGTTTCTACCAAATGATGGAAGAGTACCATTGGAGTATTTCACCGGAACGATTGTTGCCGGAAGATTAGCTTGCGCCGACCATAATGCATTGTTATTATCACCATATCCCGGAGAATTACGTTTAGTGATAATCGTTTCCATATTCAAAGAGAGTAGAGTTGTTTTAGTCATATTGGCGTCTACGTTCGCTCTGAAATTATATTGATGGTAATCCACATTAGTATTATGTTTACTTACCGACTTATCTTGTTTGAAAACAGCTCCCTGGTTCATGATACCCATACTTACATAATAACGTGCATTGGTACCACCACCAGAAAGACTCAGGTGATGTTGATTGTCAATCACATAGTCATTCAGAATCACATCTCTCCAATTCACATTCGGATAAAGATCCGGATCGAGACCGGAACGGAACAGTTGGATTTCAGAATTAGTATAAATCGGATTCTTACCTCTGACAACACGTGCTTCATTAGCAAGGTTTGCATAGCCCACTGCATCTACATACTCCGGCATGCGGGGAGAATAGGAATATGTGGCATTTGTCTTGAAGTTAACAGTTAACTTACCGGCTTTACCTCTCTTGGTAGTTACAATTACTACGCCATTGGCACCACGCACACCATATACGGCAGTTGCCGAAGCATCTTTCAAAACTGAGAAACTTTCAATATCTGCAGGGTCGAGTGTATTCAAGTCACCTTCTACACCATCAATCAAGATCAGTGCCGAAGCATTTGCCCCAAACGTACTGATACCGCGTACCCAAAATTCAGAGAAGTTATTGCCCGGCTCACCACTACGAGTCACACCAATGATGCCCGGCACACGACCTTGAAGCATATTGGATACAGAAGTGGCGGGAACCTGCAACTGTGCCGGATCAACAGAAGTAATAGCTCCCACAACAGAAACTTTACGCTGTGAACCACGACCTACTACCACTACTTCATCCAAACTACTGATACTTTGTTTCAAGACAATAGTCTCACGCTCTTTAGATTCGGTTACTTTCACTTCTTTATTCTCAAAACCTACATAGGAAAACACAACGGTAGATTTAGGAGGAATATTGTTTAAGCGGAACTTTCCGTCCAAGTCGGTGATTACTCCAATAGATGTCCCTTTCACAGCAACACTCACGCCTATGAGTTCCAATCCGTCTTCACCGATGACAGTACCGGAATATGTCAACCCTCCCTGAGCGTATGCCATAGAAGAAAAGAGACTGCATACTATAAATAAGATGCTTATTATTTTTTTCATGATTAAATTCTGATTAATGTGTTTATTCTATTGAATACTTTCTTAATGCCGGCTCGTAGCGCATAGCAATCCAGTAACCACCATTCCCGTCATAGCTAATATCTTGAGGTCCATTAAATAAAGCAATATCAGGTGAACCATCATCGGTTCCATGTACAGTGGATGTACCCAATACAGTAGTTACATATCTTTTCTCCATATTCTCATCATAAGCGATTTTACGTATTACGTGACTATTATCCCCCTGACAAACGAAAATATTACCATCTTCATCTATTGTAAGACCACGTAAATACTGGAATTTTGCTTCATCAGCCAAAAAACCGTCTGTAGTTCCTGTATTATTCTGGTTAATCTGCTCGTAAGCATGTGTACCATCTTCTTTTACCCAAACTTTCAGAATCTTATTTTTATCAGTAGTTACATAGAAACAATCTTCAAAAGCACTATAAGCGATGTAAGCGAAAGGACCGCCACTAAAATCATTATGTTCAAACAAAATCTCATTATTAGTTGGATTATCGACTTCAATACGTCCTAAACGACCTCTTGCTGTAACATAATACAACCATTTATTGTCGCCATCCAAAGCGACAGCCCAAAGGTCAGTACCTGAACTGATATCACAAAGCCGAGAAGGAACCCATGCCTGCGATTTCTTATAGACATAAACGGTATTAGCACCATTAATGGTAGCACCATAAGCCAATGTTTTATCATTAGATATCGCCACTTTCCCAACGACAGGTCCATTCTGTATAGTAATCACAGCATCTTCGTCTATGGAGACATAACGTACACTATTATTTTCCCATGCCTGACCTACAATACCTGACTGCTCATCAATGCAAGCAACACCAAACATCTGCCCAAAAGTTGCCTCAGCCAGACTTCCATCTTTACCGGCACCATCAGCTCGTACAAAATCACCGGCAATAGTAGATACATTCTCAGACACAGAATATTTAAAAGTCTCATCAGCCACCACAGTCTGATCATTCACCTTAACCGTAATCTTATTGAAACCTTCTGCCTGACGTGGCGCCATACAATAAATCGTAGTATTATCTACTCCCACTACGGCAGCCTTGTTCTCCTTTTCCATATTATCTGTGAATAATACGGTTACCACAGATTTGTCATTTCCAAAGTTATTACCTATAATAATCACTTTCTCTGCTACCCGACCGGTATCCGGCGTAAAATAGTCAATAGTGACAGGTTTGTTCGGGTCATAGGAATCCGTACCTGATTCCTTGTTGTCATTACAGCACATCAGCACCAACGACAAAAACCCTAATAAGGGAAGAAATAGTCTTTTCATAACGTTTTTCTTTTTACATATTAAATTATTGGTTCACTAAAAATTCTTTATTGGCATATCAGCGTTATAAACGCAGGAAGATAAAACAGCACATATAATCAGGAAAAAGACATCGATTGACGAATGACTTTAGTTTTTTAAAGATTATATTAGTTTTCATTTTCATAATATTAGTTTATTTCGTTGTTATCTACAGCAAAGATACGAATGAGTGTAGATTTTACATTATAAAAATCATTCAAAAAACGTAGAGAATCATTCATAAACGATTTACACACGTTGGCTGCAAGAAACACAACTCCTTTCTTCCTCTTTAGCAGGACTTTATATGAATATGAATAATATAGATCGAGTTTAATAATCTATAGAGTAGATATTCAATGATGACGGACTACCTTTATACAATGTCTCTACATTTATTATTAACGGCGCCGAATTATCGGAATTATAGCATCGAATGACTGCTTCACCCTTTTCATTCGTTTTCACATTCGGATTCCAGTATAGTGTGCGGCGAGAATCTTCCGTATAGAGAGGAGCGCCATCAGGATAAGCTGGTGAATAAAATTCCAAGGGCTCATTATATCCTTGTATATAGGTATGACGAATCCCCCGCCGGGCTTTATAAGTTTTGTTCGGGTCCCAGTCATCAATCGTAGTGATGGAGCAAACTACTACTGACGATTTCTGCAACGGACCTTTCTTCATAGTCTTTCTATCTTTCTCACCCCAAAGTGCATCTGGTCCGGAATCCGCACCTATAGCATCCTGCAAAGACAAATCACTCAAATCTCCATCCTGCCAGCGACCACTCCAAAAATTATTTGCTGTAAATTTCGTCACTCTATTACTCTGCTTGTTCATCACAAAAACAGATTCCCCCCCTGCCTGATCATAATAAAGCATGATAGATTTAATAGCATCCACATCTTTGTCCAACACATAATCCGTTTTACCATAAGATAAAACCCCGCCGTTGACTATAAATAAAACTCTTGAGTTATTATAGTGCAGGCTCAGCGAATCACTCAATCTGAAATTAGGATTTAATTCCTTCAACAGCATAGGCAGATTGTACACCGCTTCTCCTTTATCACGCATTTTATCTACCACCTGCGTTATATTATAATAACCCAGAATCTCTTTTTCAAAGCGTTCAGTTTGCTTCAATAACAAGTTCAGACGCTTGGCGTTCACCACCACTTCATCCAGCAAATGATGATCCGGTCCGAATACAGAATCTTTATAAGCCAACAACTGTTTCAAATCACCCGCCTCTTTCCATTCCGGATTCAGCTCATAATAATCAAGCTTCCGTAAGGAAGGCTCAAAAAAATTACGGAACAACTTCACGACTGCCTGCTTGTTCCACTTCTTTCCCTCGTTCCGTGTCTGTATGAGAGCATCCATAGAACCGCTAAAACCATCTACCGGCGCACTAAAATACCCCAATGAATCCGTTTTTGTCATACCTGCAATAGAGACCGAATCCCTGCGCGCAAGAATACTCACCCCGACATTCCGTAACGCCTTACCGAAATAAGATTCGACCTGTCCATACAGGGTCAGCGAGGTCTCCGGAAGATACCGAGGCAAGAAAGGACGTTTACCTATCAGTCGGGAAAGGTCATACTTCCGCCAGCCACGTACCAACAGAAGGACATCCAACATTTTGAAACGTTCGGCAGACTGGTTCTCAAAATAAAAACCGGGTTGATGAATATAGCCTTTCAGATCGGAGACAAGCAACAAATCCGTATAAATGGAATGATCGTATTCCCGAAAATCAGACTCTACACCGTTGCGGATAGATACAGAAAGATTGGCCTGTACCGGACGATTCAGATGATCTCTCACTTTAATCCGGCAAGTCACCGGCTCAAAAGGACGATACAGGGCGTGATCCGTTTTACAGGCAAGGAGCATGGAAGAACGCGGCATCACATAACAAAAACGCTCGCATAACGTTTCCCCTTTCAGATTGACCAGAGATATCTGTTGCACTCCGGGCGGTAGTTCTTTAGTCGAAATCCGGAATTGGCAGTTCAATTCATCTTCAAAGTCCAGTGTCATACATTTGTAAGGTCGCCCCTGAGAAGATACAAAAACAGCCAGTGTGTCTTTCATTGCCTGTGAACTGCGGGCTACAGTGATATCCAACATTTCCCGCCGGTTATCGATTCGGAGTACATATCCTTGTGGAAGAGCTTCCGGAAGGTCAAACTGATAAGTGGAGCCTTCATAATCAATTTTTGCCACACCCGCCTTTTCTTCGGGCTTATACTCAAAGTAACCCATCCCGTCATGCAATGAACGGATATGCGCCAGTTCTTCACCACTCGGCAAAACCACTGTTCCCTCTACATCAGCAGCTCCTTTGTCACGGCTGGTGGCTTCAAAAGCTACAATCGAAGATATGCCTTTAACCAGTTGTCCACCCTCCGGAAAAAAGCGGACTGTAAACTTCTTCTCTTTATCCTTCGGCCTCTGTTTCATCGAAGCGTCCATACGATAGGTAGCTATACTCCGAGGAGTCTCTTCATCGCTCAGCCGTTTCCGATAGACGGGTAATACACGGGAAAAACAGGAAGGGTTATCAAAAGCAAGCATCCACTTTGTATAGGCACGCATTTCATAATAACCGGTAAAGAAGGTATTGTTCAAAATGATTTGTCCCGTTCCCTCCCCATCCGTAAGCTGAATAATTTGCCGCTCTACGACATTTCCCAACTGGTCCAGTAATTCTACATACAAAGGTTTGCTGATCGTCGTCGGTAAGTTTTGTTCAGCCGTCACTACATACGCTTTGAACCAAATCGTATCACCAAGGTAATAACTTGCATTATCCAAATGAAGACTCACTTTCTCGCGAGGGTACGCATCTGCGAAGTTCTGCGCATAACGGAAATATCGGGAAAAGATTGTATCGGATGACTGCGCATAAACGTTCGCTGTACACAAGATGAACAGAGTGGTAATAAAAAATGCCTTCCAGCTTTTATCATGTTCGTGTAAAGAATCAGATTCCATTTTCTGCAAGTATTAGATTCGGTTATTTGATTGATTGCAAAATTACAGTTGTTTTATTTTATTCGCTGTAAAAATCATGCAGAAAGGGTAGAAAATCATGCAATGAATCATTTGTCTATACTAAATACAAGATTTATTTGTACTTTTGAGAGTGAATATCAAGGAATACATAATATCTGAAACGATGAAAACATACATTGCGGCTTTCTTCCTCCTGCTATCCGCCACATTTGTGGCAGCCCACCCTTACCTCATCCAAAGATTGGGAATAGAACAAGGCTTATCCAACAATTATGTATTGAGTATCACGCAGGACAAGCAGGGATTTCTGTGGTTCGCCACCGAAGAAGGGCTGAATAAGTTTGACGGAACCCGCTTTATCACCTACTATAAAGAGGAGCAATCTTCTTCTGTTCAAAGCATTACCGGCAACGAACTCAATGAAGTGTACGCCGATCCCGTGCAGCCTGTTATCTGGATAGCCACCCAGCGGGCAGGACTCAACGCTTATAATTACGAGACACAAAGTTTCAGCGTCTACCAATATAATCCGGAAGACCCGCAAAGTCTGATAACGAACGATGTCACTCACATTACCTCATCCGTACAAGCCGGCAAAGGGTTATGGGTATGTACTTATTACAGAGGTATAGAGTATCTGGACATCGCTACCGGGAAATTCACTCATTATAACAAAAGCACAGTACCCGCCCTTCCCTCTGAGCAGACCTGGACAGCCACGGAGGCTGAGGATGGCAAACTATACATCGGACACGTAGAAGGCGGGTTGAGCATCCTCTCCCTGAATGACAAATCCGTGAAGCACTTCGTCCATGATCCTCAAAACCCGAACAGCCTTCCGGGGAACGATGTGCGTTGTATCTATAAAGATACCAACGGAAATATATGGATCGGAACCAGCAAAGGACTAGCCCTGTTCAATGCCAATACAGAAACATTTACCAACTTTCATAACAACCCGGGGAATATTCACGGAGCATTGTCAAGCTATATCTTCTCCATCAAACAACTCAAAGACAACAAACTCTGGATTGCAACAGAACTGAACGGAATCATGATACTGGACTTACAGCAAAATCAGTTTCTGCTGCCCGAACAAATACGCTTTGAGTTTATCCGCGAAGGGGACAATAACTACAGTTTGTCCAACGCCAGCGCACGGTATATCTTTCAAGACTCTTTTAATAATATCTGGATAGGGACTTGGGGAGGAGGAATCAATTTTATCAGCAATGCTCCTCCCGCATTCCATACATGGAGCTATTCACCCACCCAAATGAATGAAAGTTCGCTGAGCAACAAAGTCGTTAGCAGCGTCTGCGATGACGGACAAGGAAAATTGTGGATAGGAACTGACGGAGGAGGTATTAACGTATTCGAAAACGGAAAACGGGTGGCCATTTACAATAAAGAAAACAGAGAACTCCTGTCCAACTCAGTGCTTTGTTCGCTGAAAGACTCGGAAGGCAACCTATGGTTCGGCACCTATCTGGGCAACATCAGCTATTACAATACAAGACTGAAGAAGTTTCAGATCATCGAACTGGAAAAGAATCAGCTTCTCGACGTACGCGTCTTCTATGAAGACAAGAATAAAAAGATATGGATAGGAACTCACGCAGGGGTGTTCGTTGTAGACCTTGCCAGCAAGAAGGTGATTCATCATTATGACACCTCCAACAGCCAGTTGCTGGAAAACTTTGTACGCAGCATTGCCCAAGACAGTGAAGGACGTTTCTGGATAGGAACTTTCGGAGGAGGAGTCGGGATATATACGCCGGATATGCAACTGGTCAGGAAGTTCAACCAATACGAAGGTTTTTGTTCCAATACGATTAATCAGATATACCGGAGCAGCAAAGGTCAGATGTGGCTTGCCACCGGTGAGGGGCTGGTATGTTTTCCTTCGGCCCGCAATTTTGACTATCAGGTTTTTCAAAGAAAAGAAGGACTGCCCAATACACATATAAGAGCTATCAGTGAAGATAAGAACGGCAACATCTGGGCAAGTACCAATACCGGCATCAGTTGCTATATCACCTCTAAAAAATGTTTCTATACCTACGATCACTCCAACAACATCCCACAAGGAAGTTTCATCAGCGGATGCGTTACCAAAGATCATAACGGGCTCATCTATTTCGGCTCTATCAACGGATTGTGTTTCTTCAACCCCGATATTGCCATAAACAGTCCGCAGATTCCTCCTGTGGTTATCACTAAAGTGAGAATTCCCGGACGACTCACAAGTCGGGAGAAGAACGAAACCGCTATTCCCATTTCCGAAGGAGAGATAGAATTGACTCATGAACAAAATAGTTTTAATCTTACTTTCAACGTACAGGACTATTCACTGGCCAACCAAGTGGAATATGCCTATATGCTGAAAGGACTTGAAAACTCATGGTATACGATCAACGAGCAAAACAGCGTCACCTTCCGCAATATTCCTCCCGGCAAGTATGAGTTTCTGGTAAAAGCCCGCCTGCACAATCAGGACTGGTCGGAGGACACGACATCTCTCAGGATACATATTAACCCTCCTCTCTGGCTGACATGGTGGGCAAAACTTATTTATATTCTGATCACTATCAGCATTATTTATACTATTATCCATGCCTATAAGAAGAAAATAGACCTCGAAAGCCTCTATACGCTGGAAAAGAAAAACCACGAACAAGAACAAGAATTGAATCAGGAACGCTTGCGATTCTATACTAACATCACTCATGAGCTGCGCACACCACTGACCCTGATCCTCGGTCCGCTGGAAGATATGCAGAAAGACACGTCACTGCCGACCAGACAGGTGCAGAAACTTTCTGTCATCCACCTGAGTGCCCTCCGGCTGCTCAACCTGATCAATCAGATTCTTGAGTTCCGGAAAACGGAAACGCAGAACAAAAAGCTATGTGTTTGTAAAGGCAACATTGCGCCCCTGATTCATGAAATCGGACTCAAATACAAAGAACTCAACCAAAAGAAAGCGATTGACTTTCAGATTCAAATAGAAAAAGAAGAAATGCCTCTGTTCTTTGACAAAGAAATCATCACCATTATCCTCGATAATCTGATTTCCAATGCCATCAAATATACGGAACAGGGAAAAATAACCTTGAGCTTGTATCCCACCACACGAAACGGGGTCACTTATACGGAGATTAAAGTCAGTGATACGGGATACGGAATCTCTGCGGAAGCCTTGCCTCATGTTTTCGACCGTTACTATCAGGAAAGCGGCAAGCATCAGGCATCCGGCACAGGTATCGGACTGGCTTTAGTCCGAAATCTTGTAGAACTGCACGAAGGCGAAATCCGGGTGGAAAGCATACAGAACGAAGGAAGTACTTTCTATATCAGTTTATTAACAGATAATATCTACCCCAACGCTTTGCATGGAGACTCTACGAAGCAAACAGAGGAGGAAATGATATCAGAAGCTGTTCCGGAAGATTCTCAAAATACGGAACCGGAAACGAGCAAGCCTATCCTGCTGATTGTAGAAGACAATGAAGATATACAGAAATACATCGCCGAATCTTTCTCCGAATCTTTCGAAGTAATCACAGGCAGCAACGGTGAGGAAGGGAAACAGCAGGCTCTCAACCGTATTCCCGATATTATAGTAAGCGATATCATGATGCCGGTAATGGATGGCATCACGCTATGCCGTCAACTAAAAGAGGATGTGCGTACCAGCCACATCCCTGTCATCCTGTTAACGGCCAAAGATTCATTGCAGGATAAAGAAGAAGGATACGAAGTGGGAGCGGATTCTTATCTGACCAAGCCTTTCAGTGCTTCACTGCTGCGAAGCCGCATCAACAATCTGCTTGATTCGAGAAAGAAACTGATTGCTCAATTCCAGCAGACCGGAACGAGTCATAACCCCAATTCTCATTTGGATGAAAAGCGTTCCATAATCACCGAAGCGCTCAGCAAACTGGATAACGAATTCATTGAGAAAATCACGCAATTGGTTGAGGACAACCTTTCTTCGGAGAAGATCGACATCACTTATCTGTCCGACAAGATGTGCATGAGCGGTTCTACGCTCTACCGGAAAATGAAAGCACTGACCGGACTTTCTACGAACGAGTACATCCGGAAAGTAAAAATGCAGAATGCGGAACGGTTACTCCTCGAAGGAAAATATAATATCTCGGAAATAGCCTATAAAATAGGAATGAACAGTACAGGCTACTTCCGTCAATGTTTTAAGGATGAGTTTGGTGTCTCTCCTTCAGATTATCTGAAGCAGTTCACCTCCCCAACTCCTCCACCATCGTCTTAAACAACGATCTGCTGTCATTCAGCGGCATATCCGTAGCCAAGTCCCAGCTCATCATTCCTTTGAGCTGCTGGTCCATCGCATAACGTGTCTTGGCACGGATATTATTTTGCCCGTCAAAGACATACACGTCTCCTTTATAGGTTACTTCGTTTTGTGCCGGCCCCGTAATCAGCCCGTCCTGCACAAAACTGAAGTAAGCCTCAGTCTTCTTTGAGCCATCTTTTGTCACGCCATAGAAAGGAACGCCTGCCACCAGCTTTTCCTTTGGAATGCCATAAGCCAACGCCATCTGTATATCCGAACAGTATTTCTCCATCGGGAAGCGAACCGGCGAAGGACCGTAACACTGATAAGAAATGAAATCGACCGCAGCAATCGCCTCTTTACTAATCTTATAACACACAGGATGCAGGGATACGCTGAACACATATTTATCTCCCAATACCTCTCTCATCTTCAGAATAGCCAGACTGTAATCTTCATACTCTTTTTCAGTCTCCGCCCATTCAAAATCCAGATCGATGCCATCGAGCTTATTCTTTTCCAGTATCTTCTTTATGTTTTTGGCAAATGCAACACGGGCCGCCTCATCTGCAACCATCGCTTTCCACTCGCCACTGGCAGCGCCCAGACGAAGTTTTGTCTTTGTTCCTTTCACATCCGCACGGACAGACTTTATCAATTCCTCCCAACTAGTCACTCCTTTCCCATTCTCAAAGATACGGGGATTCTCAAACGAAAGCGACCCGTCTTTATTGGGACGGACGTTCAGAAAAATCAGATCATCACTCGCCCTTAAACTCTCGGCAGAAATACGTCCGCGATTGTAGAAATTACCCCGTACATACGAACTAATGAAGCAGTTTTGTTGCGCATACAACGATAATCCGACAAACAAGAGAAGGAAAAATACAATTTTTCTTGGTAGTAGCATAATAATTGATAATTAATGGGTTTTGATCGCAAAAGTAGGTACAGGCAAAGAAAACAAATGTTCAAAAATCACTATAATACTTCCAAAAATCAACATAAAGTTTCTTATTGAGAGATGTAAAACAAAAACATCCTTTTAAAAAGGGAATTAAGTGTTTTACCGGAATCAATTACATTAAATCGCAAAAGTTTTCCGGATTATAATACAAAGTGAATAACAATCACTATCTTTAGGCATAAAATCAGTTCATATGATCATTTATCTACATGAAAGCAACCGTCTAACTTAGACTGACTTTTGAAGAAATGCAACATCTATACGTATATGAATAAACTCGTACTTACCGGTCTGCTGGCAGCCGGAACCATGACGCACCTGCAAGGCGCTCAACCTGCCGGACAACGCCCCAACATCCTTTTTATCCTGAGTGACGACCACACCTCCCAAGCCTGGGGCATCTATGGCGGAGTACTGGCAGAATATGCCCACAACGCCAACATCCGCCGGCTGGCAAAAGAAGGGGTAGTGCTCGACAACTGTTTCTGCACCAACTCTATCTCAGCACCCAGCCGTGCCAGTATCCTCACCGGTCTATACAGTCACCGGAACAGACTGTACACCCTTGCGGACTCACTGGACACCTCCATCCCCACCCTTGCCACCCTGCTACAAGCCAACGGATACCACACCGGACTCGTCGGCAAATGGCATATCCAGTCGCAACCGCAAGGATTCGACTACTACTCCATCTTCTACGATCAAGGCGAATACCGTGACCCGACTTTCATAGAGAGCACCGACCCGTGGCCCGGCAACCACCAGTTCGGCGAACGGGTGCTCGGCTTCTCCACCGACCTCGTCACCGAGAAAGCCATCCGATGGATGAAAGAGCAGGACGGCAATCAACCCTTCCTGATGTGCTGCCATTTCAAAGCAACGCACGAACCCTACGACTACCCGATACGCATGGAGCATCTCTACGACGGTGTCACCTTCCCCGAACCCGAAAACCTGCTGGACTGGGGACCGGAAACCAACGGCCGTTCTTTCAAAGGACAGACACTGGAAGAACTGGAACGCCGCTGGCGCATCGCATCACAGGATCCCGACAAGTGGTGGTGCCGCTACCCCGGACTGCCGTTCAGCACCGAAGGGATGCAACGGACAGCCGCCAGACGTGCTTCCTACCAAAAGTTTATCCGTGACTACCTCCGTTGTGGCGCTACCGTCGACGACAACATCGGCAAACTCCTGAAAGCTCTGGACGAAATGAATATCGCCGACAATACCATCGTCATCTACGTCTCCGACCAAGGCTATTTCCTAGGCGAACACGGCTTCTTCGACAAACGGATGTTTTATGAAGAATCGGCTCGTATGCCTTTCGTTATCCGTTATCCGAATAAGGTCCCCGCAGGAAAACGTCTGGATGATCTGATACTGAATGTCGATTTCGCACCGACGCTGGCAGAATTTGCCGGAGTAAAGATGGAGAATGTGCAAGGAGACAGCTTCGTCAGCAACCTGGAAGGCAACACGCCGACCGACTGGCGAAAAGAAATCTACTATCGCTACTGGACCAATCACGCTATTCGTCCCGCACACTTCGCCATCCGGTCAGACCGTTACAAGCTGATCTTCTATTATGCCCGAAATCTGGACATGACTGATACGGAGAACTTCGACTTTACTCCGTCATGGGACTTCTATGACTTGCAGAACGATCCGCACGAGAATCATAATGCATACAACGATCCGAAATATGCACCTGTCATCAAACAGATGAAGAAGGACTTATTGAGACTTCGCAAAGAAACCGGAGATACGGACGGGAAATATCCGGAAATGCAGGAACTGCTTGAAAAATACTATAATAAGTAAGTGACTGGTACGGAAACTGAACTGTCGCATTTATAACTTGAACTTAGGCAGCTGCTACAAGTGAAAAAGATAGCAGTTTTGCCCTAACGCTCTCATTATTCGCGTGTATCCCTTTATTCATCGGCATTTCAAGCATTACAGCAAGTATGGTGGCAGAGTGAGAGCAAAGGTTTGCTCTCACTCTGCCACCACGGCATATAGGTCGTTTATCCTACATTATACTTTGATTTACTGGGTATTAACATCTGACGCGTCAGCTATTAACGATTGTCATGTCAGCTATTAATAATTGAGAAATCAGGTATTAACAGCTGAGAAGTCATCCATTATTGACTGAAAAATGAAATAATACCTTTCGAACGGACAGGTCAATCAGAGCAACTTATGCGGTCAAGTGAGTTGAATCGAGCTGTCATATGAACGAAATCGACAGTTGTTCCAAGAAGTTTCATTACTTGAAACAGTTTGTTTCATGCCTTGAAACACTTGGTTTCAACAGGTGGAACTAATGATGAAACTACTTGTTCTGAATATATCATGTAAAGGGATGAAGAAAATGCTGCAGATGGCAGATAAAAATGTATTAATGTATTAAAGAACGCCATTCAGGAGTCCGTGAAACTTCAAAGTTGTGCAAACAAAACCAATAAAGACAATCATATCCCCGTTTCTGCTAAAACATAATGGAAGAAAGAATTTTATTTTCACAAAAAACGACTATCTTTGTCCCTGTAGACAACGATTCACGGATAAAACCCATGTCAAAAGACTCACTTTGTGCTCAACATACAGATTGCTCAGGATGCCCCAAAGCGATGGAAAGTACTCTTATTCACAGAAATCTGCTCAGAGGGCAGCATATTCCGAAGGATAAGTGCACGCAAAACTGCATGCTCTTTATGATCGAGGGCGAATTGCTGATCAACAGTGACGAACATCCCGGAACGACACTACACGAGAAACAGTTTATCCTGCAAGCCATCGGCTCAAAATACGAGATACTGGCACTGACGGACGTATCATACATCCTTTTCTGGTTCAACGAACTGCCGTTGCTATGCGAAAACCGCTACCGTGAAATCATCGACCAGGCAGAAGGCCCGCTGACCTACACCCCAATGGTGATGAACCCGCGCCTGTTCTATCTCATCAACGACGTAGCCGCATACCTTGACGAGTCGACTCCCGCCTGCGGCAAATATATCGACCTGAAATGTCAGGAGATGGTGTATATGATCACCAATTACTATCCCCTGCCCCAGTTGAGGGCTTTCTTCTACCCGATCAGCACCTATACGGAAAGTTTCCAATACTTTGTCATGCAGAATTACAGCAAAGCAAAGAACGTCGAAGAATTCGCACATCTGGGAGGCTATAACACCACCACCTTCCGCCGTCTCTTCCGAAACTTATACGGCGTGCCCGTCTACGAATGGATGCTGGAGAAAAAACGGGAAGGCATCCTCGAAGACCTACAGCACTCTAATATGCGGATTACAGAGATTTGCAACCGGTATGGTTTCGACTCGCTGTCCCACCTTGCACACTTCTGCAAAGACTCCTTCGGAGACACCCCGCGCGCCTTGCGCAAGAAAGCGGCCAATGGCGAAAAAATCGGAAAGATCACCGATTAAGGAATTATTTCTTTAATTCTTTGGTCAATCAATCTATTTCCCCTATTTTTGCAGTCTGTAAGAGGTGTAAAACGTCGAAATTTTAGTTCTAACAATTAAATAATTTAAATTC
>ONZS01001210.1_pt1 | contig 15341 bp, 9 predicted proteins | sample 1670921 | NCBI WGS metagenome assembly ONZS01 (sample SAMN06348104, study PRJEB24527) | human gut metagenome | biome: human gut; feature: ankylosing spondylitis patient; material: feces | host: Homo sapiens | place: China | collected 2015-10 | reverse complement strand
CTCGAAGGTGATCGGCAACCAGTACGCGACGCTCGAGCCGGGCGACGACTACGCCTCGAAGATCTCCCCGTGCCGCACGTTCGTCTTCCTACACGAACTCGAGCCGCTCATGAAGATGAACCTCATCAAGGGCGGTGACCTGGACAACGCCATCGTCGTGGTCGAGAACCCCGTTCCCGAGGAGCAGCTCGACCACCTCAAGAAGCTCTTCAACAAGCCCGACATCGAGATCAAGGCCGGTTACCTGAACAACCTCGAGCTGCGCTGCAACAACGAGCTGGCCCGCCACAAGCTGCTCGACCTGCTGGGCGACTTCGCCCTGCTCGGCGTGCGGATCAAGGGCCGCGTATGGGCCACCCGCCCGGGCCACTTCGCCAACACGGAGTTCATGAAGCAGCTCAAGCGCACGATCCGCAAGGCCGGCGAGAAACCCCGCTACACCTACGACTGCCGCAAGCCGGCGCTCTACGACATCAACGCCATCCGGCGCATGCTGCCCCACCGCCCGCCCTTCCTGCTCGTGGACCGCATCTTCCACTGCGACGCCACGTCGGTGGCCGGCATCAAGAACGTCACGATGAACGAACCCTTCTTCGTGGGCCACTTCCCCGAGGAGCCGGTCATGCCGGGCGTGCTGATCATCGAGGCGATGGCCCAGTGCAGCGGCATCATGGTGCTCAACACGGTGCCCGACCCGGAGAACTACTCGACCTATTTCATGAAGATCGACAATGCGAAGTTCAAGCGCAAGGTCGTTCCGGGCGACACGCTCCAATTCGAAATCCACCTGCTGGAGCCCATCCGCCGCGGCGTGGCGCTCGTCGAGGCCAAGGCCTTCGTCGGCGAGTCACTGGCCTGCGAAGCCGAGCTGATGGCCCAGATCGTCAAGAACAAAACCCCGAAACAACAATGATCAGCAAACTGGCATACGTCCACCCCGACGCCCGTATCGGCGCCAACGTGACGGTAGAACCGTTCGCCTACATCGCAGGCGATGTCGTGATCGGCGACGACTGCTGGATCGGCCCCGGTGCCGTGATCCACGACGGCGCACGCATCGGCCGCGGCTGCAAAATCCACACCGCCGCCTCGATCTCCTGCCTGCCGCAGGACCTGAAGTTCGTCGGCGAGGCCACGACCTGCGAGATCGGCGACTGCAACGACATCCGCGAATACGTCACCATCAGCCGCGGCACGGCATCGACGGGCACCACGCGCGTCGGCTCGCACAACCTGCTGATGGCCTACGTCCATGTGGCCCACGACTGCGTGGTGGGCTCGCACTGCGTAATCGCCAACCGCGTCTCGCTGGCCGGCGAGGTGCATGTAGGCGACTGGGTGGTGATCGGCGGACATGCGGCCATCCACCAGTGGACGCACATCGGCGAACACTCGATGATCCAGGGCGGCGCCCTGCTCGGACAGGACCTTCCGCCTTTTGTCATCGTCCGCAACGACACGCTCCGCTACGCGGGCATCAACAAGATCGGACTTTCGCGCCGCGGCTTCACGCCCGAGCGCATCGGCGAGATCCACGACGCCTGCCGGATCCTCTTCCAGAGCGGCCTGAACTACATGACCGGATGCGACGAAGTGGAGCGTCAGGTGCCGCAAAGCCCCGAGCGCGACTCGCTGCTGGCCTTTATCCGCTCTTCGAAGCGCGGCATCATCAAGCCCTACGAATCGCGCAACGCCGAGGCGTAAGGCACCCGGCGGCGGCCGCATGTCCGGAGTTCGGACAGAGGCGCCGCAGGAAGATGAAAGATAAAAAATCGGATCAAACGATTGAATATCGGAAATTTTTACTATATTTGCGTGTCGAAAGACTGCAGGATGCACGATAAGGGGACGGAATGTCCCCTTATTTCATAGTTATACACCACTGAAAACCAACGATATGATCGAGATACAGAAAATTACGGAATCCGCGGAACGGCACCTAGCCGGCACGGATCTGTTCGTTGTGGAGTGCCGCTGCTCGGCCGGCAACGAAATCGAATTGACGGTCGATGGCGACACGTCGGTGTCGATCGACGCCTGCGCGGCATTGAGCCGCGCCGTGGAGGCCGACCTCGACCGCGAGGAGGAGGACTTCTCGCTGACGGTCATGTCGGCGGGCATCGGCTCCGAACTGCGCTGCCTGCGGCAGTACCGCCGGCTGATCGGATCGTCGGTCGAGGTGCTGCTGAACAACGGCGTGAAGCTGCTGGCCAAACTCGACGGCGCCGACGAGGAGGGCATCGACCTCTCCTACGAAGAGAAACAGGCCGTCGAGGGCAAGAAGCGCAAGCAGCTGGTCAAGGTGTCGAAGCGCTACGCCTTCGGCGAGATCAAATATACGAAGGAGTATCTCGACTTCAAGTAGCAATTGATTAAAAACAAGATAACGCACTCATGGACAACCTGAATTTGATCAGCAACTTTGCCGAGTTCAAAGAGCTGAAGAACATCGACAAATCGACGATGATCGGCGTGTTGGAGGACGTCTTCCGCCACGCGCTCCAGAAACAGTACGAAACGGACGAGAACTTCGACGTGATCATCAACCCCGAGAAGGGCGACCTCGAGATCTGGCGCAACCGCACGGTCGTCGAGGACGGGGCCGTGGAGAACCCCAACACCCAGATCGCCGTGTCGGAGGTCAAGGCCATCGACCCGACCTATGAAATCGGCGACGAATACGCCGACGAGATCAAGCTCTCGTCGTTCGGCCGCCGCACGGTGCTGTCGCTGCGCCAGAACCTCGCCTCGCGGATCCTCGACCTGGAGAAGGCCAACCTCTACGAGAAGTACTCGGAGAAGGTCGGCGAGATCGTCACCGGCGAGGTCTACCAGGTATGGAAGAAGGAGGTGCTGATCCTCGACGACGAGGAGAACGAGCTCATCCTTCCGAAAGCCGAGCAGATTCCCAACGACTTCTACCGCAAGGGCGACACGATCAAGGCCATCGTCAAGTCGGTCGAGATGAACAACAACCAGCCGCGCATCATCCTTTCGCGCACGGCCAACCAGTTCCTCGAGCGCCTGTTCGAGCAGGAGGTTCCCGAGATCTTCGACGGACTGATCACCATCAAGAAGATCGTCCGCATCCCCGGCGAGCGCGCCAAGGTGGCCGTCGAGTCCTACGACGAACGCATCGACCCGGTGGGCGCCTGCGTCGGCATGAAGGGTTCGCGCATCTACTCGATCGTCAAGGAGCTGCGCAACGAGAACATCGACGTGGTCAATTACACGGCCAACCCGCAGCTGATGATCCAGCGCGCGCTGAACCCCGCGAAGATCTCGTCGATCACTATCGACGAGGAGAAGAAGACCGCCTCGGTCTACCTGAAGCCCGACCAGGTGTCGCTTGCCATCGGCAAGGGCGGCCTGAACATCCGTCTCTCGAAGATGCTCACCGGCTACGACATCGACGTCTACCGCGAGATCGAGGAGGAGGACGTGGCCCTCACGGAGTTCGCCGACGAGATCGACGGCTGGATCATCGACGCCCTGAAGGCTGCCGGCTGCGACACGGCCAAGAGCGTGCTCGAGCTGCCCGTCGAGGAGATCGCCGCACGCGCCGACCTCGAGCTGGAGCAGGCTCAGAAGGTGGTCGAGATTCTCAAGGCCGAGTTCGAATAACCAAAACAGCAAGAAAGGAGAGAATACCATATGAGTAATGAAAGAAGATTAAGGCTCATTCAGGTTGCCAAGGAGTTCAATGTGGGGATCAACACCATCACGGACTTCCTGCACAAGAAGGGCATCAAGAACGACGGGTCACCCAACGCGCTGGTCGATGCCGACACCTATGCCGTGCTGGAGAAGGAGTTCGGCTCGAACCGCAGTGCCGCAGGTGCCCGCAACTCGATCCGCGAGCGCATCTCCCAGAAACAGGCGACCATCACCCTCGAGCAGACCCGCAAGCAGGAGCGCGAGGAGGAGAAAGAGGTGGTCATCAAGAGCAACGTCATCAGCGTGAAGGACGAGATCCAGCAGCCGAAGTTCCTCGGCAAGATCGACCTCTCGCCCAAACCCAAGGCCGCCCCGGCGCCCCAGCCGGCCCCGGCGCCCGCTCCGAAAGCGGAAACGGCCCCGGCTCCCCGAGAGGAGGCCCCCGCCGAGCCGCATGTGGCTGCCACGGCTCCCGAGCCGCGGGTTGAGACGCCCCGGACCGAACCGCAGCCGGCACCCGCTCCCGCCCGGGAGGAGGCTCCGGCCGAAACGAAGGCCGAGGCCCGCACGGAGGAGCGCCCGGCGCCCCAACCGGCCGCACCGGCTCCCGCCGAGCAGGCTCCCGCGACACCCGAGCCCCCGAAGGACAACATCTTCCGTCCGGCTACGGTGACCCTCACGGGCCCGCAGGTGCTCGGCACGATGGACGTCTCGGGATTCGTTCCCGGAGGCAAGCACAAGCGCAAGCGCCTCCAGAAGGAGAAGGTCGATGTCTCGAAGGCCCAGAAGGGAGGCCAGCAGGGCGGCGGCAAACAGGGCGGACAGGGCGGACAGAACGACCGCAACAACCGTCCGGGAGGCCAGCAGCAGAACCGCGGCCAGCAGCAGAACCAGCCCCGTCCGGGCGAAGGCCGCCGCAACAAGAACAAGAACACCCCCAAACCGATCGTCCGCCCCGAAGTGAGCGACGAGGAGGTTTCGAAACAGGTAAAGGACACCCTGGCCCGCCTGACGGCCAAGGGTGCCAAGACCAAGGCATCGAAATACCGCAAGGAGAAACGCGAGGCCGTCGCCGAACGCATGAGCGAGGAGTCGGCACGCGAACAGCAGGAACGCTCGATCCTCAAGGTGACCGAGTTCGTCACCGTGAGCGAGCTGGCCACGATGATGAACGTCTCGCCGACGGAGGTCATCACCGCCTGCATGAACCTCGGACTGATGGTGTCGATCAACCAGCGGCTCGACGCCGAGGCTCTGGTGGTCGTTGCCGAGGAGTTCGGCTACAAGGTCGAGTTCGTCTCGGTGGAGATTCAGGAGGCCATCGCCGACGACCACGAAGACAAGGAGGAGGACCTCGTGCCGCGTCCGCCGATCGTCACGGTCATGGGACACGTCGATCACGGTAAGACCTCGCTGCTGGACAACATCCGCAAGACGAACGTCATCGAGGGCGAGGCCGGCGGCATCACGCAGCACATCGGTGCCTACAGCGTCGAACTCAACGGTCAGAAGATCACGTTCCTCGACACGCCGGGCCACGAAGCCTTCACGGCCATGCGTGCCCGCGGTGCGAAGATCACCGACGTGGCGATCATCATCGTCGCGGCCGACGACAACGTCATGCCGCAGACGATCGAGGCGATCAACCACGCCCAGGCTGCCGGTGTGCCGATGGTCTTCGCCATCAACAAGATCGACAAGCCCAATGCCAACCCCGACCACATCAAGGAGCAGCTCTCGCAGATGAACTACCTGGTCGAGTCGTGGGGCGGCAAATACCAGGATCAGGAGATCTCGGCCAAGAAGGGCATCAACCTCGACAAGCTGCTCGAGAAGGTGCTGCTCGAGGCCGAAATGCTCGAACTGAAGGCCAACCCGAACAAGAAGGCCGTGGGTACGGTGATCGAATCGACGCTCGACAAGGGCCGCGGCTACGTTTCGACGGTGCTCGTGCAGGCCGGAACGCTCCGCATCGGCGACGTCATCCTCTCCGGCACGTTCACGGGCCGCGTGAAGGCGATGTTCAACGAGAACGGCAAGAAGGTGACCGAGGCCGGTCCCTCGACACCGGTGCAGGTGCTGGGTCTGAACGGCGCCCCGCAGGCCGGTGACCTGTTCAACGTGATGGACGACGACCGCTCGGCCCGCGAGATCGCCAATAAGCGCGAGCAGCTGCAGCGCATGCAGGGCATCATGACCCAGAAGCACGTGACGCTCGACGAGATCGGACGCCGCATCGCCATCGGTTCGTTCAAGGAGCTGAACATCATCGTCAAGGGCGACGTGGACGGTTCGGTCGAGGCCATGTCCGGATCGCTCATCAAGCTCTCGAAGGAGACTGTCCAGGTGAACGTGATCCATGCCGCCGTGGGACAGATCTCCGAGTCCGACGTGCTGCTGGCCGCCGCCTCGAACGCCATCATCGTGGGCTTCCAGGTGCGCCCGTCGGCCGCCGCGCGCAAGCTGGCCGAGAAGGAGGAGATCGAAATCCGCCTCTACTCGATCATCTACGACGCGATCAACGACATCAAGGACGCCATCGAGGGCATGCTCGAACCGGTGATGAAGGAGGAGATCGTCGCCTCGGTCGAGGTGATGGAGATCTTCCGCATCTCGAAGGTGGGCACCGTGGCCGGATGCGTCGTGCGCGAAGGCAAGCTCCAGCGCTCGACCCCCATCCGCGTCATCCGCGACGGCATCGTGATCTACACCGGCAAACTCGGATCGCTCAAGCGGTTCAAGGACGACGTCAAGGAGGTTACCTCCGGACAGGACTGCGGTCTGAACATCGAATCGTTCAACGACGTCCGTGTGGGCGACATCGTCGAAGGTTACGAACAGGTTGAGGTAAAACGCAAATAGTACCAATTTCCCAAACACACACCAATGAACACACAAATCAAATTTACCACCCCCGAAGAGGCCGTCAAGGTCATCAAGTCGGGCGATCACGTGCATCTGAGCTCCGTAGCTTCGGCTCCCCAGTGCCTGATCAACGCCATGTGCAAGCGCGGCGAAGCCGGTGAACTGAAGGATGTACACATCCACCACCTCCACACCGAGGGCCCGGCCCCCTATGCCGACGAGAAGTTCGAAGGCATCTTCCAGCTCGACTCGTTCTTCGTGGGCGGCAACGTCCGCAAGGTGACCCAGAGCGGATATGCCGACTACATTCCGATCTTCCTGAGCGAGACGCAGCGTCTCTACCGTTGCGGCGCCGTACCGTGCAACGTGGCCATGATCCAGGTTTCGACCCCGGACAAGCACGGCTTCGTATCGCTCGGCACGTCGGTCGATGCTACGCTGGCCGCCGTCGAGTGCGCCGACCACGTGATCGCCGTGGTGAACAAGCATGTTCCCCGTTCGTTCGGCCAGGCCATGATCCCGATGTCGAAGATCGACCTCTTCGTCGAGGACGACACCCCGCTCATGGAGGCCCACTTCACCGAGCCCAACGAGATCGAGACGGCCATCGGCAAGCACTGCGCCGCGCTGATCGAGGACGGCGCCACGCTGCAGATGGGTATCGGCGCCATTCCCAACGCCGTGCTCGCACAGCTCGGAAACCACAAGAACCTCGGTATCCACACCGAAATGTTCGCCGACGGCGTGCTGCCGCTCGTCGAGAAGGGCGTCATCAACGGCGAGGCGAAGAACATCGACAAGGGCAAGATGGTCTCGACCTTCCTGATGGGTTCGCAGAAGGTCTACGACTTCATCGACGACAACCCGGCCGTGATGATGATGGACGTGGGCTACACGAACGATCCCTACGTGATCGCCAAGAACGACCGCGTGACGGCCATCAACTCGGCCCTGCAGGTGGACCTCACCGGCCAGGTGTGCGCCGACTCGCTGGGCACGAAGTTCTACTCGGGCGTGGGCGGACAGATCGACTTCGTCTACGGAGCCTCGCTGTCGAAGGGCGGAAAGGCCATCATCGCCATGCCTTCGATCACCAACAAGGGCATCTCGAAGATCGCCCCGGTGCTCACGGCCGGTGCCGGTGTGGTCACCACGCGCAACCACATCCACTGGTTCGTCACCGAGAACGGCGCCGTGGATCTCTACGGTAAGACGCTCCAGGAGCGTGCCCGCCTGCTGATCTCGGTGGCCCACCCGTCGGCCCAGGAGGAGCTGGACCGTGCCGCTTTCGAGCGCTTCGGCTCGCACCACCACTACATCAAGAAGTACATGGGCAAGTAGCCTTCACGGAAGGGTTGCTTCCCGCACCGATACGGGGTTCCGGTCCAACGGCCGGAGCCCCGTTTTTTTATCGTCCCGAAGCGGGAATTCGGCGGATATTCACTTGTTTTCGCGGGGAAGATTTTCTAAATTTGTAACATATGCGGGATCGGAAATACCCGCCGGTCCGGGCAAACATCGTAACCAACCTAAACTACACCACCTATGAAACGTCCGACATTCGGGAACCTCCTCGGTTCGCTGTGCGGCACGGCCCTCGCCGCCGCACTCATCACCTCCTGCGTCCCCCGGCAGAACACGCTCACCGAAGAGGAGATCGCCGACGGCTGGGAGCTGCTCTTCGACGGGAAGAGCCTCGACCAGTGGAAAGACTTCAACGGGGATTCGCTCACACAACCGTGGCACGTCGTAGACGGCTGCATCCAGGCCAACGGCGACGGCAGCGACCTTTCGGGCTATATCGTCACCCGAAAACAGTACGAAAACTTCATCCTCGACTGGGAGTGGAAACTCTCGCGCGGCGGCAACAGCGGCATGCTCTACCACGTGGTCGAGGACCCCTGCTTCGAGGTACCCTACGTCACCGGCCCCGAATACCAACTCATCGACGAGGAGGGCTGGGAGGAGCAGAACGCTCCGACGAAGCTCGAGGAGTGGCAGCGCCTGGGCGTCGATTACGCCATGCACCTCCCGGACCGCGCGGCCATGCGGCTCAACCCGCAGGGCGAGTGGAACTCGTCGCGCATCGTCTTCGACAACGGCCATGTCGAGCATTGGCTCAACGGCGTGAAGATCCTCGAATTCGAAGCCTGGACCGACGACTGGTTCGCCCGCAAGGCGAGCGGCAAATGGGAGACCGCTCCCGAATACGGACTGGCCCGTCGCGGCGTGATCTGCCTGCAGGACCACGGCTACCCGGCCTCGTTCCGCAACCTGAAGATCAAGGAGCTGCCCCGCAAGGCCGGCAGCGAGGTTTCGCTCTTCAACGGCCGTGACCTCACGGGCTGGGAGGCCTACGGCACCGAGAAGTGGTATGTCGATCCGCAGGGGCTCCTCGTTTGCGAAAGCGGTCCCGACAAGCAGTACGGATACCTTGCCACACGCGCATACTACGATGATTTCGACCTCACGGTGGAGTTCCGCCAGCTGGCCAACGGCAACTCGGGCATCTTCTTCCGCTCGTTCATCGAGCCGCCCGTGAAGGTGCACGGATGGCAGTGCGAGGTAGCCCCCAGGGGCAACGATACGGGCGGCATCTACGAATCCTACGGACGCGGCTGGCTCGTACAGATCCCCGACGAGAAGGAGTCGCTGCTCAAAGAGCGCGACTGGAACACGCTGCGCCTGCGCGTCGAGGGCGATCACGTGCAGACGTGGCTCAACGGCGAGGCGATGGCCGACCTGCACGATGCGAAGATCGGCGCCGCACAGGGCCGCATCGCCCTGCAGATCCACGACGGAGGCGGCATCAAGGTGCAGTGGCGCAACCTCCGCCTCAAGACGCTCTGATCACCCAAGTCCAACCGCAAACAGATCGAAAGCCATGGGAATCAACCGCAGAAACTTCCTGAAAACGGCGGGTGCCGCCACGCTCTTCACCATCGTCCCGCGGTGGGTGCTGGGCGGACCCGGACGCATCGCCCCGAGCGACCAGCTCACCAAGGGTATCATCGGCGTCGGCGGCATCGGCCGCAGCAGCTACCACTTCACCAGCTCGCCCGAATGCCGGCTGGTGGCCATCTGCGACGTGGACAGCAACCACCTCCGGAGCGCAGCGGAACTGGCTCAGCGCAAACTCGGACAAAAGGTGAAAACCTACCACTTCTACCGCGACCTGATCACCGACCCGAATGTCGATATCGTACACATCGCCACCCCGCCCCACTGGCACGGCATCATGGCCGTCGAGGCTGCCAAGGCCGGCAAGGACATCTGGTGCGAGAAACCCATGACACGCACCATCGGCGAAGGCAAGCGCGTCGTCGAGGCCGTCAGGCGCTACGGGCGCATCTTCCGCCTCAATACGTGGTTCCGCTTTGCGGACACCTTCTACGGACTCGGCACGACGGTCGAACCGCTCAAGAAACTCGTGCAGAGCGGCATGCTCGGATGGCCGCTGAAGGTGACCATCTCGGGGGCCACGGGTTTCACGTGGAAATTCTACTGGGTGGGCCGCGAACACCTCGAACCGCAACCCGTACCTGCGGCCCTCGACTACGACCTGTGGCTCGGCCCGGCCCCTGCGAAGCCCTACAACGCCCACCGCACGCACCAGACCTTCCGCGGATACTGGGATTACGACGGCGGCGGGCTCACCGACATGGGCCAGCACTACATGGACCCGGTGCAGTACCTGCTGGGCAAGGACGACACGTCGCCCGTGAAGATCGAGGTCGATGCCCCGCAGCAGCACCCCGATGCGGTAGGCATCTGGCGCAGGATCGTCTACACATACGAGGACGGCTGCCAGATCGTGCTCGAGGGCGAAGGATTCGAGAGCTCGGGCAAGGTCCCCTACATCGAAGGACCGTTGGGCAAGGTCTACAAGGGATTCGAGTGTACGATCCCCGACGTGATGAACAAGCTGGCCGAGATGCCCGACCCCGAGCCGCAGCGCACCGACTTCCTTGCCTGCGTCCGAAAGCGCGAGCACTTCGCGCTGGACGAGGTGAAGGGACACCGCAGCTCGACGCTGGTCAATCTGGGCGCCTGCGCCCTGAGGCTCAACCGCACGCTGCACTTCGATCCCGCCACGCAGCTCTTCATCGGCGATGATGCCGCCAACCGACTGATCGACCAGCCAATGCGGTCGCCGTGGAAAATCTGACAACCCTCAAAGCGCATGAAACGATGAAAAAAAGAGCCATATTACTTTTCTGGTTCCTGTGTCTGCTGCCGTTTGCCGCGGGGGCACAGGATGGCCGGCAGCGCACCGTCGAGACGGTCGTGGCCGACGTGCTGGCGCAGCTGCCCGCCGGGCAGACTGCCGACTACCGAACCCTGATGGACGAACTGGCCGCAACGGGCACGGAAGGCATCCGGATTCTCGCCGGGATGCTCGTCCCCGCCGGGCAGGGCAGCGACGCCGCCGTGGAGTACGCCCTGAGCGGCGTGGTCCATCACGTGACGGAACAAGAACGCGGAGAGGCCCGCGATGCCGTGCGGCATGGACTCGCACAGAGCATCGACGCCTGCCCGGACCCTGCGGACCGCGCCTTCCTCATCTCGCTGCTTGCACTCTGCTCCACTGCCGAGGATGTGCCCGTCTTTACCAAATACGCCGACGACGACCAGCTCGCCGATGCAGCCATCCGCGGTCTGATCATGACGCCCGGATCGGAGCCGGCAATTCTTGAACTGATGCAGCAATCCGACGGTCCGTCGGCGCTGCTGGCCCATGCCGCCGCGAAACGGCCGAGCGAAGGGGCCGAGGAAATTCTCCTCGCGTGGCTGGCCGACTACCCCACCGACGACACAACCCTGGAAGCCATCTACACCGCTTTGGCCGCATGCGGCGGCCGGGCATCGCTCCGGGTGCTCGGGGATGCGGCGGCTGCCGCCGACTTCGACTTCGCCCCGGGCGATGCGACGGGAGCCTTCCTCGATCTGCTGAACAACCTCGCCGAACGCGGTGACACGAAGGTCGTGCAGCGGGCCGCACGTGCGCTGGCCAAAGAGTCGGTACGCACGAACATCCGCACGGCCGCGCTCGAGTTCCTGCTCCGCACCACCCCCGAACAGCGTACCGAACTGCTGCTCGCGACGCTCGGGGACAACGACCGGGCCTACCGCTGCGCGGCACTCACCCTTGCAGCGGACTACACCGACGAGGCGCTGTGCGCAGCCATCGTCGGCGAATGGCCGAAATTGACGGCCGAGGCGCGCACGGATGTGGTGAACTGGTTGGGCGACCGCCACGCCGTTTCGCAGACCGCAACGGTACTGGCCGCCATCGACGCCTCGGATCCCGGGCTCGCCGCAGCCGCCGTGCGTGCGGCCGGCCGTCTCGGCGGCCAGGAGGCGCTCGAAGCGCTGATCGCCCGGCTGAACGGCCCGCTGGCCGAAGAGGCCGTAGCCGCACTGGCCTCGTTCAACGGCCAGGTGGACGACGGGCTCGTCGCGGCGCTCGATGCCGATCCCGTAACGCAGGCCAACGCCCTGCAGCTCGTCGCCCGACGGCGGATCACCCGGGCAGCCGACCGGGTCTTCGCCCTGCTCGACGCCGGACAGGAACCCGTACGACAGGCCGCGCTGGCGGCCCTCGCCGGGGTGACGACGGCGGCGGATTTCCCGAGACTCTGCGACCGGCTCGACAACGCCACGGAGAGCGAAACACCGCAAATCCAGGCCGGACTGCTGAACGCCCTGGCACAAATGGCCCCCGAGGAACAATACGCCCGAACGGCGGAGCGGATGGCCGCATCGGCTGAAAAGGCGCGCTACTACCCGTTGCTGGCACATACGGGCACACAGGAGGCGATCGACGCCCTGCTCGGCGGCGACGACCGCAAGGCGGCTTTCGCGGCACTGCTGACGGTAGAGAGTCCTGTCGTGCCGGAGGTGCTGTTCTCGCTGGCCACCGAGCACCCCGAATGGAAAGACGAGGCGATCACTCGCTACACGGAACTCGTGACCGCGAACCGCACGCCCGAGGAGCAGGTGGCCTGCTGCACGAAAGCACTCGGAACGGATCCTGCACCGGAGGTGAAGAACCGGCTGCTTGCAGCACTGGCCGGCACCGCCTCGCTGCCGGCCGTCGAGGTGGCCGCCCGATACCTCGACGATCCCGCGACAGCCGCGGCGGCGGCCGATGCCGTGCGGAGAATCGCGGCAAAGAGCCCCGGCACAGGCGGAGAAACGGTGGTCGCAGCTCTCGAGCGGACCCGCACGGTCTACGCCGGGCTGGCCTCTGAAGACGCCGACGCCGGCTATGCGGTGGACGAGATCAACGGGCTGCTGGCCCGCTACGCCGCCGTGCCGCGCTTCGAACTGACGGAAGAGGAGGCGGCCGAGGGTTTCGAGGTGCTCTTCGACGGCCTCTCGCTCGAAAAGTGGACCGGCAACAAGACCAACTACGTTCCGCAGGAGGGGACGATCTACGTCACGGCGCAATACGGCGGCAGCGGAAACCTCTACACCGTCAAGGAGTACGGCGACTTCATCCTGCGCTTCGAGTTCTCGTTCGTCCGCCCGGGTGTGAACAACGGAATCGGAATCCGCACCCCGATGGGTGTCGATGCCGCCTACCACGGCATGGAGATCCAGGTACTCGACCATGATGACCCGATCTACAAAAACCTGCACATCTACCAGCAACACGGCTCTGTCTATGGGGTCATCCCGGCGCAAAAGCACGTCGTCTTCGGCGAACAGGGGACGTGGAACACCGAGGAGATCCGCGCCGCAGGCGACCGCATCACCGTAACGGTCAATGGCGAGGTGATCCTCGACGGCAACATCCGCGAAGCCTGCAAGGGCCATAACGTGGCCCCCGACGGCTCGGAGCGGAACCCCTACACCGTGGACGGGCGGAACCACCCGGGGCTCTTCAACAAACGCGGTCACATCGGGCTGCTCGGCCACGGCCCCGGCATCCGGTTCCGCAACATCCGCATCAAGGAACTTTGAACCTCGGCGGAGGGCGGAGACCGATCCGGGAGAACCTCCGCCCTCCGCACCGTACCGGGATGCCACATCAGCGCCCCGCATCCCGCGAATTGAACCGCACGGAAAAGAGATGAACAGATCCAACCCAGGCAATGGTCCCGTCAGGATCGTCGCCATCGGAGCGGGCAACCGCACGAACAAATACCTCGAATACGCCGTCCGACACCCCGAACGGCTGCAACTTGCAGGCGTCGTGGAGCTCAACCCGCTGCGCCGGGAGGCTGTCGCCGCAAAATTCGGACTCGCGCCGTCGCAATGCTTCGACGACTACCGTCTCTTCTTCGGGCAGCCCCGGTCGGCCGATGCCGTACTGATCGCGACACCCGAGGACACGCACTTCGAGCCCTGCATGCTGGCCATCGAGGCGGGCTACGACGTACTGCTCGAGAAGCCCATCGCCCAAAGGCTCGACGAATGCCGGCAGATTGCCGAAGCGGCCCGCAGGCGGGGCGTGATCGTCGGGATCTGCCACGTCATGCGCTATCACCCCTATTTCGTCCGGATCAAGGAGATCGTCGATTCGGGTGAACTGGGACAACTCATCTCGATAAACCATACGGCCGCGGTGGGCATAGACCGCATGACCCACTGCTTCGTGCGGGGACTCTGGCGCCGCGAAGAGTGTGCCAACCCGATGCTGATCTCGAAGTGCTGCCACGACATCGACTTTCTGCTGTGGCTTGCATCGTCGCAATGCCGGAAAATATCGTCGTTCGGATCGCTCAGGTGGTATCGCCGGGAGAATGCCCCGCAGGGTTCGGCCGAACGTTGCATAGCGTGCCCCGTCGAACCGACATGCCCCTACTCGGCCGTAGACCTCTACCGCACCCGGCGTGACTGGATCTCGAACTTCGACATACCCGAGGGAGCAACGCTCGACGAGGTAATCGAACAGCAGTTACACGACGGACCTTATGGGCGCTGCGTCTTCCGCTGCGACAACAATGTGGTGGACAACCAGGTCGTCACCATGGAGATGGCAAGCGGTGTCACGATATCGCTTTCCATGGAGACCTTCACGCTTGATGACCGGCGCGAAACACACATACGAATGACGCACGGCGAAATCGAGGGCGACGAACGCACACTGCGGATCCGAAAGTTCCGCGGAGGAGAGGAGCAGATCATCGACTTCAGGGAGCTGGCCGGAACGCCGTTCCACGCCGGTTCGGACCTGAATCTGATCGGGGACTTTGTCGAAGCGATCAGCCAGCGGGGCGGACACCGGTTCCGCACCACAATCGAGGAGTCGGTCGAAAGCCACCGGATCTGCTTCGAAGCCGAGCACAGCCGCCATACGGGGAAAACCCTCCTGCTTGAATAACCGACACGACGGGAGCCAACAAACATTCTCACCGGTCGGCCCGGTACCGCCGTACAAAACCTTGAAAACGACACACCCGGGGATTTCCCCGGGTGTATCTCCTCCTGTCTTACCGTCCCGACAACCGTTCGAAACAGATTCCTGCCCCTGCAGCAAGCCGAGGGCGAAGCTCAGAACGATTCCCCGTCCGGCGGGGCAGAGATATCGGGCAGGCCCCGTTTCTCTTGCGAGGCGATCGGGGCATACAAGGATTCAGGGATTCCCCGTCCTCCGGCTGCACAGGCAACCGACAAGCGGCGGAATACCGCGAACTGCTGCCGGCCTTGCTCCGGTCTCCGAATCCTGTCTCCGAAGGACAGCTCCGGGACAGTCCCCTTCGCGAAAGAGCATTCCCCCATCAGTCGTCGAGGAGATATCCGGATCTTGCGGGAGACAAAAAAAGGTCAGACCTTACGATCTGACCTTGAAGAGGCGGCTACCTACTCTC
>ONZS01001200.1_pt1 | contig 15478 bp, 10 predicted proteins | sample 1670921 | NCBI WGS metagenome assembly ONZS01 (sample SAMN06348104, study PRJEB24527) | human gut metagenome | biome: human gut; feature: ankylosing spondylitis patient; material: feces | host: Homo sapiens | place: China | collected 2015-10 | reverse complement strand
TAACACTATTTGTTATATCTGCACAATTTAATCAAGATTTATGATAGTTTCGCAAATACCTAAATATAATTAAGAATATAAGGAGGGTAGTGATTTACCCTCTTTATATAAGATTAAAATCGTGTACGCACACGAAAAAAAATATAAAAATTTATCTTATCATTAAATAGAAATGAAATAAGGAAAGGATTAAGAATGGATGCGATAAAATTTGGTTTTAAATACTGGAAAAAGTACATAGTGGCGGCGGTTGTCCTGCAATTTGTGAGTTTTCTTGCAATTATTGCGGATTTGCTGATTCCGTTTGTGTCGGAGCTTTTTGTTGATTTTGTTATTATGGATAACGACAATAAGGCGAGTGGAGTTTTTGCATTTTTGATTGATGGAGATTACGGAAAAAGGCACAGTTTTGAATTGTTTTTTAATATTGCGATGGTGTTTGTCGGACTTCTTGTTTTCAGACTTGTTTTTATATATATCAAAAACACAATGTTTGAAAAGTATGCGTTGAAGTTTGAGACGGATTTACGAATTGTAACTTTTGATAAGCTGATGGAACTTGACAGCCAGACTGTATCTGAGTACAACACGGGTGAACTTTTAACTACGCTTCATACTGACACGATTATGATGAAAGACCTGTTTGGAAGAATTATTCCGGGAATGTTTGACAGTATGTTTGTGTTTGGTGCGTGTATAATATTGCTTACATCGATAAATATCACACTGCTTATAATTCCGGTTATACTTGCACCATTTTTTGTTGTGGCACTTTTGAAATTTAGGAAAAAGGCTCAGAAAAATTACAGAGCCATAAGAACCAGCAACAGTAATATGAATCTTACAGTTCAGGAAAATATAGAGGCTGTCCGTCTTGTAAGGTCATTTACAAATGAGGGAAGGGAAAAAGAGAAGTTTGATAAATCAAATATGAACATGAAACAGTCATATATAAATCAGGTTAAACTTTCGGCAGGTTTTGAGGTTATATTTAGTTCGATAAAACAGGTTGCTTATATTGGAACTATCGCATTATGTGCATTGCTTGTTATAAAGGGTGAGATGCTTGTAGGATTTTTGGTTGCAGCGTCAGGTTATGTCATGAAAATAATGGATCATGTATCACAGATAAACAATCTTCTCTTTCAGATGCAGCAGCAGATTGTTGCAGGGGATAAGATAATGAGGTTTATGGATTGTAAGACAAAGATTAAGGATGGCAAAAAAACTGCAAAAGATATAGATAAGCCTGATATAGAGTTTGAAAATGTTACATTGGAACTTGGCGGGAAAAAGGTTCTTGACAATATAAATCTTTCGATTCCTTATGGCAAAAAGGTCGGTATTGTCGGAGCAACGGGAAGCGGAAAGAGTATTTTATTAAAATCAATAGTAAGGATAAATGATGTAAATGACGGTCAGATAAAAATGAACGGAACAAATGTCAAGGAGTATAAAACAGCGGAGCTTAGGGAAAAAATCTCATATGTTTTTCAGGATGCATTCTTATTTTCAAATACCATTGACAGTAATATTGCATTTGCAAACCCTGATGTTGATGAGAGCAGGGTGAGGGAATGTGCAAAAAGAGCAATGGCAGATGATTTTATAAATGAACTTTCTGACGGCTATCAGACGATAGTAGGTGAAAAAGGATTTGGTCTTTCAGGAGGTCAGAAACAGAGGGTTTCTATTGCCAGGGCAATGCTAAAGGATGCACCGGTATTTGTATTTGATGATTCAACAAGTGCACTTGATGCAGAGACAGAAAGAAAACTTCTTGAAAATTTGAGGACATATTATAAGGAAAGAACTATTCTTATAGCGGCACACAAAATGTCATCCGTTGTCGATTGTGACGAGATAATTTATCTCAGCAATGGAAAAATTGTTGAGAGGGGCACCTTTGATGAACTGATGGAGCTTGACGGACATTTTGCTGGTGTGTATAAGACGCAGATGGCAAAGCAGACGGTGGCATAAATGATATGCGAAACTTATGATTTGCTAAGAAGTTAGTATATTGAAAGTTTCGCAAATATTTTTGAGAAATTAGTTGGGATTTGATTATAACGGAGGAATTTAATGGCTAAGAGGAATACATATTTTGAGGATGAGGTTGTTCATAAAAAAATTGATATTAAGCAGTTTGGCAGGATTTTAAAATATATAATGCCGTATAAGCATATATTTATCATTGTTTGTGTGCTTATGCTTGTTTCAGCGTGTACTGCATTGCTGCCGCCGATGCTGCTTAGATATGTTATAAATGATGTTGTTGTTGAAAAAAGTATGGCTAAGCTTTTTTATGTTGTGTGTGGTCTTGTTTTTCTGGCTGCGACGGATATAGGGCTTACTTATGCACAGCAGCGTATGATGGGACAGATGGGGCACAGTGTTATTGCGGATATGAGAAAGGATATTTTTTATAAATTGCAGGAACTTCCTTTTGAGTATTTTGACAACAGACCTGACGGAAAGATTGTTGTGCGTGTCACTGATTATATAAATGACCTTGCAAATTTCTTTACGAATTATGTCGTGATGTTTCTTGTCTATCTTGTAAAGATTGTCATTGTTACGATATTTATGCTCTCACTCAGTCCGGAGCTTACGATTATTGTCGTGTGTACGGTAGTTCCTATGATGGCTCTTGTGTTCTTGTTGAGATATAAGATAAGAAGGAGATTTGCATGGCACAGGGCGAAGCTTTCAAACCGTTCAGCTTTTCTTATCGAGACTATCATGGGCGAAAAGATAGTAAAGAATTATAACAGAGTTGAGAAAAATAAGTCGATTTATGAGGATTTGCATAATCAGAGTGTCAATGTATGGTGGGGAATTGTCAAATTAAATAACTTAAATACGCCGATTGTTGAAATATTCTGGAATATCGGGACACTTTGTCTTTACGGAGTTGCACTTTATCTTATATTAAATGGAAGCAGCCAGGTAGATGCAGGTACGGTTGTTGCGTTTATAAGCTATATGGGACTTTTCAGCGGACCACTCACACAGATAGCGATAATAATTCAGCAGATGGCACAGGTAAGCTCAAATCTTGAGCAGGTGTTTGATACGATTGATTATGAAGTGCAGATAAAAGATGAGGAGGGCGATGTATCGCTTGATAATGTAAAAGGTCAGGTTGATTTTGACAATATGACTTTTTCATATGAGGATGATATAAATATTCTTGAGAATATGAACCTCCATGTAAAGCCCGGAGAGACGATAGCACTTGTAGGACCGACGGGTGCAGGAAAGACTACAATTATAAATCTTATAACAAGATTTTATGATGTGACCGGAGGTTCAGTAAAAATAGATGGAAATGATGTAAGAAAAGTAACATTGGAGTCACTTAGAGAGGAAGTAGGAGTGCTTATGCAGGATCCTTTCATATTTAAAGGGACTGTTATGGAGAATATAAGATACGGCAGACTTGATGCGACGGACGAGGAGTGCATAGCAGCCGCAAAATATATTTATGCCGATGAATTTATCGGGAGACTGCCACATGGATATGACGAGGAACTCGAAGAGAGAGGGGAGGGACTTTCAGCAGGAGAAAAACAGCTTATCAGCTTTGCGAGGATAATACTTAAAAATCCGTCAGTGATAATACTTGACGAAGCGACAAGTTCGATAGATACGGAAACTGAAAATATGATACAGAAAGCACTTGATGTTATACTGTCAGAAAAAACAGCATTCATAGTGGCACATAGGCTTTCGACGATAAGAAATGCGGACAGGATACTTTATATAGCTGACAAGGGAATTGCCGAGGAAGGAAATCATAGAGAACTTATGGAAAAAAGAGGTCTTTATTATCAATTAAATAGTAGCAATTACATTAAATAATTAAAATAAAAAAGAACTGCTTTGCAAAAAAACGATAAAACAATTAAGATTGAAATAATGCTTGTAATGTGTTATATTAAAATCTGTTTGAAAAAATTTACTTTTTAAGATATGAGTGTGGAAATTTTTTTACACTCAGGATTTGTGTCGGTGTACACTTGAAACAAATTCTAATATGCACAAAAGATAAGTGCAGAAACGGGGAGCATTATGAGTTTATATGGATTTAAAAGAAAACACGGACTTAGTTTTTCGGGTTTGGGAAGCAGTTCTAAAGGCAGCAGTTTTTTGAGATTTATTGCATCACACAAAATTGAGATTCTGATGTTTCTGCCTTTTTTTATCATGGATTTAAGTATCCGTATCATGGGATACAAAATAGATTTTTATCCGGCATATTATATTCAGCCAAATCTTTTTACAATAATATGGACAGGGCTGTTTATTGCATTAGCAAAATATCTTAAGGGGGTTATAGGAAAGATTTTTTACTTCCTTATGTTTATTATAAGTTTTGTGATGTTTCTGACTAATGCTGTATATTATTCTCTCACGAACTTTTATTTTAATTTTTCTCTGCTGGAGCTGGCAAGTGAGGGAAGTTCTTATATAGCTGATACTATAAAAAATACACCGGTTTATGTATATATTCTTGCAATTTTTATATTTGTACTTGCGATTGTGGCGGTAAAAAACATGAAAAAAGGTGAGTGTTTTCAGTGGAAAAAACTTTTAGCTGCAGTTGTAATATTTATATGTCTGCATCTGATTATCCCGGTTACAATGGGAAGCGGAAACAAAAATCTTAAGTGGAACAGCTTTAAAAAAGCAAGAAATGTTTATAATGAATTTAGTGATACAAATAAGAGTATGAAAGTTGCCGGACTTTATGAATATACTTTAAGAAATTTATATATAACTTTTTTAAAGCCAAAGGAAAAGATAAGTGACAGTGACAGAAAATTCCTTAAAAACATATATGAGGCGAAAGATGAGAAAAAGCCAAATAAATATACCGGTATGCTAAAAGGAAAGAATGTGATTTTTTTGCAGCTGGAGGGTATGGATGAATGGCTTCTGACAAAGAAGAACACACCAAATCTATATAAACTCAAGAATGAGTCCATTGATTTTACGGATCACTATTCTATTTATACCGGAGGTGGTTCGACTTTTAATTCAGAGTTTGCTGTGAATACAGGTTTTACGACACCTATTTCATATAATGAAAATGTATATACATTTAATAAGAATACATTCAATAATACCATGGCGAAACTGTTTAAAAAAGAGGGATATGCAGTCAATGCTTTTCATATGAACAGCAGTGAGTTTTATTCCAGAGGAATAAACTATAAGAGCTGGGGTTATGACAATTATTATGGTCTTAAGGATATACTTGACAGTAAAGATAAAAATGACCTTAGTTATGAGCTTGATAGAAAGCTTATTGAGAATAAAACTTTCTATAATAAAATGTTTAAAGGCAGTGAAAGATTTGTTGACTATATTATATCCTATACGCCACATACGCCATTTACGACTGAAAAGGAAGTTGGAAAGCTTGTAGCTGAGATGAAGTATGGAAAAGGAAAAATTCCAAAACTTTCTGAGGAGCAGGTGGCAGATCTTATGGTTGGTGAAACTGATTATATGGTTGGACTTCTGATGCAGGCTTTAAAGGATAATAATCTATATGATAATACAGTTATAGTGGCTTATGCAGATCATTATCTTTATACCATAAATGACAAGTCTGTGCTTGATAAATACAAAGAAACTGATAATAATCTTATAAATCGTACACCATTTTTTATATGGAGCAGTGACATGAAAGCAGAAAAGATTGACAGGACAAATATGCAGATGAATATTTTGCCTACTGTACTAAATCTTTTTGGTATTGATTACAATAGTAACTATTATATAGGTAAGGATATTCTTTCAAATGACTATAGTTCGTTGGCTTTTTTCGCAGATTCAAGCTGGTATGATGGAAATGCGTATGTAGCTGATGGCAAGGTGACTAATGGTGTAGGAATATCTAAAACTCAGATTGAGAAAAAGAGCAGTATTGTGAGTGAACTTATTAAGAAGAATGATCTTACATTAAAATATGACTTTTTGAAAGATTATAAATAAAAAAGATACAAAAGTATTATGGAGTGGAGAGAATAATGAATATTACAAATGTGTTGTTAAGTGTTGGAATTATAGACGATATAGGACATTTTTTAGGCAATATTTATACTCCCAGCCTGTTTTTGTTTACGGCTATCGGGATGTTTATGAAAATATTGAGCATACATAATGTTCCATATATGATAATAGGGCTTTTCTGTACAAGAAAGTTTAAACCGGCTAAGAATAATCACAAATATGCGGTGCTTATTCCGGCTAGAAATGAGGAGCCTGTTATAGGAAATCTTATAAACAGCATAAAAAAGCAGGATTATCCGCAGGAACTCTTAACGATTTTTGTCGTTGCTGACAACTGTACGGATAATACGGCAAAGATAGCACAAGAGCTTGGTGCAATCTGTTATGAGCATAATAATCCTGATGAGAGGACAAAGGGATTTGGTCTTAAATATCTTTTTGAGCAGATTGAAAAAGATTATGGAATACAGTCATTTGAGGGGTATTTTATATTTGACTCTGATAATCTTTTAAAAAGAGATTACATATCAAGAATGAACGATTCATTTGATGCAGGGGAGAAGATAATCACATCATATAGAAGTACAAAAAATCTTACTGAGGGATGGATAGCATCACTTTATGCAATTCATTGGCTCCGTTCGATAAGACAGCGTCACCGCACAAGATCATTTCTTCATCTTGCTACGAATATTCAGGGTACTGGATTTTTGTTCGCAAATGAGATAGTAAAGGACGGCTGGAAATATACATCACTTACAGAGGATAGATCACTGACAGCCGACTGCGTGGTAAATGGCTATGAGATTTCATATAACAACGATGCGATATTTTATGATGAGCAGCCTACAAGCTTAAAAGTTGCTTTGCGCCAGCGTTTAAGATGGGCTAAGGGACATCTTCAGGCATTTGGGGAAAGTGGCTGGGGATTATTTAAAAATATTTTTATAGACAAAAATACAAAGTGGGAAAAAGATGATACATGGTACAGATTTTTATGGCGTACCATAAGACACAGATTTATGTCGTTTGATACTTTTGCACAGCTTCTGCCAAAACAGATAGTTACCGCATTTAAGTGGCTTTTCTGGAATTTATTTTTATTTCCTTTCACCATTTACAATGCAGGCGGACAGATGTATATATTCAGAAACGGTACATGGCTTTCAAAGCTTGTCAGACAGTTCACGGGAAATGTTACCATAAATCTTGAACCGGGATGGAAGTCATATGCGATATGCGTTTTGCTTGTTATATGGATGAGAATTTTCTACAGAATAGGGATGTATCTTGCAAATATATGGATGGCAATATACATATTTATAATAGAAAGAAAACGAATCCAAAAAGTAAGTTTTTGGAAAAAAGTATTATATTGTCTTACATGGCCTCTCTATGATGTGATAGAACGCTATGTAAAATACATAGCGCTCTTTAAGAAAGTCGAGTGGAAACCAATACCACACGAAAGTAAGATAACAATAGACGATATTCAGGAAAATTAGTTCCGGAATGAAACAGTAAATTTGGGGACGAATCGTTAGATTCTAGGACGAATCCTTAGATTCGTCCTGTAATAGTGATGGTTGTTGTTCCCGGTGCTATACTCCAGGCTCCGGTTGCAGGATCCTGTGTGTATGTGGCAGCGGGAACTGTTATTTTACCGGCAACAGTTTCAAAACTTCCTGTAGTGGCATCATATGTGTAGTTGCCTGTTTCAGCCCATGGTGCAGAGTTGTAAGTCACGGAAATATTGTTGAGAGCCGGTGTAAATACATCCGAGATACTAAGCAGATCCTCAGCAGCAGCGGCAGTATTGCCAAAGTTTTCTATTACAAAAGTATAAGTTATCTGACCGTTTTCTGTAATTGTTGTAGGTGAGAGGGATTTGTTTATACTTAAGTTTGTTCCATTTTCAGTAGAAATTGTTTCAGCAGCCGTAACAGGATTTGCAATATCATTGCCTGATATTGATGCTGTATTTGTAATTGTAGAGTCTGTTGACAAAGGAGCGAAATTGTTTATTTTTGCATCATATATGATAGTGGTATTGCCGCCTGCGGGAACAGTTATATTTGAAAAAGCAAGTTCAGGAATGGTTGTGGCAGCAGGAGCCGCCTGTAATACACCGTTTATATAGTATTTGACTGAACCCTCAATATAGTCAAGCGGTTTTAAAGTGAGGGCACCAAATGGGTAAGAACCAAGTGTATCAGTGATTGTAAGACCTGATATTGCTGCCTGACTTGAATTTAATAGACTAAGGACATAAGTTATGGTGCTGTTGGCGTTGTAAGTCGGTACAACGGCTGTTTTTGTTGCTGTTAAGGCTTCGATGATTTCTCCGGTAGTGATGTTTGAAACTGTTGATGTTCCATTGTGTGAAAGGGTAGCCTGATTAAAAAAGAGTGCCATAAATTTTCCTCCTGTATATAAATAAAATTAAAGAAGATATATTGCAAAAAGTTGTAATACTCTACTTTTAATAAGAATATATTCATGATTTTTTTGTGTGTTACATAAAACAGATTTTGATTGATTGATTTTGTTATGTGGTGAAATGCATTTGAGATTTGCATTGTTGTCCGGCAATGAATTGTTACCAAAAAGTTTAACAATATATAAAATACTATAGTTTTTTCTAAAAAATAATGTTAATATATGTATATGATTAAAAGATTGAAGGAGATGTTTTCGTGTATGACAGATTGACCAGAAAAGATGTTGAAAAAATGAAGAAGGAGGTGGAAGAAAGAAAACTTGTTGTCAGAAAACAGGCACTTGAGGATGTTAAAGAGGCAAGAGCACAGGGAGACTTGAGTGAGAATTTTGAATACAAGGCGGCAAAGCAGTTCAAAAACAGAAATGAGAGTCGTATCAGGTATCTTGAAAAGATGATAAAAACTGCAAAGATTATTGAAGATGATTCTGATGAAAGTCAGGTCGGATTAAATGATTCTGTTACTATTTATATAGAAGAAGATGATATGGAAGAATGTTTTAAGATAGTAACGACTATAAGATCTGATGCGATAAACAATATGGTAAGCATTGAGTCCCCGATAGGAAGAAGTCTTATGAAGCACAAGGTTGGAGACAGAGTGTATATAAAAATAAATGATTCAGATGGTTATTATGCTGTTATCAGAAATATTGATAAGAGTGATGATGAATCAGAAAAAATAAGTAGTTATTAAGAGAAGACTATAGATAAGAACAGACTATAGAGAAAGAGGTAATATTATGAGTATGAAGTTTAGGAGTGTAAGGATTTATCTTGTGATTCCGGTATTGATACTTGGAATATGCAGTATGGTGTCACTTGCAATGACAGGTGTTTCGCTAAGGAGTGTGAGTAATGTAAGTAAAAATATAGCTCAAAAGCAGATAAACAGTGTAAGTTGTCTTGATGCAGTCAAATCAAATGTTATCGAGATGCAAAAGGAAGTAATGTCATATTGTCTTATCACTCAGGATTCACAGCGTGAAAGTGTTGTCAAGAACATAACCAGATTAAAGAATGATACAGAATCATATCTTAAAAAATTGAATACCATGCTCCAGTCGGATGAACTGGAAAAACAGCTTGATACATTAGAAGCTAATTACCGGACATATGAAAAAAAGGTCGATGAGATACGAGAGATTGCTTCGACAGATGCTATGACAGCACTTGAGGATGCAAACAGAACACTTGGCAAATATGGTACTGCTGTTGAAAGTATGGCAGATAAAATGATAGCGTCAAATGATAAGATAACAAAATCACAGGTAAGAGATTTTTCGGCTAAGAGTTCACAGGCAAATTTAGTTATCACAACTGCATTTATCATGGTTATTATAATTATAATAGCAGTAGTATTATGTATTGAGCTTATTGTCATAAAACCGTTAAAAAAGATAGACAAAGAGCTTGGTGTTATTATAGATGAGATAAATCAGGACAGAGGAGATCTCACAAAGAGAATAAACATTAACAGAAAAGATGAAATCGGCAAAGTTGCGACAAATATCAATGTATTTATAGAAAAACTTCAGACTATAATGCAAAAGATAACATCAAATTCAAAACAGCTTGATGAGACGGTAGGTAATGTTGTAGGTAAAGTAAATACGGCGAATGGAAGTGCCTGTGATATATCGGCTGTTATGGAAGAACTTTCTGCTACAATGGAAGAGGTTGCCGCAACGGTGAAAAATATAGATGAAAATACTGCTGTTGCAAATACTAAGGTTGACAAGATGACGGTTGAGACAGGCAATGTAGTAGATTATTCCAATGAGATGAATGAGAGAGCGATAAAGCTTCAGGAGACTGCTCAGGCAAACAAGGATGAGACAACTAAGATGGTAGGCTCTATTATCGAAGAACTTAAGAATGCAATGAAAGAAAGCAAAAAGGTTGAAAAAATATCACAGCTTACCTCAGATATTTTAAGTATATCAAGTCAGACAAATCTTCTTGCGTTAAATGCCTCTATCGAGGCTGCAAGGGCGGGCGAGGCAGGAAAAGGCTTTGCGGTTGTTGCAGATGAGATAAGAGAGCTTGCAGAATCCAGCAGAAATACGGCAAACAACATTCAGGAGATAAATGAGATGGTTATCTCAGCAGTTGAAGGTCTTATTTCATCATCAAATAAGATTGTTGATTATGTAGATGAAACGATACTTCCTGATTATGATGATTTTGTATCCAGTGGTAAGCAGTATAATGATGATTCAACTCATATAAAAAATATAATGGATGAGTTTACCGGATTGTCTAATGATATGCAAAAGACAATAAAATCTATGGTCGATGCCATAAATGGAATTACTAAGGCTGTAGAGGAAAGTGCTGATGGAGTGACAAGTGCAGCCATGAGCGTTGATTCATTAGTTGCAGATATGAATGATGTAAACAAAGAAATGGATACAAATCAGAATGTATCTGACAAACTCAGAAAAGAAACTGAGTGCTTTGTAAAGCTTTGATATCAATGTAAGGATATAATAAATATTGTTGAACTGTAACAGTTCAGCCTCTCATTTATTACATTCGTAAACCTGCCAGCAAGCTGTCAGTCGCTGCTATGCAGCTTGTGTTTACTTCATTTCATAAATGAAAGGCTATTCAGCCCCAAAAAACAAGTCAATAATACATTGAGCAAGCTCATGTATTATTGACTTATCTTTTTTGGGCTGAACTGTTACTTGAAATAATATTTTGATTACAAAACTATTTGACAAAAAATGTTTTGTATGATAAAGTTTGAATGAAACAAATATACAGCATAAAATTTGCAAATCTAATATTAGTTCCGGTCAAAAGCCGGAGCTTTAAAATAAAGTATAATACGGGTGGGAAATAATGATAAAAAAGGATGAAATAATATTGTCATGTGATGATATTTCAAAATCATATGAAAACGGAAATTCTAGAACAAATGTATTGAAGCATGTAAGTATTGAGATAAAAAATGAATCTGTCAATTTGATATATGGAAAGAGTGGTAGTGGAAAAACAACACTTCTAAATATTCTTGCCGGTATTGATAAGGCGTCTCAGGGAAATGTTTATTATTGTGGGAAAAGATATGGCTCTATGGGAGAGAGTAAATTGGCAAAGCTGAGAGGAAATAATTTTGGTTTTGTGTTTCAGGGATATCATTTAATACCACGCATAAGTGTAGAAGAGAATATTTTGTGTCCTGCTTATATTAATGGAAAGAAATATGACAGGGAATATTATGCGTATCTGTTACAGGAATTAGGAATAAATAAATTAACAAAGAAAACATCATATCAATTATCTGGTGGGGAACAACAGCGTGTAGCAATAGCCCGAGCGATGCTTTTAAAACCAAAGATTGTGTTTGCAGATGAGCCGACCGGAAATCTTGATTCTGAAAATACCATGATAATAACGGAATTATTTAGTAAACTAAACAAAGAATATAAAACCACTTATATAATAGTTACACATGAAGAAAATCTCATGGAGAATTGTACTCAGACAATTCGCATAAAGGATGGTGAGATTACAGTTGAATAAAAAAATAAAAAAACAAATTAAGTTAATAGGGGTGCTTATTGGCAATGAAAAAAAGCTGATGCTTTGTAGTTTTGTTTCTGTTATTGTAGGATTTACATTTATGTTTATGGTTAGTTCGCTTAGTGGAACTATTATAAAGACAAAGCAGGATAATACAGTAAACAAATATGGAAAATTTCTTATGGTTTTACCGGATATTGATAATGAAAGTGAAAAGGAAATAAAGCAAAAATGTGGTGATTTTAAATATGAACATTTTGGAGTGGTTGGAAATGTAGAATATGCAAACAAAAAAATAACTATTGGAACGATGACAGAAGATATGGGTGCGACACTTGCTTTTAAATTGATTAAAGGAAAATGGGTAAAAGGATCTGATCAGATTGTTGTCGAAGAATATTTACTTAAGTTATTTGGAAAAGAAAATACACAATTACCTTTTGATATAAAATTAAAAAAGGATGGCAGATTTATAAATTATAAGGTTACTGGAGTTATTTCAAATTATTCATCAGTTATATCAACATCATATGACAAAGAGTTGGAAACAAAAGTATATCCGTCAATTATATGTGGACAGAAAAATGATAAAGATGTAAAAAACTCTTTAGTTATTTTGCAGAAAAAACTTGATTTTAAAAAAGCAAAGAGTGATATAGAAAATGTCTTATTTCAAAACATTTCCGAAGAAGTTATATGTGCTAATGAAAAACTACATTGGCATGGATATAGTGATAATGAAGATATGATAAATATAAATATTTGGTATCCTATCTTACTGGGAATAATGCTATTATTAGAGCAGGCTGTAGTGATAAGAGCATTTGTTATTCGCAATCAAAATACATTTCATTTATTTCAGGTATTAGGAATGACAACAAAAGAAATAAAAAGACTTTTCTTTTATATAATGCAGATATTTATATGGTTTGGAGTGCTGACAGGATATATATTATCAGTGATTATTGGCAACACATATATAAGTAATGTTTTTGGGGAATATGGCAGATATTATCTAAGCTCATTAAATAATAATGTTTTGATAATGATGATAGTATTTGCAGTAATTTCAATATATAGTTATTTTATACTTATGGGAACAGAGCAGCATTCCAGGTTATTTTCTAATAATAATTTTAGAAAACACAGAAAATACAAATTTAGAAAAATAGACATAAGTATTATTGTTGTTCAGACAGTATGTATTTTTTTTGCGATTGCTTCATTTTATTTTATGAATACTTTTAGTTGCAAATCAGAAAATATTGAGTATTATTTGTGCAGCAAAAGTGATGCAAGTGCATATCCGTTGAGGGGGTATTATATAGGGACAGATGGAGAAGAGTATTTTGGGTTTGATGTTTTAAATGTATTTGATAAGTATAAGGATAAAATAAGTATGTCCATCGAAGCGGAAACAAAGCAATGTTCAATATTATTGGATAAAAATAATGTAGATGAGTATTTTAAAAATTATATAAAAGAAAACAGATTGTATTCTTTAGATGAAAGTGATGCCGAAACTAAAGAAAAAAATAATAGATTGTGGAAACAGGTTTCGGTTAAAACAGAAAAGTACAAGCCGGTATCAGATAATGTGCTTGTGACAGTTTTAAGAGAAAAAGAATTTAAAGACTTTGTGAAAAAGAAAGAAATTAAAAATCCCTGTTTTGAAAACAATAAATCAAAATCCTGTATAGTTATTTTGCCGGACTATAAAGAGATAGCAAATCCGTCAATTAAAGAAAATGGGATGATACGGCTCGGGGGAATAAGAGGTGATGAGAAAAAAGTAAGGTTTTATTCAGAAAAATTTAATGTTGGTGCTGTGCTTAGTGGAAGTAGTGAAGAGTACAATGGCATAGAAATAGTTATGGATGAGAAAACAGCTATAAAAAGCAGAACGGTTTTGGGATGTAACACAATAACAATAGAAATGAAAAAAGACGCACCGTTATTTATACAAAAAGAAGTGGATAAAAATGTTATGTTTACAATGGCATCAATACAGGGAGGCTTGTTAGATTCTTCAGAAAACAGAGAAAGTGATGATAAGCTGATGGCAGCTTATACATCAGTTCTAAGTAATACAATATTGCTGTTTTGTGCAATTATCATATGTATCTATATTAATTTGAGTATTTATATAGATTGGGAGAAACACAGATATGAATATGGGGTATTGCGAAGTTTTGGAATGAGTTATGCTCAGTTACAGAGAAAAGTATTTTTTAGATATAGCAGTAGCATTTTGTTTGCGTGTGCTTTAAATATGTTTTTAGGAAAATATGCATTTACAAATGGGACATTGACAAGCAGGCAAATAATTGTTTCTGTCGGATTGACCGTAGGAATTACTTATGTTTGCAGGCTCATATCATATTATAGAAAAAAAGATGAAACAGTAAGTCGGATGTTGAGTGAAGGGGAGTAGAAATAAATCGAAAGATAGATAAAGACAAAAAATAACTTAGCATAAAGAGTAAATAATATTTATGCTAAGTTATTTTAGAATATACGCCTGAGTTTTTTGTGCTTGCTTTGATGCATGATAAATCAGGCAGATATTTGCAATCAGCTATGCTGACGACTCATAATACCGTCAACTTATCATCAGATAAGGCACTCTAAAAGTTTTTCATTTACCGGAAGATAAATCTCAGGAATCTTATGGTTTGCATCACCGTATGTGTGTTTAGCAAAACAGTTACATACGGCATCATGAGTCTGTTGTGTGTATTTAAATGAAAATACTTTTGCTATACGATTGAAAAATACAGGCGAAATAGAACAGCCCCAGTCAGTAGTATCATTTGCATTGATAAGATTTGGAGTTATGACAAGCTCCTTATTCGTAACAGTGTTGTAAGCCGTGAGGATGATGTAATCTGTAGTTTCATTGACAGAAAACTTAAGTTCCACCGAGATCTACACTCTTTCCCTACACGACGCTCTTCCGATCTTAACTGTGAAACATCCTCTCGGAAACCAAGAGTTGCAAGTACAGAGTTGTCAACATGTGCAAATGGATCAAATACATCCGTGATAATCCTGTCACTGTCACTTGAAATAAGTTTAATAAGTTTATCTATGCTTTTCTGGCTTAATACATCACTGTCTAAAGAATTTTTCTGCTCTGAGAGGAAACCTATGAGGGAATCAATCTCTTTCTGGTTTAAAAGTGAAAAACTTGAATTTTGTGTATTGCTCATAAACTAACACCTCCATTATTATAAGATGATTTTTCATAAATTACTTAAATATATTATATGATGTTGGGGTCAAAAGGTATTTTGACCCCAACATCATTATATAGTTTATCGCAAGATGTTTCAAGGGAGGAAAGGTAAATAATATGAATATTATGTAACAGTTCAGCCATAAAAAGATAATTGGCAATACAATGAGCTTGTTCAT
>ONZS01001196.1_pt1 | contig 15512 bp, 17 predicted proteins | sample 1670921 | NCBI WGS metagenome assembly ONZS01 (sample SAMN06348104, study PRJEB24527) | human gut metagenome | biome: human gut; feature: ankylosing spondylitis patient; material: feces | host: Homo sapiens | place: China | collected 2015-10 | reverse complement strand
TGGTGGTATCCTTGCCCATGCTCTGCTCCTGCAGGCGGGCAAAGGAGCCGATGGGGGCGGCGTCCTTTTCACCGGCGGTCACGCCGTCGATGTTGAACAGGCCGAGCTTTTTCAGGTTGGGGCAGTTGAAGCTGGGGTGCTTGGCGATGGCACCGAGGGTGTTGGTGCCCTCATCGCCAAAGGCGGCGGCGTCCGGCTCTGCACCGATGCCGAAGCTGTCCAGAACGATCAGAAAAACGCGCTTTTCCATTTACGCTTTCACTCCGTTTCTATAGTTTCGCTCCCGCTTCCGCCCGGAAACGGGCAGAAGTGAGACTTTTCCTTATCCTTATTATAGGCGATGGAGCTGTTTTTCGCAATATCGCCCCGGCATCTGTCACGAAAATTTAAGGTTTTCTTTGCCGAATTTTTTCTTGCTCTCTTGTACACAAGCGGTTATAATATAGGATGGTACGGTTTGAAATACTACCTGACCGGGCCGATGTCCGGCCAGAAGCCGATGGGCCTTGTCCGGCCCCTGCGGCTCGTCATAGAGGATAAGAAGATATTGTTGGAGGTATATTATGAGAAAAACGAAGATCATCTGCACCCTTGGCCCGTCTACCGATAAGGACGGCGTGCTGCGCGAGCTGGTCGCCAACGGCATGAACGTGGCCCGCTTCAACTTTTCCCACGGCTCCTACGAGGAGCACAAGGGCCGTCTGGATATGCTGAAGGCCATCCGCACCGAGCTGGGCAAGCCCGTGGCTGCCCTGCTGGACACCAAAGGCCCCGAGATCCGTCTGAAGGAGTTCAAGAACGGCGTCGAGATGCTGGAAGCCGGCCAGACCTTCACCCTGACCACCCGCGAGGTGGAGGGCACCAAGGAGATCTGCTCCATCACCTATAAGGACCTGCCGCAGGACGTCCATGAGGGCGGCATCATCATGCTGGACGACGGCCTCATCAAGCTGGCCATTAAGAGCGTCTCCGACACCGACATCGTCTGCGAGGTGCTGAACAGCGGCAAGATCAAGACCAAGAAGGGCGTCAATGTCCCCGGCGTCCACCTGTCCATGCCCTACCTGAGCCAGCGTGACCGCGATGACATCATCTTCGGCGTCCAGCAGGGCTTCGACTTCATCGCCGCTTCCTTCGTCCGCACCGCACAGGACGTCTACGACATCCGCAACCTGCTGAACGAGTATGACTCCCACATCCGCATCATCGCCAAGATCGAGAACCGCGAGGGCGTCAACAACATCGACAGCATCCTCTCCGCCGCCGACGCCGTCATGGTCGCCCGCGGCGACCTCGGCGTCGAGATCGATTTCACCGAGCTGCCCGGCATCCAGAAGAGCGTCATCGACCGCTCCTTCTCCTTCGGCAAGCCCATCGTCACCGCCACCCAGATGCTGGACAGCATGATGGTCAACCCCCGCCCCACCCGCGCCGAGATCTCCGACGTGGCCAACGCCATCTACGACGGCACCTCTGCCATCATGCTCTCCGGCGAGACCGCTGCGGGCGCATACCCCGTTGAGGCCCTGAAGACCATGTCCGCCATCGCCGAGCGCACCGAGAACGAGGTGCACTACCGCGACAACCGCCTGACCGACACCACCGGCCAGATCAGCGTCAGCGACGCCACCGCACACGCCGCCTGCCTGACCGCAAAGGATGTCAACGCCTCTGCCATCGTCACCGTGTCCGAGTCCGGCAACACCGCCCGCCTGCTGAGCAAGTACCGCCCCGCACAGCCCATCATCGCCTGCGTCATGGACGAGCAGGTGCAGCGCCAGCTCTCCATCTCCTGGGGCATCACCCCGCTCATGATGGATCTCGCCACCAGCACCGATGAGCTGATCGAGAAGTCCACCGCTCTGGCCAAGGAGAACGGCTACCTCCACGACGGCGAGCTGGCTGTCGTGACCGCAGGCGTCCCCGTGGGCGTCTCCGGCACCACCAACATGATCAAGATCCACATGATCGGCAACTGCCTGTCCACCGGCGTCGGCATCGGCCCCGACGGCGCTGCTCTGGCCAACGCCACCGGCAAGGCCTGTGTCTGCCACACCCTCGAGGAGATCCGCGCAAAGTTCAAGCCCGGCATGGTGCTGGTGGTGCCCTCCACCTCCAACGAGATGCTGAGCTATGTCCGCGACGCTGCCGCTCTGGTGGTCGAGGAAGCCGGCCTGAACAGCCACGCCGCCATCGCAGGCAAGGCCCTGCTCAAGCCCACCATCGTGGGTGCTGTCGGCGCTACCGCCCACATCCGCGACGGCCTGATGGTCGCTGTGGACTGCGCACACGGCAGCGTCCAGCGCCTGCAGGCCTGATTTTTAGGAGGCGCAGCATGGAACGCATCGCAAGCTTCTGCGTAGACCACACCAAGCTCGGCCGGGGTATGTACCTGAGCCGTCAGGACGGCGACGTGCTGACGTGGGACATCCGAATGAAGAAGCCGAACCACGGCGATTATCTCTCCACCGGTGCCGCCCACACGCTGGAGCACCTTTTCGCCACCTACGCCCGCAACAGCCAGTACAAGGCCGGCGTCGTCTATGTCGGCCCCATGGGCTGCCGCACCGGCTTCTACCTGCTCACCCGGGGGCTTTCCCCTGCGGAGGCTCTGGCCCTGACGGTGGAGTCCTTCCGCTTCATGGCCGCTTTCGAGGGCGATGTGCCCGGCGCAAGCGAGGTGGAATGCGGCAACTACCGCGACATGGATCTGCCCGCCGCAAAGGCAGAGGCCGCCGCCATGCTGCCCGTGCTCGAGGCACTGACTGCCGACGACCTGCACTACTGATCCCAAAAACAAACGAGGCCCGGAGTGGAAACGCTCCGGGCCTCGCTGTTTTTGATTTGTGGTTGCTGAGCTTTACTGATGAGAAGAATTAGTTCTTCTCAGGCTTTTTGACTTCTTCAGCCCCCGCAGTCATGACGGCAACGCGATAGCCTTTGCCCTCCACCGTAAAGGTAGCGGTGCCAACATAGAAAACATTAGCAGGTTCTTTCTTATCGACCGCATCATTGACATTATCCATAGTCTGGAGCAGTCTGGAGGCCTGAGCCGTAGCATTATAGCCCTTCGTCTCCGTAACTGCAACGAAAACATACTTGTCCTTATAAGTTTCACCCATGATGTCCATGAAACTCGTCTTCATCGCTTCCACATATTCCTCTTCCGTATCGAACTCCGTGTTTTCCAGCTCGACCCACTTATTCGCGATAGCCTTTGCCTTCTCGTTCAATTTAGAATCTGCCTTAAACTCAACGTTTTCTGCCTTACCCATATCGCTCATTGCTTCCGCAATGGTCTTGGTGCTTGCAGCGTTGCCGCAGCCCGTCAGGACAGACAGGGCCAGAACGCCAGCGAGGACGACGGCCAGAAGTTTCTTTGCCATTTTCATGTTGTTTCCTCCCACATGATGATAAAATGAATTTCAGGGGCCGACCGTCCGTTTCCGACCATCAGCCTGTAAAAGCATTATACCCCCCCCCTGTGGTTTTGTCAATATTCTTCTTGATTTTCATGATATTCCCAAATTGCCCCTGTATCCGCTATGCAGGTTTCACAAAATTGCAAAAAAAACTGCCCGCTTCGCCAGAGGCTCTCCCCTTGGGAGCAACAGCGACGACCGCCGCCAGCGGCGGAAACAGGGAGGAGCTGTTGGGGCAGCGGCCAGCAGGATGCAAGCGACAGCGTAGCAGACGCTGGGAACCGCAACCCGGGCAATGTCACCGAAGGTGACTGAGAGGGCAAGGACGCTGCCAAAAAACAAAAGCACAGCGATACCATCCGCTCTGTCAAAAGCCGATATTATCGCTGTGCAGATACTCTCGGAGGACGGGCTTGCCCTCTCCGTCATTGCTTCGCAATGCCACCTCTCCCAAAGGGAGAGGCTTTCCTTATTCGTACAGGGGGAACGCCTTGGTCAGGGCCAGCACCCGGGCGGAGATGTCGTCTTTCTTCTCGTCGTAGTGCCAGATGCAGTCGGCGATGCAGTCCGCGATGACCTTCATCTCGGCCTCGCCCATGCCCCGGGTGGTGACGGCCGGAGTTCCCAGACGGACGCCGGAGGTCACAAAGGGGCTGCGGGTCTCGCCGGGGACCGTGTTCTTGTTGGCGGTGATGTGGACGCTGTCGAGGCGGGCTTCCGCTCATTCCGGCCCCGCCTGTTTCCATGATACCAGACAGCGTAAAATTCTTCAACAGCATTTCTCACGAACCGATACGCTTTTGCCCCTTTCTTTTCGGTCGGATGAAGATATTTCACCCTTCGGCCCAAAGCCTTGCTTTTTCTGCGCCCAGCGTTTATTATACATCTATAAAAATCCGTTCCGGTTTTTGTGCAGTTCTGCCCGCCGGGCGCAGAGAGGGGCGTTTTTCCATGACCATCGCGGAGCAAAAAGCGGCGCAGCGAAAAGCGGGCATTGCAGCCCGCCGGGCGCTGTCGGAAGCAGACCGGACCTCGGCCAACGCGGCGCTCTGTGCCCGCATCGCGGGGCTGGACTGCTTCCGGACGGCGCAGAGCATCCTGCTCTACGCCGCATTCGGGGGCGAAGCCGACCTCTCCGCGCTGGCCGGACAGGCCGCAGCACAGGGCAAAATACTGGCATGGCCCGTCTGCGGCGAGGGTTTCTCACTGACCGCCGCCGTGCCGGAGGCCAACGGCTGGGAGGTCGGCGCATATGGCATCCGCACCCCCGTCCTGCGCCGGTCGGCCCTCCTGCGGCCCGACCAGCTCGACCTCGTGCTGGTGCCCTGCACAGCTTTTGACGCCGCCTGCCGCCGGGTGGGCATGGGGAAGGGCTACTACGACCGCTATCTTCCCCGCTGCACCCGGGCTGTAAAGGTCGGCGTCGCCTTTGAGGCCCAGCGGGTGGAGGCGGCGGCCGTGGACGCCCACGACCAGCGGCTGGACGGATTCGTGACAGAGGGAGGACTTTATTTTGGAACTGACACAACTGAGCTGTGAGGAATTTCTGAGCCAGCTTGCCAGCAAAGCCCCCGCCCCGGGCGGCGGCGGTGCAGCGGCCCTTGTGGGGGCGGCAGGCGCGGCGCTGGGCAATATGGTGGGCAGTCTGACCACCGGCAAAAAGAAGTATGCCGCCGTCGAGGCGGACATTCAGGCCCTCAACGCCCGGGCTGAAGCCCTGCGCCGACGGCTCGAAGCCCTTGTGCAGGCCGACGCGGAGGCGTTCACCCCGCTGGCCGCAGCTTACGGCCTGCCCAAGGAGACGCCCGAGCAGCAGGCCCACAAGGCCGCAGTTCTGGCCGAGGCGCTGGATGGAGCCTGCGCCGTGCCGCTGGACATCATGGACGCCTGCTGTGAGGGCATCCGCCTCGCGGCCGACTACGCCGCAAAGGGCAGCGTGCTGGCCGTGTCGGACGCGGGCTGTGCGGCCCTCTTCTGCAAGGCCGCCCTTCAGGCCGCCGGGCTGAACGTCGCCATCAACACCAAACTCATGACCGACCGCACCCACGCCGCCGGGCTGGACGAAAAAGCCGCCCGGATGCTGGCGGAGTATGCGCCGCTGGCCGATGAAGTCTACCAGTCGGTGGCAAGCCGCTTGCGGGTCTGATACAGAAAGGGGAACTCTATGTCTGTGATTTTGAAGGGTGCGCCCGTCGTGGCCGCCATGAACGAAGCAAACGCCGCCCGCTGCGCCGCGCTGCGGGAAAAGGGCGTCATCCCCACGCTGGCCGTCGTCCGGGTGGGTGCACGGGAGGATGACCTCTCCTACGAGAAGGGCGTCATGACCCGCTGCGCCAAGGTGGGCGTCGAAGTAAAGCAGTTTCTTCTGCCCGCCGACGCGGCGCAGGAGGAGCTGCTGGGCGTCATCGCCTGCATCAATGCAGACCCCGCCATCCACGGCTGTCTGCTCTTCCGCCCCCTGCCCCAGCAGTTCGACGACCGCACCGTCCGCGCCGCCCTCGCGCCCGAGAAGGACATCGACGGCATCACCGATGGCTCGCTGGCCGGTGTCTTTACCAACACGTCCCTCGGCTACCCGCCCTGCACGGCGCAGGCCTGCCTCGAGATCCTGAAGTTCTACGGCATCCCCCTCTCGGGTCGTCGGGCCGTCGTGGTGGGCCGCAGCCTCGTGGTGGGCAAGCCCGCCGCCATGATGCTGGACCGGGAGAACGCCACCGTCACCCTCTGCAACTCCCGCACCCGGGATCTGCCGGAGGTCTGCCGTGAGGCCGACATCGTGGTGGTGGCCATGGGCAAGGCCGGCGCTGTCGGTGCCGAACATCTGCGCGAGGGGCAGGTGGTCGTGGATGTGGGCATCCATGTCAACGAGGAGGGAAAGCTCTGCGGCGACGTCCGCTTCGGTGAGGCCGAGCCGCTGGTGGAGGCCATCACCCCCGTCCCCGGCGGTGTGGGCACCGTGACCACCTCCGTGCTGGTGAGCCATGTGGTGGAGGCGGCAGAAAAGACGGTATAACTCCTTTATAATAAAAAAAACAGAGAGGACAGTCCATAAAGGACCATCCTCTCTGTTTTTGTTTTATCGTTCTGTCAGCACGAAGGTCAGCTCTGCCGAAGCGGCACACTTGCCGTCCACATAGGCTGAGGCCTTGCCGATGCCCACCGGGCCGCGCTGCTCCACCAGCTCACAATGGAGGGTGAGCACATCGCCGGGAGTGACCTGCTTGCGGAAGCGGGCATTCTTGATGCCGCCGAAGAGGGCCAGCTTGCCCTGATTCTCCGGCAGGCTCAGGGCCGCGACGGCACCGGTCTGGGCCAGCGCCTCAAGGATGAGGACGCCGGGCATGACCGGCGTGCCCGGGAAATGGCCGCAGAAGAACTCCTCATTGCGGGAGACGCACTTGCGGCCGATGGCCCACTGGCCCGGCTCGTAGTCCAGAATACGGTCCACGAGGGCGAAGGGATACCGGTGGGGCAGGATGGCCGCGATCTCCTCGCTGGTCAGGCAGTTCGGGGTTTCACGGACGGTGCGGGGTTCTGCCATCACTCAGCCCTCCCACTTCTTGAAGGCCAGACAGGCGTTGTGCCCGCCAAAGCCCAGACTGTTGCTCAGGGCGTACTCCATCTTCATCTCCCGGCCGACATTGGGCACATAGTCCAGATCGCACTCGGGGTCGGGCTGCTCGTAGTGGATGGTGGGGGGCGCGAACTGATCCCGGAGAGCCAGCGCGGTAAAGACGGCCTCGATGCCGCCTGCGCCGCCCAGCAGATGGCCGGTCATGCTCTTGGTGCTGACCACGGCGATGTCCTTGGCGTGGTCGCCAAAGACGGCATGGATGGCGGCCGTCTCGCAGCTGTCGTTCATGTGGGTGCCGGTGCCGTGGGCGTTGATGTGGTCGATCTGCTCGGGGGCGATGCCGCCGTCCTTCAGGGTCAGCTTCATGCAGCCGATGGCGCCGGTGCCGCCGGGTGCGGGGGCCGTGAAGTGGTAGGCGTCGCAGTTTGCACCGTAGCCCACCACCTCAGCGTAGATGTGTGCACCACGGGCCTTGGCGTGCTCCAGCTCCTCGAGGACCAGCACGCCGCTGCCCTCGCCCATGACGAAGCCGCCGCGCCGTGCGTCGAAGGGCAGGCTGGCCGCGTCGGGGTCGGTGGAGGTGGAAAGGGCCTTCATGCTGGTAAAGCCGCCGATGCCCAGCGGGCTGATGCAGCTCTCCGCGCCGCCGCAGACCATGACCGGCTCATAGCCGTCCCGGATGCGATGGAAGGCGTCGCCCACGGCGTTGGTGCCGCCGGCGCAGGCCGTCACCGGGCAGGTGCAGATGCCCTTGAGGCCGAAGCGGATGGCGATCTGGGCCGCAGCCATGTTGGCGATGGCCATGGGGACGAAGTAGGGGCTGACCTTTTCCATCCCCTTCTCCTCGCCCCGGGCGTGCTGCTCCTCGATGGTGGGCAGACCGCCGATGCCGCTGGACACGATGACGCCGATGTCCTCGGCCTCCGCCTCGCAGTCGATGCCGCTGTCCTGAATGGCCTCGGCGGCAGCGCCCAGTGCCAGCAGGGTGAAGCGGGCCATCTTGCGGGCCTCTTTTTTGTCCACGACGGTCTCGGGGTCGAAGCCCTTGACCTCGCCTGCCAGCTTGCACTTGAACTCGCTGGCGTCGAACTGGGTGATGGGGCCGATGCCGCACTTGCCTGCGCGGGCGGCGGCCCAGCTGTCGGCGGTGTTATTGCCAAGAGGGTTCACGGTTCCCAGACCGGTGATGACGACTCTGCGTTTTTCCATAGAAAAAGCTCCTTTTACATTGCCATGCCGCCGTCCACACAGAGCACCTGCCCGGTGAGATAGCTGCTTTGTTCGGCGGTGAAGAAGGCCACCGCATTTGCCACGTCCTCCGGCTGTCCGGCGTGTCCCTCCGGGATGGTCTTGCACATCTCGGTGCGGACAGCCTCCGGCAGGGCGGCGGTCATATCCGTGGCGATGAAGCCGGGGGCCACCGCATTGACGGTGACGTTCCGGCTGGCCAGCTCTTTGGCGAGGCTCTTGGTCAGGCCGATCAGGCCCGCCTTGCTGGCGGAATAGTTGGTCTGGCCCGCGTTGCCCCGCAGGCCCACCACGCTGCTCAGGTTGACGATGCGGCCATAGCGCTGGCGCACCATCCGGCGTGCAGCCTCCTTGCAGCAGAGGAACGCGCCCTTGAGATTGGCGTTCAGGACGGTGTCGAAGTCCTCCTCGGAAAGGCGGAGGATGAGGTTGTCGCGGGCGACGCCCGCGTTGTTGACCAGAATATCCACCCGTCCGAAAGCGTTCACCGCCTCTTCGAACAGCTTCTTGCAGCCCTCGGCGGTGGAGACGTCGGCCTGCACGGTGACAGCTTCCACGCCCTGCTCCTTGCAAAGGGCGGCCGTCTCGGCGGCAGCGGCCTCGCCGTGGCAGTAGTTGACCACCACATTGCAACCCTGCTTTGCCAGCGCGAGGCAGACGGCCCGACCGATGCCCCGGCTCCCGCCGGTGACGACGGCGGCACGGGTCAGCTTCTCTTCGCTCATGCCTGTGCCTCCTTCCAGCCGGTGAGGAAAGCTTCCAGCTCTTCTGCCGTCTCGACAGCAGTGCAGCGGACATCCGTTCCCAGCGTCTTTTTCACGAAGCCGCTCAGTGCCTTGCCCGGGCCGACCTCAAGGATGTCGGTAACGCCCAGCTCGCCCAGACGGCGGAGGGTGTCTTCCATGTAGACGCTGCTCTGCACCTGCTTTTCCAGCAGGGCCGGGATGGTGTCGCTTTCGGCCTTTTCATGGCCGAGGCAGTTGAAGAGGACCGGAGTCTCCATCTCGCCGAAGTGCTCAGCCTCAAAGCGCTTTGCCAGCGCATCCCCTGCGGGATGCATCAGGCGGGTGTGGAAGGGGCCGCTGACCTTCAGGGGGATGCAGCGGCGGGCACCGGCGGCTTTCGCCAGCTCGGCGGCCTTTTCTACTGCGGCCTTCTCGCCGCCGATGACCAGCTGGCCCGGGCAGTTGTAATTGCAGATCTGCACACAGCCCAGAGCGGAGGCCTCCTCGCAGCACTTTGCCAGTGCGTCGCGGTCGAGGTTCATCACGGCGGTCATGCCGCACTCGATGCCCTTGGCTGCGTCGGCCATCGCCCTGCCGCGGAATGCGGCCAGCTCCACCGCCTGCTGTGCGGTGAAGACCCCGGCTGCTTCCAGCGCGGAATATTCGCCCAGCGACAGACCGGCCAGATAGTCGGCTTTCACGCCGTTTTCCTTCAGGACAGCCGTGACACCGGCGGCAAAGGCCACCATGCAGGGCTGGGTGTACTGGGTCAGATTCAAAACGCCCTCCGGGTCGTCGAAGCAGACGCTCCGCAGATCAAAATCGAGGTCTGCGGCGTCGAACGCCTCCCGGAACGCGGGGTATCTCTCGTAAAGGTCTTTGCCCATGCCGGGGTGCTGAGAACCTTGACCGGCATACAGAATGGCAAGCTTCATTGGTGTTTCCTCCAATCGTCCATCAGTTCCTCCATCAGCTCCCGGACGCTCCGCATCCGGTCGAGACGGCTCACATTGGCTCCGCAGAAGAAGAGTCCCTCTTCCACATTGCCCTTCACGGCCTCGATGAGGGCGTGGGTGATGCAGTAGGGCACCTTGGCCGGCTCGCAGGCTTTCAGGCAGCGGGCACAGTGCTTCGGCGGGAAGCGAAGTCCCTGCTCAAGCTTCTGCACCAGCGGGGTCGCCAGCGCACGGCCCGGCATCCCCACAGGGCTGTGGATGATGCGGACGTCCTCCGGCTTTGCGGCCAGCAGGACGTCTTTGTAGGTCTGGCTGGCGTCGCACTCATAGGTGGGGATGAACCGGGTGGCGAGCTGTGCGCCCGCAGCACCCATCTTTGCATAGTGGGCGATGTCCTCGCCCGTGTAGACGCCTCCGGCCACAAAGACCGGGATGTCGTGGCCGAACTGCTCCTCGAAAGGCTTCACCTCGGCCAGAACTTCGGGCAGGATCTCGTCGAGGGTCTGGCATTTCCCGGCCAGAAGCTCCTCCTCCGAAAAGCCCAGATGTCCGCCTGCCTTGCAGCCCTCAATGACCACGAAGTCAGCGGTGCGGCCAAACGCCTTGGCCCACCGGCGGAGGATGAGCTTTGCCGCACGGCCGCTGGACACGATGGGGGCCAGCGCCACGTCGGCACGTTTCACGAGTCCGGGCAGCTCCAGCGGGAGGCCCGCACCCGATACGATGGCGTCCACCCCCGCCTCCACGGCGGTGCGGACGGCGTCGGCGTAGTTCTGGGTTGCCACCATCGCGTTGATGGCCACCAGTCCTGCGCCGCCTGCGATCTCTTTCGCTTTTTCGATCTCTTTTTTCAGAGCGCGGAGGTTGGCGGCGGTGGGGTCACGGGCAAAGTCCGGCTCCCGGTAGCCTGCATCGGCCGTGGAGATGCAGCCCATGCCGCCGCAGGCCGCGACGGCACCGGCCAGCCCGCCGAGGGAGACGCCGACGCCCATGCCGCCCTGTAAGATGGGCACAGCCAACGGCTTTCCTGCAAGGGTCAGCATAATTCGCCCAGCGACTTCATCCGCTGCCTCCCGCTCTCCCACAGCTCCTCGAGGATGTCGGCCACAGGGCGCACCTCGTGGAGCATACCGGCCACCTGACCGGCCATCAGGCTGCCGGTGGCGGTGTCGCCCTCAAAGACGGCGCGCCGCAGGCTGCCCAGCGTGTATTTTTCCAGCTCCATCTTGTCGGCACCGGCCTTTTCCTGCCGGACATACTCGCGGCTCATCCGGTTTTTCAGGACGCGGACAGGAGTGCCGCCGATGCGGCCGGTGACGATGGTGTCGCTGTCCTTGGCCCGCAGGAGCGCGGCCTTGTAGTTCTCATGGATGGGGCACTCCTCGCTGACCAGCAGACAGGTGCCCACCTGCACGCCGCAGGCTCCCAGGGCAAAGGCTGCGGCCAGCTGACGGCCATCGGCGATGCCGCCTGCCGCAATGACAGGGACATCCACCGCGTCCACCACCTGCGGCACCAGTGCCATGGTGGTCATCTCGCCCACATGGCCGCCGCTCTCGGTGCCCTCTGCGATGACAGCATCCACGCCCAACGGGACGAGGTGCTTGGCCAGAACGGCCGCTGCCACCACGGGGATGACCTTGATGCCGGCTTCCTTCCACATGGGGATGTACTTGCCGGGGTTGCCTGCGCCGGTGGTGACGACCTTGACACCCTCCTCCACGACGATCTTCGCAAACTCGTCGGCCTGCGGATGCATCAGCATGATGTTGACGCCGAACGGCTTATCGGTGAGCGCCTTGCAGCGGCGGATGTTCTCCCGCAGGGTCTCGGCGTTCATGCCGCCTGCGCCGATGAGGCCCAGCGCACCGGCGTTGGAGCAGGCGGCGGCGAACTCGCCGGTGGCGATGTTGGCCATGCCGCCCTGAATGATGGGGTATTTCGTGCCTAATATCTCGTTGAGTAATTTCATGTAAATCGTCCTAATTTATTTTATAGCGCTCACCCGTAAAGAACCTCTCAGTCTGCTTCGCAGACAGCTCCCCTGTCGAGGGGAGCCACTGGCGTGCCGGTCAAGTCCACGCTGGACGAGCAAAGCTTGATATTTCGGAAACTATAGTGCCCTGTGGTCTGGATCCACAGCAGCCTGCCCCGTAAGCAAGGCCCGCTCTTTTGCGCCATAAAAAGCTTTCGGCAATCAGTGCAAAGTGGCCCGGCCTGCCAAGGCCTCCCCTCGATAGGGGAGGTGTCAGCGCATCAGCGCTGACGGAGAGGTTCATACGTCACCAGCATCCCGCCCCATGTCAGGCCGCCGCCGAAGCCGATGCAGGACACCTTCTGTCCAGCCTTGAGCAGCCCGTCCTCGGCCATCTCATTGAGGGCCACCGGGATGCTGGCCGCGCTGGTGTTGCCGTGGCGATCCATGTTCTTGTAAAATTTTGCGGCGTCGGCGTGGAGCGCTTTCACACAGTGGTCGATGATGCGGCTGTTGGCCTGATGACAGACCACCCAGTCCACCTCGTCCAGCGTCAGCTGCGTCTCCTCCAGCACCTTGTGCAGGCAGCGGGGCAGTGCGTCCACCGCAAAGCGGAAGACGGCCCTGCCGTCCATGCTGATGGGGGCCGAACCGGTGCGGCAGGGGCCGCCTGCATGGATGGCCTCGTCGCCCCGCGCCCCCAGCGTGATGGCAAAGGGTGCGTCGCACCGTTCAAAGATCGCTGCGCCCGCCCCGTCGCCGAAGAGGACGCAGGTGGAGCGGTCGGTCTGATCCATCAGGCGGGACAGCGCCTCACAGCCCACCACGAGGGCATACCGCCCGCCCAGCGTCGCCAGCAGGCCGCAGGCCACGGCGGTGCCGTAGATGAAGCCCGAGCAGGCTGCATTGACGTCCAGTGCGGGGCGATCCTCCGGCAGGCCGAGGGCACGCTGCACCTGACAGGCCACGCTGGGGGTCGCGTCGGGGGCCGAAAGGGTGGCGCAGACACAGCAAGCGATGTCCTGCGGCCCGAGGCCGCTGCGCTCCAGCGCCTGCTTTGCCGCTGCGATGGCCAGTGTGGCGGCAGATTCTTCCTCTGTGCACCAGTGGCGGGCGCGGATGCCGGTGCGGGTGGTGATCCACTCGTCGCTGGTGTCCACGGTGCGGCTCAGCTCTTCATTTGTGACCGTGCGGCCGGGCAAGGCCCCGCCTGTGGCGATCAACTGCAAACCGTTCATGCTCGTTTCGCTTCTCCGATCTGACGAAATTTTTTGTACCGCTGGTCGGCCAGTGCCTTGCCGCTCATCTTGCAGAGGGCGGCGAGGTGGCTTTTCAGGGCCGCGTCCATCGCGGCAAAGAGGGCCGCGTGACTGCGCTGTGCGCCGCCCACCGGCTCGGGGATGATCTCCTCCACGATGCCGTCCTTATAGAGGTCCTGCGCGGTCAGCTTCATGATCTCGCAGGCCTCGCCGCTGCGGGAGGCGTCCTTCCAGAGGATGCTGGCGAAGCCCTCGGGGCTGAGCACCGAGTAGACGGCATTTTCCAGCATGAGGATGTGGTTCGCCACACCCAGCGCCAGTGCGCCGCCGGAAGAGCCTTCGCCCGTGACGACGGCGATGACCGGGACGGTCAGGCCGCTCATCTCCATGAGGTTGCGGGCGATGGCCTCGCCCTGTCCCCGCTCTTCCGCCTCCTTGCCGGGATATGCGCCCGGCGTGTCGATGAAGGTGATGATGGGGCGGCCGAACTTTTCGGCCTGCTTCATGAGGCGGAGGGCCTTGCGGTAGCCCTCCGGCCCCGGCATACCGAAGTTGCAGGCCATGTTCTCCTCCAGCGTGGAGCCTTTGCGGTGGCCGATGACGGTCACGGGCATCCCGTGGAAGCGGGCGATGCCGCCCAGAATGGCCCTGTCCTCCCGGCACTGACGGTCGCCGCACTGCTCAAAGAAGTCGGTGAACAGAGCGTTGATGGTCTCGTCGATGTGGGGGCGCTCGGGATGGCGGGCCAGAAAGACCCGATCCTCGGCGGTCAGCGGGCCGCAGCAGCGGAGGATCTCATCCTCCTCCACGGCCAGCTCGGCCAGCTCAGAGGCGTGGGCCGTGATGGCGGCCATCTGGCTGTCCTCGTCCTGTGCGCCGCCCCGCAGGGCGGCGATCTGGGCGTCCAAAGGAGCAAGCTGCTCCAGAAGTTCTTTTATCATTCCGTTTTCCTCCCGCCTGCATGGAGCTGCAGCAGCTGGATGAGGGTAGCGCGAAGCTCACTGCGGGGCACAACCCTGTCCAGAAAGCCGTGTTCCAGCTGGAACTCACTGCGCTGGAAGCCCTCGGGCAGGCGCTCGCCGATGGTCTGCTCGATGACGCGGGGCCCGGCGAAGCCGATGAGTGCGCCCGGCTCGGCCAGCATGATGTCGCCGAGGCTGGCAAAGCTGGCGGTGACGCCGCCGGTGGTGGGGTGGGTCAGCACGCTGATGTACAGCCCGCCCTTGGCCGAAAAGCGCTCGATGGCGGCGCTGGTCTTGGCCATCTGCATGAGGCTGAAGATGCCCTCCTGCATCCGGGCGCCGCCGCTGGCCGAGAAGATGACCAGCGGAAGCTTTTTGGCGGCGGCATATTCGATGGCGCGGGTGATGCGCTCACCCACAGCCGTGCTCATGCTGCCCATGAAAAAGCGGCTGTCCAGCACTGCGGTCACCACGGCCACGCCGCCGATGCGGCCCACAGCTGTGACAGCAGCCTCACTGAGGCCTGTCTTCTGGGTCTGGGCGGCAAGTTTGTCGGTGTAGCCGGGAAAGCCCAGCACATCCTGCGGGGCAAGCTCTTCGTCCAGCTCCCGGAAGCTGCCGCTGTCCAGCACGAGGCTCAGGCGGTAGTACGCGCCGATGGGCTGGTGATTGCCGCAGTTGGGGCAGACGAAGAGGCTCTTGGCCCAGATCTGGCGGGTGGCACGGCGTCCGCACTGTTTGCATTCCACAAACTGCGGCTCATGCCACGCCACACCGGCGTCCCGCCGGGCTTTGAGCTGGAAGGTGCGCTCCCGCATCCGGCCCGGGAGCAGGTCTCTGATGTCGTTCATCGTTATGCCTCAGCGTGTGCGGTCAGGTAGTTGAAGATGTCGCCGACAGTCTTCATCTTGGTCAGCTCCTCGTCGGGGATGGAGACGCCGAAGGCATCCTCCAGAGCCATGTTCAGCTCCACAGCGTCGAGGCTGTCGGCCTCGAGATCCTCGGTCAGGCTGGCCTCCATCGTGACCTTCTCCTCCTCGCAGTTCAGGGTGTCAACGACGATCTTCTTCATATCCTCAAAAGTCATGGTAAATTTCTCCTTTTATCTTGTATGTGTTGTGATATTGTGTCTGATACGGGCGAATCACCTCAGGCTGTTTAGTTAAATGTTTTGAGCGATTCAACAAGGTCATTATACTCGCCCGCCCGGGATTGTCAATAGTTTTATCTAAAAAGTTTTAGCTTTCACGGTTCTTTCACAGGTTTTTACGCAACTCATACATCATATAAGTTGCGTAAATTGAGGTAAGAACAAGAAAGATCCCCTTGAGCCAACTGAACTGCACCCCATTTGTTAGACAGTATGGTATACTGTTTAGGAAATGGGGTGT
>ONZS01001194.1_pt1 | contig 15528 bp, 15 predicted proteins | sample 1670921 | NCBI WGS metagenome assembly ONZS01 (sample SAMN06348104, study PRJEB24527) | human gut metagenome | biome: human gut; feature: ankylosing spondylitis patient; material: feces | host: Homo sapiens | place: China | collected 2015-10 | reverse complement strand
GTTGTATCTATAAGCAAAAGGACGCATGAAAAAACTTTCGTTTTTTCACACGCCCTTTTAATATTAAAGAGTTTTATGAAACAGGAAAGATTAAATTTGTATCGGATAGATATGAAGTATATTAGAAATTTGCATAATATTGATGATAGAGTTTCTTCGGTATCACCACAAAAGGAAAATTCTCACTTGACGTATTTTAAGAGATTTAATAACTGTTATATCGTCCTACCCTTGTTTACGAACCCTCATACGAACAGTATTGATGTGACCACATTCAAGAATTTTATATTACGTATGTATAATTTAAAGATGACAATGCGACACATATTATAACATGACTTAGAAGCAGTTAGAACAATCGCCGTTGCTTTGGTGTTATTCCTTTCCATTTTTTGTATGCATGAATAAAATGACTACCATCAAAGAAACCTGTTTCCGTGGCAATATATGAAATATCATAGTTAGTGTGCATCAGTAACTCATCCGCTTTATTTAGACGAATGTAAGTAATGTATTCTTTACAGGATTGGCCAAAGTGTTCACGGAATAGCTTCGCAAAATGAGAATAGCTCAGGTTACACATGTTTGCTAATTTCTGAACCTCAAGTGGTTCTGAAGAGTGCAAATCAATATATTCCAAAATGTGATGGAATGACAGAGTGGTGTCCGTATGTTCTTTCTCTTTTACTTCAATTTCTTTGTTAGATGATCTTACAATTGCTATTAAGATACTAAACAAATTTGCTTGAATTTGTAATGTAGACAATTCTGAAGGATTATCTATTTCTGCTACAGTACGATAAATCAATGCAGGAAGTTCAGGGTGTAGTAATTTTATATTCTTTATAAGAATGCAATCATCATTGCATGAAGTCTTCTGAACAAAATAAGCATAGATTCTCCACAAGAATGCTTCAGGTATGTGTACAGTATGAATATCAAATTTAATGACTGCGTGTTCTGCATCATCACTAATAAGCTGTATTTCATGTAGTTGAAGTGGATAAATATAACAAAGATCGTGTTCTTCCAAGATATAGCTACGTTCATTACATATGAGTCGCAGGCGTCCCTTGCGAATGTATAAAATTTCACTGTAATAATGCCAATGCATAGGCGCATAGTTGGATTTTGTAATAAATATGTCATAAGGTTTATCTAACAAATCAATGTATTCAAATAAATTCATATCATTTCTCCATAATAGGTTTTTACAATTATATAACATGTTTTTCATTGCAAGTCAATTACACATTATCTATAATACATGTATCAGATTTGTTTTTGGTTATCTGGAAAATGCATAAATTGAGGGAAGAATATATGGAAAACGTTGATGTTATAGCTTTGGGTGAATTATTAATAGATTTTACCAATAATGGAACTAGTAATCAGGGAAATCCAATATTTGAAGCAAACCCGGGTGGGGCACCGTGTAATGTATTATCAATGCTTGCAAAATTAGGCAAAAAAACGGCATTTATTGGTAAGGTAGGTAGTGATCAATTTGGGAAACTACTCAGACAGACGATAGCGGAGGCTGGTATCTTAAATGATTATCTTTTGGAAGATGAAAATGTTCCGACTACTCTTGCATTTGTTCATACTACGATGGAAGGAGATAGAAACTTCTCTTTTTATAGAAACCCAGGTGCAGATATGATGTTAACTGCAGATGAAATATCAGATGATATGGTTAAGCATGCTAAGGTATTTCATTTTGGTACATTATCCATGACACACGAGAGCGTCAGACAGGCAACGATGGAAGCGGTTAAACTGGCAAAAGATAACCGGATTTTACGGAAAATCAGCTAAGAGAAATGCTTCTTTTTGCCAATGCTGCAGCATGTTTGATAACAATGAAAAAGGGTGCAATTAAGTCAATGCCTAACAGGGAATGCGTAGAGAAATTAATAACTTCCGGAAATGATTATGTATAATACTAAAATAATATAACAAGGAGAACTGGTATGGAACTGGTATGTAACACAAAATTTTGGCTTTTCCCGGCAAGTCATTTCGCACAAAATAAGCGTCTTTATTTTTATATGGACGATAAGCTGGTGTATGATTTGGTATTTCCCCTGGATTATGACAATCCGGAGTATGAATTTCCGTTGAATGTAGAGCGTTTTCAGGGGAAAAAAATTCGAATCGAATGCAACGAAGATATGGAGGTTCAGATAAAAGAATCCAATACAAGAAATGATGTATTTGACGGAAAATATCGTCCGTATGCCCATTTTACTGCAAAGAGAGGCTGGATAAATGACCCAAACGGATTGGTGTATTACAATGGACAGTATCATATGTTTTTCCAGCATAATCCTGTGGACTGCAAATGGGAAAATATGCATTGGGGACATGCAGTAAGCAATGATTTGATTCATTGGGAAGAAAAAGATATTGTGTTTTATCCGGACGAGGATGGAACGGTATTTTCCGGTTCCGCCATTGTTGACTGGAAGAACGTTACAGGATTAAAACAGAACGAAAATGATGTCATTCTGATTTATTATACCTGTGCGGGAAGTACCTCGGAAGCATCAAAGGGGAAACCTTTTACGCAAAATCTGGCATACAGCGTGGATGGTGGATTGACCTTTAAAAAGTATGCCCATAATCCTTTGATTGAGCAAATTGTAGGCGGAAACAGGGACCCAAAAGTAATCTATTATGAACCGGATGATAGTTATATTATGGCATTTTATCTGGATAACCATGAGTATGTACTTTATAAATCTACGGACTTAATTCATTGGAGTAAAATCCAAAGTCTTTATATGGAAGAGGATGCCGAGTGCCCGGATTTCTTTCCATTGGCTGTGGATGGCAATTATGACAACATCAAATGGGTATTTATTGGAGCTTCGGACCGATATTATATCGGAGAATTTAATGGAGAAAGCTATACGAATCTTAGTGCACTCATGCGGCTTAACTATGGAAATAATTCGTATGCAGCACAGTCGTGGTCAGATATGCCGGATGGACGAAGAGTACGAACTGCGTTTTCGACAGTGATTATTCCAGGGGAACCTTATGCAAGCTGCATGAATGTTCCGCAGGAAATGAACTTGCGGATGGTGAATGGTGAGACTAAGCTTTGTGTGCAGCCGGTAAAAGAAATCGAAAGTTTATATACATCACATAGGCAGTTTAATCATGTTGTAATTTCACCAACGGAACCGTTTAAGCATACCGTAGGGTCGAAATGCTGTGATATTACAATAAACGCAAGAGCGTCCCAGTCATTTTTGCTTAAGCTATATGGATTTACCATGCAGTACAATTCGGAAACGGCTATTCTTAAGTGCCTCGATAAAGAAGTAAAAGTTGCAGGTAATAATGGAAATTTATCTATTCGACTGCTTATGGATACGGTCAATACGGAAGTGTTTGCAGATGATGGAAGTGTGTTTCTAGGTATGACATATATACAGGATTATAATCTAAATACCTTATCTGTTACTGCTGAAAATTCTACCGGAGAGATAGATGTTGACGTGAAAGAAATAAAAAGATATTGGGAGTAATGGCTTGTGGTATTTAGGATTGTAATGTGAAATGATTTGCTGGAGAAGAGTTTCGATTTGGTATGCATGCGAAAATTCAGCTTTACAGATTAAATAGCCTTATCCTGATGTGTGGATAGGGCTATTTTTGAGGTTGTGGGCGATCATCTCGCCCCTTTATCTCTGTTTTGGTAAGGTCGGTTGGGAGCCCGTGAAATAATCTCTGTAAATTCAACACTATAAGGGTCTTCTATGATAGAATATTAAAATCATAGGAGGCCTTTTATTATGGCAAACAGAAAAAAGAAGTTTACAAACCAAAACCAATGACTGAGGGAAAAAGAAATCTTATCCAAGGTTTGCCTCAGGAGTATGATATCCAATCTGCTAAAGATATTCAGGATGCTCCTTTTCTTCAATTACTCCACTTTCCAATGCATACGCCAGCACACTGCTATCTAAATACGGTGAATATGTCTTTATATTTTGCAGATAAGTATTAGCCATTTCTTTGAACATGGAAACCCAATCCACTTTTACAGATACATTATTGGGATTCTGTAAATCGATTTAAACATAGATTAGTCTATTTTTTATAAGAAATTATGTTATAATCATTATGGCATAACAATATTATAGTATTAAAAAAGATAGACATGAGCAAAAAAGTGGCAAATATTCAAGCCTTGAGAGGAATGAACGTAAGATGTTAAATATCAAAGCATTAAAAGCACTAAATGGGGACTGTATTATTATTTCTTATGGTGAAAAAGAAAAGCATAATATTTTAATTGATGGAGGACAGGGGAAAATTGGATTCCGACAATTGTGCACCTATGTTGATAATGAAAATAAAACTGGTAATAAGATTGATTTGTTGATTTTGACGCATATTGATTCGGATCATATTGATGGAATTTTGCGGTTATTATCTCAAAAAACATTTGATTTTTCATTGATAGATGAAATATGGTTTGATTTTGGACAAGGCTTGAATGATCTGTTTGGAATAAATGATAGGAGACACCAAGTAACTTTATATGCTAATTCTACTGAAATTAGTTGGAAGCAAGGCACGGATCTGGAGGAAATAATACAGGAAAAAGGAATAAGAAGAAAGATTGTAACAAAACTAGAACGATTTTCTGTGTCAGGAGCTTCTGTAACAATATTATCTCCTTCTAGGGAAGTGTTGAAGAAATTTTGCAGACAGGATAAAGAAGAAAAAAAAGCAACAACCAAAATCGCATATAGGAATGATTATCAAGAGAGTATTGCTAAATTAAATCAAAAGGAATTTGAGAGAAAAATTTCTTTGTCAAATAAAAGTAGTATTGCCTGTTTATTTAAATTTGAGGGATTAAATATATTACTTTTGGGGGATTCAGATCCTGAGGAAATTGTAGAATCATTAGCGAAACTGGGATATTCTAAAAATAACAAATTAAAGGTTGAATTTTGTAAAATTGCGCATCATGCGAGCAGACATAATACAAGCAATGAACTTATTCAAATATTGGATTGCAGCAATTATATAATAAGTACGCAGCAGACAAATGATGGAAGACCAAGTAAAGAATGTTTGAGCAGAATTATATGTAATTCTGGAAAACCGATTAATTTTTATTGTAATTATAAATTAGATTGGAAAAATGTTTTTACGGAGGAAGAATTCTTGAAATATGGCATGAAGTTTTTACTGCTGGACGAACAGGGCATTGATGTGGGAGAAAAATAAAAATGGAAACAGACTTTTATGATAAGGTTGTAGTGAAAATAAAATATAAAGGCAGCGAGGGTTCGGGGATATTAATATCTGACACGAAGAAGAATAATTCATATTTGATTTCTGCCTGGCATTGTTTTTATAAGCATCATGATATTGATTATAGAGAAATAGAGATATATAGGCAGGAAAAAAATGAACTAAAACTGCTGTGTTTAAATTTTCAAGATAAAATAATAATTGAGCAAACTGATATTATTATTTTGGAGTTAGATTATTTGGAGGAAATACCACAATATCAAATAGTATGTCCAAAACTTAGAGATCAAGTAGCATTCGTTGGTTTTCCAAATGGTTTAAAAGACGAAGAGTGTATGACACATAGATATATAAATAGGGGAGAAATCAATGATTTTCCGAATGAATTCATTATTCAAGTAAACAGTGAGAGAGGTTTTGATACATATTCGAACGATGCAAAACAGAATATGTCGGGTTATTCGGGGTGTGGGATTTTTATAGAAAGTGAGAAAATTTCATATTTGTGCGGAATTATTACTGAGTTAGGATCAGAAGAAGGACTTTTTTCGTTTGTAAATGGAATATCAATACTTGGTATTGATAATGAATTATACCAAGTAAAGAATATACATCTTCCAAATGTAAAATGGGATAGCTTTGAAAAGTTTATGGAATCTACGTTAAGCATATTTGATGAACCGCTGGCTAATATTTGCTCAGTTCAAATACCTGAAATAGTAGAAAATGTGACACCTGGTAGTATTTTAGAACATTGTGGAAATAAAATTGTTTGGCCTTATTCCGATAAATCGATTCTGAAACAGGAAGTCTGGGAGGAATGGCTGTTATATTTAGTAATTCGGTGCATAGAGAGTTGCGATAATGTAAGAAATGAAGGATTTTATATAATAAAAAATGAAGAGAAAAATAGAAAAGTTAAAGTGCTTTATGCTACAAATCATATAACACTTCCGGAATTTCTTAAAGATTATCTTGGAAATGCATATCAGGATATTAGCCCTGGACAGATTATGATTATAAAAACTGAGAAAACACCTGCTGCAAAAAGACTTCCAAAACAAAAAATAAAAAATATAGTGTCGGACATAAGTAGTGCAATAGGTAAAGAAAATCATCTTTATATTGACACCGTTGAAAATAGTATAGGTGAAATGTCTGTTATACACATAGATGCATTGGTTGATGAGATGATTAATTTTATAGAACAAGAGGAAAATGAAGAATTAAGAGGGCAAGCATTGGCCAAAAAATTGGGAGAAAGAATAGTAGAGGTTTTATATGGAATTTGATTTGTATGAACAGGGAAAAGAACTGCTGAGGAATGATGATAACATAGAATGGATAGATAAAATCATTTGTTGGGTAAAAAAGGAGTCAGGGTATAATATATACATTTTTCAAGCTATTGTTGAAAATCAAAGAGAAATGGAAAAATACTATGAAACTATCACTGCATCAATTGCAACGGAATTTCAGTCTACTTTAGAAAAGGCAATAGAGAGATGGAACATATATTTGGTATTTGAATGCAAAGAATCAGTAGATTGGAAAATCAGACTAAAAGTGGAGCAGGATAAGTTCGCAGTGCGTAAAGTTGTTTGGGATAATTTGAAAGAGGAGGAGATGAAAGATAAAGAGTATATTAGAAAACGTTTGCTTTGCTTTGAAATTAATGAAAAATCAGAAAAACATGAAAATAAGGATGAATTGATAAAAAGGATAGAGGAGAAAGATTTGGAGTTATACAAAATATTACAAAAAAAAGATTTGACTCTTGACAAAAAAGTTGCATTGTATGTGGGAGACGGTATTAATGAGTAAAAAAATTAAAGAGATAGATATTACAGCCTTTCGGGCTTACAAAGATGTACAGAAATTCGATTTTATACATAAGAACAGTGGAAATATAGCTAATCTAGTGGCAATTTATGCACCAAATGGTTATGGAAAAACATCTTTTTTTGATGCGGTTGAGTGGGCAGTTACCGGTACTATAGAGAGGTTAAACAATGGGAAACCAATTAAAGAAGAAGTGAAGAATGAAGAAGGATATATTCTGAAGAATCGGGACTCGAATGAAGATCATGGTAACGTAACAATTATCAGCGAGCAAAATAAAGTTTTTAGTGTCAATACGAAGAAAAAAAGAGGAAAAATGAAAAGTGATTTCAAACAGGGAGACGTGCTTAAAATTTCTCCTGAATTAGACACTATATATGCTGAAAAAGAATCATTTTGTACAACTAATTTATTGGCACATGATAAAATTACAGGTTTTTTACAGAATTATACCGCAAAGGATAAAACCAGTGAATTACAGGTGATGTGGGATGAAAATAACTATTCAAAAATATTGAATGATATTACTGAATTATATAATGAATTGGAAAAGAAACGAAAACAGTTTGCATTAGAACTTTCAAGCGAAGAAAAAGAATTAAAAAAATATAAATTTGAAAATGAGAAAAGTGATAAAGTTTTTGAATTGATAGAAAATTATAAGATAAAATATGATAATGACTTTATGAATGATAAATATTCTGACATTGAGGGAATGTTATTTTTATTTAATCAGTTACATGAAGAGTCGCAGAAAGAAAGAGAAAAGAAGGAAAAAGAATGTAATGATATCGATATATTAATAAAGGATTATCCGGTATTTGAGGAGAGCCAAAAGAAAAAATGTTTATTACAGGAAAGCAAAGTAGAATTTGACAAGGCAATAGAGACATGGAATAAAATTGAACAAATAAAAAAATTACAAGAAGAAATAACAAGAGAAATAGAGCAGACTAGATATGTGCTAAGTAATCTGAAAGAATTTTATAGTTATATGGATCAATTGAATCAGAACATAACAGAATTAAATATGATAGGGCATAATAAAATTGAATGTCAAAAAGAGAAAATTAGCACTGCTGATAAAATTAAAGAATTAGAGGAAAAATGGAAACATAGTAATTCTGAACTGGAAAGGTTAGACACTAGGGAAGAACAATTAAAGAAAGATTATTACGAGTATAATAGCAACGAAGCTAAGAAGAAAAAATATGAAAGACTAAGTGATAAAGCAAAATATATTTTGGAACAGCGCAACAAGAGAATACAGAAGCTGTCTTTATACATTGAACAAATTGATCAGTTTTTAGCTGGCAAATTAGGAATAGAGATTTTGTGTGACATTTTTACAGAGGAGATTATTGCTGAATATAATTCCATAACAAGGTTTAAAATAGAACGAAAAACGTTAGCCGAGAATAATAATATTCTAGAGAGTAATAAAAAAAATTTAGTTGGATTATTTAATAAAATTCAACAGTTGTCGATTAAAGGAAGGGACATTGTTATTGAGCAAAAGCAGCGAGAGTGTCCATTATGTCATATGGAATATCAGGATTATAATGAATTATTGGACAGAATAAGTGCAACCACAGAAGAAAATATTGAATTGGTAAAAATTGATGAACAAATTCAAAAGAACCAAAAAAGAGAATGGGAAATAGACAAAGAATTAAAGACGTTATGCGAAGATACAGAAAGTCAGATTTTATCTATTAGTAATACATATAAAGCCAAATATATGGAAGAAACCAAAAAAGTAAAAAGATTGGAAACAGAGGCAGAAACATGGGAAAGAAATCTAAATACTGCACAATATGTCTACAAAACGTTAGAAGAAAAGTACAAACAGGAAAAACTTGATATTTCTGATAGCATTCAATTAGAAAATAATGAGGTGAAAATTGAAGAAGAAAGGACAAGAATAAAAAAAGATATAGATAAAGTATCGGATAGTATGAAGGAGGAAAAAAATAAACAAAAAGAATTCGAACAGCAATTTCAAGCCTATGAGTTGAAAATTTTGGAGATTAAAGAGGCTAATAATAGAATTAATGCAGAGAAAATATATATTGAAATAAAAAAGAACCTGGAAAATAAAAAATTTTTTGATTTGAAATATAATTATCTTGAAATGAAATCTATAATTGAGGCTTCCAGTAAGGAATTAGAGCATCGACAAGATAATTTAGATAATGAGTTAACAAGTTATCATTTGGAAGATATGTGTTCAAAAGATGAGTATTTATTAAAATTAAATGAATGCTATAAGGAAATGAACGAACTACAAGTTGAAATTTCAAGTTATCTTCAGAGATGTGAAAAATTGGTGGGTACAACGGATAAAGAGCAATTATTTGCACAAATAAATCAGGTTAAAAAAAATTATTATAACAAATTAGAAAGTATCAGTGAAAAAATTCAAAGTGAAACATCTATTCTTATAGAATTGAATGGATTAAAAGAACAAACAATATGGTTGAATAGAAAACAAAGTTTGGAATTGAAAAAAGCGAACTTGGATTATTTGGATAAACGTATGGAAAAATTAGAGGAAAGCAAGAACTATGTAGAAGATTATATAATGAATAAGACAAATGAATATTTTAATTCTGATATAATTAATCAAATATATAACAAAATTGATCCTCATCCTATGATGAAGCATATCAAATTCATAACGGAAAAAGATAATGATGGATTAAAGACACATATATATACATATGATGAATCTGAAACTGATAAAATGTCGCCAGTTGTATATTTGAGCTCAGCTCAGGTAAATATTTTATCATTATGTATTTTTCTCTCCAAGGTATTGAGTGAAAAAAATACTACCTTTAATACAATTTTTATTGACGATCCTATTCAGCATTTGGATGGAATTAATTTGTTATCATTTATAGATGTATTGAGAACCATTACAACAGATTTTGAAAGACAAATCGTTATTTCAACACACAATGAACAGTTTTATAAACTATTGAAAGTTAAAATGGATGAACGGTATTACCCATCAAAATTTATTGAACTAACAAGTACGGGAAAGATTAAATGGTAAGTGCAAAATAATTCAACGGATTGCATAATTTCAAAAAAAGATTAAGAAAATCTGCGTTTTCCAATTGCTGCATCAAAAAAGCTTTTGCGGGTAAAATGTTTCGGAAATTTTGAAGTGTTCTGTGAGGGAGTGCCTGCAGCCTTTGGACGGACAAAAGCAAAAGAAGTTTTTGCCTATCTGGTGGATCGGCACGGTGCCGGAATCAATACCTGGGAGCTTTGTGCAATGCCGGGGAAGTATTTATCAACAGCCGAAACCTGTTTGCCATAGATCCGGATAAGCTCGACTGCGATTATTATCGGTATTTAGAGCATGATCCGGAAGCTATAAAGGCTTATCACGGAGAATATATGAAACAACACAGCTGGGCGGAGAAAAGATTAGAGGGATTCCTTTAAAGTCTGAATCTGCGCCATGGAAAGCCCGGTGATTTCCGAAATTTCTGCATCGGAGTATTTTGTGGAAGCAAGCATCCGCCGGGCTGTGTTCTCAATACCTTGAGCAACACCCTGTTCAATCCCCTGCTCGATCCCTTGTTCAACACCGCGCTGAATACCAGCCTCAAGTCCCTCGCGGTATTTTTCATCATAAGCCATCTGCAGCGTCATATAGTCAAGCCTCCATTTCTCATTGCGTTTGGCGGATTCCACAGCTTCGGAGAGATCCTGCGTGAAAGCATCCTCCGGTTGCCTGCCGTCAATAAAGTTAAGCAGCCGTTTCAATTCCGGCCGTACATCATCAAAGATTCCCTTTGTATTTAAAATAATTTTCTGTGTGCCATCGTTAAGCAGCAGATCAGGATCTTCTACGCAGCGGTTTGTAAAAGTATAGATATGTCTGCCAAGCTGAAACGGATCAAATGTGCAGACGAAAATCACAAAGCTCTGTTTTAACTGCATATAGTCCATGCCTTTGTCAAGCTGGTACATAAAATCATCACTGATGGTAAGGTCTTCGAACTTTTTGCTGATATACATGTTTCTTCTCCTTTGTAGTGATGGAGAGGAAAATGTGTATGATCCAGCGGCTGTTCCTTTATTCGAATTGTAACATGCAAGCCCCCAGCTTTCAATATCCGAAATAAAAAACAGCAGTACATTTTCGGATGCGGAAATGCTTCTTCCGATTGTCCTGCAGATACCAAGAATATCAGCGCAGAGGGGATCTCCTATACCAAGGTGGCACCGACAACCGAAAAAGAGGGAAGTATTTCAGGAGTAGTAAGACTGACCGTCAATGGAGTATCCGAGGAAGTGCCATTCTCTTACACCATCGCAAAATTATCGAAACAGGACAGCACAGGAAACAGCACAAAAGAGTCATTTCCATATATCATTGCCACTGCTTCTTCTGCAAAGTTTGGAAACCCGGATTGTTTTTTATATAGAAGCGATTCCTGCATTGAAAACACACCCAAAATATGCTAAAATTTAAGGGAAAACTGCGAAATAACAAGGGCACAAAGCCTTTTGATACAGGAGGAAAGTATACAATGGAAAGTTATAAGAGTGAGTTTATTGATTTCCTGCCTGTCCATTTTTTATAGACCTCGTGAATGCCCTCAAATGCTTGATTTTACAGGCTTTGAGGGCATTTTTAATTTGAAAGGAAACTATCGTAAAATGGTGTGATTTGATGAAAAAAGTGTGTAGTAAAGTGTGTAGTAATTCGTAGGAAGGATACGTCAAATATCACGAGTGGCAGTGAAAGCTTACCAAGGAAAATATAACAACTTTTGTGAAGAAGATAGTGATATACACAGATAACAGTGTGGAGATTGTATGGAATTTTAAAGAGATATGATTGTGAAAGAGGTTATTAAAATTTCACAAATTAATTAGTAGGCAGGAGGTGTTTTTTCGTGTATACTATAACCAGAGGTCAGAAATACAGGAAGAACACCGAAGAGATTTGGAGGTGATAAGAATGCTGACAAAGCAACAAAAACACGAGCAGGATATGCAGAGAATAAGAAAATTTCGCCTGTTTGATGACGATTTTTTGAAGAAATGCTTTGAAGATCATGATGAATGTGCGGAGCTTGTTCTGCGTATTATAATGAATAAAGAGGACCTTAAGGTTCTTCATTCTAAAACGGAATATGTCATCCAGAATTTGCAGGGGCGTTCCGTTAGGCTGGATGTAAAGGCTACGGATTCTGAGAATAAGGAATACGATATAGAGGTGCAGCGAGCGGATAAGGGAGCAGGACGAAAGCGTGCAAGACACAACAGCAGTATGTTGGATGCCAATGCACTTGCACCACAGGAAGATGTCAATTTTCTTCCGGAAACATATGTGATATTTATTACGGAGCATGATGTGATAGGAAAAGGAGAGCCGATATACAGAGTAGAGAGAAAAATTCTGGAAACCGATGAATTTTTTGATGACGGTTCCCATATCCTGTATGTGAATGGAGCATATCGAGGAGATTCGGATATCGGGAAGCTGATGCATGATTTTTCCTGTACCGATGCGGATGATATGTTTTATGGAAAACTGGCAGACAGAGTCAGATACTTCAAGGAAGATGCGAAAGGAGTTGAGAGTATGTGCAAAGCAATTGAAGAAATGAGAAATCAGGAGCGTGAAGAAGTAACACGTGAGTTCATTGTTCGTATGATTCGTGATGGCGAAACATCCGTTGAGAAAATGGCACGTTATTCCGGCTTGTCTTTGGATGAAGTGAAAGAAATCGTAAAGCAGGAAGCAGTTCTTGCCTGATTATAAGATGTGCGTATGGAGCAGAGAAATCTGCTCCATATTTGTTGTAAAGGAAGAAAAATAATTCTATTAATTAAAATCTATTATATCTTAGGTTATAGAAAAATGACATCAAAAATTTTCTAAAGAAAATGTTGCCAACTACTTGACACAAGAGGGTCGAAGAAAGCCATATACAGAGTCTTATATATGTTATTAGAGGAAAACAGGTAATGCTCGATAGTGATTTGGCAATTTTGTATCAAGTTGAAACAAAAACTTTTAATCAGGCTGTAAAAAGAAATATTGAAAGATTTCCTGAGAATTTCAGGTTTCAACTAAAAAAGGAAGAGTACGACTCTTTGAGGTCACAATTTGTGACCTCAAAAGAAGGGAGAGGTGGAAGAAGATATCTGCCATATGTTTTTACAGAACAAGGTATTGCAATGCTTTCTGCGGTGCTGAGGAGTGATATTGCAATACAAGTCAGTATCAGGATAATGGAAACATTTGTTGAAATGCGTAAATATATGGCAAACACGTCACTTTTGTATGATCGCATGAATGCAATAGAAGAAAGACAGATAACTTATCAAAATGAAACAAATTTGCAGCAAAGACATAAAAGAACTATATTCCATGTGAAGATGGAGTTCTTTTATGTCCGGGGGTCTCGGGGGCGAAGCCCATGAGCAGGTAGCACCGATGGTAAAGACAAAGAGGCGGAAATAAAATCAGGGTACCGGAGGGGACCCTGATTTTATTTTTGACGAGTTGGCAAGCCAGCGGTACTACCTGCCTATATCATCCCCACCACATCGGAAAGGGAATAGAAGATTTCAGTAAGTAGTAGAGATGTGGGAAAAGCAGTCCGAAGCGGTAAGCGAAGGGCTGCTTTTGTCTGTCTGACGGAGTCTTTTTCCGGCGGGCAGACCTGTGGGGATGATGTGCCCTGCTGACGAAGCATCGCTTACACCAAGGCTACGAAGAATTACCCAGACGGATGCAGATGATAGCAATTCTTATGGATTCTGTAGCTGTAGCAGATACAGTCCAAGCTATATCTGCAACCAAGTGGCTACAAAGCAGAGCAACAGTAGTGCCACAACACGGTTATGACACTGCAATTTACCGGGGCAGACCACAATTTCTATTAATATCTAGCTGAAATCTGGTGAAACAGTAGCCAAAACACAATAACTGAATACAAAAATACCAAAAAGCGAAGCCATGAAACAAATGGAAGAAAAGGCAGCAATGCCAATTCAACCAATGAGTTTTGTGGCTTTTTTATTACAGATAAAACAAGGAGGGCACTATGGGGAAACGAACAAGAGACGAGGTAATCTACTCCCGTGTGGATTACCGTGTAAAGCAGGAATTTGAATTGCAGATGAAGGAAAGCGGAAATAAGACTTCCGCTGATTTCATCGACTATCTGCTCCGTGTAAACAAGGGCAGGCAGATTGACGGAACAACATTAAAGCAGTTTATGGAAGTTATGAATGAGGTCTGCTACGAACTGAAAAAGCAGGGTATCAATATCAACCAGTTAGCAAGGAATATCAATGCCTATCCGGATTTGATCTCGATGACAGCATTTGAACCGTTCCAAAGAGTGTTCCGGCAGTTGGAAGACTCGGTATTAAAGCTATATGAAAAGGTGGTGAGTTAGATGGCAGTATATGGAAATGTCAATGTAAAATATGCTCCATGCAAGTCTGTGGCACAGCTTCACAGTGCCGCAGATTATATTCTGGGGAAAAAGAAGGAACAGCTAAGTTCCGGTGTTATCAAGACAAAGTCGGAGTTATATAATGCCTTTGGCTGCAATCGGGATAACTTTGCAAACAGTGTCCTTATGACAAGGAAAATGCATCAGAAGAAGTACAGCCGGTTCTTCCCAAGGGACATTCTTGCACAGAAGCTGTCCATATCCTTTCATCCGGAGGACAATGATAAACTGACTTATGAAGATGCTTACAAGATAGCGGAGGACTTCGCTCATAAGTTCTTCTGGAAAAAGGGTTTTGAGGTATTGTTTGCAGTGCATGTGGATACGGAGCACGTTCATGTTCATTTTTTGGTAAATAACTGTAACCAGAAGGACGGCTCGTCTTTTCGTACATAGATGGAATTGACCATGCATCCTCATCGTACCATATAAAAGTCATCCGTTAGCATAGGTGCAATATCGGTAATCAACATAGAACAGTTTATGACCTTATCAATACAGTGTATACAGAATGGAGGAAACAGAATGGATATGGAAGCAGGAAAAAACTTACCAATGAGGAGGTCATAAGAGAACTTCTCGAATTATTAAGGAAGAATGCCATGAAAGAGCAGGCAAATGATGTATTTGAGATGCATTTGAGGCTAGAGATGTGGATGAGGTGAAGCAGGAAGCGGCACATAAGGAAGTATCGAAGGTAAGAGAAGATAAAGCCAGATGGTAGTGAGGACGTGGGAGAAATTCTGCGTCCTTTTTTTACCGATTTGTTGCAATACAGAACATTAATTTGATGTACAAGGGATGATTATTGGACAGTATAAAGTGCTATAAATAAAGCATAAGGAACCTAAAATGAAAAATTAAACCTGTACTTTGACAACTGAAAATGGCTATAAAAGGT
>ONZS01001179.1_pt1 | contig 15715 bp, 10 predicted proteins | sample 1670921 | NCBI WGS metagenome assembly ONZS01 (sample SAMN06348104, study PRJEB24527) | human gut metagenome | biome: human gut; feature: ankylosing spondylitis patient; material: feces | host: Homo sapiens | place: China | collected 2015-10 | reverse complement strand
CTCCCAACACACCCGGATACTGGGCATCAATCAACATATTATTATTTTTCTTCATAAATAACTCTACAGTACCAGTCAGTCGGTTATTGAAGAATCCGAAGTCCAGCCCCAAGTTATAACTATGAATACGTTCCCAAGTACGGTCTGTAGTTACAATCTTCCCATTCGTATCAATAGTCGAAACTTTTCCAGAGCCAATATATGCTCCGCTAGACGAAGAAAAATTATACAACTGAGTACCATCGTAACGATCTACGCCACTTTGATTGCCCAATACACCATAAGACAGTCTCAGCTTTAAGTTACTGACCAAAGAAGATAACGGCTGCATGAAGCTTTCCTCACTCAAACGCCATCCTCCAGATACTCCCCAAAAGAATTGCCAGCGATTTTCGGGACGGAACTTTGAAGAACCGTCATATCGCAGATTGCCTTCCACCAAATAACGTTGTTTATAATCATAGTTCAAACGTCCGAAATAGGACATCATTGCCTCATGCCATTTTGCAGGCTTACTGTCTCCATCTTTTATCAGAACTTCTCCGGCACCATTTGGTATCTCTAAAGACGGATTGATATCTTTTACAGATACAAAAGTATATTTATACTGTGTGTAATTATACTGTGTACCAGCCATTGCACTCAGATTATGTACTTCCGCCAATGTTTTGTGCCAATTCAGGTAACCGGAAACCATATAGTAGTCTGTTCTTGAAAAAGAATCAGAGTATTTACTCTTTTCCTGAGTAGGTTCTGTCGCCAACAATTTAGTGCCTGCATAATTATACCAATCAATAGATTTCTCTACTTTCTCACGTGTAGCGGTTGAAGTGTTATAGCCCACATTGACAACGGCATCCAGATCCGAATATATCTTCCAGTTCAACGATTCGCTGATATTGATAGCCGAAACCTTCAGTTTATTGTCTCCACCTTCCTCAGCCCACCAGTTCAATGCACGCCACGTTCCCCATCCATAGGGACGTCCGTCGATAGTAGAAGCAGGCAAACCCGGTTGTGGGGAAGACTGGGAAAGAACTTTCCCTATCATACTGGGAGATACTTGATCCTGACGGTTATAACCGATACTAGATGTCAACATCACAGCATCCGATAGCTTAAATTGGTTGTTCAAACGCATATTGTAACGTTGATTGTTATTATTTCCCCATTTCAAGGTACTGTTGTCATACATATATCCCAGTGACAAACGAAACAAGTTTTTCTCTGTACCTCCCGAGACACTGAGGTCATGTTGTGTAGACCATGAATTTCCCCATAAAATATCCTGCCAGTCATTATCCATAAAGACAAAGTCTTCCACATCCTTGAATCCTTCGGGAATCGGGTGTGCACTATGACTCAAATCAATGTACTGGTTCTTATACAATTTGGCTAGTCTGGCATAGCGAATCCAGTTTGAATCAGAATAGCCATCATTAGTCTGAGCAGTAATCACTGCATCCGCCCATTGATCCAACGACATCAATTCCGGTTGAAGCCCTACCACTTTTCCAGTAAAAGAACCATTATACTGGACAACAGTTTTACCCGCTTTTGCCTTCTTCGTTATAATCAATACAACACCTCCCGCTGCTTTCGATCCATATATAGCAGCCGAAGCATCTTTCAGGAAGTTGATAGATTCAATGTCATCCGGATTCAAATTACGCATACCGTTGATACCGTCACTATATTCCACACCATCTACAATAATGAGTGGATCAGTAGAGTTGGATGAAGACGCTCCACGAAGTTTCATACCCCAACTCTCATCTCCAGGAGCTCCGGAATTACGAGTGATAAGTACTCCGGGCACAGTGCCCTGCATTGCCTGCAACGGGCTTGACATCGTACCTTTATTTTCCAGTTGTTTGGCTCCTACAACGGTTACAGCACCTGTTAAAGATTCCTTTCTCTGAGTACCATATCCTACAACCACCACTTCGTCCAGTACTTCAGTGTCTTCTTTCATTATAATCTTCCGCAATTTAGGATCGGAAGCCGGAAGTTCCATTGATTTAAAACCAATATACGAAATAACAATCACAGCATTCGGAGAACTTACATTTAAAGAGAAATTCCCATCAATATCAGAAATTACTCCATTCGTAGTTCCCTTCTCGAGTATACTTGCACCAATAACAGGTTCTCCCTTCGCATCCACAACCTGACCTTTGACTTGTTTTTGAGACTGTGCTATAGTCCTGCTATCATTAACATTTGCATAAGCCCATGTCCGGGAAGCCGGACACAGCATCAACATCAGTCCTAAAGCAACTATGACCGCCTTATTAGGTTGCGAATTAAAAATTAATCCTCTTCGTTTCATAACATTAAATTTGAGGTTTAAAAATAGTATTAAATTCTTGTTCTCTAAAATTTGTTGAGGCATAAAGATACCTCTCACTCAGTATTGATTCCTTTTCCATAAGCACCAAAGGTTGTTTATTATATGAATAATTTTATATACAGTTTCGGAAGAAGTCACGCATATCACGGCGTCCGAGAAAAAGATGGTTTTCCACTGTACGGCAACTCAATTCTAATTCGGAGGCTATCTCCGGAGAAGATTTATCCTCAAAACGATTTAACGTATAGATCAGCCGTCGCTGTTCGGGCATGGCTGCCAACCGTGTCCGTTCCATCGCCATCAAATCATCAGCAATGATTTTCTCTTCAGTATCATTGGAAGAAGTGACAGTAAAATCATAGAGGTAACTATCTATCTCCTGCTTTTTATAATAACGACGGATATAGTCGGTCACTAAATTGCGTGCGATCGTAAAAAGGAAGTATTTTACTGTATCCGGACGGAGCATCTGTTTGTAATCCATCAGACGCACAAATACATCTTGAGTTAAATCCTCCGCTTCATAACGGTGAGCAATCCGATAGGTAATATAGTTTAAGATTACCTGATGATATTCCTCGTAAGAACGGGTGATAATGTTGTCGGAAGTGTAAGCTGTTGTCTCCATAATACTATCTTTTTCGGTTTTGAACACGATGCAAATATAAAGGCAATTCCGGAGAATGATTTCAAAAAACAAGGGAGATGAATCTCAACGCATCTAGGTAGACTTTATTTTATTTAAGCAAATGAATTACAATCACTTACACACTTTTTAAACGGAGTCTCACTTTATAAAATGAGACTCCGTTTGGGCATAATAAGCAGACCGATGGTTCACATCTCATCAATTTGAGCAAAGTAACCTGGGAAATAAAAAGCCTTTGGTTATTGTCACTTATCACCTTGGCAGGACAAGTGTCTTATAATTAAAGCAGTAAGGGTGATAATAGATGGTGATAATAGGGTGATAATAGAATAGTTATTGATTTCTATTATCACCTGTTTTTGATAAACGATCTATTTATTCAATTGATTATCAGGTGTTAGACAGACTATTCAAGGGTAACGTCTACCAATGTTAAAAACACCATTTTTGCCATGAATGTACGTTGTTTACGCCCAATATTGTTCTATGTAAGCTGCATGTATTAAGACAAAGGCTGGGAAGCTTAACATACAAACAAGGCTTGACTAATATATTCAGGTGCTTTCATGTATTCATTTCACGTACGTGAACCGTTCAGCTCATGTACGTAAGCCCAATGAATCACGTACATGAACCGATGGAATCACATACATGAAACGATCTCTTGTTACTGACCGAATACATTAATCTTACCTGCATAATATCTTAATGAAGGGAGCACATTTACTATTCATCTTTAGCCGTTCCTCCGATACTGCGAATATACTCGTTCGGAGTAACTCCGGTACTTTTCTTGAATGAACGGAAGAAAGAAGCACGTGAACTGAAGCCGCATAGTTCGGCCAATGCTGTCAATGTATAACGGGAGTAATCATTATCCTCTACCATTTTCTTGAACTGGGCAACCCGATACTCATTTATAAAGTCATAGTATGACTGATTAAGATATTGATTGAGCAGATAGGACAAGGAATGGGAAGAAGTATGCAATGCGGCGGCAAGTTCTCCCATTTTCAAGTCGGGATTAATATAAGGTTTTTCTTTCTCCACATAAGCAACAAGCCTGTCATGAAGTTCTTTACATTCGGCTTCGCTCATACGGTTGGCCTTATATTTTTCTTCTGCAGGATGTGGTTCCGCCGTCTTTTCTTCTTCCTCTTCTTCTTCGGATGAGATCTCGTGTACTTCCGTGACCAATGGAGCAGATTTCCGCACATAATATCTCACCAGAACAACGATCAGAATAATCGATATAGCGAGAATCACCCATCCCCACCAAGGAATCATCGGCTGCACAGTCACCTTATAAATGGCCATTGATTGTTCATTGCCCGGAATACGTACACAGAATGTGTATGTCCCGGAAGAAAGCCCATAATACGATACTTCACTCTGTGCTGTCAGCAACTTCCAGTCACTGTCCACTCCCTCCAGTTTATACTCATATAACAAGGCAGAAGGTAATCCATATGCAAAATCGGTAAAACAGAAAGTAAGATTGTTCTGATTATACTTCAAAGACGATTTATTGATAGAAACTCCATTAGCCAGAATATCCGTAAAGACAATCGGACGGACCTTTCCACGTACCTCATCTACCTGTTTCGGATCTACATAGATCAGCCCCTTGGTATTGCCAAACCACAACAGTCCTCTTTCATCTTTATAAGCCGCTCCGTTAGTGAAAGTCGGTCCCGGCACTCCGTCATTGAAGGTGAAGGAGTCATACTCTTCTCCTTCTTCCTTAATACGCAACAATCCATCGTTGCAGCCTACCCACAGCCAGCCTTGATTATCTTCTGTTATTGACATCAGCGAGTTATCGGGAAGCGTAGAAAGTACTGATTGATTGCGGAAATGGTCCATCGTTAAGGTAGAAGTAAACAGGCTGCCTTTCTCACGGATAAAGTAAAGGTTATGTTCTGCATCTTCATAAATAGTACGTACTTTATCTTTGTGTACAAATCCTTCCGGAAACACATTGGAACGAAGGCTTTGTGAGGCCGGATCATAGATGCACATACCGGTTTCTGTAGCAATCCATCCTTTTCCGGTAGAGTCAAAACTTACTTCATACACATTTCCTTCGGGCAACTGAGAGTTGGTGCTGGTGAAGTTTTTGATTTGCTTTGTCTGCCCGTTGTAACAGAATAGTCCCTGCGAGGTGCCAATCCAAAGATTTCCCCTGTTATCCGGTTTTACACAGAAGATATGTCCTTTCTGGAAGAGTTCCGTATCACCTTGTGTAAAGTATTTGAGAGATAACGTCTGCGGATTTAATACCATCATACCACCGCCATACGTACCGATATAATATTCACCTTCATAGAAGCAAATGGTAAGGATCAGATCGGACGTAAGAACCGGTTTCACGAAACTTTTCACTATGCCGGTAGCTTCGTTAATATAGAACAATCCGTCACGCGAACCAATCACTTTCTCCGGTCCCCGGTTTACGAACGAACGAATTGATAAATTGGCAGAGTTAAACTGAGGAGGATAAGCGTACGTACGGAACAGTCCGTTTTGATACAGTGAATAATCCAATCCGGCTTGGAAATGTCCTACCCAGACTGCACCCCTGTCATCCACCAGTAGTGAGTAGATAGAATTACTGCGAATCCCTTCTTTATCATTCACATCATGGAAAAAGCGGCGAACCACTTTCCGGTCTTTGTGAGAAAGGAAATGAACCCCATTTCCATCTGTAGCGATGTACACCGTCTCCTTTCCATCACCGGAAATATCAGATATCACATCACATCCCAAAGAAACCGTATGGGCAAATGTCTGTTTCGGGATATCGAAACAGACGACTCCCTGACTCATTGTACCCAGATACAGCGTTTCACCTATGCGGGTCAGACAACGGAAATAATCGGCTTCGGGAACATTCTCTCTGAAATGCCAGGAATTGATCTGACCATCTTTCAGCGAATAAGAAAATAACCCTTGCACTGTTGCCAACCAAAGGACACTCTTATCTTCATTCAGGCAGAGGTCCATGATCCGGTTACAGGCTGCCAGCATATTTTTATCGGTCTGTACCTGAAGCAACTGACCGTCTTTCTGAATAAACAGTCCTCTCTCCGTACCTATATAAAGTACATCTCCATCTGCCAACAAAGCATTGACGGCACAGTCGATCTTCTCGGGAACGATTCTCTGCAATTCACTACCGGAGCGATTCAGCCGCCAGAGTCCGATTCCATTTCCGATCCATAGTTGCTTGTTATCGGTTTCTGTAATACAGTTCACCCGTTTCTTTCTTCCCGAATCTACTCCGCGGAATTCGAAATGCTTCACCTTCACACCGTCAAAACGGTCGAGGCCGTTGTCTGTCCCCAACCAGATGAAACCTTCCGAGTCTTTATAAATAGCATTCACCAACAAACCGGAAAGGCCGTCGGACATAACGACATTACGAAACATATAGGGTTGTGCCTGCAAGTTTTCCCCGCAAACCCAACACATTATTATAAGAACCAAATATTTAATCGTGCTTTTCACCTGCCAACGGGCTTTATCATATTAAACATGTGACAAACATACACAAAAATCTCCAAAAGAGAGCGGTTCCTTATCTAAAAAGTCGCCTCTCCGTATTTGCTGATGCTAATAGACAAATACGAAGAGGCGGAAGTATTTACTCAATGCACCCGAATAATTTATTCGTGCCTGTTCATTAAATTAAATCAATCTTGTAAATCCCAATACACTACATAACGCTGGTGATGCAAATCATAAAGCGGACGGATCACATCTCCTTGCTCCGTAGTAAATTTCAAGTCTTTTCCCACACGGTGCAATGTTCGTTCGGGGTGTTTCACGTCTATTTTCAATGATGTACGCAGATCGGCAGGAACATGAAAATTATAAGTATAATAATCGTTGTAAAGAGCAGGATCAGAGAAGGGAGCAGGTGCCTGCATTCCTTCCGTTCCCCGTTCTCCGGCAAGTACTAACGGTCCATACAGCAAAGCTACTTTATTCGGATTATCGGGAGTAGCTTCCAGTTCGATCTGCATGGGATAAGTGGCCGCAATACGGTCACCATCTTTCCATTCACGGGTAATAGCAATATAAGAACCCGGTTTCTGTTTCACTGACACCTTTTTACCATTCACAAGTACTTTCACATTTTTACTCCATGAGGGATATCTCAAATAAATAGTAGTATGCCTTGGCTTTTCTGCACGAAGAGTGAGCCGAGTAGTCTCTTCCTTCGGAAAATCGGTTTCCTGAAGAAGCGTCAGTCCTTTTTCTTTCCAAGTCACTTGGGAAGGAATAAACAGATTCACATAGATGCCTTTATCATTATGGTAATAGATGGCTTCTCCATATTTGGCATGATTCTCAAATCCACTGCCTACACAACACCAGAAAGAATTTTCTTTGGTGCTATACAGTTTATGAGAGCCGGAAAGTAACGGAAGGAAATAAGTTACCATCCCTGTTTCCGGGTCTTGCTGTCCAAGGATATGATTGTATAATGCTCTCTCGTAGTAATCGGCAATAGAAGAATCACCGGTCCAGCAGAAAAGATGGCGACTAAGTTTCAACATATTGTAGGTGCAACATGTTTCACCGGTATAACCAGTCAAGTGTTTAGAGCATTTCTTCGGGTCGAAAAAATGCTCTTTATCACTGCTGCATCCCGGAGCAAAGGTGTGATGGTCAATCATGGTATGCCAGAAAAACTCTGAAAGTTTTTTACTCGTCTCATTCTGTGTCAATTCATAGTTGCGAGCTTCTGCAATTACTTTCGGGATAAATGTATTTGTATGTTTGGTTCCCAAATCATCCCGAAGTTCTTTCAGTGGGTCGATCACGTCATTATGATAGAAATATTCCGCCAACCAACGATAACGCTCGTCGCCTGTGATGGCATATAAATTATAAAATGATTCGTTGATTCCCCCGAACTCATTACGTATCATTAACCGGCGTGTCTCTTCACTAAGCGGTTTCAGTTTGTTATAAGCCCAGTCGCCCATTTTGGTCACCACACTCAAAGCCTGCTGATTATCTGCATATAAGTATTGGTCTATCAGACCGGAATAAAGTTTATGCAAGGTATACCAAGGTGCCCAGACACTCTTTCCCTGAATATTGCGGTTGATCAGTTCTTCGGGATATGCGCTCAAATATCCTCCTTTAAGTGCATTCTGCACTTCGGTCAATCCATTTACAAGGCTATCTCCTTTAAGTTTGAAAATCTCACTTCCGGTAGCAGCGTACATCAATGCGTAAGCTGAAAGCAAATGTCCGGTAGTATGTCCGCGAAGTTCGCAGTCCAGAGATTCCCAGCCACCGAGTTTTTTTACAGTCATATAGCCGCCTTCACGACCTGCAAAGACACCGGCATTGGTCCGGAAGCTATGTAACAGACGATTCACATCAAGAGAAGTCATCCATGCCGAATCCCGCAACATATTATCACGAAAACGACTCGCTAAGAGGCGGACATCCTTTAAATCAAAACTCTGTACCCGAATTGGAGCCACTGTCTCTTTTTTCATTTTTCCCTGATGCTGACCGGGGTATACAGACTGGGCGGACATCATAGTCGACACTGCCAACCATGCTATTACAACTAGATTTTTCTTATTCATAATCATTCTTTGTATCCTTTTCAATAAGATACGAATAAGCGCTGTTCAACACTCAATACAATGAAATTAATTCTGATTGATCGTTCCGTAAGCTTTCGTTTTATTCCATATTATTGATAAATAAAGAAACTTCGTTCTATCGGCTCTGCTGTCTGTACCTTTCCCGCCAGCCCATATTGCCAGGCAACTACTGTCACCTTCAACGGATATTTACTGCGAGGAGGTATCGGAGTAAATACAAGTTTGTTTCCGTCGATTTCCGCAGGGCCTTCTTTCACATAATAATATACAGGCAGTCCGCAATCGGAAGTAGCCCGAAGAGTGACGGACTCCACCCCTGCCTTCACATCCCCAATGCCAGGGAAAAGTATATACTGTCGTTTCCCCTCCGTGTTACGGTAAGGAATCCGGAAACTAAGTTCCTGCACTGTACTTTTATATTGATTATCACCGTCATGACTCGCCAAGAGGCAGATGTCTCCTGTGCGACGCTTATTATACATTCCCATGCGGTAGAAACGAACAGTAAAAGTAGTATCATTCACCTTCTGTACCGGTCCGCAGATGCGGGTTATTTCGGGAAAGGTCGATGAATGTTCGTCGGAGATGGTTGTATGCAGACTATCCGTAAATACAGCTTTCAGATGAAAAGTAAGTCCATCTTCCTCCGGCAGGAAACGGGCGGCAACTTTCACATGAGACTTCGGGTGATATGCAAGAAGGCTGTTCTCTTGTACAAAACCAAGATATTGCGGTTTTTTCCTTCTTTCCTGACGATAACGTTCTTCTGTCATGTCAGCCATCTCTTTATCGAAATACCAGAAGGCATCATGCGGATCGCCTTTGTATTGTTTGAAGGGAGCTGCTTTAGCACGTCTCTTTTGGTCAGGATGCCAACGCTCGGCAAGCCATCCGTTTTCCGGATTCAATTTCTTCAGCATCACGGGCTTATCTACATCATACGTTTCCGGCAATCGGTACTCCATGGCTTTCTTCAGAAACAATGCAAGGTATACTGCCGTACGGTCTGCAATATCAAAATGTCCGCGCCCAGTATCACAAAGAAACGAGATGCAACTCCGGGGATACATCAGGCGAAACGCCAATGCCGGATTTACGCGATCTTCCCACCATTCATATTCTCCTTCGATCATCAAGCCGGGAATGCCGTCAATAGTACGTTTCCCCCACTCCATGTTATCACGTCCATATCCGGTAAGATTAGTACGCGGTGCGTCTCCATGAAAGGATATGACAGCCAATGTCCGTTCGGGATTCCATGCTGCAAAATTCCAAGGATAAGTTGCCATCGCCGAATGTCCGAAAGGAACAATCGGAACGTATTTTAATTCATTGTAACCGCTGATAGCGGCAAAGTCCTCCAACATCTGCTCAAATGCCCTCTGACTTCCGGCAGATACATCCCATTTCTGGTCCCAGCCCGGAGTAATCCAGATCAAGCCCATACCTATTTCGGACATTTTCTCCCGAAACAGAAGATTCTCAAACAGGGTTTCCTCTGTCATATTGTGAGTACCTATCATCACACCTCTTACCTGGGCACAATCGGAAGGTATCCATAGGAATGCCTGTGGATGATCATCAGTTTCGTTAGAAATAATGCCGGGTATCTGTACAGACCACTGCCATTCCGCCGCTATACATTCCGGCCATAACATAAACACTAATATTCCAAATACTAAAAATCGAAGTAGTTTCATGTTCCATTCATTTATCGTTATTTTATGTAATACGTAACGAAACCAAAGTATACTCAACCGAAAAATATAAAAAAACTATTATTATAGGAACTCTTTCATCGACAATTTCACAAAAACGTCGTATCTTTATTCTCAATTAAGAAAGGAGTGATATGGATTTACGTACAGCAAACGTAACTAGATATATTCTTCCCCTGCGGGAAGGCGGATCATTGCCGGCTTTGGCTGAAGCTGACGATGAGTTCAAATATGTCGTAAAATTCAGAGGAGCAGGGCACGGAACCAAAGCCCTTATCGCTGAATTGATCGGAGGAGAAATAGGCCGTACTCTGGGCTTCAGAGTACCGGAGATCATCTTCCTGAATTTAGATGAAGCTTTCGGCCGAACGGAAGCAGATGAAGAGATACAGGATTTACTGCAATGGAGCCGTGGATTGAATATCGGTTTGCATTTCTTGTCCGGAGCGTTGACCTTCGATCCTGTCGTACATCAAGTGGATGGTAAAACCGCCTCACAGATTGTGTGGATGGATGCTTTTCTGACAAATGTGGACCGTACCATCAAGAATACCAATATGCTGATGTGGCATAAAGAATTATGGCTGATCGATCATGGAGCTTCCCTTTACTTCCAACATAGCTGGACCAACTGGCAGAAACAGGCACTCACCCCATTCGTGCAGATAAAAGATCATGTTTTATTGCCATTTGCCGACCAACTGAAAGAAACAGATATGGCATTCAGACAGTTACTAACCTCCGATAAGATACGGGAAATAGTCAATACCGTCCCCGACGACTGGTTGAACTGGACGGAAGGACAGGAAACTCCACAAGACCTGAGAGATATTTATATTCAATTTTTAGAGGAAAGGATCAAGCATTCCGAACTATTTGTAAATGAAGCGCAACATGCAAGAAAGGCACTTATATGAATACGCAACCATTCGTTTCGTTCCCAAAGTAGAACGTGAAGAATTTATCAATGTAGGTATTGTACTGTTCTCCAAACGATGCAAATACCTCAAATCACTTTATACGATAGATGAGAATAAACTGAAACTGTTTTCTTCCGAACTGGATATGAATTGTCTGAAAGAAGGACTGCATGTCTTCGACAGGATTTGTTCGGGTAGTAAGGAAGGGGGAATGATAGCAAGCATGGATGTCCCCGATCGTTTCCGGTGGCTGACCGCTGTAAAAAGCTCATGTATACAAGTATCCCGCCCGCATCCCGGATTTTCCGAGGATTTGGATGCTACCTTGGAGCGTTTGTTCAAAGAATTAGTGCTTTAAATGATCAATCATGGAATTTATCAAGATAACAGAGCAACCATCGCTCTATGATGACCTCGACAAGAAGTCGGTAAAAGAGATTCTGGAAGATATCAATACTGAAGACCATAAAGTAGCAGATGCCGTGCAGAAAGCAATCCCACAAATAGAGAAACTGGTCACATTAATTATTCCCCGAGTAAAAAAAGGTGGGAGAATATTCTATATGGGAGCCGGAACAAGCGGACGTTTAGGTGTACTCGACGCTTCCGAAATACCTCCGACTTTCGGTATGCCTCCCACCGTAGTTATCGGACTAATCGCCGGAGGAGATACCGCCTTGCGCAATCCCGTCGAGAATGCGGAAGATGATATGTCCCGCGGATGGGAAGAGTTATTGCAGCATCATATCAATAGTGAAGATACAGTCATCGGAATTGCAGCATCCGGCACCACTCCTTATGTGATCGGAGCCATGCATACAGCACGGGAACACGGAATACTGACCGGCTGCATTACCAGTAATCCAAATTCGCCGATGGCTACCGAAGCTGATGTACCGATAGAAGTTATTGTCGGTCCGGAGTATGTGACAGGAAGTTCTCGGATGAAATCGGGTACTGCTCAAAAGATGATTCTGAATATGATCAGCACTACTATCATGATTGAACTGGGACGCGTGCAAGGAAATAAAATGGTCAATATGCAATTGAGTAACCAAAAACTCATTGATCGGGGAACGCGCATGATCATTGAAGAACTCCATCTGGACTACGAAAAGGCTGAGGCACTTCTGTTGCTACACGGTTCGGTTAAGTCTGCGATAGAGGCCTATCGCAGACACAACTCTACTCAGCAAGAGTAAAATGCAGTGCAGCACCACCGGAGGACTTTAACTTCAAAGTTAGCTTATCTCCGGCTTTTATCTTCTTATGAGTAGTACGAACCTTTGTACGTGTATTCAACTTGTCGTCATCTTCATACAAGTTGACTATATACTTCGTTCCCGGTTTCAAAAAATCCGTGGTTAACGTAATGGTACGCGCTTCTGTATTTGTCATTGCTCCCACAAACCATTCTTTTCCGGAACGACGAGCCTGCACAATATATTCACCTATTTCTCCATCTAATGCACGACTTTCATCCCAAACAGTCGGGATGGCTTTCCAGAACTCCAGTTCCTCCTCACCTTTATACATAGCAGGATTATCATACCAAAACATAAATTGCAAAGGACTGTAATATACGGCTGCCATTGCCAATTGATGTGCTTTGGTGTTTTTCACGCGACTATTAAAATAACAGAGTGTATAAGCGCCTGCCAAAAAACGAGTATAAGGGAGAATGGTATTGTGTGTCGCATCCGGCATCTCTTCATTTCCACGGATACCTTCTTGCGTCATCAAATTGGGATAGGTACGACTGAAACCGGTTGGACGATATTCATCATGAATATCCACCATCATTTCATATTCCGCACATTTACGGACTGCATCATGTAGCCACGTACTCCAATGCTGATTACCTATCTGTACAAAACCGAATTTAATTCCTTTCAATCCCCATTTTTTATACAATGGCAATAAAGAATCTAGCTGTTGAACCAAAGCACGTTGATTGACATAGACCATTAATCCAATGCCTTTAGATTCTGCATATTTACATAAAGCAGAAATATCAAGATCTTTATCCGGAGAAACCGTAGTAGCATCCGAACTCATTTTCATTTCCGGGCCATACCATCCTGCATCCATATGTACATATTGAATGCCACGTTCCGCTGCAAAATCAATGGCTGCTTTTACTTTCTCCTGTTTTAAGTCTCCAGAACGGAATACTTTCCCAGGCTTAATCCAAGAAGTATCTGATATCCGACAAGGAGTATTTAAATTCAAAGCCAAATCATTATGATTGATCAAATCGACCGGACGTTCGGCAGCCATAATGACACGCCAAGGGGTACTGTAGGGAGAAATAATGTCAACGCTGCTATACAAGCTAGTTTCCAGTGTTGAAGGCTTCTCTGCAGACAAACGGAATTTTCCACGAGCATAATCCACCATCTCCGCTTCCAGTAATGCAACAGTCAATCCATCTGGCAGTTTCATAGTCAAAGGGCGTTCACTTTCCTCTTTTCCCCACCCTGACAGGGGACGAAGCTCATAAGGACCTTGTGCCCAACGTTCATAGTAAGCCATTGTACCTTCAGGCATTGTGAAACTTGTCCGTTCACCTGTAATATGTAAAAATAGCCCATTGGTCGTTTCCGGAAAATGATAACGGAATGCCACTCCTTCGTTATAGGCACGGACGATAATATTCATAAAGTAGTTTTTACGTTTGTCGTAACCGCCTTCAGTCATCCCTTGTCCCTCACCTTTACGAAACTTTAAAGTCATTTCATTATAACAGTCCCGAACTTCGGCACGTTCTCCATATACAGGTTTCCATGTTGCATCGTTTTTCCGATGATCAGTATCCGTTAATTTCAGATTCTCGCACCAAAAATAGCAAGTATCATTTGGTACTCCCAATGCCGATTCAAACAATTGATTCTCTACCTGTACACCAAGTTCACCCTCCTCCACTACCGGACGATTCTTATATGTCAGCGTATAATACATTCGTGCATTATCCTCTCCGAACGAACGCTGGTAAAAGGTGAACCGATACGCTCCGTCTGGGGAAGTCAGTTCCCGGCGGGTTTCTGTCATCACATTCTGTGCCTTTGTCAGTGTCGGTATTACCAACAGTAAAAGCAAGATACTTTTCTTCATTCTATTTAAATTCATCATTAGTGTCCCATTAAAATTGGGACGAATTAAAAATTAAACAACCTTGGCCCATTTGGTCCGAATCGTTCTTTGTCATTTTGAAATTTAGTTTTATTAAAGAGGTCTCTCAGATGAGTCTTATCAGTCAATGAGATGCTCAGTATTTGTAACACTTCATATGTACTTCTGTCCAGTTGCATATCGTGTTGAATGATTGCCACCAAACAGTAAGCGCATATAGCAGCATATATCTGTATTCGAACAGCATTCTCTGTAGTTCCCCAAAATCTTTTGATTTTAAGGTGCTGCTTGAGCCATTTGAAAAACAGCTCTACCTGCCAGCGATTTTTATAAAGTTCAGCAACTTGAAGCGCAGATATATGCATCGCATTGGTTATGAATATAAATTCTCGTTCTTGTTCTTCATCCCAATATTTAACCAGCCTAAGTGGCTCTGGGTAATATTGTTTAGGATAGAATCCTGTCAGAAGTACACTCGCGTCTGAAAGCACATTCTTAGGCAGCCTACGTTTCCATTGGATGGATTTGTACCCGAGATTCTTTTTTGCTCTGACAACAAAGTAGGCTTCAATTTGATGAATTTTATACAGCATTTTGAAGTTGTTATAACCGCGGTCAAAGATGTAATAAGAGCTTGGTTCATAAGGAATTTCAATCATGACTTTAGAATCGTGTACGGATGCTTCCGTGATATGAAAGAATGCAGGAATCTGTGTTTCCACATCATATAATGTATGCACTTTGATACCACCTTTATTTTTGCGGAATTTTGCCCACCAAAAGACTGAAAGGCACAGGTCAATAGTTGTCGAATCGAAAGCATAAACGTTACCGCCAAGTTTGAAAATATGATTAGCACACTTTTGTCGTGCTTCGCTAACCAGGTAGTAAGCATATTCTTCAAAGATGTGATAGTCTCTATCTTGATTTGCTCTTGCCAGCGATGACTTTGATACATTTTTACCCATTCCTAAATGATAACATTTGGAATGATGAGCTTCAAGAGCAACTATCAAATCTCGCAGACTTTCACGATTAGAAAGTTGGCCAAACATCAAAGCAAGTAGTTGATTCCAGCAGGTGAAGTGCTTCACATATTTGTCGCCATCATACTTGGTGACTATGCGGTTAAACTTACTTCGATTCAGAAATGAAGCCAATTGAGCGAAAACGTATTTGTCTTGGAACATATGCCATCGGATTAATCTGATGCAAAGCTACAAATTCAAGTCCGTTCGCTCGGAGAATCGCTGTAACTAACTAAATTTCAAATATTTCAAAGAACTCTTTTAGATTTTAATGGGACA
>ONZS01001172.1_pt1 | contig 15907 bp, 13 predicted proteins | sample 1670921 | NCBI WGS metagenome assembly ONZS01 (sample SAMN06348104, study PRJEB24527) | human gut metagenome | biome: human gut; feature: ankylosing spondylitis patient; material: feces | host: Homo sapiens | place: China | collected 2015-10 | reverse complement strand
CTTCATCTACAGTATGTTCTTCTGAATAATGCCGGACTTCTTCTACAAGCTGTGCAGAAACACCTTCCTGCTTCAAAAACTCAATCAGATTATTCAATACCAACACCTCTTTAACTATTTTTTTATATTTTGATTATATTCTTTTTATTTATTTATGTGAACTACCCATTGTCTTAAGCCAATGGGCTTCCTGCTTCATCGACCTCGTGTCTCCGCTCCGCTTCGGTCGGCTCAAAACCAACGTTCACTGAACGTCGTTCGCCCTACTATCTCCACAGGCGTTAATTTGGACAGTCCCTGCCCTATATATTTCTTTATGCTATTTGTCTTAATCCTTCTGTCAGTATATTTTTCGCGGCATTGATATCCCTGTCATGTTCTGCTCCGCATTTCGGACATATCCATGTCCTCACTGACAATCCAGCATGTTGTAATATTTTTGTTCAACTATTAAATGGTTATCACCTTGCGAAGTATAATATTCAGCCATTGCTCCGTACCCCTGTCTTGCCTTACATCACCTGTTACCCAGATTTTTTCTTTCTTAAATCCATGTATAGGCTCCATCAACATATTAAAACTTTCCTCTGTAAGATATGTAAAATACCTTTCATTTCTTACGCCCTCAAAATCACCATACTTAAAAGACATATATATCACACCATTTCTTTTAAGTGCCTGATACAGCCTCTTTATCATATCAGGCAGTTCGCATTTCTTTAAATGAAGAATTGATGCACACGCCCATATCCCATCATATGTATTACTGGCATTAAAATCCTCGAAAAGCATATGCTGTACCTGAATACCAGTGTACTTTGTTGCTGCCTTACATAATTCTTTTGAACCATCCATTGCATCAACTTCATATCCATTATCTATAAAATACTTAGTGTCTCTTCCTGAACCGCATCCAAAATCCAATATTTTTGCTTTCGCAGGCAAAAACGATAAGAAAAGTTCCTGTATTTCATGGAAATCCACATTTTGAGTTGTATTGACAAAATCTGCTGTATGCTGGTTGTAGTAATCCAATGTATTATTGTCACTCATTTTTTCTTACTTCCTGATGTTTCGTTATCATTACTATAACACAAATACCAGTTACACTAAAGGCTGCTTTAAAAATATGGAAACATAATTCATTATAAAATTCACATCAAATCTTAGGGTCTTTTTAAATTAAAATTACTACTACATTTCCATGATGCTATTTTCATCAACATTACACCCCTGCTCACTAAGTATTTCCTGACACTCTTCTATTGTATTGCCATATAACAAAATCCTATGTTTATAATTAAGACATCTCTCAATTTATAAACACAGGATTTCTATCATTTCTCTTTATTCTGATAATATGCACAATACCGCTGTATATGTATTAAATACACTATATGTTACATATCACCTTTACTATCTTTTATGTCTTTGCTTAATATTTCCCAAAACAGAATTGAATACATCATAATTATGACTATCTCTTGGAGAACAGTAAACAGCAAATTCAATTACACGAAAGGCATGTATATATTTGTCAACTACATTCTTAGCAGCCGCGGCAACAACACCTGGGTTATTCTCAAATGCACCACAGCCAAATGCACCAAGTATTACTACATCATTGTTATTGGCCAAAGCTATATCAAGTATTCTTGTGAATCATTTATCTTTGATGATGAATCAGAATAAAACAAACTTAAATTTATTCTCTCCTTATTCATTAAATTTATCTATAACTATATCTATTAAATTTTCTAAATACCTAGGAATCTCAAATTTTACAATACGAGAAATTGCCATATAAAAGCCTCCCTGCAAATAAATTCAAAATCCGTTTAGAATCAATACTATTCTATATGTAATATATCGTCACAAATTCCAGAAAATTAATAACACAGCATATAATACAAACTGCTTTTCCCGATATAATTAGGTAAGATTTATGATTTGAAATGAGGAAAAGCATGAACATATGACTTTATAGAATACGCGTATAATCATAAAAAATAGGGTTATAATACTTGCGTATAATCAAAAAATAAATTACAATATGCGTATAATCATAAAATATAGAACTAATATATATGCGTATAATCTGGAGGAACCATGATATTAAAAAGAAAAATATATAAAAAACTACTGGAATGGAAAAAGGAGTGTCAGGGGAAAAAAGCTTTACTGATAGAAGGAGCCAGACGTATTGGAAAGTCTACTATCTGCGAAGGATTTGGAAAAAATGAATATGAAAGTTATCTCCTTATTGACTTTGCTAAAAAAGATAAGGAAGTCGAAATGTATTTTGAGCGATATCTGAATGATCTGGATACATTTTTTATGCTGTTACAGACACATTTTGGAACAAAACTGACAGAGAGAAACTCTCTTATTATTTTTGATGAGGTACAGATGTTTCCACAGGCAAGAGCTGCGATAAAATATTTAGTGGCAGATGGAAGATATGATTATATCGAGACAGGTTCATTGATATCTATCAGAGAAAATGTAAAGAATATTGTCATACCATCAGAAGAAAGACATATTAATATGTATCCATTGGATTTCGAAGAATTTGCAATAGCATTAGAGGAAGAATTACTGGTTGAATATATAAAAAATTGCTTTGAAAAAAGAGAACCTTTGGAAAGAAGTATGCATAATCAGGCAATGCTTCTGTTTCATCAGTATATGCTTGTTGGTGGGATGCCTATGCCTGTAGTAGCATTTATTGAAAGTAAAAAAGATTTTACAGAAGCGGATAAAGAAAAAAGGGACATTCTTAAATTGTATCGGGAAGATATTATGAAGATAGATATGAGATATAGAAGCAAAGTTCTTGCAATCTATGACCAGATTCCTGGATTCCTGTCACAGCATGAAAAAAGAGTTGTATTCAAAAAGCTACAGGATGGTAGTTACGCAGACCAGTACGAAGAAACATTTTTCTGGCTGTCGGATTCTATGATATCTAATGAGTGTTTTTTGTGTAATGATCCTAATGTGGGGTTATCATTAAATGAGACAAGAAGCTATGTAAAGTGTTATATGGGAGATACCGGTCTTTTGGTAAGCCATGCGTTTGATGAGAATGAATTACTTGAAGATGAAGTGTATAAACAGATATTGGCAGGCAAATTGCAGATTAATGAAGGGATGCTTTATGAAAATGCAATAGCCCAGATGCTGGTATCAAATGGACATAAGTTATATTTTTATACACACTATAATGAAAATAAGCATCGAAATGATATGGAAATTGATTTTATTATTTCAAATAACCGCAGATTAAAATATAAGATGTTTCCGATTGAAGTGAAGTCAGGAAAGCAATACAAAACGACCTCATTAAATAATTTCAGAGAAAAATACAAGGAGCGCATAGGGGAAAGTTATATTATTCATCCAAGAAATTTAATTGTAAAAGATGGAATTATATGCATTCCACCATATATGACGATGAATATATAAAAATCTGACATCAAGTATTAATTTATCTACCAAAGAACCGGAGCGGAAGTGAATCCCTAAAAGGATTCACCCCGCCCCGGTTCTTTGGCTTGTTTATAGTTTTATTGTGATATAAGCGTATTTAATTATCTTACATTCTTAATCTTGCGTCTGCCTGTTACTGCAACACCTGCTGTTAAAGCAAGAACTGCTGCTGCAATGTATGCCATCATATTATTTGCATCACCAGTCTTAACATCTGATACAGATGTATCTGAAGAACCTGCGTCAGTTGTATTATCAGCCTCTTCTGACCCTGATGGCGTGCCAGCCTCAACCTTTACTAATGCATTGATTGCTGCTGTAAGATGCTCTATTGCCTCATCGACATCTGCTTTATATTCAGCAACTGCAAGTGCATCAACTGCTTCTTCATACTCAAGCTTCATAGCTGCCCAAGACTGGGCTGTGTAATCTGCTTCATTAAGGTCATCTGCTGCTGCAATAACTGCTGAGAGCTTTGCTTTATCTTCTTCACTTGCAGGTTCTTTAACCTTAACTATATTGGCATCTGTTGCTTCAAAATTAATTGTAGTATCAGAATATCCTAATGCATATACTGTAAGTGACCAGTATCCTGTTCCGTCATAACCTGCTGGTAACTGGCAGCGTGCTGAATCAGTAAGTCCAAGCTGGATTCCCATTACTTTGTGCATCCAGTTATCTGCAGCAAATTTAGTTCCATATGTAGCAACAGCATTTGTTCTTGTTGCATCATTTCCATAATATGTCCACTTAACAGCCTGCATCATAGCACCTAATGCGCCATAACCATCACCATTAATATCAACTCTTAGGAATTCACCGTATGAACCTGTAGCATCTTTTACTGTAGATGTAATGTCAGCAGCCACACTTATATCCTGCTCTGCAAATGACTTTCCACTTCCAGTCTGTCTTGCAGAGAATGAATATGTTCCATCTGCATTCTTAACTGCTGTCTTAAGTCCGTTAGTATCTGCGTTAACTGCTGCTGTATACTCATATGAGCTAAGCTTGTTCTCACCGAATCCACCGTATAACTTTTCTCCATTCTTGACAACTCTGTAATGCTGCTCAAAATCAGCAAAATCAGATGTCTTAACCTTAACCGGAACATACTTAATACCAGTTACTTCATATGATACTAACTTTGTTGTTGTACCATCAGCTTTAGTAATTGTACCTTTGTTGTATGAAAGCTGTGTACCATCTGTAAGTATCATCTGCTTTCCATCACTACTCCAGCCGGCAAGCTCATACTTCTTGCCATCTTCTGTATCAATTGTTGCCATGCACTGGTAGCTTCCTCTGTGAAGACCATGATTGGTTGTAGCTCTTGATACTGTATCAAAACCGCCTTTATCGTACTCACCATGTGTATCCTTCTCATTAGATGATGTTACATCCCCTGCGTTATATACGCCTTCGTTTGCCCAGTATTCCTGCCATGTAAGACCAGCATATACATATGAATACTCATCATCTGCTGCATGTGTATATGACACAAGTGCAGGAAATACTGTTACAGCAAGAACAGTGGCTGCTGCAACCGCAGCAATCTTAGTAAAAATGTTCTTTCTCATAAATCCTCCTTGTTTTGCGAAGCAAAATCCGAACCCATTGGTGAGGAGAGGAATTTTGCCTCCTTATAATTTTTTCTATTACAAATCTGCCTACTTCTTAGCCGATTTATAAGCATAGTAAAATGCCTTCTTGATAGCATTGCTTGATTTGGTTGCACCAGATACTGCATCAACACCTGATGTACTCTGGTTTGCAAGAAGCTGTGCAGGAACCTTTGCATTTGCCATATTAAAATACTGCACATCCTGCGCACCCGCTTCTGATTCAGCCGTAACCGATGTAATCGTATCTCCCGATATGACTATTGTAACCGTTACATTGTAGTTATAAGTCTCACACACAGCGGAACCTTTATAAGTTCCATCTGCTTTAAATGTTGTATTAGCCGGTACGTCACTGCCTGAACCGCCGCTCAGCTCTCCACTATTGTCAGAACTATTATCCGGCTGAGCTGACTGATTACCACTGTCAGAACCATTATCCGGCTGAGCTGACTGATTACCACTGTCAGAACTATTACCTGATGAATTACCAGAAGCATTATCCGAACCGGAATTATTACTATTTACCGACACTTCATTTCCTGCACCGCCAGCCTGTGAGTCTGACTGTCCATCTGATGAGGCTGATTCTTCCAGACTCTCTTGTGTTGTTCCTTCGGCATCTGTCTTAGCCGTACTGCTCTCAATCTCTTTGACCATTGCTGCAACTGTCTCTTCGTTAAAGAAATCGTTCCATTCCTCATTGTCTTCCGATGCCGACACTGTCTGTCTTCCTGCAAAGCACGACACCGTCATCACTGCACATATAACCAATGCCAGTCCATACAGAACCGTCTCTGGTTTCTTACCGTATGTCTTTCCTGCTCTTGCTGCCTTTACTGATATAGCCTTTGATATTCTCATAGCTGCATAGCCTAAGAAAACTATGCTGTAGATAACTACATTTGCAACATACATGCCAAGTCCAAGTCTCGCATAAGGTATGTTAATGAGCATAATGTGAACATACATAAGACCATAAAACACATATGCTGTGCGCTGTAACTGCTTCCACTTCTTAGCCTGCATCTTCTTTCTTACAGATGGAAAAGATGTAACTGTAAGCACAATCATTATAGCTATAAGCACAAGACTTATTACCGCAGCTGCAAGCTGTGTGGCTGATAACAGGCTTGTCTTAGTAAATAACATTCTGAAATATGTCATTCCATATGTGAAATTATGACATAGGACGAGTATTGCCGCTGTAATTGACAACTCGCCTCTTATCTTCATAAGTGGTGCAATCAGCTTGTTGCCCTTAGGCAGTGCGCCAGTGTACATTACCACAACAAACATTGCCGTTCCAAGAGAGCCTTTTGCAAATATTCCTAATATATTGTTCTTTACAAACAAATGCATTGGCAGGAACTCAAGCAGAAATACCGCAATAGAGACTACTGCCGCACCTATATAAAATATATTGGCATATTTCTTAAGCGAATCCTTGAGAAAATATATAAATAAAGCTACGATTATAAGTGATATTATTAATAACATGTCTGCTCCTTCTGGTCTGTATATCTTGGTTAGCTATCTTTAACAAGAGTTTATTAATCTATCTGAAATTAGTTATTGCTAACTGCTCTATAGAATATATTTTTCTCACCACATTTGTCAATACAGACAGTTAATAATAATTCTCATTAAGGCTGTCTGGTAATTATTTCCTTATTCATATCTGTTGAAAAACCGCTGGCAATGCCCTCCGATACATACACTCTGCTTCCATCGAAAAGTATCATATCAAAATCTATATCACCGCTTCGGTAAAGTTCTTTTGCACCGTCCAGCCCCATTGCAAAAAGTGCCGTTGACAATGCATCTGCTGTAGTTCCATCTGAATACACAATTGTAACAGAAGTCAGGTCACTGTCTGAAGGATAACCTGTCTGCGTGTCTATAATATGATGGTATACTTGTCCATCCTGCTCAAAATACCGCTCGTACCCACCTGATGTTATGACAGCCTTATCCGTCGTGCTTAATATTCCAAGATAACTATTCTCACTAGCAGGATTCTGTATGGCAACTCTCCAGTCAGAACCGTCCGTCTTAGTTCCAAGCACCTGCACATTGCCCCCAAGATTGACAATCGCATGCTCAATGCCGCAATCCTTCATAATCTGAATAACCCGCGAAGATGTGTAGCCTTTGGCTATACCACCAAGGTCAATGCTGGAACCACCTGTCAGCGCCACCTGCTGCCCGTTTACTGATACATTTGTATAAGAAACACCCTTAAGTGCCTCTGCAATCTCACTGCTTTCTGGCACTCTGTAATTCTTTGTCGTAAATCCCCACAGCTCCATAAGAGGATATATCGTAATATCGAAAGCCCCATTGGTCTTTTCTGACACCTGCATTGCCCTGTTTATTATAAATGCGGTTTCTTCCGATACTTCTCCGCTTCCATTTTCATTTATCTTAGTAACATCACTGTCCTCATTTCCTACCGAAAACATTACATCAAGCCGGTTAATCTCCTGCACTGCCTTGTTTACTGCCTCCTCTGAATTACTTCCATATGCTGTTAGTGACATATATGTATCCATTGCAAATATTTCCTGTGTGCTCTGGTCTGGCTGTCCTTTTACAGCATTTTCTTTATTAGCGCATGATGAGAGCACTGTCATAGCAGTGATTCCTATCATAACTGTTAAAATGTATTTTCTAAGTTTCATAATTATCTCCGTCTTACATAAGTTAGTTCTTTGAAACTTTAAACTATATTGGGTAAAATGTCAATTTATTTCGTTATCACAGGAATTTTATTTGCGGAGTATTTATAATCCATACAATATCGCCTGTCGATCAGCCACATAAAATTCATAATTACAACATCGTTCAATCAATTCCCTGTCATGGGTGATAATAAAAATACTTTTACCCATGTCACGAAGTTCTTTAAACAGCTGTGCAGTACTTACCATATGACAATAATCCAGACCGCTCGTCGGCTCATCAAATATCAGTATCTCCTTTTCTGCAAGCACAGACGATGCAATAGCCACACGCTGTTTCTGACCACCGGATAATGACATCGGATGTTTATCACGAAATTCCCATATACCAAGTTTTTGCATAATTTCTCTGGCTCTTTCCTGTATCTCTTTTCCGGTATCCGATGCTCCAAGAAGAACTTCATCTTCTACAGATTCACAGAAAAGCTGATGATTTACATCCTGCATTACAAGATAACATTTACGGAGCATTTCCTTTGGTTTATACTGCTTCTCTTCTATGACCGTCTGTCCCTTAAATTTTTTCTCCAATCCGCAAAAGCATCTGACGAACGTAGATTTTCCTGCTCCGTTTTGTCCTGTAATTGCTATAAGTTCATTCTTTGGGAGCTGCATATCTCCAAACTCCAGTACCTTTTTTTCTCCATAGGAAAAATAATAATTTTTCAGTACTATGTCCGACTTTTTGGCAATATACTCATGTCTTTTACTGCTTTCATCACAATGTGGCTGCATTGTACGAAGTCCGAGATTTTGCAGCTTTTGCTCTGAAAATTTCAGAAATTCCTGCATTGTGATATCAAACATAATTCTTCCATGTTCAAGATAGACTACACGGTCACATATTTCCTTAAGCCAATACAACCTATGCTCCGCTATCACGATTGTTTTTCCCTGCTTTTTCCAGAGTAAAAGCGTATTTTTTAGTCTTTCTATGGATTCTTTATCCAGATTTGATGTTGGTTCATCAAGTACAAATACGTCGGGCTGCATCGCAGTTACAGAACCACAGGCAACTCTCTGCTTCTCACCGCCTGACAATTTAAAAATATCTCTGTCCATAAGATTTTCCATTTCCAGTTCGCTTACAGCCAGTTTTACACGTTCGTTAATATCGTTTTCTACAAGTCCCATATTTTCGCATCCAAACGCAACTTCACTTGTTGTATCCATGCAGAAAAACTGACTTCTTGGATTCTGAAATACACTACCCACCTTTTTTGATATATTATATAGTTCTTCACTCTGCACATTCATTCCATAAACGCTGACATTTCCGCTATACTCTCCTTCATAAAAATGTGGGATAAGACCATTTATAAGGCGCGTTATTGTTGTCTTTCCACAACCTGAAGCCCCACATAACAAAACACATTCTCCTTTATCAACTGAAATCGAAACATCTTTTAACGCTCCTTTTTCCGAATTATTATACTGAAAACTGACATTTTCTATCTGTATCATAATATCCTCCATTTGTAACAAAACCGCACTCTGCCAATATCATGACATCATGCGGTTTTATCTATATATTACATAAATAATCTTGAAATCATTGAAACAATCCATATTACATAAGGAATAAAGCAAATAAGTACTACAATATAGTCCTGAAAATGAAAACCAATCCGGCACACATTGGTCCGCTTTACATCACCGCCAAGTCCCCGTGTAATAGCTGCGGCATTGAGCTCCTCTCCAATTTTTGCAGAGCAGACCATAAGTGGAATCAGTCTGTACTCTATCATTTTATCAACATTTTTCCCGCCGAAGCGAATATCCCGCATACGCATCGCATCATTGATTGCCCGGAATTCATCCGCAATCGTTGGAAAAAAACGAAACATAACAGAAAGTGGTATGGTCAGCTTATCCGTAACATGCATCCTGCTCATAGCCGAAGAAAACTCACTTACTGTTGTTGTCTGCATCAGATAGGTTCCAGCCATGATTCCCGGCAGAAACCTTGTCATAATCCCGCAGAATGCAAGCAATATAAATCCAATAAAACCTGTCATATGAGGCAGCACAAACACTGTCAGCAAATAAAATACACTGTACAAAATGATGTATCCTGCTGCTCTTTTCCACTTACCTGCAAGTATAAAAAGCACGAACGGAAGCAGACAGAATAGCGGAAGGTACGCACCAAATAATTTATCTCCTGCTCCTCCCAGAACAAATATTGCCATTGTCATTAAAAGAAGCATTTTTGTTCTTGGATCAAATGTGACGTATGTATGTATCATTATGCAATTCCCGCTTTCTCAAAATGCTTTTTCAACAATGATTTTCCAAATACTCCTCCGATCCATCCACAAATCACGCATGCTGCAATAAGTAATGGGATCAGCCATGAGTTCGCAAAGATATCTGTCATTTTAGTGATATACTCCTGTCCAAAACTCTGACGCGTACTGAAATATGCCTCAATATTCATAAACATTGGAATAAAGTTTCCAAATATGATCAGATTAAATACTCCACAACTTAATATATCTTTCTTACTGCTTTTATAATTTCCCGATTTTACAATAAGGTCTGTAATAACACCACATATAATTCCAAAAATAAACGGCCAGTATCCCATTCCTGTAATCCACAAAAACAATCCAACGATCATAGCATAAATAGTTATCATTCCAAATTTATCAACTTTTGTCAAAAAAAGCATATATGGAATACCGCCAAATATTGGGACAATCACACATAAAAGCGGCATCATGATCGGTATAAATCCCAGCATTGCAACTGCTGTCATAATCACACAGTAAATCGCTGCATAGATTCCAATATTGATCAAATCTTTTCCTTTTAATTTCTTTTTATTTTTCATTTTGAATGCTCCTTGTTTTTTATCTATATATTACTTTGTTTCTTAACGTGCCAGTTTCCAGCTGACTGCCTGCTCTCTTGCATCCACAAACCGCTTGTAAATTCCTTCCTGCTTCATCAGCTGCTCATGGGTTCCTTTCTGCACAATCTGCCCTTTCTCTACAACCACGATCTGATCTGCATGGCGAACCGTCTTTAGTCTGTGTGCGATCATAATAATCGTTTTTTCTTTCGTCAGTGCATCCACAGCCTCCACAAGTTCTTTCTCATTCTCAGGATCTACATTCGCAGTTGCCTCATCAAGAATAATGATCGGTGCATCCTTCATAATCGCCCTGGCAATGGAGATCCGTTGTTTTTCACCACCGGAAAGCGTGGCACCGCCCTCTCCGATTACGGTATTATATCCATTTGGAAGTTTGCTGATAAACTCGTGACAGCAGGCTTTCTTTGCTGCTTCCACCACTTCCTCATGACTTGCATCCTGACGCCCGAACTTAATATTATTCTCAATTGTATCTGCAAAAAGATAGACGGACTGAAAGACAAATGCAAAATTATTCATCAGGCTGTTCATGCTGTACTCTTTTACATTTACACCGCCAAGGGTCACTTCTCCGGAATCCACATCCCAGAATCTGGCAATCAGATTACAAAGTGTAGATTTACCTCCGCCAGACGGACCAACGATTGCTGTCGTTGTTTTTTCTGGGATAGAGAGTGATACACCATCAATAATCTTCCGCTTATCGTAGGAAAATGTAACATCTGAAAGTCTGATATCATAGTTTTCCGGCTGTATCTCTTTGCCGTCGATATCCATCGTATCCAGTTCCAGAATTTCATTTGCTTTGTCCACACATACACTTACCACATGTAAGAGGGATGAGTAATTTCCTGTACATTCCAGACTGGCATAAAGCATAAATGCTGAGATTGTCATACCAATGGCATAAACCGCACTCATAGTTCCATTGATATAAAAATATGCACTGCATGCCACAATTACGGCTCCTGTTATCTTCGTTATCACGCTTTGTAAAAAATGATACGGGACAAATACCATTTCCATCCTGGTATTGATTTTGGCACTCGCATCGTTTGCATCATTTAATCTCTTTGCCTGTTTTCCAAGCAGATTGTAGGATTTCACTTCTGAGATTCCCTGAAGATACTCCATGATCTGACTTACGAGTTCTGTATCACATACCACCTTTTGTTCCGAATCTTTTTTCCCTGCATTCTGCATCATAGAATTTACACCAAAGAAAATCAGGACTCCAGCTGCAGATATCAGTCCGATTCTCCAATCAAAAACAAGCAGCATAAGGATGATCATCAAAGTCTCTAAAATCCCCTGCGTTGTCAGCATAACCACCCTGGCCGCTATATCTCCTAGTGATTCCATCGTATTGGTTGTCACCGAAGATATCTCCCCAATACTGTTGGAATTAAAATATCCCATCGGAAGGTAACGCAGATGCTCTGCAATTTTGATTCTCGTAAAAGCACTTGCATTATAGCCACCTTCTGTCTGAAGTACCGTAGAACTTCTCTTACATATAACAGCAATCACAATCGCAATGACCATAATAGCTAAGGAACCTCCGATATATTTTCCTATCGGTTTTCCACCAAGCAAACCAATCAATATGTACATAATGGCTGGTATCTTCATTGCAGATGCAAGTGCTTCTACAAGCCCAATGACCATCGACAGTTTGAATTTGTTTCCATTTTCCCTCCCTGAAAATCGAAAGAATTTCGCCAGAATCTCAAACATATCATTCGCCCTCCTTTACGGTATCTTTTACTGAAATATGGGCATTCCACATTTCTTTATAAAGCGGGCATGACACCAGAAGCTGCTCATGCGTGCCATGTGCTGTCACGTTTCCATCATTTACCACAAAGATCTGGTCACTGTCCTTAACGGTAGAAAGCCTGTGTGCTATGACGATCAGTGTCTTTCCGTCCACCAGTTTTGCAATGGATTTTTGTAATATAGCTTCGTTTTCCGGATCGGTGTAGGCAGTTGCCTCATCTAAAATGACGATCGGTGCATCCTTTAGCATCGCCCGGGCAATCGAGATACGCTGTCTCTCTCCTCCCGACAGATGTCCACCGACACCGCCTACAACGGTATCAAATCCATTTTCTAACTGCATGATAAATTCATAACAGCCGCTCTTCTTTGTAACCTCAACCACCTGGTCATCCGTAGCGTTTGGATTTCCCTGTCTGATATTTTCACGAACTGTCTCATTAAACAGATAATTGTCCTGCGCGACATAGGCAATTTTCCGGTTGAAATCTGTAAGTGCCAGCTCTTTTACATCAACCCCACCGATTTTAATGTTGCCGGAATCCACATCCCATAAAGATGCGATTAGCTTTGCGATCGTTGACTTTCCGCTTCCGGAAGGCCCAACAATTGCATTTACAGTCCCTGCTTTAAGTTCCATATTTACTCCATGCAGGATTTCTTTGTCGTGATAGCCAAACCTTACATTTTCAAGAATGATGGAATTATCTTTTGGAACATCTTTACTTTTCTCCGGACGTTTTAACTCCGGCTGTTCTAAAATACCTGCTATCTCATCAACGATCACTCCGATTTTCCCAAGGTCATCTGTATAGGAGCCCACCGTGATCAGAGGCCCGACAATTCCAAGTGAGAGAATGATACAAATGACAAAATCAGATAACTCTAAGGTTTTATTCGATACATAATAGGCTCCAAAAGGCAATACTGTAAGAAGTGTATACGGTGTCACCACCATCATCAATGCATGATAGACAGAACATCTTCTCATCCATGAAATGAAAGAGTCCGCATATTCCCTTGCCGCTTTTGTAAATTTAGCATAAGAGCTTTCTGTCTTTCCAAATGCCTTTATGACCTCTATTCCGTCAATATATTCTACCGCAGCATCATTCAGCTCCTTTGTGGTCTTAACCGTCCTTTCAAAACTTGGCTTATAATCCAGCATCATTCCAAAATATGAGAAAAGTCCAACAACAATCGGAACTAAAGACCAAAGTGCCAGCCGATAGTCTGTCAGGAAGAAATAAATCAGGATTACAACCGGTGCAAGCAGATTGGAGGTAAATTCTGGTACTATGTGAGCCAGAGTTGTCTCGATACTGTCAATTCTTTCCACCATGATATTTTTAAAAGTACCTGACGGTGTATCTTTCACATATCCAAGAGGTACCCTGGCAAGCTTGTCGCAACACGCTTTTCTTATATTTGCAAGTACCGCAAAAGTTGCTTTATGTGACAATGACGTTGAAAGTGAATGAAACAGTTCTGCAATCACAAACGACAGTGCGATCAGGACTGCTTTTATCAGATATTTTTCAAACTCCTTTTCACCGTTTAAAAACAGTTTCACCACATCCGCAATTATAAAGTACGGAAGAATCTTAAAAATAACATTTCCTATTGCGAGCAATACACTCCACACATAGGCACTTCTTTTTTGTCCAGCCCATGTCAGTATCCAGCTGACTGCTGACTTTTTCTTTTCTTTCACACCTATTCACTCCTTGCTATAGTTTTAATTTTGTTAGTTGTCACTAACCCTTGTATAATAAAATAGGTGGCATGCCGGCATCAGCCACCTGATATTATTTTCTTAAAATGTACCTTTCTGAATCGTAAGCCTAAAATTTAACGTTCCACAATCGCTCCCAGCCACCGGTATTGAATTCCCGAAGCTTGTGCACATTTCTCTTTGCAGTTTCCTTATCTATATCGTGCTCAATGATCTGAAATATAGATGAAAAAAATCCGGTATAGATCATATGCATGAGGCTTTCCCCGACAATCGGTATTTCAATTCCATCCTCCTTCATTTTCTTCACATATTCCAAACTGGATCTCATTTCCCTGTCTACCATATTGTGTATGAATGTCTCAAACTTTCCACTGTCTCCACATTTCAGCAATAATCGGAAATTATCATAATGCTCATAGATATAGTCAATCATCTGATCAATTCCGTCGCCGGATGTGTCCGACATATTACTGGTCTGTTCTTTGGCAGAAAGCTTTTCAAAATCCTCAACTACATGGTCGTAGATCTGATATATATGTTCTATATACGGATCTGTCAGTGCATCAAAAAGCGCCTCTTTTGTCGGATAGTATTTATAAAAGGCACCCGTTGTAAGTCCGGCATCCTTTACAATATTTCTTAAAGATGCCCCGGAAAAGCCATCTTTTAAAAAATGCTTTCTGGCTGTATTTAATATATTTTTCTCTGTATCTTCTGCTTTTGTCGACATCTTTTTCTTATTCTCCTGAACGTCTCTTCAAAAATATAACGGTGTTATATAGTACTGTTATATTTTATCTCATTCTATTCATTTGTCAAGTATATTTTTTAGATTTTTCACAACTACTTTTCCACTATTTTTCTCACCACACAATGCATACGCATTCCTTTGCGAATTTCAAATTTTTCCACTTTTAATCCTGCTTTTTTTCAACACTTCGTGACCACTACTCTTGTCGGAGCAGCAATCCGGCTCTCCTTCTATTTTGGACAGCTTTTCATGTCCTTATTAACAACAACGATAAAATGCCACACAGTTATTAACAACCATGTGACATTTATACTCTTAATACAATTTTGCACCTGCTGGGATTGCATCATCTAACATTACCAGATTCAGTTTTTCTTCTCCATTTACATTGTGAATTGCAGAAAGAAGCATACCACATGAATCTATTCCCATCATAGAACGTGGTGTAAGATTTACGATTGCAAGTAAAGTTTTGTAAATCTAAGAAGTTTCTTACTCTTAGGTACTGCCTCACAATTTTTTACCTTTACAACACGGAAGTCTGACTTTGAGAATGTATCAAAATCAACCCACTCCTCAAATAAAGGCTCTATTTCAATACCTGTATTATTTTCAACAACTGCTGCCACTTCTTCTGTTACTACTTCATTGTTATCCATTTGATTGTAACTCCTTTGCATTAATTTCTCATAATAATATGTAATGTCGGTTGAAACCGCATTACTATTAGCTAGTATACCATATACATACTATTTATGGACGAAATAGGACATTTTTTTCAAATCGGTTGAATTTGACCCTATTTAACCAATCTTAAACCGATTAATCTTTAATATATTTTATCAACCTCAGATTCATACACCGATTCAGTATGAGTATCAAATAGCACCCACTCCACCA
>ONZS01001162.1_pt1 | contig 16020 bp, 10 predicted proteins | sample 1670921 | NCBI WGS metagenome assembly ONZS01 (sample SAMN06348104, study PRJEB24527) | human gut metagenome | biome: human gut; feature: ankylosing spondylitis patient; material: feces | host: Homo sapiens | place: China | collected 2015-10 | reverse complement strand
ATCCGGAAGCAGAAACATATAGCATTGACCTAGTTACAGATCTGCAATCCAAAGCTGCGTCTTTAGCTGATGAAAATGCTCCTTTATCAATCTTGTTATGTGCAAATTCCGCAGTAATTGCAACAGCTGAAGAATCTATGAAGAAAGTAGAACTGGGCAAAATACCTACGTGTGTCATTAATGCTCGGTTTGTCAGTGTATTGCTTGGCCAGGGATTAGACGCTGATGTATCAGCTATGCAGCTTGCTAACCCGAACCTCACTCCTGTAGGAAATATTGGAGCCGCACTCGGATGTATCGCTTCAGCAAGCGTACAAGAATCATTCGCATGGGTAAATAAATTTAATTTGATTGGTTATTTCCCAGATATTGAAATGGGATTTGGAGATGTCACTTTAAATAGTGAGAATAAGTTGACAAGTACATTAAAGTATTCATCTTTGAATAAAATCCAATTAGATAATCTGGATGATAAGGGGTATGTCTTCTTGTGCAAATATTCCGGCTTGGAAAGCGGAGTTTTCTTCTCCAAAGACCAAACATGTTCAAACGGTGATTATCGAACAGTTGCTAGAAACCGTACAATTCATAAGTCAAGACGTGCAGTACGTAACGCATTATTACCTTATGTTAACTCCCCGTTGAAAGTAGACCCCAGCACTGGATGTTTGTCTTCTGCAAAGATTACGATGTTTCAAAACATTGTTTCTGACATTCTCACAACCATGCAGAATAATGAAGAAATCTCTGGTTTTTCTGTAACAATTGATAAGAATCAAAATGTATTAAAGAATGATACACTGATCATTAAATATTCACTTGTTCCGGTTGGTGTAGCGTCTCACATTGAAGTAACCGAAGGCTTGGCATTAACCAATAAATAATTAACAAGATGGCAATAATTAACAATGTAGCATACAGCTGGTCAATGATCCGCATTTCCATACCAGCATTAGATATTTCTGAAGAGTCCACCATCATGCAAGGAGTTTCTGAAATCAAGTGGAACAAGACTCGTAAAGTTGAAAACAACTATGGTATTGGGGGAAATGCTATCAATCGTGGCTTTGGCAATAAAACCTGTACAGCCTCTATTACAATGGATTACAATACCGTTTCCCAACTCCGGGCATTGGCTGGTTCTTTAATGGATCTGGGAGAATTTGACTTGATCATCTCATTTACTAATGCTTATGCCGGTGAAGACTGGACCGCTGAAACTGTAACGCTAAAGGGATGCCTCTTTAACGAAGACGGAATGGAAAGTAAACAAGATGATACAAACATTACGAAAGAATTCAATTTGAATCCTTTCGATATTATCACAGGAGAAGGAACTAGTTCTTGGCTATAACTTCTGATATATCATGCAATAAAGGCGAGTAAAAACTCGCCTTTTCTTATGTAAAAAGGGAAGACCATTTTTCAACAGTTTCCCTTTTACATCCCTACATAGAGTACACTCGAAATTAATCTCATGTATTACTATTTTCATGCAAAAATAATAACATAAAATGAAAAATAGAAGTCTAACCAATAAAAATATACAATCATTCAATATTTAACATTTTAAATGCAATACCAATAAACCAACGATTTTCATAACTTCTATTCTTGGATAAACATCAATAATCATAATTATAATGGAAAATGTAAACGAAGACCTTTTCTTGCCTGAAGATATTCAGACCGAGATTGAAAAGAAAGTAAAAGAGCTGAAAGATTCAGATCCCAAACTAAAACGTGTATTCCCGATTTTTGTGGAAGGAGATGAAGACGAAGGCGAAAAGCCATATTATATCGGTTATTTTAAACAGCCGCCTTTCCCGACATTCAGTAAATATTTGTCCCTCTCCCAAAAGGATCAGGCCGGTGCCATGCGAGAATTGGCAAAAGATTGCTTTGTCGATGGCGATAAAGAACTGATTAAAGATGATTCCTTGTTCATCTATGGCTTGATGCCACACCTGGCTCAAATCATCGAGTTGCGCAAAGGAAAACTCGTAAATTTATCAAAAGCTGGGAAGTAAAAGACGATCAACTTATTCGTCATAGACTGATATTTATCCGTCATTATTTTCCCAGCGTAAACCTTGATGAGTTAAACGATGAAGAATTTGCAATGCTTTCTGAAGATGCCGTATGGCTCCACAGCAAAATGCTCATAACTCAACAAGCAAGTGCACTTGGAATGCTTGCGTAAAGTGTCTTATTACTCGTTTTTTCTACGTAGCCCTTTATCCTCTGTCGGATAAGGGGCTTTTTCAATCTTTCAGGGTACCAAACCGCTATTCTTTAGAAAATCAAAATACAAAAAGATGGCAGAAAATTATATTGTTAATTATCAGATAAACGTTAACTCTAACCCAGCTTTAGAGTCTATACGCAAATTTCAGCAAGCCACAGCTGAAATGGAAGCATTAACAAAGCGATTTGATGTTGTTGCAAAAAGCATCGGTAAGGTTAATTCAGCATTGGCTTCTATTAAAACTAAGCCTATCAATATACAGATTAACACAAGCGCGGCAGAAGCTAGTTTAGAACGTGTTTTAAAGCAACTAAGCAATATTAAATCACAGGCAAAGACTGCATTAAATGGAGTAATGGGTAAACCTTTATATTCTACTTCGGATATAAAGAAACTGGAGCAGGCTATTAATTCTATAAACGGCAAAACTATAGAACCAAGAGCAAGTACAAAAAAAGCGATAAATAGCCTTGACTTACTATTACAGAAGATTGAGCAGATAAAGTCAAATAGCAAAATAACTATCACCGCAAGTGCAGCTGGAGCATCCAAAGCTGTTGCTGGTGGCATAACTAAAAGTAATATTCCTGCTTCAACAGCACGACAAGTTGGAGCGGGACATAGTACCTATCTATACCCTTCTACCCGGCAAGTATTGGGACCTACATACGCAAATACCGGAACGAATGTTGCGGGCGAAATGATTAAGGGTATGGGAATTGCCTATGGACTTAGCTCTTTAATGTCTGGGGTAACTTCTGTATTTAGAGATGCTTCTACCTATGATAATATAGCCAAAACGACAAAGAATATCCTCCAGACTCACGATAAAGGTGTAGGGTTTGAAGGTCGGTTTAATGAAATGAACCAGCTCATGCGCCAAGTCGGTGTTGAGACTAAATATACAGCCCCACAAGTTGCATCAGCTGGAAAATTCTTAGCTATGGCAGGATATGATGTCGATCAAATAAAACATGCCATCCGGCCTATATCTGATATTGCACTTGTAGGTGATACAGACTTGGGAGAAACAGCAGATGTTGTAACAAACATTATGACCACTTATAAAATCCCAGCAAAACAAATGGATAACACAGCTGACATTCTTACGATGACGTTCACAAAAACGAATACAACATTGTTAGAATTAGCTGAATCATTTAAGTATGCAGGTACGGTAGCTCATCAATCCGGGTTAGATTTTGAAACAGCTTCGGCAGCTTTGGGCGTATTAGGTAATGCCGGTTTAAAAGGTTCTCATGCAGGTACAACATTACGCATGATGTTACTAAACATGATGAATCCAACCAAAAAAGGACAAGAAGCATGGGATATACTAGGTATTAGTCCCAAAGACAAAAATGGTAATCTTCGGAATCTCACTGATATTTTGAGTGATTTGCACAAAAAACAACAAAGCATGAGTTCCGGTGACTTCACAACATTAATTAATAAGATGTTTCGAGTTACTGCGGCTCCAGGTGCATTAGCTTTGATAAATAATGTAGAAGATGTGCAAAAAACCACAGAGCTTAATCGGCATTCAATGAACCTAGCATCCGACTTGGCTGACGAAAAGAAAAACACCATACAAGGTCTTTGGTATCAGATGACCTCGGCATTTACAGAAACTGGAATGCAAGGGTTTGAACAAATGCAAGGAGTAATCCGAGACTTCCTGCAACGCATGATTGAGTTAATGAAATCCACAGAATTTGCGACTGCATTGAAAAATGCAATGGACATGTTCTTGAAAATTGCGAATGTTGTTATTGATGTGTTTAGAGGCATTATGAATGTTTGGAATTGGACACCTGATTGGCTCAAAAATGGCATTGTATGGTTTGTTAAAGTTCAAATGATATTAGGAGTTATTGCTGGTATTGGCCAAAGCATATTAAGTACCTTCATTATGATTAGAGGCGTATTGTTTGGAAGTTGGATTTTGGGTATGAAAAATTTTGCAGGTTTAATGCAACGTACATTAAATTATATGATACAATTATACGCATTTAGTAGACATACCCAAATAGGACGTATTGCTTCTATTAGACAAGCTATTGGTCGTGGAATTTTTGGAAGAGCCGGTTTATTAGGAGGTGGCACAGGTGTTGCAGGAGCTGCTGTATCTACAACAAATATCAATACAAGTGCCGCAGGTCCCACACTCGCAAGTATAATAGGAACAGTAGGTAAATGGCTATTCACGACTCCATTGGGATGGGTAGCTGGAGCCACTATCGGTATAGGAACATTGGTTTATAAAATATATCAAGCACATAAAGCTACAGAAGCGGCTCGCCAAGCCAATGAAGCATGGGCACAAAGCTATCGTAATTTGAATATTGACAAGTTAAATCTGTCCGACCCAGATGCCTTAATGATTGGAAATATGCGTATTTTTAATAATGAATTGTTAACCCAAAACGAGCGTATTGCTCAATCCGCTGAATTATGGCATCGTTACTGGATAGAAAAGAATGGTCAAAAACAAAATGTAGACGATCAAACCAAATTCTTTGACACAGCCGCAGGTAGAGACCCGGAATTACTAAAACGATTAGAAGCCGCAGACCAATGGACAGGTGTAGATAAAGCCTTCCAGTCATTGTCCAGTGCACTAGGCATGAAACAGACTGTCAAAAAAGGTTTGAACGGCGAAAATTATTATGCGTATGAGTTACATGGCCGTACTTTAAGTGGAACCAATACTAATATCTTTGCAAAAAACGGAGATATAAGCGAACAAGTGGCCGTCCAAATGATGCTGGCTCAATTAGCAGACCATAACTCTAAAGAGAATATGGCTTTGAGCAAATATCTTTTACACAATGCCACTTCTGCTCGTAGTTCGGAAGATCTATCGAATATACTAAAGAATGCAGCAGATAGGTTTATACCTAAGATGGGTAGTTGGGATTCTCGATGGGACTGGATTAGCACAGAAACATTCCATGATAAGATGACCGAAGGTGATGTACATCGCTCACAAGCATATATACGTCATCTAGCTCAAATTATGAAAGGAACAATAAGTGCATGGGATGATTACGCTTCAATTCTTAAAGATTTTGAGTCTGGAGAAACAATAGATCCAACAAGAACCCAGAAAGTATTACAAGGGTTATTTGGGCCGTTGTTTGATCCAACTAAAGGGCTATTTGGAACAGAAGGATGGTCAAAGCATGTACAAGATATTGTTAACAATCCGGGGAAATATAAACTAGAAAGTCAACAAGAAGCAATAGATTATATTACTGAAACCTTTGATAAGTTAGTTTCTTGGTATAACGATTTGTATTCCGGACATAAATCTTTGTTCGCTCCGTTCATAAATAGAATACCGATTCAAAATCTTCTTTCTGAAGGAGATGCTCTTCCTACGGGTGGTTTTTATGGTCCACAAAAAGAAGGTGATAAAGCGATTTTTGACGGGGCACAGTATATAGCTAAAACAATAGCTCCATACGCTACTCCACAGTGGGTAGATAAAAGTGGGAAAATATATACCCCTAAAAATGCTAAAGATACATTTAAGTGGGACCCTACGACTGGTAACAAAGAGCAAGATTTAGCCTCCAGCCTTCATAATGGAGCCGACCAGTCTCAATATAGGAGTCACAATAATTATAATGCAGCTCCTAAACAACTGATAGTACGAATAGAAAATCTAATGCGTGTGGATCATCAAACAATTGATATGACAGATGATAGACAAGTTGCGGCAATAGCAAACGTAAAACAAGAATTAGCAACCGCCTTGTTAGATGTAGTTCAAGATTTTAATGCAAATATGATGTAATATGAGTTTTATAAGCTCTACATTTTCTAATTTAACGATTAATGTTGGTAAAGGGCTAGCAAACACCGGTGTGAATGCCGCCTTTTATGCAGCTAACTATAGAAAAAGAGATGGACAATTGAAATTTATATCCAATAGAGGATATAGTAATGTATTTGTTTATGCAGTCAAAAGAACGATGATGCAAATGACTTTTGCTACCATCAACGATCTTTATCCCAAATATATACGCCAGTTGGACAGAAAGAATGCCACCGCAGCCTATCAGAAGAACCAAGGTCAAGAGCTTCAGAAAATCATAACGAACGGTCAGAAAGCAGATGAAGATACCTTTAATAAACAAGGGGTTGTATTAAAGTATCAGGGCAAACCTGCTAATGAAGGTTTACTCCTTTGGATTAAAAATGAAAGCGGCCAGGTTCAAACGGTTCAATTCAATACTTATTGGGATAAAATAAAAGGATTGAGCAATGAAGCTGCTGCCAGTTCATCACTTAACACTGCTACGGAAGTAAAGGTGCCCGGCGATCCTGTTTTCTTAGACTTAGGTGCTATAGTGCAAGTACAAAGCTCTAACAATCTTGTATTAACCAAGGTACAAGGAAGAGATTATTCACGTAAAGAATTGATTTCAGGAGGCGATATAAATTTTACTGTAACAGGAAAGATTGTTAGCAATTATCCAGATGTATATCCGTATGCAGAAGTTTCCAAATTTATAACATTGATGCAACATAAAGGAGTTATCCAGGTATTTAATCTCATGTTTCAACAGTTCAATGTGACACAAATTCTGATAAAAGACTTCAATATGGGGCAAAATGAAGGCTTTAAGAATGTTCAACCATATAGTTTTACATGTGTTGCCGTTGAACCGGATGACGCGGTTAATGTAGTGCAAGATACCATAAATGGAACAAACCTTGAAATCTCTCAAATGAAAAAACAAGGTTGGACTAAAGTTCTTCTTGATAAGGTTAAAGCATCTGCTGCTAATCAAGCTGCTCAAATGATTGAATCATTAACTTCTAACACCATTTAAGTATGAAACTTCCAGAAGCAATAATTGTAGATGGTAAAGAATGCCTTGATGTATTGTGCTGTAAAATCCTAATATGGGAAGCTAATAGTGACGTTATAGAAATTAACGATCCAGATGAAAATAAATGCCTTGTTATTCGGGAATGTGAAAGTGTTGAGATAAACGATACTTATAAGAAGCTTATTAATTCAGCTTCTGTCAGATTCCCAAGAGGAACCGTAATTAAACGCACTATAACTTCCGAGAACATAGAAAAAGAAGGTGCAACTACTATTTATACAGAGCGTTTAATAGACGGTACAGTTGTAGAAAAGCGAAAAGGATATTCTACAGCCCAGCCGACTGATTTTAAGGTAGGACAACGTATCCGGATATATTTAGGCTATTATAAAGATAGAGGAAAGGTCTTCAAAAATGCGACCGAGAGACTTCAGGCAATGGAGAAAGAGGCATTTGTCAAGAACGTTCCCGATTTTGACGGTTATATCGTAAAATGCAGTGTAAGCACACCTATTGAAATCAAATGTGAGAATCTGGCAAGTGGGCTAAAACGAAAAAATGTCGTTAAATTAGGCCCAATGACTGTTACAGTAAACGATTTGTTGAAAGAGGGAGGAAAATACGATTTATTAAAAGGAACAGGGTTAAAATTGCATCCCAAAACAGCAGAAAGGGACATTAATATTGGCAAGATTCAGTTAACGGAAGATTTGACAGTTGCGGATGTATTAACAGAATGGAATAAATACGGGCTATATAGTTTTATTAGGAAAGATACAGATGGAACTCCTTATGTTATGGTAGGGCATACTTATTTATCAGGAAATGTTGCCAGCTCTATTTTAAATACAGATGGAAGTTCTGATACTCCTCAAATACAGTTTGATTATCATGTAGCCCAAGACAATTTAACTTTGATGAATTGTGATCCCCGATATTTAGCGGTCTCCGCTGAAGGATTCAAGTTTGAGGGTAACAAACAAATCAAGTATAATGTAACAGTTCGTTTAAATCCAGAATGGACCGGACAAAATGATACAGAACATAAGAAATTCCAAATTCTGAATGAAACAAAACTTAGCAAGAAATCCCTAAAACTTGGAGCTATCCCCAAATCAAAGACTAAGGATAGAGTAAACCTAAGTGCGTACAACGTAATCCCTTATGTATCATCCAAAATTGGCATTAGCGAGGACGAATTAATAAAAGAAGCCGAGGCCTTTTTTGAAGGATATAATAGAAATGGCGTTGAGGGTAGTATTACTATCTTCGGAGATTTACACAGAACTAATTTAGGCATGAGGCATTTGGAATCTGGAATGAAAGTTGTTTTACTTGATAAACGCGAACCTGAAAAACAAGGTTGGTATCTTATTGAAGAAATCAACACTAAATTTGGTGTTAACGGTTTTAGGCAGACTTTAAAACTCCCCTACTGTATTGCCAAACCAGAAAAAGAATAAAACTATGGCAGATAAAATTACAAGCGATTTAAGCGCAAACAGTGCTATTTATGATGCTATACGACAAATTGCATTTCATAAATTGGTAAACCCACGAAACAACGTTATAAAAAACACAGCCAAAATATCTGGTTTTGTTGTTAAAATACATACAGATGGAGAACTGTGTGGAACTGTTGATGTACAGGAATATACTCATACACTTACAGACAAACAGGCTATTGATGACGGGCTTCCAGTTGGTTTACATGAAGGCGTATATCTTTCAGCTATTCAAAATAATGAAAATGGTTTAGTGGTTATCCCCTATCTTTATTCGGATGTCGTAATAACAACAGACCCTGAAACATTACGCGAATATGTTATTCAATACTCTCATGCAGACACAATACAAGTAGACGCGCATAACAAAGTAATTATTGGAGCAACAGAAACAAAAGAATGGGAAGATTCAGAGGATACTCCAGATGTAGATGAATTGGAAAAGACAGGTGTTCATGCTCACACGACTTATACCCCTGTTTCGATATTGTCGGAAGTTGCTAAAGGAGAAGGAGAAAGTGATAAAAGTATATTCAAAATAACCGCTGATGATATTTTATCCCAGCATGATAAAAGTCAAATACTTCTTGATGCCCAACAGATTTTGGCAAAATATAATGCAAAAGAAATTATAATCAGAGAAGATGGAGTGTATTTGGGTAGCGGTAGTGCCAATGAACCGGCAGTACTTGGAAATCAATTAGCAACTTTATTAGTTGATTGGCTAGGAGCATTATCTCAAATGATGACCCCAACTATGATGGGACCTCAACCTCCAGCTAATTTGGCAAAGTTTGTATCTCTTCAAGCAAAAGTTAACTCCTATAAAGCATCTATATCAGGATTTTTATCAAAAACCGTAAAAGTGGCAGAATAATGGCAAAGTTAAATGAAGGTATATCACAAATTAAGAAAGGTAGTGCATTGGAAACAATGTACAACCGACTCTTAACAGGGATGGAACAAGCTTCACACGAAACACTTCCAGATTTTACAGGTTCGGATTATGTGGATGGTTATGTCGTGAATGAAGAAAAAATCAATCTTGAAATATATGAATATGAAAATATAACCAGAAAGAACTCTGCATATCTATTAGCAAATACTATTATAAGTAGTTTAAGCAGTGAAGAAGGTGGCGGAAGTGGCACCGGTGGGTTTGTTTCCATAAATGGTGACTCTATGGCCGGTTTATTAAAAGCATTGTATGGTTTTACAGCCGGAGACAATGGAATAAAAATATTAGATGTTTACCAAACGTCCGAAAGTAATCCACAAGAGCGAAAAAATATAGTTTCTATTAACGGTGAATTGCATCTCCCTACACATGGATTATACATTAACGGTTGTAATGTTATAGGTTATGATAATGATATAATCGCATTAAACGGTGATGTTGTTTGTAGTGGATATATTAGACTTGGAGATTTAGAAATATCCAAGGATGGCATAAGCTATCAAGGAAATGAGTTTTATCATTCCGGGAACTCAAATAAAGAAGATGTAAACTGGACTATGAAAGACGGAACGCTTACCGGGGATCTGTCTGTAAAAGGTACAAGCACATTCCAATCTGGCATTACCGCCTTGCATGGTGTAGATCTGGGATTTGATAATACAAGTGTATTGTCTATTTCTGCCAAACGGTTAGCTCAATTAACGGGGGACTTAAATATTGTAACAGGAGGCATAAAATTTGATGATAATTACATTATTCATGTCAAGAATAACAATGTTATCTCATTTTCTGCGTCTAACAAAATATTAAATCTGGGAGACGATAATACCAAACAAATCAACCTGCAAACCAGTATTTATGATGATGATGGTGAATATGAAATGATTTCAAAATTTGGTTCTGCATATTTCCCAGAATCATTTAAGGCAGGACACAATCTAGGGAATATATTGATTGAAACATATAAAAAATCGTCTGAAGATTCTGGTGTAATATTCAGACGTTATATTAGATTAAAATCAGAAGATGGACCAGGATTTTACAGTGATGGTGATAGCGTATTTTTTGAAGCTCCATTTAAATATAATAAAGTAGCTGATGACGATACAGTACAAATCTCTGAAATAATAAAATCATCATTTGGCTATGTAGAATCGTTAAGTTTATATGCCCCATTAAATCGCAAATCATCCAGCTTAATGTTTTCTACAGATGCTGATTTTTTTGTTTTTGACAAACCGATTGAAGGAAAAAAATCAATTGGAATAGCAGATTCCAAAACCCGTCTCCTCCCCAACGAGCTATTCTTTGATGATTCAATCTATTGGTTGGCTTTAGATAATGGAGTTAAGCACTATGGTAATGCCTATTTTGTCAACGACATAGGTTCTGTCACTTTTTCCAGTGGTTTTGCCGGAAATGGCTGGGGTATCATTCAAAACAAATTGACCGGCAACATCAGTGCAACATTTGATGATCTGACAATTCGTAAAAAAATGAGAATATACGAATTGGAAGTGCAGAAGCAATCAGTGACTAACGGGTCTTGGTGGGTCAGCGATGCCTGTTCCGGAGACTTAGTAGAAGAAATATCATAATGTCTGTATATAAATACAAGAAATATAAAATTTCTCTCCAGTCCGATTCTAAAAAGACACAAGGATTACGGACTGGGGATATAGTTAGAAGACAATATTTTGATGGAAAGAATCTTATTTATTCGTTAATGTGTGTATTGGATTATGGAATAGATAAGACTGTAGATTCTAATACAAATGATATTGTCGAAAAACAGTATTTCATTGGAGCACTGTTAGAAGGCGATGTGCCTAAAACAGAAGAAATCTTAGACTTTGCCAGAATTACCAATCTGTTTGATATAAATAGATCTGGAGCCATATATTTAACTGGGTCTGACGATAATGCCCCATATATGGATGTGATTGACGGTATTGGACGTAATGAGAGTTTATGTTGGCCTTCAAATATTGCAACTCCTGATTATGAAGATTCCGAATCACAATATATAGTACGAGGAACAGAAGCAGTAACCACTGATTACATACTATCAGAAGCGGACAATAATCGCATTTGTCATTTTAAAAGAAATGACGCTATATATTACGGTTTCATTGGTCTACAACAAGATTTCTACAAATATGTTCAAAACCCCAACCGCGTTCTTATTTCATATAAGATCAAAGCCAATAAAGCTGTCAATTGTAAAGTTTCATTAGAATACCAAGATGGAACAAGAACAGATGGAGAAGAAACCACTTCTATTACAACAGATTGGCAATATAAGTTGCACACAATAACTGTCGATTATTCTGGACGTTATTTGCGAACAGTAAAACTGGATTTAAGTGAGATGTCTCCTTCAGATGAAGTTTGGGTGTCGGATTTCAATATCATCTTACTGTCTAGTGTTGCTAACTTTGGCGATGCCAGTAAAATACGTGTTGGCAAATTGAATGGAATAACAGATCCGGTATTTGGTCAATTAGAAGGATATGGAGGTTACTTACAGAAACTTTTTGCTTCAAAATCTGCTCATATTTCTGGAACATTAACTGCTGGTGATGAGAATGGTTTTGCTGCAACTTTTTATGCCGGAAAAATTCATAGGAATGTATTCGTTAATTCTTTAGATGTTAATTTTACATCTGCAATTACTATTGACACTCAAATAGAAAACCCTACTGGAATCGGCAATGTATATAGTGCCTCTAAAATCATAAGCATGATAGCCCAATCTGAAGAGTGGTTCGCGCAACATATCGGGAAAAAATATACATTCTCTTTTTGGATATATGCGGGGCAAGCATGTCAATTATCTATTTTACAAAATGATAAAGCAATAGGAACCGTTCAAATACCTATTGCTGACACGAATATATGGTCTCGTAAAAAGGTAACATTTGAATTACAAGCTCCGAAACAGGCAGAAGAAGCATTGGTTCTATCCATTGTCCCAACTTTTGATACCTCTGATAATGCAGGAGAATCAATATTTTATTTTTCTTCACCACAATTAGAGGCAGGAGAACTAGTCACACAATACCAACCTACTGACACTATACTTAATTACACAGAGGATTATGGAGCTTGGTTTAATCGTGGTGGCATTGGTGGGACCATCCAGAACCCATTGCTTCAATTAAATTTTGACGGAGAAGGCAGTATTGGTACTCGTAGTAATTCTGTATTAATCAAAACAGATGGTTCTGGTCATTTTGCCAATAAAAATATTAAATGGAATAAAAATGGCGATGTAACATTTGGCAAAAATGTGACAATGACTTGGGATAACCTTGACCAGTCTGTAAAAGACGAATTAGTCAGTAAGTCTATTCGTATTGTTGGAACTGATACCTTTACTCTTTTAGGAGACTTAACAGGAGCCGACCCTGTTACTAATCCGGCAGACATTACCTTAACGCTGGAAGAAGAGAACCTACAGTCTACTTCCAGTCAACGACAATGGTATTATTTACAAGGATATGATTATATACCGTTTGAAGGAGAAAATGGAAAGACATTAACAATATGGCCTTTTGAACCTTATTGGGATAATGGTAACTCGTTAACAGTTCGTTGTATCGTGAAATTTAGTGATGAAGAGTATTCCGCTACATTCACAATACGGAAACAATATATAGTGGGCTATTCACTTGAAATTACTTCCAGTCAAGGAGTATCATATAAAAACAATAGTTGTCAAACTGTTTTAACCGCTAACGTCTATTATCAAGGTAAACTAGTTGATCCGGATTATGTAGCTAAAAACTACATATTCAAGTGGACTAGGTATCATCTTCCCGATATGGAAAATGAAGTGATTGATTGGTGGAAAGAACAAAGAGATAATGAAGGCAATATAGTACAACAAGAAATTGATAGATCAAAACCAAGTATCACATTAAATTATGGAATATCAGGACAAGACTGTTTTATGTGTGAACTTCTAAACGGTAACATGTTCCCGTATGAATTCCCTTTAATATTTTAAGTATGGCGGCAGAACAAGAGCAATCCCCTAACCTGCTTGATTTTAATAATAAGCAAGAAAACAATGGAACTAATAACCGTGGACGTTTAACAGCTCACGAATTTAATCAATTGATAAATGCCGTAAACAATAACTCAAATGACACCTTTTCCTTCAAAAAACAAGTAGGCAATCTTTCATTTGATGTAGTTGAGAATGAAGAGGCATTTGAACAAATTGAATCCAAAGAAGAAAATACCGTTTATTTCATACTTGAAGAATGATACAGATAAATGGCAAAGATGTCAGTCAAATAAGAGTTGGTAACAAAATAGTTACCGCAGTTTACATAGGGGCAAAATTAGTTTGGCAATCTATACGCTCCTGCTTTGGATCTGGTTTCTGGATTAACTCATCTCCTTGGAAAAATGATGAAGGCTGGAAAAACTAACAAATTTTCAAATTACGCTTTACAAAAAAATAATTAATTATGGCTAAGAAATTCAGAACTGACGAAATTCCTGTTGGCAAGTTTACAGAGGATTGGGGTGGCAATAAAAACAATACCATCCCCGCAGCACCTGATGAAACGAACCTTCTCCCCTACTCTGGGGAGGCTGTGCAAAAGTTTATAAAGAGCTATTTGCAAGACCATGAAAACAATAAAATTGGTCACATTCCTCCTATGACAAAAGATCCGGACGGTTTTTATCATATTCGAGCATTTGCTAATAAAAACACATATAATGAATGGCTTGCTGACCCTGATGAGAATCAAGCACTAAAATTGCTTGATGTTACTATTCCTATTAGTGATGAACAGGGTGTAATGAATATTGTAGAATTAACTACGGCCAGCAATCAAACAAATTATGTAAGCATTGATGGTAGTGTAGTTCTAAAAATGCGTTTTACTTCTCAAACATACAATCCTGTTACTGGGAAATACGCAAATACCTATGAAGATGGTACTATGACTATCCAAAGGCGTGCCTCCGCTTCCGATTCTTGGCGTACAATTGGTACAATGGCAATCAAGAGTGTAGAAGCCGAAAGCGACACTTATACGGATGTAGATATTAGTGGATTACTTAACAGTGGAACCTGTCAATTACGTATCATTGTAACTGGAGACCAAACACAAAGTACCACAACTTATGTAGTGTTTCAAAGTGTTACAAAAACAGAATTGAAACTTACGTTCCGAAACGAATGGCAGCAACCTATTACTGGTGCCACTATGTCTTTATTATATACATATACTGGTGCCGTAGCTAAAACATTAAATTTAAAAATTAGTGGTGAAGGTGGTGTGCGTTCTGTCCAATACGCTGTTGGCAAAGTTGAGTACACGGAAACTCCAAATCAGTTTGATGTAACTGACACTGAAGGGGATTCTGTTAAAGTTATGTCTCATGGAGTACATGAAATTGAGGCCTGGTTATCTGTAGATGGCACAGATGTGGAAAGTGAACACATTGTTTCACAGGTAATGATAGTTTCAGACCCTGATAATAAGACTCCATATATCATATTAAACCAGATAGTCAAGTCTCTTGTAAACTGGACATCTGTTCAATTTTTCCAATGGGCAATATATAACCCAGGTTCAGATGTATTACCTGTCACTTTCAAATTAACAGACATTCAAGAGGTTGAAAACTATCTGTCTTACACAGAACAGCAAGCCCAAAATGGTGTAGTTTACACATTTGGCAATATGATAGAAATCGAAAGCAAAGAAACGAATTTCAGTGCTTATATGTTATTTAGCACTGGAGAAAAATACTTGCGTGATCGTATTAGTTTTAATGTCGATAACTCACAAAATTTTGCCCCGACTGATGGTGCCGATTTAATTATCAATCCAAAACTACGTAGTAATACAGAAACCCACCCAGATACTATTATTAATACCGTTTCAGGCGAGAATGTTCCCGCGACCTTTGAAAATTTTGGTTTTATTAGTGATGGTTGGGTTGAAGACGATAATGGAATCAAATGTTTGCGTGTTCCTAGTGGAAGAAACATAGCAATTGATTATGAGACGTTCTCCGACTTTATCCAAGCTCAAAAAACAGGTTCTCTTACATTTGAAATAGACTATGCTATTCGCAATGTAACCAACGAAGACGAACCGGTATTACGCATGTGTTCTTACACAAAAGATAATAATCCGCTAGGTTGGGAAATGAAACCTATTGATGCCTGTTTTATGACCCAATCCAAAGTAACCCGTAAAAATCAAGACGTTGGCTACAACGAAGGGGTACGCACTAAAATCGCAGTCAATCTACTATACAACTTGTCCAGCACTGGACAAAACTATTGCCGTATTTTCATAAACGGGATTATTAACCGTGAAATCAATTATGCGACAGACGACACTTTCGTACAATATGTAGACGGAAAGCAAACATCACAAGGTATCCGTATTGGTAGTTCTGGAGCCGACATTGACATTTACAGTATTA
>ONZS01001144.1_pt1 | contig 16313 bp, 10 predicted proteins | sample 1670921 | NCBI WGS metagenome assembly ONZS01 (sample SAMN06348104, study PRJEB24527) | human gut metagenome | biome: human gut; feature: ankylosing spondylitis patient; material: feces | host: Homo sapiens | place: China | collected 2015-10 | reverse complement strand
GGTTGAGAAAGGTATTTCCACCAAAAATCCGCATCCTTTCGCTGACTGTCACTACCATCATCTAAAATCAAGGAATCACGAAAAATCAAGAATGGAAATACTTCTTTCACAAGTACTTCAAATATATCATTTTCTTGGCTATTACTGAAATCAAAAAGAGTGGCTAAGAATTTATAATTCATAAAGTCACTTGAAGCCATAGATAGTTTCATGAAATGCTCATGAAGCGAATCCGATACACAAACACGTTCGCTCGAATCCTCAAATGATATGCTTGTACCTCCGTTTCTAAATGTAATTTTTATTCCAGAATAATCTGACGCTATACAAAATTTATTTCGAAGATTCTGTGAATGACCATGTTGAAAATATTTTTGAGCCTCTTGAACATTTGCTTTCAAACAAGCTTGAAAAATTGTATAAAAACTCCAATAAATAGAACTCTTTCCAGATCCATTCTCTCCATATAGCAAAATATTTTTCCCCTCAACCGGCAGGTCAAAAGCTTCTTTGAAAAATTTAAAGTTTTCAATATGGATATTTTCTATTCTCCATGCCATAGCTATTTCTTTTGCTCCAATAAATTTGACATATTACCAATAAGTACCCTAAATCGCCTTATATTACTCAATAATTCACTGTTGGGATCAGTGATGCCTTTAAGTAAATGAGGAACAACTTCATTTAGATTTTCATTAGAGCAATCGTAGCGTAATTTTACAAGCGAATTGACAATCTCAATATTGTTTACTTCAAATAACGGTTTTGCGTACAATTCCATGACAAAAATATCTCGCAACTCTTCCATAAGGTTACGTGCCGACTCAAGAAACAGAGCATCCTCTTTTTCTTGCATTATTCGCATAATAGTATGTATCGTCAAATCTAGAGCAGCACCAGCCCATATGATATCTGATGATACATCTATTACAGGAAATTCTTTTAACGCTTTCTGAGTTACACTCCCTTTGACATCTCCATTCTGCACTTTATCAACAAGCATTAATCGCCCTAATATTGACTCTAATAATAGATGAAGGAAATATAACCACTCATTATCTTTATCCGAAATAAAACATATGCTACAATCTTTTACGACAGATCTATCGACAAAGCAATACTCATCCCTTTCAGAGAACTTCTTTTGGAAGAAAATTTTCTTTTTACTCTTAAGTTCTGGGGCCTTCTCCACCAATTGCAAATACTTTTGACATGGAAGTATATTCCCCAATTCTCTAAGCGGTTTTCTTTTATTTTGTGACTCCATACTTGGATATTATTATTTTAAATACGGTATCATTTAGTATTGCTATTTAATGTCTAAAAATCATAAACACTATAAAGGCCTACTATGACGCCCAATCATTATCTTGATCATATCCTACCGCATACTACGAACGGTGAGTATTTTATTCTTAATTAATTTTCAAAACAAAACATTTCGCTACATTTCAGCAGCATTCTTAATCCAAAAGTTCGGCATTAAGGTTTTAAATTCAGGATCTATATAATGGCACTGTTCCTTAATTATTCCTCGACGCCTAATTGCTGGCTGCAAGCAATATGTATTAAATTCTTCTATATTCACATCAGCAACATGAATCCAATGCGGGAATAAAAGCTTCATATAGCCAACCGCAATCCGTTTTACAGCATTGAAGTCTCGCGTATCTGCATTCCTATCATACCCGACTATTTCGTCAAAGATAATATCATATATGTTTTGTGTTCGTAGAGCATGTAGAATCTCAGAGAAATACTCCACGTTAATCGTCCAACCTTTATACACAATACCCTTATTGATACGAGGCAGATACCAACCTTCAATAAAGCAATGGAAGCGATCTAGCAAAGCTGATTCCCTAAACGATTGTGGTAAAGAATCAAAATAACGATAATTCAATGGTCGGCGTTGCTCGTTCAGAGGTATATTTCCCATAATCATCAAGCCGCACTCCGAACTGAACTCGTTTCTATCTATCGTTGTTTTACCGGACTCCAGATATGATTTAAGGGCTGCCTGTATTTCAGCAGGCTCTTGGAAGATGATGGTTTGAATCTCATCAAAAGCAACAAAATCGTGGTTCTTTATAATTCCATTTTGCTGTTTTTGTTTATCATAAAACAACTTGGCTCGTGTAACCTTGCCACCACTTACCAGCCAACCATATTTGGAAAGATTCCCAAACACAAATGACTTACCTGTCCCTTTGGGAGCTAATTCAATAACATTCAACCGAGGCTCAACAAATATGAGTAGACGAGTCAAGAACTCAATCTTCTGGGTCATATTATCGAATCCATCAGCCTCATATTCCATCGCAGACAACAATACATCAATCCACTCCTGAGTAGAAAAAGCGGTTCTTGCTGTCCGAAGATATTCGACATCAACTGATCGATATGGCTTAAATGGCTTATAATCAACCATCTCCACGTGATTTCGTTTACCATCCTCATCCGGCAACACGGAAAGCTTGATAATTCCCCACTTCTCGCCATCTACTAATTCACCTCGATGATTCCGATAAACATATTCAGGGATCTGGCCTTCATTTATCTTAATTCCAAGATCCGGAATACCAAATCGGCGAATGCCTTTAATCAAATCAATATATATAATGAAACGGGCCAATAAGGTCAACTCCTCTCCTGCATCCAACCGATCCTTTACATCAGTCTGACGTTCAGGGATCACCATATCAAGGAAGTTCGTCAAACCCTGACGATTAATAGCGCCGGTTTCATCAATATAACGTTTAAGAATAAAATCTTTCACAAACGATGGAAGATTCCGGCCAGCAAACAAGCTGTTAGTCGAGGCCGGATCTTTATATATTGCCATGGGAGCAAACTGCTCTCGTATTTTTTGAACTATCGTTGTTTGCATATTATAAATCTCCAAATAAATCGTCTTCTTTTACACCCGTCTTGATAATCAAGCTATCGCTCTTACTGTATTCTCCAATAACTAATGTTATTGATGTTACAGAATCCACCAGATTCAATCGGTCACTTTCATACGTAGCATCTGCGACCTTATGCAGTTGGTATTCTACTTTATTATAAATGACGTTAGGATGATCTACACTAGTTAAACCTTTAATTGAATATCGTACTATTGGAGACATTGCCGTTAGTTCATCATTCAATAGGCGCACTGAATAACAAGTTGCATTTTTCTGGCTGGAAACAATGAGAATGGGGACTAACACCTCTTCAGGTGTTGCGCCACCATGCGCTCCTTGTCCCTTAGGAGTTTTAGATGAGAGTGAATCATGATTTAACGAACATATTGTTTTTCCATCATCAACCACAACATACTGATCATCCAAGGACATTTTCCCTTTTTCCGTTGATGCACATCGACCTGCGTGCTCTGCATGAATACCAGCCAAATTAAGTCCATCACCATATTGAGCCAAATAACTGATTCCATGATCAGATACAAATGCTATCTTTTTCCCGTTGTATTGAGCCAATACACTTTCAATAGCCCCCTTCACTTTAATCATCTCTTCGACAATATATTTCGGGAAGCATTTGGCAGTATGGGCATATGCATCAATGTCTCCTATTTTATGCAAAGTATCAGAGGCTAACTCTTCCAATTTACTTTTATTAACTGAAGTCGTGGTTGGCAATTGAGCTGTTCCTATATGTATCTCATTAAGATAAACGCCATCAACATTATGCTGCTCAACAACATGCGTGATAAATGGGATCCAATCAACACCCAATCCATCAATCCAGTAGAAGACATCTATATCAGTTCTACCATACAAAAGTGTCTTTACTGTTTTGAGGCTATTTACCCATAATTCAAAAGACGAAACAGAAGCATTCTTCTTTTTGATAATTTGGGAGAGCTGTGAAGTTATGCTATTTGAGAGCTTCGACTGCCGATATGCGTCAAAATAGGTATTTATCCAAATGTTCTCTTCTTCTAAACCAAGGTTCAATGGCGCTGTATAATAATACAACTCAGGGAAAAGTTCTTTGACACTCTCGCGCTCAATCTTTTGCTGTCCTAACCATTCGATCAACAAATACCGTTCTGAGGAGGTTAGAGTTGTAACATATTTTAATGCCCCATCATATCCTATTTCCGGGTTCTCAGCCAAAGAGATGAGCTTGGTTTGTATTTTTTGTTCTGCCTGCTCTGTAATTTGAACATGATATTTGCCAGCCTCGCACAACGCACACTGCCGCTGCAATAAAGTAGCTTCATCGAACTGTTCATCGAATATTTGTGTCGCCAACCGCGAAAATAGATCCGCGGTACTTTGCGTCTTACATGCAGATAAGGCCCTACCAAGATAGGTGTTATCTTTATACTTTAAAAGATAATATACTCTTAACAACCACCGAGAAAAACCAGCACTATATTCGAACCATGTATGAATAAAATCTTTCTCATCAATTAAAGCGTAAGTATTAAACCGACCATTGATATACGCATCGAAATTAAAGTTCGATACATCAATGTCAGAGGCCAACCGCTCCCAATAGGACAGATCTTCTTCACTGGAAAACATATCGCCAAATCCCAGCCCCAAGCCATCATTCAGGAACTGCAATATATTCTCACAAATAACATAATCAAATGCATTATCCGGTCTTGCATGGTGTGCATTATCAAAAATTGTCTTGGAAGAACAAATAATCTGTTCCTTCACTTCATTCCCATCCTTCCATAGGCCAATCCACTGACGCAAATTCTCACACAAGGTATATTGCGACTTCAAACCTTTTACCCCATATGTAGTGCCTCGAGTCAGAATCAACCTGTAATTTTGTTGGTCTTTTCCCGACAAATATTCCCAAATATGGATATTAGGATCGTTTTTAAATCGATCCATCTTACCCTGCATACCAATAATCGGGATATAGATACGTTGATGACCCTGTTGAGCACATTCGGAAGATTCAATTAATCGAATTGTTCTTACCAATGAATCAAACTCGGCATAGTTCTCATTATCATAAAATCGAGCTATTTCAGAGAACGGAGCAATTACATAATCATTATACGGCAAATGCTTCACATAGTCTTCAATCCATTGTGCTAATTGAGAATAAGTTATCAACTGTTCATCACAACCATCAGGCATCCAACCCTCTAGGCTCTGTACATAAACATGGTGACAACTGCATTTGTCTACGAAATCATGAAAATCAGAAAAATTCTCAAACAAAACGAAACGTAAAGGATAACGATTGCGAAGCGTGCTTTCAGCACCCTTCCAGTTCTTATCCTCTGCCATCTCAGCATAGAGGCTTTCCAACGAATCGAATACCCTATACATAGCTCGAATTATTTATTCAGTTTATCCAATATCCATTCATTCCCCTCTTCACAAAGACTCATTAGCAAAGCTTTGGCTTCGTCAAGGGAAGTCAATTCAGAGATTCGAATCTTTGCTTTGGCTCGTTTTTCTTCTACAATCTGATAGCTGGAGAAACCACTAGGAGTTGTAGCTGGGACTGAAGCTGGAGTTGGATTTTGTGAAGCATTACCTCCTGATGGCATTCCTGGAGTAAATGCAGGATACTGCTGTTCCAATCGCCAGTTCTTAGCAGCATTTGTAATTTCCTCTTCAGTCCAATAGCCAACCGTCGATTCCAGATGGCCCTTTACATACGTTTTAACATCCTCTATCTCTTCTGGCTTCAACTCGATTCTATCAATCTGCATCAAGAAGCTATTAAATCCTTCCTGGAATACAGCATCAATATTAAGGATGTTTTTCAAGTCGATTCTCCACGCTTCAAGCAGCTTTAATGTTTCATTAACAAGTGCCGGATTACGCAGATCTCTATCTGCACATATAGTAACAATATCGTCAACCAAGGTCTTTATCTCATCTGTAATCGGAATCTCGGCAGGAAGAGCAGCAAAAGCAGACTTGGGGGCATATTTTATAGACCAAAGAGGCGCACCTTTACGCACAAGGAAATCACCAGTAATCGCATAACGAGCATCCTTAAGACTAGAAACATCCTTATAAGCGCTATCTTTACCTGTTAAGTTAAACAGATTAATCAGTTCTTTGCATAATTTCCCTTCTTCGGGAGTTTGAAACTTAAACGTCAACTTGCTATTCGACTTGTTTTCATCCCAGACTTTGAACAGCATGGAGATATCATCCACCAATGCCTTCGCATCACGAGGTTTCCCTTGGGTGTCAAATATCTTATTCACCCATGGCCTCAAGGCAAAAGCGACCATTCCCATTGCCGCATAATTACCATACAATCCGTATGGCGGTTTTGCCAGCAATGAGAACTTCTCGTCAAAGTTGAAAGGCAAGCTTTTATCAGCATGCTTGATAATGCTGTTTACCTTATCACAGACCACCTTGAACGGATGACCGTCGGGAACATCCGACTTCCATTCCAAGTTCTCATCCAAACAATCTTGCAAAAGATATTGAACTGGACGCATCTGATTATTTATATCAGAGAATTCGCTTCGAGATGTCGCAAAAAGGAATGAACGTACAATCTCCTTGGAATTCTGTGCTCGCCAAAATGTATTGGGGGCTTTTTGCCTCAAATCCTCATGAGCATCTGGCCCATAAGGAAATATTATCGGAGCGATTGAAGAATTAACAATACTTGACAGGTGTTTTACAGATATAGATTGTTTGTCAACCCCATTAATGTATACAATGGCATTATTACGCTGTACAGAATCCATCCATTCCTTAATCATTGCGATGGCATGATCTCGGTGGACCTTGGTCTGATCGACAAAGCCATGACTGCTGGCACAAGCATAATGAGCTTGGAACTCGATAAATTGTTCATATTTTTGATCGGTAAACACCTCGTCGAAAACGATAAACACAATATTAGCGAGATCCTTGTCGTCCTGATCAAGAGCACAACGCTCCGCAAAAGAGCGTAACATAGCCAACTCCTCGTTATTACGAGCAAGCAAAAGCGCAAAAAACAGATTACTTCCTTTTGCCTCTTTACGCCCATTTTTGATTTGGCTACGCAAAGACGCTTCGTTATCTATATTGGAGTAAAATTTGAATCCAAACGGTCTAATCACCCGCTGCATGAAGCGCTGTTTGAAGGCGACACTGGCAGCATCAGAGAAATTAAGAATTTGCGAAGTATATCTGAATTGCACATTGCGCATTTCATTCTTCTTCTCTTCAACCTCTCCAGATGGGAATGCGGAAAATTGAACCGAATACATCTCTCCAGGTGCACATTGGATAATTCCTTGCTCGTGAATCCACTGCAATACCTGGTCGACATCATTCTCATATTGGGTCCCGACAAAAAGATTTCGAATATTCGTTTTTGAAGGGGTAATCAACCCATTGTTGTTCTCTCCCGATATATTATTGAAGGCATTGAGCAACAAAATACCTTTGAAAACAGCCATGTAGGGAGCTCCTTGATTGCCGACCTGATTGATATATGAGTTATATCGCTCGGTAACGGCTCCATAGCTGGTTACATCATCCTGAAAGACCTTCAATACATAATCCCACAGGTAATCGGGTGTAATGAGATCTCGATTCAAAAAATGGTCTTCGCTATCCAAGAATTCTTTTATTGCATCGTTCTGGCCAAGGAACTCAAAGACACTTCGACTCGACGACCCAACGACTGTCGCGTAATGTGTAGCCAAGGTCGCCGTACCAGGATGCAGAGGGAATAGGTTAAAAAGATCCTCTTTCGTGGATTGATTGTCGTTGCTCTTCTGAATATAGATATCCAGCATTTCAGGGTGTGATTCATAGAACATCCGATACATTTGCTCGTGCTTTTCCGAATCAATCACCTCAAATTTACGAGACATTATCTGGAAAGCCGACACCGGCTCCATATTGTACTTCATGCGGTGATATCGTCCATCCGTCTGTTTGAGCTGCTCGGCATCTATATTATTGAATGCCGAAGGATGCGAGATGAAGAATAAATAGGAATTATTCTCTGAATTCATAAACTTCTCAGCGATATCCTGTAACTCTTTCAATACAGGAACACCGATCAAGTCCATCACATCGGTAAACTCATCCCAAACAATTAACAATCCGTTGTAAGTGCCCATCTGAACCAACTCGTTCTGAACCTCCACAAGCCATTGCTTGATCGTCTCGTTCTTTAACCGAATATCCAGATCGACACTACGCAAAGTATCAGCAACCCGATGGTAGGTTGCCAAATCGCACTTAGCTAGATTATCTATAAGCTGCTTGCTATTGGCTACGATAGAAGACAGCCTGGAATCTCCTTCAATTAACGGCTCCCAAATCTTCGGATTCTTTTCGATATGTTCGATATAATTTTCATAATCCGTCGGCACCGGATTAGGCAATTCAATTCCCTTGGCACGGAGGGTGTTTGTTACTGCTTTCTGCAAAACAAGAGCGAGATCGGCAGCATGAGACATTTTCTCAATTCCCGACAATTTTACCGTAAGCAGACGTTTCTTATCTCGGAGAGAATAGATTGCCTGTCGAGTAACATCATCTGATTTATACTCATAATCGACCCACTCCTGAATATTCTCGACTGGATCTCCCAGCAGATGACTCAACACCGCTACGGCATGACTCTTTCCTGTGCCATAGGTACCGTTAACCCAGAATGATTTATGATTGTCAATGTCGTTACCACGCACTGATTTAAGTACTGTTTTCAGTACATAGTCAAACTGTTTATTGGGGATGAATGATTCCCACTCTCCCTCTTTTTCTTCTGCGATGTTGTATGCGGCTTTTCCTGCACGCAACTTGATGATTTCGTCGTATCTTGTAGCCATGATGCGATCTATTTTTTATATAAAAAACGGGTTATTATACTCTTACGAATGAATTCTCTGTATTCAGCATTCTGCAGGAGCTCCCACAACTCATCATCCAACTTCGCATATAAAAGATGCTCTTGAAAATACCTTGCAGATGGTGTATGTCCTTTAATTGGTGGACGGTTTTCTTCTTTCCAAACTAAATGATAAAAAGGTGCTGTGTTTAAATGATAATATGGCCGAATGAAGAAAGCAGCCAGGTATCCTTTCTCATTCCCATTATATTGTTTATAAAATTCGCCAAATTTATTGCGGATATATACATCATTCAGCTCTATTTTATTGGAAATAAGAACATTTCTCTCGATAGCATCCAAAATAGCCAACATATATATTGGCTTAGATATAGACACTCGACCTTCCCAATAACCTTGGGTTATTGATAAGATCATATCTTTGTATGCCACAAGAAGAATATCCATTACAATGCCAACATTTCCAGAACTTTTAATGGATCCAAATCATCTCGAAGCGTGATATGGTCTAAACCCATATTCAATTCCGCAATGAGAACTCTATTATTTGCAGAACTCAAGGAGCGCAATTTCTTTATCAAAGAATCTTTGCTAATCCGAAACTCTTTATATACACCACAGATCTCCTCCGACTTATAAAAGTCAGAAACTCGCATCATCGTAAAGCCTGACTTCTGAGCATACTTATATATCGAATAAGCAATAGCTTCCAGGCTTAGATCGTCATAAGCTTCTTTTACAAAACCATCTTTACCCTGCACTATCCCTTGTCGCAAAGATTCTCCAATAGGACTTCGCTTAACTAAATCAATATATGCAGAAGCTGCGTTCTCAACAGTCGACAAAGATCCGGTATATCCCTGATTCCCGATCTCTTCTTTAATCAACTTTTTATTGTAAAGTTGCCCTGCATTAATATTAGTACATACCCAGTTTACAATAAAAGAGTTATACGACATATTGATATATGCCACTTCCCAAAACAAAAGAGGGTTATCTTGATATATAGTTTTCAGTATAGCCCCCAGAGGTGTTATATTATTCTTTACGTCCGTAATCTCGGCATCTCGAAGCCATGCCTTAACGGCATCGACTTGGGCTGTTCCCAATGAATTTTCTTTCCAAAACTCAGCAGGATCTATAAAATATTCGTCAATCCATTCTTCGCGCAATCCAAAAGTCTTATAACCTTGAATTTTAGCACCTAATTTCTTTTCTGTGTCTATAATCATACGTGCACAATCTGCTGCAACACATCCCCTATCATGTGTGTTAAAACATTTATGACAATGGATGCATTTATTATTATCAATTTTTACATTCGGAACGATTGAAAGAGCGCCAGTAGGACAATCTACCTCACACACCTCGCAATTAATACAATAGGCGGTTTTATAGATTAACCGACGTAGCAGATAAACAAGTTCATTTTCAGGGTTACCATGAACCTTAAAACAAGTTTCAGTATCTCGAATACTAATCTCGTATGGGTAAATCGATTTCTTAAAATGTAATTCGCCAACGAACCCGCCCTCTACCTCACGAATCGTATATGGACATAGTGCAGGGAGCCACGATAATATAGATTGGCGAGAATCTTTTATTTCCGCTATAAAATCGTGAGAACTCATACTGCTCTTGAATTCTACTTTAGGGATAATCTGCGACCTATCACCAAGAGGCTTTAGTTTCCACCTTCTTTCACTTAAAAAATTATCAAAATTGAGAATCTTAACTTGCGAAGAATAAGTCTTTAATCGATCCACAAAAGGTTTCAACTCCTGCCCATATACTCGATTAATAACCATATCATCCCACGATGTTGAGAATGGGCATATCAAACACCCGACTCGTGCTTTTCCTACGCGATAGGCATAATTTATCTGTAAATTATGTCGAAAGATATACAAAAAGATTTCTGTAGAATTCCATGCCAGGATGGGGTGGGCATTATACACAAACGTATGCTTCCCTTTTCCAATCCTTTGATAACTCTCACGCCGCATGGATTCTTCAGCACGAACCCCATCAAAGACAAGCACTTTTGCCTGTTTATTTTCCTCCACCTTAAGCATTCTATAAAGGGGGGCTGTTTTCATCACGGAACAGCACCAGCGATGGTTGTCACTGGGTGTACCAATTTTATCCCAGTAATTCAATACCGACTCGTGGTTGCGAGCCATTGAGAATTTCAATGCAGGGAACTTCTGGTGATAATATTGCTCCACATCCTTGTACAATTCCAACGATGTAGGTAACTCATACCCAGTATCACTATATATCACTTCAAATTCGGTCGGAGGAATTGCCCGAGTACAAAGATCCAAAACCACTTGACTGTCTTTGCCCCCAGAAAAAGATGCGATAAAACGATCTATTTTAGTAGACAATACAACCTTCTTTCCCGCGGCTTCTGCATCGTCCAACGGCATAATATCAAAGCTGTCGCAATCTTGTTTGACGACTGCCATTTTTTGACGGATTCGTTTCTCAGCCCTTTGAGCTAATGCTTCGAAGTCCATTTTATTGGCATCCGCTTTTTCATAAGCCTTGTTTACTTTGACATAAACCGTATAAGTATCTCGAATAAATTCTATGGCCTCGTTCTCAAGCACAAACATAATATCCGCCGTCTTTGCCAGCATACCGGACATATCGACAGGCTTTAGTGGCATCGGCTCTATCCCCTTGCCAAACTCCAAAGTCGGCATGGTATAGATATTAGCACCTTTTGCTTCGAACAGCTTTTCTCCTTGATAATAATATTGCTTGTTGATTGCCCACATCAATGGCTCTTCGCAATGCGGGTAAACCCAGCCCAACTTATCCAACCCAAGCAAGTCCAATTCCTCGAAAAATACGGGACGTGGCGCTATTCCCAATGTCTGATCAGTTATTCTATTGTTTAGAATAACGCCTCCTGTTTCTTTATCCCATTCTACTTTATACATGAACTTACGTAATATCTATATTTATTATTTGATTTGGGTATCCTGCAGCGTAATATCCACTTGCCCATATCAACGGTCAATCCAACATATACTTTTTGTCATTAATAATGTGACCGTTAGACCAAGGACACGAAACCCAAATTAAATTTACAAATATAAGAATTTATCTCAATAATATAAGGAATTACCGGCTGGATTATTGCAAAATTCAACATTCCAGCACTATCTCTTGTTAGTTCAGTTTTTTTGTTATATATTGTTACTTGACTTCGTACATTAGTCGATGCCTCCTCAAGTTTGTCCATTTTAAAGAATAATATTTTCTGGCTAGTATGTAAACTACCGTAAAAAAGATTAATCATTGTTTGTAAGACCTAAAATAAAGTTTAATATATGTGCAAAATACAAAATATTAGTGATAATCCTTTCGCTCGATTCAGCGCAGAAGAAGAAGAAGATTTACGCAGTATATTCGTAAAGCCACGTTATTATGACGCATTAAAATCAAATGCAAGGCAGGGTAATAGTCGAATACTCGTTGGCCAAAGAGGACTAGGCAAGTCAGCTACTATTCATATGCTTTTTGAAGACTTAAAAGCAAATAGGACTCTTCCTTTACTTATCACACGCTACGAGGATATTCCTTTGAGTAACAACAAAGGATATTTTCTCTACAAAATAGTACAGTCGTTAACGAAGAGACTTACAGAGCATCTGTATAAGAATCAAAAAGATACCAAACTACTCTCTAAAGAGCAAAAAGAGCATCTTTCATATTTAGTTGAGATGTTCTACGATGAAGAAATAGCCGAAGACTATTTCAAGCAGGCACAGGTTATTAAAACAAAAAAGCGGAATAATTGGCTCCGTAGACTATTTAATAAGAATTTGAATTTGATAAACGGCATTGTTAACGGCACTATTAAAATCACATCTTCAGCGATTCGGCAAAGTATGGGGCTGCCGGAGAATGATGCTGTAACAACAAATACTGCCATTTTCGAAGAGATTCCTATCAATAAAATTAATAGCCTTTCTATGAAAGAGGTCGTAGATAAAGGCAATGACAAGCTTTTATCTATCCTTAAACTTCTTGTGAACATAGCGCTGAGTCTGAATTATGAGTCTATTGTCGTTTTGTTTGATAAAATTGACGAATTCTCCGAAATAAATGCAGACGTAAATAAGGTCGCTGAATTTACCTTACAAATTTTAACAGATACAGACCTGTTATATACCAACAAGCTGTCTATTGTATTCAGTCTATGGTCAGAAGTAAAACGTACTCTTAATAGTCGTGGAGTACGTTTTGATAAATTCCAGGACATAGATATTTCTTGGCGTGATGATGAACTCGAGTATATAATAGATAAAAGACTTTTATACTATTCCATTAACAAAGAAGTACCTGTTACTCTCCAATCGCTCATACCATTCGAGAACGACAGAAAAACGATTCTGACCCTAGCAGGTGGGTCCCCAAGATCGATAATATCATTAATGAATAGATTATACGATGAAGAAATGGGGAATAGCGTCTCCAATGATGTTGTTATATCATTTTCTTCTACAACCATATCAAAGGGATTGATAGAGTTTTGTAAACGCTTTGACTACGAGTCGCTTCAACCCTCAAGAACATCAACATCAGATAAAAACAATTATTACAATTGGCTGAACAAAGTTTTGCTAATAAAAAAGCCTTATTTCACTATTTCTGAATTATGTAGCATATTCAATATTAAATTAACGACAGCTCGAACATATATTTCTCAGTTGGTAAAACTGGGCATTATTTCACCAGATGCATCAGAAAATGACGACACTATTTATCGAACTACAGATCCACGAATATGTTATCTGATGTCAAGAGGAATATATAGTTTGAGTTAGAGCCTGTTTAATAATAAACGCCCTAGCGCATCAAGGATAAAAAACTATATGCAAAATTGATTATTAATGAGCTCAATGAATTAATACCAGAAGCCGAAATTATAACGATTGCTTCCACTTAATCTCCAGCAATGAAATGATTGAACAATAAAAGTTGGTATGGGAACTAACTTTATATATAGTTTTTATCAGCAATCATAGTGAAAGATCTAGCTCCTTGGATTTTATTTTGCCACATACATATCCACAAGGAGTTCCTACATGCCAACATAATAAGTGACGGTAACTTTTCACATCAAATAATAAATACACAGTAGACCTGTACTTGTAGCTATTGGAATATTTGTCACATCATTAAATCAACTAAGAAGTTGCTTACAGGATTTATAATGAACGATGCGATAGAAGAAAGGACCGTTGTTTCTCCACCTCGATTGCTTCTTTCACACATTAACGAGAGTAATGATTTGCTGCCGTTTGTTTCATCTTGCACTTTTTCAAGCGAATAAATTGGACTCAGCATATTTCCCCAACTAATTTTCCCCATTACAAGACATTTTACCAAGCGAATCACAGTATAAATCTGTCAGCCTAAAAATAGACTTGTATTAAAAGTAACTTTACTTCACCCCAGTATATATCATAACGTTCATAAAGTAAAGTCAAAATAAGAAAAGAATGAGATAGCTGCGCTTAATTATTACACACAAAGTATCATTTATGAACTTTTATTCTTATATTTGTTGCAACAAGTATCATATTTGATATGTTGGGCAATATATACATACTGACAGACACCGAACTTTGCAACAGGATTGCAGCCAAAATAAAAACAGTGCGCCTGAAGCAGAATATGTCGCAGGCCGAGCTGGCAGACAAGAGCGGTGTCTCCATCTCCACCATAAAACGCATGGAGGACGGGGAGGTAAAGAACTTCGAGTCGCTGATCCGCGTCCTGCGCACTTTGGGCAAACTCGACATCTTCGTCCCGCTCGTCGAGGAAGAGCAGTTGAGTCCGAATGAATACTACGAGTTGGCCAGCAAGGCAAACAAACCCAAGCGCAAGCGGGCATCCAAAAGTTACACAAAAGAGAATAAGGAGGAATCGGAATGGTAGATGTAGCTCGTGTCAATCTATACGGCCAGCCCATAGGCTCGGTACGTTGGGATCAAAGATATGAAATCGCACAGTTCGAGTACGATCCGGACTTTATGCGACAAGGCATAGAGCCTTCGCCGCTGATGATGCCCGTAAGGGAGGGGCGCGTGTACAGTTTCGGGGAGCTCGACAAAACGACCTTCAAAGGCCTGCCCGGGATGCTGGCAGACTCCCTGCCGGATACATACGGCCGTACCCTCTTTGAGAAGTGGCTGGCCCTAACGGGCCGAACCAGCGGCAATGCGATCGAGACGCTTTGTTTTCTGGGCAAACGCTGCATGGGAGCCCTTGAATTCGAGCCGGCCATCGACGCAGTCGATACGGATATCCGGATAGAGGTCGATTCTCTGGTGGATGTAGCCAGAGAAGCCCTTGCCGACAAATCAAGTTTCAACGTGAACATCGGCTCCGACAAAAAGGCTGCCATTGCTGAGATTCTGCGCCTCGGCACCTCAGCCGGCGGACAACGGGCCAAGGCAATCATTGCCTACAACAAAGCCACCGGAGAAATCCGTTCGGGACAGGTCGAGGCTCCCGACGGGTTCGACTACTACATCATCAAGTTGGACGGCGTATCTGCCACGGCAGGATTCAGGGAGACGGAGAACTTCGGGCGTCTGGAATACTCCTTCTCTCGTCTTGTGAAGGAATGCGGCATTGACATGGCGGAATGCTCGCTGATCGAAGAGAACGGAAGAGCTCATTTCCTGACAAAACGGTTCGACCGGATAAACGGTGCAAAGGTGCACATGCAGACGCTTTGCGGCATCGCGCACTTCGATTACCGGCTTCTCAGGGCCTACTCCTACGAACAGGCGTTCGCCGTGATGCGCGGGCTGCGGCTCACCTACAAGGAAGCACAGGAGATGTTCCGCAGAATGGTGTTCAATGTCGTGGTGCGCAACCAGGACGACCACACGAAGAACATCTCGTTCTTGATGGACAGAGGCGGGAAATGGCGCCTTTCTCCGGCCTACGACATGGGCTACGCCTACAATCCCGACGGCCAGTGGACCTCGGCCCACCAGATGTCGATAAACGGCAAATTCAGCGGTATCACCAAAGACGACCTGCTCGAATGTGCAGCCAAGAACAATATCAAGAATGCCGCACGGATTATCGATGAGGTTTGCCAGGCGGCATCCATGTGGCCGGAGATCGCCCGGGAGTGTGAGGTGCCGCAAAAGATGATTGAGGAGATCCGGCCAAATATGGTTTTCTTCTGATGGTATGGTTTGACGGGTTGCCGCAACTTTACTTTATCCCCGTATTCATATATACGTTCATAAAGTAAAGTCAAAATAAGGGAAGAAAAGAGATGGCTGCGCCACTTTAAATGGGCTCAGCCATTTTTTCTTTTAGCTGTAACGTATTATATCAACATAATTATTTTTCAATATTATTATTTACACTGTATTGTGGATTATTATTCCAATATAAAATTTTGGGGACATCATACCCTCCCAATATGCTACCCACATTGAAATCTCTTTCATAAG